>Ga0187804_10000229_pt1 | contig 12994 bp, 14 predicted proteins | sample NC_wetland_sal_i_3_FD_132961 | JGI IMG/M metagenome (GOLD analysis project Ga0187804, IMG submission 132961) | Wetland sediment microbial communities from Neuse River Estuary, North Carolina, USA - Control_4 | ecosystem: Environmental > Aquatic > Freshwater > Wetlands > Sediment | place: USA...
ATAGCGCGAGATGTCGAAGGCGCGGGCGCGCAGGGTGCGCTCGTAAAAGTCCGGCTTCATTTCGGCGGGCCGGGCGGTGATGCTGGCGAGATGTTCGAACGTCCGCTGCGAAACTTTTTCGTAGGCCGTAAACAAGGACTCGATGGTTTCGCGATAGAGAGTCCGGGGCGACGAAGCGTCCGAGGCTGCACTGTCATTCTCGAAGGCGTCATTCTGAAAACTGGGCGTAAAGTAGCCGCTCTTCCTGAAGTCCTGGTAGCGAGTCGAGCGCTCCTGGCCATCCCAGCGCTGCTCGTCGGCAACGACGATGGCGGCGAGAATGGAGAGGCGCTCGATGGCGAGCGCGATGTGGGCAAGGTCGGCGATGGAGCGGTGCCCGTACTGAAAGTAGAAGGTATTGAGAAACTTCTCCGCCTTCTGCGAGGTAATTTCCTTCAGCGACTCTTTCATCGAGAGCGCTGAGCGCGAATACTTGGCCATGGCGTAGGCCTGAATCTCGGGCTCAACCCCGTAAACCGCGAAGACCTCGACCGAAGGTTCAGGGGCAGGTGTGGAAACGGGATGTGAAGTCGCCGACTCGGTTGAAATTACTTCAGACATGGGAGTGGAGAAATCTTAATCGTCCACTGCGCCGGGCGCAATCGACTGAACGGGGGATAGAATCGAGGGAGCTTGCGGATACAACGGTAAGGTTCACCAGTGACGAGCTCCGCTGACGGCAAACGCGAACCGAAGCAGGACGATCAAAGTCAGGACGACCTGAGTCAAGGCGATCGAAGCCAGATCGACGTGATTCAGGCCACGCTCCCCGAACACATCGAAGAAGCTCGCAGCCTCTTCCTCGAATATGGCAGTTCGCTCGGCTTCAGCCTGTGTTTCCAGAGTTTCGATGAGGAGCTGAAAACTCTTCCAGGCGCCTATGGCCCGCCGAGCGGGAGATTGCTGCTTGCCCGATGCGCGGACCACGCCGCCGGATGCATAGCGTTGCGCAAACTTGAAGCCGGCATCTGCGAGATGAAGCGGCTTTACGTGCGGCCAGGCGATCGCGGCCGGGGCCTGGGGCGGATGCTGGTGGAACGCTTGATCGCCGAGGCGCGCGTGATCGGCTATGAGCGCATGCGTCTGGATACGATTGAATCGGCAATGAAGGATGCGATCGCACTCTATCGCAGGATGGGTTTCAAGGAAATCGCGCCGTATTCTGCGATTCCCATCGAAAGTGCGCTCTGGATGGAATTACTGCTGTAACTGTAGATGATCGCCTGCATTCCTGACGACCGCGGGCTTGAGTGCGGCAGGTGTGGACGGTGGCGCCGTCTTTTTCTCGGCTGGGGTCGCGGCTGGAGTCTGGGCTTGGCTCCCGGCCTGAGCCAGGGAATCCGCCGTCAGGACGTGGCCGAGGATGACGATATCCACGCGGCGGTTCATGCCGCGGCCTTCGGGGGTGAGATTGGTTGCGACCGGGTGATACTGGGCGTACCCGGCAGCGCTCAGACGATCGGGACTGAACCCTTCCCGGACGATGAGGATCCGCACAGTTTCGGTTGCCCGGGAGGTGGCGAGCTCCCAGTTCGAGGGAAACTGAGGGGTGTGAATGGAGGTGTTATCGGTGTGGCCCTCGATCCGCAAGCGATAGTCGCGCTGGCGGAGTATGTCGGCAATGCGGTCGAAGGCGTCCTGCGAGGCGGACTTCATCCGGGCTGCGCCACTCTCGAAAAAACCCATCTCGCGCAAACTGATGACCAGACCGTCGGGCGCGCGGCGCATGGCGATTTCCTTGCGATGGAATTCGGGACCGAGCGCGGCTTCCAGCTCTGTCTGTAATTTATCCAGATCTTCGTTGTCCACGGCTGCGCCCGGCGGGCTCTCGGTGCGAGACGCAATCCGGCCAAGGCTCGCGGCGGTCGCCGGGTTTTCCATGGCTTGCGCGATGCTGAAGGGTATGGGCTTGGTGCCATCGATAGGCGCCTGGGTAGTGCCCGGCGGGAAAACTCCCATCTGCTGGAAGGCGGCCTGAATAGCCACCGCCAGCATTCCAGCTTTTTTCTTGTCCACTGGCGAAGCGGCGTAGAGCACCACGAAGAAGGCGAACAAGAGGGTAATGAAGTCCGCGTAGGAAACCAGCCAGCGCTCGTGACTGACGCGACTGACGCGACTGGTGCTCCGCTTGCGGTGGCTCATGGGTTGGACTCCTCAGCGACGGCGGCGGGTTCGTGGGCCCTGGTGAGGAACCCCAGCAGCTTCTCTCTCAGCATGCGCGGGTTCATCCCTTCGAGGATGGAAACTGCACCCTCGATTGTCATTTCCCGGATGATCTGCTCGTCGCGGATGCGAATTTTTAATTTTCCGGCGGCCGGCAGCAAAATCAGGTTGGCGGCGCCCACGCCGTAGAGGGTAGCCACGAAGGCGACGGCAATCCCTTTCCCGACTTCGTCGATTTTGTCCAGGTGTTGCATGACCTGGATCAAACCGAGCACCGCCCCGATGATGCCGATGGTGGGAGAAAATCCACCCGCCGATTCGAAGAGTTGCGGAATTTTCTCTTCCTGCTCTTCTTTGTTATCCAGTTCGAGCTCCATGATCTTGCGGAGTTCCTGCGGGTCGGTCCCGTCCACCGCCAAGGTGAGGGCGCGGCGCATGAAGGGTTCGTTGATGTTCGCGAGTTCATTGTCGAGCGAGATAATGCCTCCCCGCCGCGCCTGGTTGGCGTACTTGACCAGAAGTTCAATCGTCGATTGCGCATCCTGCTCGGGCTCCACGAACACCTGCGCCAGCCGCCGGAACGCATGCAGCGCCACCGGCAAGGGATACTGAATCAGGATCGCGCCGAGCGTGCCGCCAAAAACGATCATGGCGGCGGTGGGCTGAAGCACCTGGCCCAGATTTCCGCCCTCCAGCTTCAAGCCGAGCAGGATGCCGCCGATAGCCAGCACCAGACCGCCGAGGGTTGCCTTATCCACGAGGGCTCCTATTTCTCGCCCGCCGGGTGACCATTGCCCTCAAGCACGGGGGGAAGGGCGGAACGGTTGTCCCACCAGAGCATGATCCCTTGCAGCACCGAGCGGCGGAACTGTACCACCCGTTCGAGCACGTCCTGGGCGCTTTCGCGAACCACAATTTTTTCGCCGCTCAGCAGCGTAATGACGGTATCGGGGGCCTGCTCGACGAACTTGATCAGATCGGAATTGACCACCAGCGGGTGATTGTTGAGGCGGGTGAGGTGGATCATGTTTGGCTCCTGGTGTTTGACTGCTGGACGGAAGAAGGCCCGCCACCTATAAGGCTCATCAATAAAGATCGGCGGAAACGGCGCGGGCGGGGAGAAAGGACCGGAAACGAGGCAGGTTACCTAAGGGCTACGCCGGATGGTGCTTGTGGAAATAAAGCCTGGACGCGCTATGCCGATGAACCAAAGTGAAATGCAATTGGGTTCCGCAGAACAAACGGAACGAGCTCCGGGAAGGGTTCGGGGACGGCTCCCAAATCGGAACCAACAAGGAGCAATTCCATGGCACTTACCATCCTAAATAACATCGCTGCACTCGCTGCGCAAAACCAACTCAACATCACCAGCGCCAACCTTCAGTCAACACTAGAGCAGCTGTCGTCAGGGTCGCGCATCAACAGCGGCGCTGACGATCCGGCTGGTCTGGCCATCGCCAACGGCTTAGCGGCCAACATTGCCGCCCTCACCCAATCGGCGAGCAACGCCACGGGCGGCGTCGGCGAACTCCAGGTGGCAGACGGCGCGCTCTCTCAGGTCACCACGCTGCTCGACCGTGCCGTTACGCTGGCCACCGAATCCGCCACCGGCACGGTATCCGATCAGCAGCGCATCGCGCTGGACAACGAATATCAATCCATCAAATCGGAAATTAACAGTATCGGTTCCACCACCGACTATAACGGCGGGCAGGTATTCACCGCGAATACTCTCGAAGTCTTCTTGGGTGACGGCAGCGCCACCGGCAGCAGCCAAATCGGTGTTACCACCGGTACGTTGTCCGCCTCCGGCCTTAACTTAGGGGGAGCAACCGCCGCCACCGGCACCCTGACTGAAGCGGCGGGCTCGAATGCCGTTGCGGCCACCAACACCCTTACCAATGTCGGGGCGAACGTGGGCTCGACCGTTTCCACCGCTACGCTGACCGTCGGCGTCGGCAACGCACTCGTCGGCGATACCGTGTCGGTCAATGGCCAAACCTACACCTTCGCGGCCACGGCTGGTGCAGCCAATACCGTCGCGATCGGAGGTACGGTAGCGCTTAGCCTGGACAATTTGGCGTCTGCGATCAACGCCACGTCTGGTGGCGCCGGATCTGCCTATGGAGTCGGAACCGTCGCCAATGCTGCCGAGACGGCAACGTCTGGAGCGACCACGCTCGTCATCACGGCAAGGCTTAATGGCACCGCCGGAAACGGTGTTGCTACGGCGGAAACGGCAACAGGAGCTACAACTTATACCTGGGGTGCTGACTCAGTCGCAACCAATGGCGACACCGTAACCGTTGGCGGACAAACCTACCAATTCGTAGCTGCCCTCAGTAACACTCCGACGAAGAATGAGGTGCTAGCCGGTACCGAACAGGTCGGCCTACAGAATCTTGCGCTTGCGGTCAACGGTGGGATCGGCGCCGGAACCAACTACGGCACCGGAACTGTGCAAAATGCTAACGTCTCGGCAGGAACGGCCGCGGGAACATCGCCGGCAGGCACGCTGCTCTTCACAGCCGATAACACTGGCACCGCCGGCAACTTTATCACTGGCGTGGCGAGCGCGCACGGCACTTTCGCCAACGCTGGGGCTTTCACTGGAGGCCTCAATGCCGGGACCGCTCCGATCGCCGTCGCGGGCGATAGCGTGGCGGTGGGTGGGACAACCTACACCTTCGTGAACGCCCTCAGCGTCATTCCCGTGGCCAACCAGGTTTTAGTGGAGGCTACGGACGCTGCCAGCCTTGCCAACCTGGCGAATGCCGTCAACGGCGGGACCGGTTCGGGCGCCACTTACTCAACCGGCACAAACGCCAATACTAACGTCACGGCAGCGACTGGTTCAAACGCGGCTGGGCTAAGCACACTCACCTTCAGCGCAATCACTAAAGGCCTCTCCGGCAACAGTATCGCTTCCACGACAACGGGGTCGGGGAACAACACCTTCAGTGGTACGGAATTGACTGGCGGCGCGGCTGGATCGATCAACGACCTGTTAACCCAATCTGACGCCCAATCTGCCCTGTCGCTCATCGACGGCGCCGTCGCCGCCGTTGCCGCCCTGCGCGGCAATATTGGCGCAACCGTCAACCGCTTGCAAAGCGCTTCCAACGTCATCAACAACCAGGTGCAGAACCTGACGGCGGCGGAAAATAACGTCACTGCGGCGGACATTCCGACAGCCGTGGCCAACCTGACCCAATTCTCGATTCTGGAGCAGACCGGTATTTCCGCTCTGGCCCAGGCCAACCAGCAACAGCAACTTGTTCTCAAACTGTTGCAATAAGTGGTTTTCGGCAAACTAAGGAGGCGGGCAACCGTCTCCTTTTCGCTCTTCCGGTTTCGTATCGGGGTATCGCTGCGGAGACGGGGCTTGCCCCGTCTCTTCGGGGAATCAGACGCCCCTTTAGCCGCTGAGGTCAAGATGTAGGTCGGCCCAGTCCGTTTCGGGAACTCTGCCAAAACAAGAAAATACCGTCGCGAAAAATGTCGCCTCAACCGACCAGTTGCCGCGGAATGTTGTCGAAGTGCACCACGATCCTGAGACTTGGGTTTAGCAGCCCGAAGCCAAGGAGAAAAAACTCATGGGGATTAGCTTTAACGCCGCGAATCTGTTGAATGGCAACGGTATTGATGTGAATTCGGTTGTGTCCGAGATCCAGTCCGCCCAGAGCGGGCAATTGACCGCTTGGCAAGGGGATGTGACCAATCTGCAAACCCAGGCGACCGCCTTGGGCACTATCAATACCGATTTGTCCAACCTGGCGGCCGCCGCGCAGGGGTTTACGGCTTCGAGCGGAGCGCTGACGGCGGTGACGGCCACCTCGGCACAACCGCTGATCGTGTCGGCTACCGCGCAGACTGGGGCCACGGCGGGCAACTACAGCGTGGTGGTGAACGGGTTGGCGTCCATTGGGACACTGTACACGGACGAGGTAACGAGCGCGACCACGTCGATTCTGACTTCCCCCGCGACCAGCGGCGACCTTGCCCTGCAGATCGGAGGCGGCACGACGGCGGACATCCCCATCACGGCGGGCAAAAACGACACGCTGACCACCCTCGCCAACTCTATCAATTCGCTGAGCGCCACAAACAAATGGGGCATTACAGCCAGCGTCGTGACCGACGCGAGTGGCGCGCGGCTGGCAATCTATAGCCAGGCGAGTGGCAGTCCGGGGGCGCTGTTGGTCACCAACAACACCACTTCTTTGGTGTTTGAGGATCCGGTGGGCGGAGCGAACGCCCTAATTCACATCAATGGAGTCCCGTTTTCCAGCACGACCAACACAGTGAGTGGGGCGATTCCGGACGTGACCCTGAACCTGGTGACCGCCGATTCGGCCACGCCGGTGGAGGTGACGGTCGGCCCGGACACAACCGCAATCACCAACTCCATCAACAATTTTGTTGTCGAGTACAACACGCTCATCGGCGACATCAACACCCAGTTCACGGTCAATGCCGCCACCAACACGGAAGGACCGCTCGGGTCGGACACTTACTTGCGGAGCCTGCAATCCAGCCTCTTAGCGAACATGGCCTACGCGACTACCGATCCGACTTCTGTCGGCAGCGGCCTGACCAACCTGGCTTCGCTGGGCATCGTCATGAACAGTGACGGAACTCTGACGGTGAACCAAACCACGGTCGATACCGCGACCGAGTATTCCCCCGGCTTCCCCGATGTGCTCGCCGCCAACCTCAGCGCGGTGCAAAATTTTTTCACGAATGCCAACTCGACCGGGTTCGCCGACAACCTTAACGCCGCCCTCGCCAATCTGACTGAACCGTCAACGGGCATTCTGAACGAGGATCTTGCCGCGAACCAGAGCGAGCAGGCCGGCCTTACGACCGAGATCACCAACTTTCAGACCCAAATGGCGGCCCAAAAGATACAGTTGGATGCGGAGTTCAGCCAGGTTAACGCAAATCTCGAAGCGTACCCCTTCCTGCTACAGCAAGTCACCGAGATACTGGGGTCAATGTCGTCCGGCAATTTGACCGCGACCCCGGCCACGAACACGAACACGACCCCGACCGCCGGGCAAAGCACGGTCGGCAGTAGCAGCACAAGCAGCACCAGCGGCACCAGCGGCACCAGCAGCTAGACCGTTTTCATGGTTAGCGAAGACTGGGAGCGGGTCCGGGACGGGCACGACTTCAGTCGTGCCACAAGAGAGCAAGAATGAATCGGGGCTTCAGCCCCTGAGGGAAACCGGCTTACGCTGTCTTTGAAACCGGTCTAATCGAGAGGTGTACGGTCATGAATATCCAACAGTCGTATCGAGAAGGGACGGTTCAGGGCGCGAGCCCGGTAACACTGGTGGTGCGGCTCTATGAGCAGATGATCGAAGACCTGCGGCAAGCGGCAATCGCCATCGAGCAGAACGAAATTGAGCGGCGGACCAATCGAATCAAACACGCCCTTCTCGTCATAGGCCATTTGCAGTCGCCGCTGGACTTTGCCAACGGTGGCAAGGTCGCTAAGGATCTCGACCATTTTTACAACGTGCTGCGCCAAAGTCTGGTTCAGGTGCAATTTTATCCTTCGAAACGCGGGGTCGCCCAGTTGATCACGGACTTGCTGGCGCTGCGAGAAGCCTGGATCGAGGTGGAGCGAGCCGAGAGCCCATCGTTCACGACCCCGGCCAGCATGGTTCCTCGAGCCGCCGCGGACCCCGAGTCCGAAGCCGATCATGTGCCCGTGGATTGGCGGGGATAATGACGCCGGACGCGCTCGAAACCTTGCGGCAGGTGAATGCCAATCTGCGTTCCGCACTGATTCGTCTCCGTCCGGAACGGAAGCACTGTTCGACCATCAGGCCCCAGGACTTCTCCGAAATACTCAGCCAGCTTCTGCGGGCAGCGGAATGTCTGCGTCGCCTGCCGGCACATTCCGAAGCGGCCGCAGCGCTCGAAAAAGAATCGCTCGAATACCGCGGCAACCTGGAAAAATTAAAGCATTTCCTGCCTGGCCTGCACGTGCGCCTGCTGGCCGAAAAGTCGCGGCTTGAAACCGCACGAACCCACGTAGCGGCCGCGGCGGCCTGGGTCCGAGCCAGCAAGAAGACGCTGTGAAGCGTTGAGGTATTAAGTCATTGCGTGATTGAATTCAATGACTCAATACCTCAATGACTCGATGTTCTCTCCTCTACGTCAAGTAATTGAAGAGACTATTCTGCGAGGTCTTGCCGATGGCGGCCAGCGCGGCCTGGGTGTCAGTCTGGGCCTGGGCCAGATTGTTGGCGGCCGCAGCCATGTCCACGCCGCCCAGCGTGTTCTGCTGCTGGCTAAGTTGCAGCTTGGCGGCATTGAGGTAGGTGGTCTGCGATGTCGCCTGCTCCATGGCGTTGCCATAGAACACGCGCTGCGCCGAAAGATAGCTGGAAGCTGCGCTTACTGCGTTGACTGCGGCAGGAATACCGGTATTGGTCTGCACGGCCTGGATGAGGTTGTTGATGGCAAGAAAAACGTCATTGCCGGGAGCGGAAAACAGTTGCGATCCGGGCACGTTGACGGCGATCTTGTATCCGCTGCCGACCGATACCTCATTGACGCCAGTGTTGCCGACGTAGTTAACGCCGGAAGGAACCGCATTGTCCGCCACGAACGGCGCCGTATTCGTAATGGTGCCGGCGAATATGTAGTGGCCTTGGTACGAAGTGTTGGCCAGGGACACAAGCTGGCTCTGAATGCCTTGCAGCTGAGTGGCAATGGCGGCCAGGTCGCCAGCGGAGAGCGTGCCACCGCCGGCCTCGACGCCGAGGCTGAGGGCTTGTTGCAGCGCGCTGGTGACCGAACTCAGCGTCGAATCGGCGGTCGAGAACTGGCCCTGCACCGCGCTGAGGCTTTGCAGATAGCCGCTGCTGAAAGTGGCCTGATCGTTGTTCTCGACCAACTGGGCGGCGGCGGTCGGATTGTCGGAGGGCTCGTTCACGCTTTTGCCGGTCGAAATCTGGAGCTGAGCCTGTTGTGCTTCCAGCTCCGTCTGGTTGAGCGCCGCCAGCAAATCGGGCATGGGATTCGGATTCACGCGCATGGATGATTGCCTCCCAATCCCTATGACTCCGCCTGGTCCATACCGAGGTTTACGGCATCAAGAAGCAGGAGGTTGACAGTAGAAACGACGCGGGCCGCGGCCTGATAAGCGGACTGATACTGGATGAGATTGGACGCTTCTTCGTTGAGCGATACTCCGGAAATGCTCCCGTTCTGGTCCTGCAGTTGTTGCAGGATCAGGGCGGAAGAGTTGGCATCGGCGGAAGCGTTGGAAGTGGCATTGCCCACTTGAAATACGATGCTGGAATAGGAGTTGATCGGCGTCTGCCCATTAGCCAAGGGCTGAGTGGCGACGGCGGAGAGCATGGCCAGATTTCCGTTGCTGCCGGTAGTGCCGTCGGAACTGGCGGCGATCTTCGACGGGTCGGTCATACTGACGGTCAACGCCGCCGCTGCTCCCACTCCGCCCACCGGCGGAGGCGCAAAGATGTTGCCGCCGGCGACGCCACTCAGATCGAAGCCCGCTGCATTGGCGGTGTTGAGGTTGGTGGCGAGACCCGCTGCCAGCTGATCGAGACTGCTGCCAATGCTCGGAATTTCCTGGTCGCGAATCTGAACCAAACCGGCCAGGCTCCCGCCCGTCAGCGAACTCGTGATGTCCTGGGTCCCGGCCATGATGTGCTGCACCCCACCGCCGCCGACCTGGGTGGTGAGCGCGTAACTCTGCGATCCCGAGACCAGCGTCGTCCCGTTTGAAGTCGTCAGCGTGATGCTGTCACCGGTCGGAATGACTTGCACATCGATCAGTCCGGAAAGCTGCTGGATGAGGTTGTTCTGCGTGTCCACCAGGGTGCCGGGGTTCTGGTTGCTGCTCTGGAGGTTGCTGATCTGCTGATCGACACTGGCGATCTGCGAGGTCAGGCTGTTCACCTGGCTGACCGACTCAGCGACGTTCTGGCCAATGTTGCTCTGCTGGGTCTGAAGACTGCTGGCGGCGGTATTGAAATCGGTGGCCAGGGTGTCGGCCGCGCTCAGCACCCCCTGCCGCAACTCCAGATTCGAGGGGTCGGGGGCGAGCTGCTGCAGGCTGTTAAAGAAATTGCTGATGTCGGCGCCGATGCCCGAAGTGGAACTCGCGAACTGGGTTTGGGTCTGTTGCAGTTGCGTCAGCGTGGTGTTGAGCGAGCTGTTCTGCTGCGTCGCCTGATTGATTTGGATTTGCAGGATGGGGTCGCGCAAGCTCTCGATTTTCTGCAGCACCACGCCGGTGCCAATGCTCAGCGATCCCACCTCCACCGGATCGCCCGCGGCTACATCGGAGACCTCCCGCGTGTATCCGGTTGTGTTCGCGTTGGCCACGTTGTTGGAGGTGGTGGCCATCTCCTGCTGGCTGACCGAGAGCGAGCTCAGAGCAATCGAAAGCGACCCGAACAAACCCGACATGATTATTCTCCAGCCCGCATCCGGACTTCTGTCCTGAACAAGCCGGGATCAGGCGTGTAGGTGGGCGCGCAACTGTCGACCACGCGATTCAGTACGGCCAGGCTGCGCTGCAAGTGCCGCAGCAACGACCAGTGCACGCGCGTCAGATAGCGGATCCGAGTTCCGAGCGCCTCCCACTCGGCTTGCAGCCGTGCGGAGTGCTCGGTTTCCGGAGGATTGCCGGATGCGCCAGCCGGTGGCGGCGCCGAACGCCGCCCTGCCCCACGACGCAGCTCGTCTTCGAGACGGCCCCATTGCCGGCAGAGCTCTGCCTGGTGCGCCGCACCGCGCGCGATCGCTTCCGCGTCGTTTTGCACCAGCGCCATGCTGCTCGACTCCAGACTCTCCGCCAGGCTGCGCACCAGCCCGAGCCGCTGCTCGACCAGTCTGCTGAGTTCGGGAAGCGATGTGTCGATATCATCCATAGCGGAACAGCTCTTGGTTCAGACCAAATCGTCAGGCCAAATCGTGGTCACGCCGAATCTTCAGGCCCGCTTGTCCAGCCAAATCCTCATCCCGATCATGCCAGGTCATCCAGTGTGTGCTTCGGAGTTTCGGGACCCGGCTCCTCTTTAGATTCTTCCTCTTCGACCGGTTTCTCGGGCACAGCCGGACGCTTGCGCCGGGGCAACGCGTCGCGCTCATTGCCCCGCTTCTCCAAAACACGCAGCAGCGCCGGATCAATCCCGTTCGTGATCAACGGATCCATAATTCACTCCATCGTTCACTCCACGGCTCACTCCTCTAGCTCTGGGCTCCACCCAGCTCGCTCACCAGCGCATCGGCCACCTGGCCGGCAGAAACCGAATAGTTGCCATTGCCGATCGCCTGCTGCAGCGCTTGCACCTTGGCCTCGCGAATCTCAGGCTGTGCCAGAACCTGAGCTTGGAGCGACTGCACCCGCGCCTGATCGAACGAAAAGCGGGCCTGGTCCATGCCCGGAGTGCTGCTCGCCCCCGCCCCCGCCGCCCCGGCCTGCCCGGCGCGGCCCGTCGTGCCTTTTTCCGGTGGCTCCAGTCCAAACGTTGTGAAATCGACTCTCATAAAATTTCTCCAATCCCCTACTGCCTTTTCTATCGGCAGATTCTTAAGAAATCTTAATGTGGGGGCAGTTCGTCCGCAGACGCACCGCGGCCCAACTCTAAGATCGGCAAAGTCTCGAAAAACTTTAGCGCTCGAAGACAAACTCCCGTTCAGCCCCCATCCGATACCTTTGGTGGCTGCAAATGGCGCAGGACGAGCTGCGCGATGCCAATCCCACCCCCGGCCGCGATCGACTGTGCCAGCGCCTGGGTCGCCATGAGGCGATAATCGCTCGCCCCCGGGGTTTTGGCCTCCTTGGAGTCGCCGGCAAACGTCTTCTGCAGAGCGTCGAGCACCGGTGTGAGCAGCAGGGCTTCAAAATCCCGCGCCGCTTTTTCATTTTTCAGGACCGCTTTCGCGGCCGCCGGGTCGGCCGTGGTCAAAGGATTCCGGCTGGCAGAGAGCGAGACAGTCATCGGATCACTTAGCATCAGATCACCTCCAGGTCGGCATCGAGCGCTCCGGCTGCTTTAATCGCTTGCAAAATCGAGATCACGTCGCGCGCCGTCGCTCCCATGCTCTGCAATCCGCTGACCAACTGGTCGATGTTGGCACCTTCGCCGATTTCGAGGCGCTTCGCCGGACTCTCCTTGGTCTGCACTTCGGTTTGGCCCACGACTTCGGTTTTCCCCGACGAGAGCGGCGCGGGCTGGGAAACGGAATACTCGGTCGAGATCTGCACCGAGAATCCGCCGTGCAGAATGGACACCGCTCCGAGACGCACGTCTTTCCCCATCACGATGGTTCCCGTACGTTCGTTGACCACGACGCGGGCGCGCCGCTGCACATTAACCACAAGGTTCTCGATTCTCGCCAGGGCCGCGGTCAGGTTGGCCACGCCGGTTGCGGCCGGATCCACTTCCACTCGTCCGCCGTCGCGGGCGCTCGCGACCGCGTGCCCGAATTCGCGGTTGATGGCGTCGGAGATTTCGCCCGCCGTCGAAAAATCCGACTCGCGCAAAAGCAGCGCAACCGGAGTCAGGCGGTTGAAATCGAAGGCCACACTACGTTCCACGCGGCCGCCCGCCGGAATTCTTCCCGTCGTGGGGTGGTTCATCTGCTTCGTCGCGCCCGCGCGTCCAGCCGCGAACCCTCCCACCGCGATTGGACCCTGGGCGGCGGCGTAGACCTGCCCGTCCGCGCCATAGAGTGGAGTGAGCAGGAGCACGCCGCCTTCGAGGCTCTTGGCATCGCCGACCGAGGAGACGGTCAC
>Ga0187804_10000231_pt1 | contig 12873 bp, 8 predicted proteins | sample NC_wetland_sal_i_3_FD_132961 | JGI IMG/M metagenome (GOLD analysis project Ga0187804, IMG submission 132961) | Wetland sediment microbial communities from Neuse River Estuary, North Carolina, USA - Control_4 | ecosystem: Environmental > Aquatic > Freshwater > Wetlands > Sediment | place: USA...
GGTCGGCTGCGGCCGCTCGAGCTTCAAGATCGAGCATCGTCTGACCCATGACGGCGCGCTCGCGGTCGAAGGCTTCGAAACCCGGGTCTGGGTCGTCCGCGATCCCGGCGATCCCAGGCGCATCAAGTCGCAACCCATTCCGCCTCCGGTCGTGGCCCGACTGACGCATGCCAGTCTTGTCGCGTCTCGGTGAGTGACGGACTGAAATCGCGATGCTAAAGCAATAAGCGTAGCTCGGATCGAGCGAAGCTCGATCCGGGAGCTATATTTTCTCCCGGATATCGCAAAGCGATATCCGGGCTACAAAGGTAACGGGAGAGAATTGCCGATGATGCGCGTTGATGCATATACCCACTTTTTTCCGCAAAAATTCTTCGACAAGCTCAACGAGGTCGCCGGTAACTACAAGGACATGGGCAAGCGGGTGCGCTCGCTGCCGGCTTTGTTCGACCTCGACGTGCGCAAGAAGATCGTCGACGGTCACAAGGACTATCAGCAGATCCTGTCCTATCCGCAGCCGCCGATCGAAAAATTCGCCAAGACGCCGAAGGATATCGACGAGTTCTGCCGCATCATCAATGACGGTTTCGCCGAGCTGACCGCCAAGGAAAAGGACCGCTTCCCCGGCTGGGTAGCGCAGGTCTCGCTGGAGGCCGCCGATGCCGGCGCCGGCGAGGCGGAGCGCGCGCTGAAAAACGGCGCGCTCGGCGTGCAGATCTATACCAATGTCGCCGGCAAGCCGCTCGATCGGCCGCAATATGCGCCATTCTGGAAAAAAATGAACGAGCTCGGCGCGCCGATCTGGCTGCATCCGGCGCGCGGCGCCGAAATGCCGGATTACATCGACGAAAAAAAGTCGCTTTACGAAATCTGGTGGACCTTCGGCTGGTCCTACGAGACCGCCTGCGCCATGATGCGGCTCGTTTATTCCAAGATCATGGACACGCATCCCAATCTGAAAATCATCACGCACCATTTCGCCGGCGTTGTGCCGATGCTGGAGGGCCGCATTGGCCCCGGCAATGACGTGATGGGATCGCGCACCACCGACGAGGATTACGTTTCGCTGCGCAAAAGCCTGAAAAAACGAGTGCTCGATTATTTCAAGCAGGACTTCTGGGCCGATACCGCGGCGTTTACCGCCGTGCCGGCGACCAAAGCCGGGATGGAATTTTTCCCGATCGACAAGATCGTGTTCGCGTCCGACTGCCCGTTCGATCCCGAAGGCGGCACCATGTATCCGCGCGAGACCTTGAGCATTCTGGATTCGCTCAAGCTCGATAAGACCACCGCGGAGAAAGTGTTCTACAAGAACCTCGAGGCCGTCACCGGCAAGAAGCTGGTGAGATAGCCGTATTCCTTCACCGCAATAAACCGTGGATGCCCGGCACAAAGCCGGGCGTCGCATGCCAAGATTTGCTAGCGTCGCTGCATGGACGCTGCACGCACCATCACGCCCGAAGCTCCGGAGGCGACCGCCAAGGACGCGACCGCCAAGACCGCCGACGACGCCGCGCGCGTGACGCCCACGGCGGCCGACGAAGGCGGCCGCGTCACCCCAATGATGGAGCAGTACATCGAGATCAAGGCCGCCAATCCGGATTGCCTGTTGTTCTACCGGATGGGCGACTTCTACGAACTGTTCTTCGACGATGCCGAAGTTGCCTCGCGCGCGCTCAGCATCGTGCTGACCAAACGCGGCAAGCATCTCGGGGCCGACATTCCGATGTGCGGGGTGCCGGTCGAGCGCGCCGACGAATATCTGCACCGGCTGATCGCGCTCGGCCATCGCGTTGCGGTTTGCGAACAGCTCGAAGATCCGGCGCAGGCTCGAAAACGCGGCGGCAAGAGCGTGGTGCGCCGCGACGTGGTGCGGCTGGTGACGCCCGGAACGCTGACCGAGGATTCGCTCCTTGACGCCAAGCGCAACAACTATCTCGCCGCGCTCGCGAGGAGCCGCGCCTCGGCTGGCGAGGATCGTTTTGCGCTGGCCTGGATCGATATTTCGACCGGCGAATTTCGCGTCGCCGAATGCGACCGCGCCGCGCTCGCCGCCGCCATTGCCCGGATCGAGCCCGGCGAGATCATCGTCGCCGATGCGCTTTATGCCGATGCCGAGCTGGCGCCGACGCTGCGTGGCCTGCCCGCTTTGACGCCGCTCACCCGCGATGTGTTCGATGGCGCGACCGCGGAACGCCGGCTCGCGGCGTTCTTCGGCGTCGCCACCACCGCCGCGTTCGGCACATTTTCGCGGGTCGAATTGGCCGCGGCGGCGGCGGCGGTCACCTATGTCGAGCGCACGCAAATCGGCAAACGCCCGCCGATCAGCCCGCCGGTGCGCGAGGCCGCCGGCGCGACGCTCGCGCTCGATTCCGCGACCCGCAGCAATCTCGAACTCATTCGCACGCTCGCCGGCGAGCGGCGCGGCTCGCTTCTTGCCGCCATCGATCGCACCGTCACCGCGGCCGGCTCGCGGCTATTGGCGCAGCGGCTCGCTGCGCCGTTCACCGACGCCGCCGAGATCGGTCACCGGCTCGACGCGGTCGCCGTCTTCACGGGCGATGCCGCGGCGCGCGGCGATATGCGCGCACGACTGAAAAGCGCGCCGGATCTGGCGCGCGCGTTGTCGCGCATCGTCATCGGCCGCGGCGGCCCGCGCGATCTCGCCGCCATCCGCGACGGCATATTTGCCGCGGCGGAATTCGCCGCGCGGCTCTCAACCCTGCCCGAATTGCCGCGCGACATCGCGCTAGTCGCGCAGGTGCTGCGCCAGACCGATGCCGCGCTCGCCGAGGAACTCGGCAAGGTGCTCGCCGACGAGCTGCCGCACCTGCGCCGCGACGGCGGCTTTGTGCGCACCGGCTATGCGGGCGCGCTCGACGAGGCACGGGCGCTGCGCGACGAATCCCGTCGCGTGATCGCGGCGTTGCAGGTCCGTTATGTCGAGACCACCGGCATCCGCGCGCTCAAGATCCGGCACAACAATGTGCTCGGCTATTTCGTCGACGTTCCGGCGCAGCACGGCGAGAAATTAATGAGCGCGCCGTTCAACGCGAGTTTCATCCATCGCCAGACCACCGCCGGCCAAGTTCGCTTCACCACCACCGAACTCGGCGAACTCGAATCAAAAATCGCCACCGCCGCGGAGCGCGCGCTGGCGCTCGAGCTTGAAATTTTCGAGCGCATGGCGAGCGCGGTTGCGGCGGCGAGCGCGACGATCAAGGATGCCGCCGAAGCGATCGCCGCGTTGGATGTCGCTTGTGCGCTGGCCGCGCTCGCGATCGAGCGCGATTATGTCCGGCCGCAAGTCGACAACAGTCTTGCATTTGCAATCAGCGGCGGGCGCCATCCCGTGGTCGAACAGATGCTCGCGGCGGGCGGCGGACCGTTCGTCGCCAACGACTGCGATCTGTCCCCGCTCCCCGAGCAACCCGACGATGGCGCCGGCCGAATCTGGATCGTGACCGGGCCCAATATGGCGGGGAAATCGACCTTCCTGCGCCAGAACGCGCTCATTGCCATTCTTGCGCAGATCGGCAGCTTCGTGCCGGCACGCGCCGCGCATATCGGCGTCGTCGATCGCTTGTTCTCGCGCGTCGGCGCCGCCGACGATCTCGCCCGCGGCCATTCGACCTTCATGGTGGAAATGGTCGAGACCGCCGCCATCCTCAACCAGGCCGGCGAACGCGCGCTCGTCATCCTTGACGAGATCGGCCGCGGCACCGCGACCTTCGACGGGCTGTCGATCGCGTGGGCCACCATCGAGCATCTGCATGAAGCGAACCGCTGCCGCGCTCTGTTCGCCACGCATTTTCACGAAATGACCGCGCTCGCCGCCAAGCTGCCGCGGCTGCACAATGCCACGATGCGGGTGAAGGAATGGCAGGGCGACGTGGTGTTCCTGCACGAAGTCGTCGCCGGCGCCGCCGACCGCTCCTACGGCATTCAGGTGGCGAAGCTTGCGGGGCTGCCGGCAAGCGTCATCGAACGCGCCAAGGTGGTGCTGGCGCAGATCGAAGCCGAAGACCGGGTCTCGCCGGCCCGCCGCTTGATCGACGATCTGCCGCTGTTCGCCAGCGCGCGCCCCGCCGCGCCGCCGGTGCAAACAGATTCCGCGCTGGTCGCTTTGATGGATGCGCTCGTCGCGCTCAACCCCGATGACATGTCGCCGCGCGACGCGCTGGAAGCGCTCTATGCGTTGAAGGCTCAGCTGGCGAAGACGAAGGGTTGAGCAACATCCGCAGATTACCCGTTCGTCCCCGCGAAAGCGGGGACCCAGCATCTGGATTCCCGCTTGCGGGGAAATGAGCGGATGAACTTCACCGCGCCTTCCTGCGCACCGCCATCAGTATGCCGCTCCAGGCGACCGCGACGCAAAGTCCGATGCCGAGCGCCCACCACGAGCCGAGCGGTTCGGCGAGATAATGCACGGCCATAAAGGCCAGCGTCAGCCCGATGAGCGCCACCTGGGCATGCGCCATGACGCTTGCCGTCGCTTTGCCGCCGACCCGCGGATGCAAAATGACGATCGAACTGCAAAAGACGATCGGGAACAGCGCGAACATTCCGGAGGCGAACGAGCCGATGCTGTGGCTCGCCGTGGTCACAATCACCACCACGGTCGCGGCCGCGAGCGCGCGCAGCGGAATGTCGTAACGCGTGCGCAGAAATTTTTTCGGTGGCGCCGAACTGCGAAAGCGCCAGCTTAGCGGAATGGTGACGGCGTACACCGCAGCGTTGAGCACGAGCGCGCCAAACGGCGTCCAGCTCACCTGGCGCAGCAAGGCGGCGCACGCAAACCAGGCAAGCAAGGACAGGCCGAGGCTCGGCACAAGGCCATGGCGCTGCGCCAGTACCGCATAGACCACGGCGAAAATCGCGACCGCAGCGCCGATCGCCATGCTGCCGACCGCGCTCGCCGCGATGAAGGCGGGCGGATGTTCGATGGCGAGGATGACATAAGCGGCGCCGGCGGCTGTCGGCAATGCCGCGATCAGTGCGCCGATGAACGGACCCGAGCGCTCGACCACGATCGAAATGAAGACGACGACGGCCGCCGTCATCGCCATCTTGAAAATGAGTTCGGGCCAGAACGCGAAGTCGGGGGACATTTGAAAGTGTTATCTCGTCATTCCGGCCTAGCCAACGGGTCCGGCCCGAAGTGGCCGGCCCGACGACAGGCTTCGCGAGGGCCGGAATCCATATTCACGATTCTAGAAATATTTGATTGATAGTGATTATGGATTTCAGGCGTGCGCCTTTGCAGCGCGCCTCGGAATGGCAGCGCCAAACTATTTCCGCTGCAGCGTGATCGCAACCGGCGGGCCGCTGCGGATGGTCTGATAAACCACGCAATAACGTTCGGTCAGCTTGAGCAGCTGATCGAGCTTGTCGGCCGCCGCGTCGGTGTCGAGGTCGAAGCGCAGCCGGATCTGCACAAAGCCGACCGGCGCGTCCTTGGCGACGCCGAGCGTGCCGCGAAAATCGAGATCGCCTTCCGCCGACACCGTTCCGGAGCGAAGCGGAATGTCGAGCGCGGTGGCGACGGCCTTGAGCGTCACGCCGGCGCAGGCGACCAAGGCTTCGAGCAGCATGTCGCCGGAACATAATTCCAGGCCGGAGCCGCCGGTCGCCGGATGCAGCCCGGCCACCGCGAGCGCGCGGCCGGTCTCGACCTTGCACGCGATATTGGTGTCGTCGAGCGCGCCTTTGGCTTTCAGCGTGATCAGGCCGGCTTTGGCATCGGCCTTGTAGCGTTCCTTGATCGGCGCCTGCAGCGCGCGCAACGCGGCGGAGTCCATGGGAAATACCTCAGTGCCTGTTGGTCGGGATGAAATATAGACGACGGAGGACGGACGACAGAGCACAGATAGAAAGATTTATCACCGGCTATCCATCATCTGTCCTCCGTCGTCTGCCATCCGTCATCTGATCACCACCACATCGCCGCGCCGGCTTCCGCCTTCTGCTCATCCTCGGCGCTGGCCGGCGCGCGGTTGAGCGAGCGATCGAGCGCGGCCAGCACGCGGCGCTTGACGAAATCGAACGCCGCAGACTGGCGATCGCGCGGCCGCGGCAGATCGACACCGATCTCATCGAATATGCGGCCAGGCCGCGGGCACATCACCATGATCCGATCGGCCAGCACGATCGCCTCATCGACGTCATGGGTGACCACAATCAAGGTCGGCTTGGCGTCGGCCCATAGATCGAGCAGATGATCCTGCAGATCGGTGCGGGTGAAAGCGTCGAGCGCCGAAAACGGCTCGTCGAGCAACAGCACTTCCGGCCGCGGCACCAGCGCCCGCGCGATGGCAACGCGTTGCGCCTGGCCGCCCGACAATTCTCGCGGCCATACCGACGCCTTGTCGGTAAGGCCGACGCGCCGCAGCGCCACGGCGACGCGCTCGACGCGCTCGGCCTTTGGCCGGCCGTTAAGGCCGAAGCCGACATTATCCGCGACCTTCAGCCAGGGCAGGAGCCGCGGCTCCTGAAAGATGATGCCGATCTTCTCATGCGGCGTGCCGATCCGCTCGCCGTCTAGGATCACCGTGCCTTCGCTCGCCGGATCGAGTCCGGCGATGGCGCGTAACAGCGTCGACTTCCCGCAGCCCGAGCCGCCGATCACGGCGACGATTTCGCCGAGCTCGACTTCAAGCGACACTCCGCCGAGCGCGTGCACGCCATTGGGATAAGTCTTGCCGATATGATTGAGCGCGAGCATGGCGCAGCTACTGACTCCGCTCATTCCCGCGCGAGCGGGAATCCAGCGCAAAAATGCGCCTTGTCGTGAACGACCCTGGGTCCCCGCCTCCGCGGGGACGAGCGGACATTGTTGTCACGACATCACTCATGCCGCACCACATCTTCCCAGCGCAGGAACGGCGCCGCGGCGAACGCGATTAGCCAATCGGTGGCCTTGCCGACGATGGCGAAAGCAACGATGGCGGCGATGATTTCGGCCGGCTTGCCGAGCTGCTGGCCGTCGATCAACAGATAGCCGAGCCCTTCGGATGCCCCCATCAATTCGGCGGCGACGACGAACATCCAGCCGAGCCCTAGCCCCGAACGCAGAGAAATCACATAGGCGGGCAGCACCGCCGGCAGTAAAATCCGCCGCACCATCTCGAAATCGGACAGCCGGAAAGCGCGGCCGACTTCAACGAGCTTGCGATCGACCGATTGGATCGCGCCCATCAGGCCGAGATAGACCGGAAAGAACACACCGACCGCAATCAGCGTCACTTTGGACGCTTCGAAAATCCCGAGCCATAAAATAAACAGCGGAATCCAGGCGATCGACGGAATCGCGCGCAGACCCTGCAGGCTGGGATCAAGCAGGCGCCGCAGCAGCGCCGAGTAGCCGGTCGCCGCGCCAACCACGGTCGCCACCGCGGCGCCGAGCGCAAAGCCGGCGGCGACCCGCGACAAGGTCACCACAGTGTCGCGCTGCAATTCGCCGGTGCGGGCGAGATCGACAAAGGTTTGGAAGATGACGGAGGGCGGCGGCGCCAAGCGCCCGGTCGACCAGCCAAGCCGCACCACGATTTCCCAGACCAGCGCCAGAGCGACCGGCACAACCAGGCCCAAGGCCGGCCGGATGAACCGTGCGCGGCGGCTTGCCGCCGACCGTTCCTGCGCCGGTGTGCCTTCCGCAGCGAGTGTCATGGCGACAAGAGACATGGTGGCGTCAGTTTTTGCAATCGGCCGTCCGGCCTCAGCCCACTCGTCATTGCGAGGAGCGGAGCGACGAAGCAATCCAGCACTTGCTGCGAAACTGAAGCGAGCCAGAATATTGCGCTAGATTGCTTCGCTTCGCTCGCAATGGCGAAGCGGCTACGCCGCGCCGACAAAACGATCGTCGATCAGATCGTCGAGCGCTTTTTTGACATCGACATTGCCGGGGATGACTCCGGCCTGCTGCAGCGCCAGTCCCGCCTTGAGGATGGTGTCGCGCTGCGGCGCGCCGATGCGGTTGAAAGTAAGATCGGTGCGCTCCTTGAGCTGGATGTCGACCACCGCGCCGGGAAGCTTGGTCGCCGCGATGAACACGCGCTTCTCGTCGTCGTAGTTCGCCAGACAATATTTGCGCGCGTTCTCGTAGACCGCGAGCACGCGCCGCGTCAGCTCGGGATAGGCTTTGAGAAACTCCTCGCGGGCATTGAGGATGCCGTAAGTGTTGGCGTCCTTGTTGCGATAAAACAGCCGCGCACCGTCTTCGACCTGCGCCTGCGCCATCATCGGATCGAGTCCCGCCCAGGCATCGACATCGCCGCGAATGAGCGCGGTCTTGCCGTCCGGATGCTGTAGCAGCACCTCGCTGATGTCCTTCTCGCTCAAGCCGACCGAGAGCAGAGCGCGCACCAGGAAAATGTGCGGATCGGTGCCGCGGGTCACCGCGACGCGTTTGCCTTTGAGGTCTTCGATTTTGTTGATCGATGTGTCTTTTCGCGTCACCAGCGCCGTCCATTCCGGTTGCGAATAAACGTAGATCGATTTGATCGGATTGCTGTTGATCTTGCTCAGGAGTGCCGCCGAGCCCGCGGTCGAGCCGAAATCGATCGAGCCGGCGTTGAGGAACTCCAGCGCCTTGTTGGAGCCGAGCGTCTGCACCCAGCGGACGCCGATACCGTCCTTGGCGAATTCTTTCTCCAGGAGGCCTTTGTCCTTGAGCACCATCGACACCGGATTGTACGTCGCCCAATCGATGCGAATTTCCGACGGCTTGTCGGCGGCGCGCGCCGGGCGGCCAAAGGCGAAGGGTACAAGGGGTAAAAGCGCTGCGCCCGCGGCGCCAGCGAGGACATTGCGACGATGAAGCATGACGACCTCCAAAACTATGTTTTTCCATAGGAGCGGTCATCAGAAGCGTCAATCGGAAAAAACGACTATGGAAAGGCATAAATATAGAATGATTGTGCCGAAGTTGCCGCCGGAGGCTTGGGCGGTGCCATTGCTTTCGCCGCGCGCGATCGCGATGACACCGGGCGGCCGCTCCGCTAAGCCTATCCGTAATGTTGGACATTCAACGATCGCCGCGCACCGCGAGTGAATTGATCGACCCGGCGGTGCTCGCGGCCGATCTCAAAGCGCTCGCCGAGCGCCATGCCGGGCACGAGCGCGAATTGCGCACCGCCATCGCCCAGCGGTTCAAAACGGCGCTCACACAAGCCCGCGCGCGCGCCGAGGAGTTGTTGCTCAGGGATCGCCATGGCCGGCGCTGTGCCGAGCGGCTGGCGCTGATGCAGGACGAGATCATCCGCATCCTGTTCGAGTTTGCCGGTAGCGAGCTCTACCCGACGCGGGTGCCGTCCGAGGCCGAGCGTATGGCGGTGGTAGCGACGGGCGGCTACGGCCGCCGGTTGCTAGCGCCGGGCTCGGACATCGATCTTTTGTTTCTGCTTCCCTACAAGCAGACGGCGTGGGGCGAGTCCGTCGCCGAGGCCCTGCTCTATTGCCTGTGGGACATGGGATTGAAGGTCGGCCACGCCACGCGCTCGGTCGACGAATCGATACGCCAAGCCAAGGCCGATATGACCATCCGCACCGCGCTCCTTGAGTCGCGGTATTTGTTCGGCGACGTCAAGCTCTACAACGAGCTGACCGCCCGCTTCGACAAGGAAGTGGCGCAAGGCAGCGCCGCGGAATTCGTCACCGCCAAGCTCGCCGAGCGCGAGCAGCGCCATCGCCGCGCCGGCCAGTTTCGCTACGTGGTCGAGCCGAACGTCAAGGACGGCAAAGGGGGCTTGCGCGACCTGCACACCTTGTTCTGGATCGCCAAATACGTCTATCGCGTGCGCGAGCCGGAAGAGCTGATCGAGCGCGGCGTGTTCGACCGCGACGAATACAATCTGTTCCGCCGCTGCGAGGATTTCTTGTGGTCGGTCCGCTGCAACATGCATTTCGTCGCCGGCCGCGCCGAGGAACGCCTGTCGTTCGATATCCAGCGCGATATCGCGGTGCGGCTCGGCTATACCGCGCATCCCGGCTTGCGCGACGTCGAGCGCTTCATGAAGCATTACTTCCTCACCGCCAAGCATGTCGGCTATTTGACCGCCATCCTCTGCGCTGGGCTCGAGGAGCGGCAGGCCAAACCGGCGCCGGTCTTAAGCCGGATGATGGCGCGGTTGCGCCCGGCGCCGAGCCCGAAAAAACTGAGCGACGACTTTGTCGTCGACAATAACCGCATCAATATCGCGCGCGCGGACGCATTCCGGCGCGATCCAGTCAATCTGATCCGGATGTTCCGGCTGGCGCAGCAGCACAATCTCGAATTTCATCCCGAAGCGCTGCGCGCGGCGACGCGTTCGCTCAAGCTGATCGACAAGAAGGTGCGCGACGACGCCGAAGCCAATCGCCTGTTTCTGGAAATCCTGACCGCTCCGGACACGGCCGAGATCGTGCTGCGCCGCATGAACGAAGCCGGCGTGCTCGGCGCCTTCGTGCAGGTGTTCGGCCGCATCGTCGCGATGATGCAGTTCAACATGTATCATCACTACACGGTGGACGAGCACCTCATCCGCTGCTTCGGCACGCTCAACGAGATCGCGCGCGGCGACAATCCGGAAACGGCGCTTGCCAGCGAATTGATAAAGACGATCCTGCCGCAGCACCGGCCGGTGCTTTGCGTCGCATTATTCCTGCACGACATCGCCAAGGGCGGGGTCGAGGACCATTCGATCGCAGGCGCCCGGCTTGCCCGCCGCTTCGGTCCACGCATGGGCTTGAGCGCCGCGGATACCGAATTGGTTGCCTGGCTGGTCGAAGTGCACCTGGTGATGTCGACCGTGGCGCAATCGCGCGACCTCTCCGACCGCAAGACCATCGAGAATTTCGCCGCGGTGGTGCAGTCGCTGGAGCGGCTCAAGTTGTTGACGATCCTCACCACGGCCGACATCCGCGCGGTCGGTCCCGGCGTGTGGAACGGCTGGAAGGCGCAGCTGATCCGCACCCTCTATTACGAGACCGAGCCGGTGCTCACCGGCGGCTTCTCCGAGGTCAACCGCGCGCAGCGCGTTGCCCGCGCCCAGGCCGAGTTTCGCGCCGAGCTGGCGGACTGGCCGGCGAACGAACTCGACGCTTATCTCGAGCGGCACTACCCGGCCTATTGGCTCAAGGTCGATCTGCCGCACAAGCTCGGCCACGCCCGCTTCGTGCGCACAACCGAGGCGGCCGGTAAAAAGCTTGCCACGCAGGTCGGCTTCGACGCCGCGCGCGGCGTCACCGAGCTCACCGTGTTCGCGCCGGATCATCCGTGGCTCCTCTCGATCATCGCCGGCGCCTGTGCGCTCGCCGGCGCCAATATTGTCGACGCGCAGATCTACACCACCACCGACGGGCTCGCGCTCGACACCATCGCGGTGTCGCGCGAATTCGACCGCGACGAAGATGAAGCGCGGCGTGCGGCGCGGATCGGCGATGCCATCGAGAAAGCGGTGCGCGGCGAGCTTAAATTGCCGGAGATTGTCGCCAAGCGCGCGCCGCCGAAGGGCCGGCTCAAGGCTTTCGCCATCGAGCCGGAAGTCACCGTCAACAATCAATGGTCGAACCGCTACACCGTGGTCGAAGTCACCGGGCTCGATCGGCCGGGGCTACTGTACGAACTGACCACGACGCTGTCGAAGCTCAATCTCAATATTGCTTCGGCCCATGTCGCGACCTTCGGCGAACGCGTGGTCGACGTGTTTTATGTCACCGATCTGACCGGCGCGCAGATCACGACGCCGACGCGGCAGGCGGCGATCAAGCGGCCGCTGCTCGCTCTGTTCGCCACACCCGCAGCCGAGACCAAGCCGGCCAAGGAAACAAAGGAAACGGCGGGGTGATTCTGTTCCCCTCCCCCTTGCGGGGAGGGGCTAGGGGTGGGAGTGGGAAGGTACGGTCGCGAGCGTCTTCGCCTCGACATCTCTCAGCCATCCCCCTCCCAACCCTCCCCCGCAAGGGGGAAGGGAAAGTGAGTAACCGCCCCTTAAACCCGCCAAATTACGGTGAGGTTTATTGGGCATGACCTTTCCCGAAAACCGCTAAGCACTTTTCGGGGTCATGCCCCAGCGCTGGGTGAGCGCGCCGGGGACGGTCAATGGCGTGGCGAGAGGGACGAAAGCGCGGCGGCGGCTCAAGCCTCGATCTGGAGCTGTCGCCACAGGACCGCGTCGGCGCGCCGTCCGAGGCCCCGAACAAGGGTCCCAGAAAACCCGCCGCTCTTCCGTCGCCGCGGCGGCGCAGCGATCGCGATGACGACGCTCCGCCCCGCCGCTCTCACAAACGCAAGCGTGAACGCAAACGCGGCGGCTGGCGCCGCGTCGCACTCCGCCGCACGCTCTACTGGGGCGCGGTGTTCGCGTTGTGGGCGCTGATCGCCGGCATCGGCGTGCTGATCTGGATCGGCATCCATCTGCCGCCGATTCAGTCGCTCGAAATTCCCAAGCGTCCGCCGTCGGTGCTGATCCTCGGCGATAACGGCGCGACGCTGGCGACGCGCGGCGACATGGGCGGCGCCGCGGTGCCGATCGGCGAATTGCCGGATTACGTGCCGAACGCCTTCATCGCCATTGAGGACCGCCGCTTCTACAGTCATCACGGCGTCGATCCTTTGGGAATCGCGCGTGCGCTCGTCGCCGACGTGCTTCACCACGGCACGGCGCAAGGCGGCTCGACCATCACCCAGCAGCTCGCCAAGAATCTGTTCCTCACCCAGGAACGCACCGTCACCCGCAAGCTTCAGGAAATCGTGCTCGCGCTGTGGCTCGAGCACAAATATTCCAAGACGCAGATCCTCGAGCTTTATCTCAACCGCGTCTATTTCGGCGCCGGCGCCTACGGCATCGAAGGCGCAGGCCAGCGTTATTTCGGCAAATCGGCGCGGCATTTGAC
>Ga0187804_10000232_pt1 | contig 12864 bp, 9 predicted proteins | sample NC_wetland_sal_i_3_FD_132961 | JGI IMG/M metagenome (GOLD analysis project Ga0187804, IMG submission 132961) | Wetland sediment microbial communities from Neuse River Estuary, North Carolina, USA - Control_4 | ecosystem: Environmental > Aquatic > Freshwater > Wetlands > Sediment | place: USA...
CACAAAGTCAGACTCTTCGAGCACGCCCGCGGAGAAGGTCTAAAAGAGATAGCCGACTGGCGAGGCCACGCCGCCTGACCCGTGTAGAGCGGACACTCCTGTCCGCTGCCTTTGATTTTGATTTTCTCCCGTCCCAAATAGCCGCCGGATGCCCCATCCCAACGTCGTGCGTTTCGACGTTAGGGTGGGATTCCAAAGCCGTGTCCCAAAAACCTGGAAAACCTGGGAAAACCTGGGGACAGACGGGACGTTCTCTGCCGCGAGCGTCCGCACTTCCGCAATCTGACGCCCGCCTTTTTCATCACAAACGGGATGTGTTCGTCATCACAGACTTCCAACCATCGCGGCGCGACAATTTCTCATGACCTGTAGCAGGTCCGAAGTGTGCCGTCTCCCCAGGCGGACCCAGAGGTTGCCTTGGCTCCGCTGGTCAGTACTAATTGGTAACTAAATTTGAGGTGATGAGCGATAGTCAATCCGCTACCAAAAACCGTAGAATGAGACCAAAATCGAGCAAAATCGAGCTAAGTCCTTATTCCGGAATACTTTGAAAATAAGTCCTTTGCGCTCTAGGGTTTGGCGGAATGAGTCCCCCTAACTCTATGATTCCAGAGACTAGGGGGGAGGGGGGGTAGTAGTAAACACGCGTTAATACCTTAAGAGTAAACAAACCAGCGGACTTCAGCGAGTCAGTTTAGCGGCAGCAGCTTCGTCAAGCATCCACAGCAATTTTCCGTCGGAGGGCTGCACTCGTTGCGAGGGCAGCGGAGGCGTGCTCTTGCCCTCAAGAACTTGGCGCAGCATGTCGGCCTTGTCCGCGCCGCTGGCCATGAACATCACTTCGGCGGCGCGATTGAGCACCGGGAAGGTGAAGGTGATGCGGTGAGTGTTGAACTTCGCGACCCAATTGGCGACCACCAGACGCGACTGTTCGTCGAGCGCCGGGGAATCGGGGAACAGGGAAGCGGTGTGGCCATCGGGACCAATGCCGAGCAGAATCAGGTCAAAGCGCGGGAATTCGCCGGGCCGATCGCCGGGCTGATCTCCGGGCGAAAGTTCGAAGAATCGGCGGAGTTGGGCCTCATAGTCTAACGCGGCGGCGGCGGCATCGGGATTCTCGGCCGGCACGCGAAAGACGTTCTCGGCTGGAATCGCAATCTTCGTCAGCAACGATTCATTGACCATCCGATAGTTGCTGTCGGGGTCGGTGGGCGGGACGTGACGCTCGTCGCCGAAGAATAAAAAGATGCGGCTCCAGGCGAAGTCGGCGTAATTGGCGGCGAGCAGAGAATAGAGAGCCTTTGGAGTCGATCCACCAGAGAGCGCGACCGTGAATCGGCCTTGGGCGCCGATTGCGGCGCGGGCCACGCGAATGAATTCTTCGGCGGCGGCGTGAAAAAGATTGGCCGCACTGGCAAGCACCTCTATGGATCGAGTCGCAGGCATGGGAAATTCATAAGTGAGCTACGAGCTGCGGGCAACCGGTTTGCTCGAAGCTGGTAGCTCGCAGTTCATCATTTCTCGAAATTTCTCCAGCGCCGGCCATCGCGTTCCATCAGTTCGTCGGACTCTTTCGGCCCCCAGGTTCCGGAAGGATAGTTGGGAAAATTACGCGGAGGCAGCGCCTTCCACACGTCGAGCACGGGATTGACAATGCTCCAACCGGCCTCGACCATGTCGGCGCGCTGGAACAGCGTGGCGTCTCCCGTCATGCAGTCGTGCAGCAGACGTTCGTAGCCGGTCGAAGGCGTGAGCCCGAAATAGTCGGCGTAGGCGAAGTCCATATTCACTTCGCCCAGTTGCATGGTGGGCCCGGGAGTTTTGGCGGCAAAGCGCAGCGAGATGCCTTCTTCCGGCTGGATGTGCAGCACCAGTTGGTTGGGCATCATGTTTTCGACCTGGGTTTCGCGAAACAGCATGAACGGCGCGCGCCGGAACTGAATCACGACATGGGTATGGCGGCCGGGCAGCCGCTTGCCGGTACGCAGATAGAAGGGAACTCCCGCCCAGCGCCAGTTGTCGATCAACAGCCTCATGGCGACGAAAGTTTCGGTGCGTGAGTCCGGTGGCACGCCATCTTCGGAGCGGTAGGCCGGCACGCGCTCGTTGCCCATGGTTCCTTCTCCGTATTGTCCGCGGATGGTTTTGCTGAGCACGTCCTCGTTACCGAAGGGCTGGATGGCATGAAGGATTTTGGCCTGCTCGTCGCGCACTGCGTTCGCCTCGAACGAAATCGGTGGTTCCATCGCGGTCAGAGTGATGAGCTGCATAATATGGTTGGGCACCATGTCGCGCAGCGCTCCCGCCCCATCGTAATAGCCGCCGCGCTTCTCAACGCCCACAGTTTCGGCGACCGAAATCTGCACGTGGTCAATGTAGCGGCGATTCCAGATCGGCTCGAAGATTCCGTTCGCGAAACGGAGCGCCAATATGTTCTGGACCGTTTCTTTTCCGAGATAGTGATCGATGCGGTAGATCTGCCGTTCCGAAGCGACTTTCAAAAGTTGCTGGTTCAAAGCCTTGGCGGAATCCAGATCGTGGCCAAAAGGCTTTTCGACAATCACTCGCCGCCAATGGCTGTTCTCTTCGGCCATCAGGCCGACTTTGGAAAGCCGCTCGACGACGTCGCCAAAGAAGTTGGGCGCGGTGGCGAGGTAATAAAAATAGTTGCCGTGCGAGTTATGCTCCTGGTCGACCTTGGCAAGGGTTTCTTTCACCTTGTCGTAGGTGGCGGGATCGTCGAAATTTCCGCTGACGTAGCTGATGCGGCGGACAAACCATTCCCACAAATCGGCATCAATGGCGCCGGTGGCGAACTGTTTGAAGTCGTCGGTGATCTTCTTCCGCGCGTCGTCATTACTCATGGGGCTGCGGCCCACGCCGATCACGGCGAACTCGCGCGACAGCAATTGCTGGGTGGCGAGATTGTAGAGAGCGGGAATCAGCTTTCGGCGCGTCAGGTCGCCGGAGAAGCCGAAGATCACCATGACACACGGATCGCCCGTGCGCCCCACCTGCTATTTGGTCATTGTTGGCAGAACTTCTGTTTGAGCCATCGTTTCCTCGTTTGAGGCAATTGAATCATTGCGTCATTGAATCACTGACTCAATGACCCAATGACTCAATGTCTTTTCGGCTCTACGTGACCACCGAACTTCTGTCGCATGGCGGAGAGCATCTTCTCCGCGAAGGTATGATCCTGCCGCGAGCGGAAGCGGGTGTACAGGGCCGCCGTCAGCACTTCGGCCGGAACCGCTTCTTCGAGCGCCGCTTGTATCGTCCAGCGGCCCTCGCCGGAATCCTGCACGAAGCCGCTGTATTCGGAGAGCGTGGGATTCTCTGCCAGCGCCATCGCCGTCAGGTCCAGTAGCCATGAACTCACCACGCTGCCGCGCCGCCAGACCTCGGCAATATCGGGGAGGTTGAGATCGTAGCGGATATCTTCGGGGAGTTCTTTGCTGGTTGCGTTCTTGAAAATGTCAAAGCCTTCCGCGTAGGCCTGCATCATGCCGTACTCGATACCATTGTGCACCATCTTTACGAAGTGTCCGGAGCCTGACGGGCCGCAGTGGATGTATCCGTTTTCGGCGGTGCCGTCGGCCGCCATTTTTTCGCGTCCGGGAGTGCGCGGGATGTCGCCGCGTCCGGGCGCCAGCGTCTTGAAGATGGGGTCGAGGCGCTGGACGGCTTCTTTCGGGCCACCAATCATCATGCAGTAGCCGCGCTCCAGTCCCCAGACACCGCCGCTGGTGCCGACGTCGACGTAGTGTACGCCTTTGGTGGCGCAGATTTTGGCGCGGCGAACGTCGTCTTTGAAATACGAATTGCCGCCGTCGATGATGGTGTCGCCCGCCTGCATGTTCGCGAGCAGAGCCTGCACCGTTTTTTCCGTGGGATCGCCCGACGGCACCATGATCCAGGCGGCGCGCGGCGGGTTCAGCTTGCCGACCAGGTCGTCAAGTGAAGAGGAGGCCACCCCGCCTTCGCCGGCGATACTCTTGACGGCATCGGCGCTCAGATCGGACACGACCATGGTGTGGCCGCCGCGCATAAGGCGCCGCGCCATGTTGGCGCCCATACGCCCCAAACCTACCATTCCCAGTTGCATTCCTGCTCCTTGAGGTGTGGAAAAGCCCTCTGAATTGTCATCCCAAGCGAAGCGAGGGATCTGCAATTTGCGGCGAACTACAGATCCCTCGTCTCGCTCGGGATGACAATTTACGAAAGGTATCTTGTTCGTCGCTCTGGACTCGACTCTCACCACGGGATATTACGCCAATACCTGACGTACCAGTTCGGCTAGCTTCGCGAGTCCCGCGTTTACCGCGCTGCCGAGGTGTACGCGCAGAGCGCGGCGACTGCGATCGGCCAGAACCTGGAAGTCTCCGCGCGCCTGCGCAGCCTTCACCACTCCGAAAGTGTACTTCTGTCCGGGAACCGGCAAGTCCTGGGCATCGTCGCACGTGATCTGCAGGAACACGCCGCTGTTGGGGCCTCCTTTATACGTTTGTCCCGTGGAGTGCAAAAAGCGCGGCCCGAAGCCGAGGCACGTCGCCACGCGTTTGCGATCGCGCACGGTCATGCGCAGGTTTTGCAGCAGAGATTCGTGCTCCGGATTCATCTCGACATAACCGAGCAACGCAAAGTAGTCGCCGGCGCCAAGACGGCCGAGATGCGCGCGCAGATAGTTCTTGAGCGCGCCGTCGGCTGCGGCAGATTGTGTGGTGACGGGGCTCCGCCCCGTCCCGGCGGGTCGGAGACCCGCCTCCACACGGGCAATGAGGTCGGCAGCGTTTTTCTCGTCGGTGAAGAGCTTGTACCCGGCTTCTTCAACCACCGGTTTTTCGGGGGGAAGCGAGCCCGTATTTTCATACTCAGACGTCAGTTGCTTGGTTACGATCTTGCTCGCTTCTACGTCGGGCTGATTGAAGGCGTTGATCCCGAGGATGGAGCCCGCAACCGCAGTCGCCATTTCCCATCGAAAGAATTCTTGTCCGAGGTTGTAGATGTCGGCCACGGCGATGCGCACTACAGGGTGCCCGGCTTTCTCGATCGTCGCGACCTTGGTGTCCTGCGCCGCGTCGGGCGCGCTCTCCAGGCGAACGTAGGCGAAGATCCGGTCATTCCCATACACTTCCGGCGCACCCAGCGCTTCGCGATCGACTGGGATGATGCCCTTGCCGAGCTTGCCGGTGGATTCTGCAATCAACTGCTCCAGCCACGCGCCCAGATCGGCAATTCCAGGCGAGGTGATGAGCGTGAGTTTGTCGCGGCCAAGTTTTGCGGCTGTACCAACGATCAGGCCGAGCATTACTCCCGGATTCTGTTCTACGGGGGCGGTCGCCGTGCACGCTTCGACCATTTCTTTTGTGCGCTGGAGGAACTTGCCCGTGTCGAGGCCCATGGCCGCGGCGGGAACCATGCCAAAGTTCGAGAGCGCCGAGTAGCGCCCTCCGATGGATGGCAGGCCGTAGAAAATGTGGCGGAAGCGGTCGCGCTCGGCAATCTGCTGCATCTTCGAGCCGGGGTCGGTGATCGCGATAAAGTGGCTGCCCGCCTTGTCGGCGCCCACGGTTTGCTGCACGCGCTCGAAGAAGTACTGCTTGTAGATGTTGGGCTCGAGCGTGCTGCCGGATTTGCTGGAAACGATGAAAAGCGTTTTGGCGAGGTTGACCTTTTTTTCGACGCTCCGGATTTGCGCCGGGTCGGTCGAGTCGAGAATGTGCAGGCGCGGGAAGCCCGGGGTTTGCGCGAAGGTCAACGCGAGCACTTCCGGGCAAAGGCTTGATCCGCCCATGCCGAGCAGCAGAATGTCGGAGAATCCAGCGCTCTTGACCTCGTCCGCGATTTCTTTCAGTTTGGCGGCGCTAGCGCGTTGTTCGTCCGCGATGCCGAGCCATCCCAGCCACTTGGACTCGTCTTCGTTGGTCCAAAGGGAGGCGTCGCGCTGCCAGAGGCGTTTTACCTTTTCCGACGCCCGCCAGTCGTCAAGGGGTTTTTTTAACGCCGCATCGAGATCGGCCGGAAGCGATGCGGTCTGTGCATTGACTTCGGGATTGATTTGCGCCGTGCTCATCGCTTGGTACTCTTTTCGACTGCGGCCAGCAGCGTGCCGAATGCATCGGCAAATAGCTTCACGCCATCGGCAGTCAACTTGTCGGTCACATCTTTCATGACGATGCCAACGCCGGCGAGATCGGCCATCGTTTTGCGCGCGCCGTCCAGGTCTTCGGTCAGGCTCCGGCGCGGCTTGCCGTGATCGCGGAAGGCATCGAGTGTTGCCGGAGGAACAGTGTTGACCGTGTCCGGCCCGATTAATTCTTCGATGTAGATCACGTCGCGGTAATTCGGATTCTTCGTGCTGGTGCTTGCCCACAGCACGCGCTGCGTCTGTGCGCCCTTGGCGGCCAGCGCCTTCCAGCGCGGAGAAGCAAAGATTTGCTGGTAGGCTTCGTAGGTCAGTTTGCCGTTCGCGATCGCAACCTTCCCGAGAATCCCCTGCAGCTTCGCCTTGCGCGAAGCGTCCGTTTCTGTCTTCAGTTGCTCGCCCACGAGCGAGTCGACCAGCGAATCGATGCGGCTGATGAAGAAGCTGGCCACGCTCGCCACCTTGCTCACATCGCTACCGGTCGCAGCGAACTTCTCAACTCCGTCAATGAAAGCCGCGGCTACTTCCTCGTACACTCCCTGCGCGAACAGCAGTGTCACATTGACGTTGATGCCTTCGCTGATCAGTCGCCGAAACGCGGGAATGCCTTCCAGCGTGCCCGGCACCTTGATCATCAAGTTTTCGCGAGCCACGCTTTTCCAAAGCCGCCTCGCCTCGTCGATGGTGCCGCTCGTGTCGTGTGCGAGATAGGGAGACACTTCGAGGCTCACGTAGCCGTCGCGCTTTTTCGTGCTCCGGTAAACGGGACCGAGCAGGTCGGCCGCGTCCTGAATGTCGCGGATGGCCAGCAGTTCGTAGCGGCCCTTGGCGTCGAGGTCGGTGCGGCCTGCAAGCGAGTCGAGAAAATCCTGATACTGCACCGAGCCCGCAATCGCCTTCTCGAAAATCGCGGGATTCGAAGTCATTCCGCGCAGGCCGTCTTCCGTGATCAGGCGCTGCAGTTCGCCGCCCTGCAGCAGATCGCGGCGGATGTAGTCGAGCCAGATCGACTGGCCGAAAGTCTGAAGCTGGGTGAGAGGATTCGCGCCTTTTGCGGTTTCGAGCGTGTCCACTGGATTCATAACTATCTCCTGAAATTCCCACGTAGAGACACGGCTTGCCGCGTCTCCCTCGCCGCGTCCAAAGAGACGAGGCAAGCCCGTCTCTACACCACACTCATTTCCCGAGCAGTTCGCGCGCTGCTTGCAGAATGACGTCAGTGGTGAAGCCGAACTTCTTCTGCAAATCCTTGAGCGGCGCGGACGCTCCAAAGGTCTTCATGCCGATGACGCGTCCCATTGCTCCCGCATACTGCGCCCAGCCAAACGTCGAACCCATTTCGACTGCTACCCGCGCGGTGACGTCGGGCGGAAGCACTTCATTGCGGTAACTCTGGTCCTGATGCTCGAACAAATCCCACGAAGGCATGCTGACGACGCGTGCACGCATGCCTTCCGCTCTTAGTTTTTCGTAGGCGTCGATGCAGAGGCACACCTCGCTGCCGGTGGCCATCAGGATCACCTGTGGCTTGCCACCTTCCGCGTCGGCCAGGATGTAGGCGCCGCGAGCCACGCCCGCTGCGGACCCATACTTTGCGCGATCGAAGGTCGGCAGGGCTTGCCGCGTCAGGATCAGCGCCGCTGGCTCCTTCTGTAGTTGCATGATTATTTTCCACGCCTCAACGACCTCGTTGGCATCGGCGGGGCGCAGCGTGACCAGCCCGGGAACCGCGCGCAGCGAGATCAGTTGCTCGATCGGCTGGTGGGTCGGTCCGTCTTCGCCGACGCCGATGGAATCGTGGGTGAAGATCCAGATCGCCGGGATTTCCATGATGGCCGAGAGGCGGATCGGCATCTTCATGTAGTCGCTGAAGATCATGAAGGTCGAGCCATAAGGCCTGATTTTCGACAGCGCCATGCCGTTGACGATTGCGCCCATCGCGTGTTCGCGAATGCCGAAGTGGAAGTTGCGCGCGTTGTACTGTCCCGCTTCGAAATCGCCCGCGCCCTCGAAGGTCAGCCGCGTTTTCGTCGATGGATACAAATCAGCCGAGCCGCCCATGAGCCAGGGATCGTTCCTGGCAATTGCGTTAAGAACCTTGCCGGACGATTCGCGGGTTGCGAGTCCCTTGGCATCGGGCGCAAATGTGGGAAGGTCCTTGTCCCATCCGTCCGCCGGTTGCTGACGCTGCATGTGTCCGAATTGAATCGCTAAATCGGGATACCGCGCGCTGTACTTCGCGAACAGCGCATTCCACTGCCTGCTTAATTGCCGCCCGCGCTTGCCCATGATGTCCCGAAAATTTTCGCGCACTCCATCCGGTACCAGGAACTTGGCGTCTTCCGGCCAGCCGTACACCCGCTTCGTCAGTTTGACTTCTTCTTCGCCGAGCGCTTCGCCGTGTGCTTCTCTTGTATCCTGCCGGTGGGGCGACCCGAAGGCGATGTGGCTGTCCACGATGATCAGTTTGGGGCGATCCTCCACGCTGAGCGCGTGGTTGTAGGCGTTGGCCAGCGCCACCAGATCGTTAGCATCGTGGACGTGCGACACGTCCCAGCCATAGCTGGCAAACCTGGCCGCCACATTTTCGTCGAAGGCAAGATCGGTATTGCCCTCGATGGTGATGTGGTTGTTGTCGTAAATCCAGCACAGGTTCGAAAGTTTCAGATGCCCGGCGACCGACGCGGCTTCCGAGGAAATTCCTTCCATCATGTCGCCGTCGCCGCAAATTGCCCAGACGTTGTAGTTGAACAGCTCGAATCCCGGACGATTGAAATACGCCGCCAGCCAGCGCTCGGCGATCGCCATGCCCACACTGTTCGCGACGCCCTGACCGAGCGGGCCGGTGGTCGTCTCGACGCCGGAGGTCAAGCCGTATTCGGGATGCCCCGGCGTCTTGCTGCCGATTTGCCGGAAATTCTTGATCTCGTCGATCGACACAGCAGCCGTCAAAAGAATTTTGCCGTCGGGAGCTACGTCGCGCACGCCCGCCAGATGCAACAGGGAATAGAGCAGCATGGAGGCGTGCCCGTTGGAGAGCACGAAGCGGTCGCGATTCGGCCAGATCGGATGTTCCGGGTCATAGCGCAGAAACCGCTGCCACAGACAGTAGGCGACCGGAGCCAACGCCATCGGCGCCCCCGGATGGCCCGAGTTCGCCTTCTGCACCGCGTCCATCGAAAGAGTGCGAATCGTGTTGATACACAACTGATCAAGCTCGGTACCGGTGGCGACAGACTGGTCACTGACAGCCATCAATTCTCTCCTCGCAAATTAGCATGCACCGCCGCACTTACGAAATTAGATGAAATCAGCGCCAAATAGATACAGCTGCGCCAACTAGCCCAAGTTTACATCGTGATCGAGAAACAAGGCGCGAGAGGACGAACTTCCGATTTCACACCGGGAAGAATTTGGCTAGCTGGCGCCGGATGGCTCGGGTAGTGTCCTAATTAACCACGAAGGACACAAAGGAACACGAAGGAAACCTTCGGGGGGATTCACACCTTTGTGTGACTTCGTGTCCTTGGTGGTTGATGAATTTAGGACACGATCAATGGGTGGCGCGGACTTGTGCAACGCGGACTGCCGATTTCAGGTAAGAAAAGTCTTGTCCTGGCTGATCCTGTGTTGCAGGGTGGACGCCAGTTGGTCCACGTCTGTGGCGGAGAGGTTCATCACCTCAGGATCAAGGATCGGGATGCGGTTGCTTCCGACCGCGTCCCGCCGCACCTGGATCAGCAAAGCTTGCAGCGCCTGGGGATCGTATTTTTGTGGGGTCATGCGGATCAATTCATGAAGCGCGGTTCCGACCGACAGGCGTTAGCGGTAGGGACGTTCGCTGGTCATGGCATCGAAGGTCTCGGCCAGGGCCACGATGCGCACCGCTTGCGGCAATTCGTCGCCATGCAAGCCGTCCGGGTACCCTGACCCGTCCTGGCGTTCATGGTGCCAGCGCACGATTTCCGGAATCTGCGGCCAGGGAAACTGCACGTGGCTGACGATCTGATGCCCAACGACCGTGTGGTCCCGCATCTCGCGGGACTCTTCCTCATCGAGCTTCGAGGCTTTTCCGATTAGCCGCTTATCGACGGCAACCATGCCGATGTCGTGCAGATAGGCCGCCGACCGGAGCGACGCCACATCGCTCGGGTCCATCCCCAGCGCTTCGCCGATGGCCTGGGAGTAGCGGCCCACCCGCAGCGAGTGTCCATGAATGTTGACGTGTTTGACGTCGATGGCGGTGGCGAAAGCTTCGAGCGCGTTGTCGTAGAAACCGTGCAGTGAGGCCAGCAGCCGCAGGTTTTCGGAAACCCGCTGCGCCAGCGTCTGGCCGAGCGTGTGATTCTGAATGGCCAGCGCCACGTAGTGGCTCAGCATTTCAAAAGCGTCGAGCGCGTCTTCTTCGTACACCGCATCGCCGGGCCGGCGTCCCAGGGCGATCGCTCCGGCGAGCTTTCCCCGAACTTTCAGTGGGCAAATGCACTTGAACAGTTCAGGCGCGACATTGCCGTTCGAACTCAGAAAGACATCGTAGGTGGAACTGTTGAGCACCACCGGACCGGCGGCCGCGGTCAGGGTGTGCACGTGGCGGGGAAGCAGGGGAATCAGCGATGGTTCCGGCAGCAGCGCGAATCCCTGGGCATCGACCGAGGTCAGCAAGGAAGGCCGTTCGCCAAACGAAAACAAAACGGCCTCGCGCGCGCCGGCCGCTTCCATCACGGCGGTCAGCATGGTGCGAGCGGTTTGGCGGAAGTCGCGGTCCGCCGTAAGTTCGGGCCCCAAATCCGCCAGCGCTTCGACTGTTCTTAACAGTTTTTTGAGATTGGTTCCCTGCAATTCCTCTTGCGGAAACCAGAGCCCCATCAGGTTAGCATTGCCCCGGTGGGTCGATTGTTAGTTAGTTTGGTGCAACAGAGCATCGGGTGATCGGGTGATCGGAAGTGCGGGCCAGAGAAAGTTGACCCGATGGCCCGATGATCCGATTACCCGATAAGTACGCGAAAGGACGTACACCGCGTCTTTTTCTTTGACAGGCGCGCGGAGTTGGCTCATACTTCGGCCAAATCGCCCGCGCCGCTTGCGTTCTGCCGGTTTTGTCCGGCAACTTGCCGACAGAGTACTGGCAAAGAGAGACCTGTGGTTGTGCCTCAATCCAAACCGTTTCGCTCCGGGGACATACTGGAAGCGTTCGATCGCGATTTTTCACCGGAGACTTCCTCCAGCCGGTCCGGCAACCTGTCGCGCAACTTCGACGAGAGCTCAGCCCTGTCGTCCCTGAAGGAGTTGATTGCGGCTGGGGACCACCGCCTGGGCCCGATGCTGGCGACCATCACAGACGCCGCCCGGCAACTGACGGGCGCCTCCGGAGCCGCACTGGCGATGTGGAAGGAAGGCGCGATGGTGTGCCGCGCGCGCAGTGGCGACACGGCTCCCGCCCTCGGCGCGCGGTTGAGTGCCGACACTGGAATCTCGGGGGAGTGTTTGCGCACCGGTAAAATTCAGCATTGCACAGATGCCGAGAATGATCTGCTCGTCGATGTGGAAGTCTGCCGCAGCCTCGGTTTGCGCTCGATTGCCGTTCTGCCGATTCAGGGCTGGCGCGGGATCAACGGAATTCTCGAAGTTTTTTCCACCCAGCCCGCAGCCTTCACCGCGCAGCATATTGCTCTTCTTCAGCAGCTTGCGGCACTCGCGGAACGGGCACGCGCATCGCAACCGCATGGCGCATCGTCCGCCGCGCCGAAGCTTACCGTGGAGAAGCCACAATTCTCCGGCCTGCTACCGGCGTCGGATCGTGTCGGGGACGTGGCTCTCGCTTTCCTGGGCACTCGATCGCGACCGTTCGTTTTGGGCGCCTCGGGCCTGCTGGCGATCTCGCTGCTTGCCCTGGTGATCTGGCTGGGGTGGCGCGGTCCGGATGAGACGGATGGCAAGGCACATGCCGTGACGCCTGTTGCCGGCCCCGCAACCCTCAATGCCGCAACCGCACATCCTCCCGACAATGACCCGGTCTGGAAAGCGAATCCTGGTGGCGAATCCCTGTTTCCATCCCTCGGAAAACCTTCAGCCGGAGCTCCCGTGAAGTTCGCTTCAAAAGTGGACGTGGTGGCGGGAAAGAAAACTCCCGCGGATCGATCGCCCTTGCTCGTCGGTCTTGCTGACAAAGTTGCCGCCAATGTTGCCATCCCGCACGAGGTTCCCAACTCGCGGAGTGGATTGCACGCCGAATCGCGCTCTACCGACTCGCGCTCCGATGAGAACGCCTTGGCCTTGCCGCCGCCGATCCCCGCCAGCGTGACGAACCAGTCCGCGCTCAACGGAGTTCTCTCCGCGAAAGCTTCGTTGCCCGGGCTCCCTGCGCCGGTGTCGCAAGGAGTTTCGGGCGGCCAACTGGTGCACCGCGTTTCGCCGGTTTATCCTGCCGAGGCCCGCCTCCTGCGCCTGGAGGGCACGGTCATTCTGGCCGCGACAATCATGGAGGATGGAACGGTGCGCGATGTCAAAGTTGTCCAAGGCTCGCCCGTGCTTGCCCAATCCGCCATGGACGCGGTGAAGCACTGGCGGTACAAGCCTTACGAACTCGACGGAAAACCGGTGAAGAACGAGATTGGGATCAGCGTCGCCTTCAAGCTTCCCTCCGACGCTCCCTCGCGCTGACAGGCTGAAGGCATCGGGTGATCGGGCCATCGGATCATCGGATCATCGGGCCATCG
>Ga0187804_10000236_pt1 | contig 12766 bp, 12 predicted proteins | sample NC_wetland_sal_i_3_FD_132961 | JGI IMG/M metagenome (GOLD analysis project Ga0187804, IMG submission 132961) | Wetland sediment microbial communities from Neuse River Estuary, North Carolina, USA - Control_4 | ecosystem: Environmental > Aquatic > Freshwater > Wetlands > Sediment | place: USA...
CCGACGCCAAGAGTCGCGCCATCCTTTGCAAACACGATGGCGTTGGACTTCACGTGTTTGGCGACTTTCCAGGCGAAGCGCATGGTGCGCATTTCTTCCGCGGACGGCACGCGCTTGGTTACGGTGCGCAGCTCGCCGTCGTTGAGCTCGCCCAGATCCGGTTGCTGCACCAGCATCCCGCCGAGAATGCGCTTGAGTTGCAGCTCCCGCCCCGGCTCCAAACCGCCGGCGGGCAGCTCGAGCAGGCGCAAGTTTTTCTTCGCGGCGAAGATTTCTTTCGCGCGTTCCGAAAATCCCGGCGCGGCGATGCATTCGACAAACAACTTGGCAACTTCCGTGGCGGTGGCTTCGTCCACCGCGCGATTGAAGGCCAGGACGCCACCAAACGCGGACACCGGATCGCAAGCCAGGGCCTTCGAATACGCGTCAAGAAGCGTCGGCTGTTCGGCCGTGCCGCAAGGGTTGTTGTGCTTGATGATCACCGCGGCGGGATCTTTGAACTCGGCGGCGAGGCTGCGCGCGGCCTCCAGATCGACCAGGTTGTTGTAGGAAAGCTCCTTGCCCTGGAGTTGCTTCGCCGCGGCAAGCCCTTCGAGAGCACGGCCCGCGGGAGCATACAACGCCGCGGCTTGGTGAGGGTTCTCGCCGTAGCGCAAGCCTTGCAACCGGCTCAACGAAAGGTGCAGCCGCTCGGGCAGGACGGGCTTGGGTTGCAAAGCGATGGCGCCCGCGACAGTGGAGAGGCGTTCCAATTCCGTGGCGATCATGCCGTCATACCGCGATGTGGTTGCAAAAACCTTACGCGCCAATTCCAGCCGCGTCGCGAGTGTGGTATCGCCAGCGGATTCGATTTCTTTCACCACCCGGTCGAAATCCGCCGGATCGGTCACCACCGTGACGCTTTCGAAATTCTTCGCGGCGGAACGCAACATCGTCGGGCCGCCGATGTCGATGTTCTCGACCAGTTCCTCCGCGATCAGTCCTGTTTTTGCCGCGGTCGCTTCGAAGGGGTAAAGGTTTACGACCACGAGATCGATCGGAGCGATACCATGCTGCGCCGCTTGCTTTTGATCGTCGGGATGCTTCCTGCGGAAGAGCAATCCGCCGTGCACCTTGGGATGAAGCGTCTTCACGCGTCCGCCAAGCATCTCCGGCCATCCGGTGAACTCGGAAACGTCGCGCACGGCGACTCCCGCTTCGCGCAGCAGCTTCGCCGTGCCGCCCGTGGAAAGAATCTCGATTCTGAGCGACGCCAGGCGCTTCGCGAACTCCACGATTCCTGTCTTGTCAAACACGCTGATTAGCGCGCGTTCCACCGCCATGTTTCCTCCGCAATCGAAAAAGCAATTCAGTGTAAGCGGGCGGCGCGGATTCCCAAAGCGCCGCCATGTGGAAAACCGCGCGTGGAGAGGGAGCCGCATATTCTTCGCGGAAATTCAAATCCGGAATTCGAACGCGGACAGCAATTCAACTTTGAACTTTTAACTTTGGACCGTGCCGGGCAGGACTTTACGACTTTACGAGGGCTTTCAACTTCACCTGGCCATCCACGACTTCGACGACGTACTCGACATCCTTGCAGTTCTTCTGTTTCTGAAGCTCTTTTGTTTTTTTCAAAACAAAGTCGTTGAAACTGGAACGCGACAATTTCCCCGTTTGTTCGCCGGCTTGCTGCTTCGCTTCCACAAACGCCTGGTAAAGCTGGTCCACCTTTTGCGTCTCGCGTTCGGGCTCGGAGCACGTCATGCGGAAGGCTTTGGCGTCGGACGCGCCCGCGGCAGCAGCCGGCTCTTCGGCCTGCTTCACGTGGCGGGCGGCCTCGATTTCCTTGGCGGCCGCGCCGAAGTGCCGCTGGATTTTTCCTTCTTCCTTCTGTGCGGTCTTCTTCCGGAAGATATCTTTGTACTTCGCGTATGTTTGGGAGAGATTGTTGAACCGGAACCGTTGCGCGAACTTCAGTTCGCCGCCGCGCTCCGCGTAGCGCTTGATGATCATTTCAATGCGCCACTCGATTTCCGTGGGTGGGCGCTTCCTGCCGCCGCCAAAATACTGGTCGTACTCGATCTTGAGCTGGCGGATGTCTTTCTCGAGTTGTGCCATCTCTTCGTCAATGGTCGCCATGCGTGGAGGAAGCCCCCGATTCACCAATGCTAGGAGCATGGAGGATAGCCGTCAACCGGAGGCGTGCGCCGCGCTACGCATGCGATACCAGCGGCCACGCCACGGGATTGCCCGTGGCTGCGCTCTGTGCTGAAATGTCTGAGCCACCGGGCGAATTCCAATGGATGGCAGACATCGAATGGACGACAGAACCAAAAACGCGATCTCGGCGGAACAGGCAGTTTTGTTGCGCCAGATTCCGTCGGTGGACGAACTCCTGCTGCAGCCCAGGCTCGCGGCGCTTGCGAAACGCGTCGATCGGAGCCTGATCGTTGAAGTGGCGCGGGCGGCCCTTGCCGATTTGCGCGCGCGGATCGCGGGGGAGATGGGCGGTGCGGTGCTGGCTGAGATCGCGGTGCTCGGTTTCGATCCGGCATCGCTCGACGAACGGATCAGCAGCATTGTTGAGCGCATCCTGGCGCGCTCGCTTCAGCCGGTCATCAACGCGACCGGAGTGGTCCTGCACACGAATCTCGGGCGGGCGCCACTGCCGGAAAGGGTAGTTGATGAGTTTCGCCGTACCAGCACGCAGTACACGAATCTTGAATACGACCTGGAGGCGGGCGCGCGCGGGAAGCGCGATGTGCACACGGCGGAATTGCTGACGCGGCTCACCGGAGCGGAAGCGGCGATCGTGGTGAACAATTGCGCGGCGGCGGTTCTTGTGACGCTAGCGGCATTGGCGCGCGGCGGCGAAGTGATCGTGTCGCGCGGAGAACTCATCGAAATCGGCGACGGCTTCCGCATCCCGGAGATCATGGAACAAAGCGGGGCGACCCTTCGGGAAGTCGGAACAACGAATCGCACGCGGCTGGCGGATTACGAAAACGCCATCGGCGAAAAGACGCGGCTGCTGTTACGCGTGCACCCTTCCAATTTCAAGGTTACCGGATTCACCGATAAGCCAGCGCTCGAAGAACTGGTAGAGCTTAGTGCAAGGACAAAACTTCCCCTCGCGGAGGATCTGGGCTCCGGCTGCCTCGTGGACTTATCAGAACACGGCATCAGCGAGCCGACGGTGCGGCAGAGCATTGAGGCGGGCGTAGGGATCGTGACGTTCAGCGGCGACAAACTGCTCGGCGGACCGCAGGCCGGTATCATTGCGGGCAAAAAAGACCTAGTCGCGCGAGTGCGCCGCCATCCGCTGTTTCGCGCCTTGCGCGTGGACAAATTGACGATCGCCGCGCTCGAAGCCACTCTTGGCGCGTATCTGCGCGGTGCCTGGGAGGAAATTCCCGCCTTGCGCATGATTCGAATGACTCCGCAGGAAATCAAGCGGCGCGCGGAAAATCTGATTCGTGAGCTTCGCCCAGAACTCCCCCTCGACGAGGTCGAGATCGAGATTGCCGACGGCACTTCGCTCGCCGGAGGTGGCTCGACACCTGCACAATCCTTGCCGTCCAAAGTGATTCGCATCGCCAGCGCGCGCTACTCCGCGGCGAAGCTGGAAGAGCGCTTGCGCCGCGCGCCCGCCGGCATTTCCGTCATCGCTCGCGTCGAGGACGACCGGCTGGTGCTGGACCTCCGAACCGTCTCCCCGGAGCAGGAGCCTTTGCTCCTGAAAACCCTGGCCGCGGTGCTTCACTAGCAGATCTTCCAGGTCAGAAAATTCGACAGAGTGAGCTGGTATCTTTCTTAGAGATTCTTGCGTCGAAGTGAGAGACGGGACGGGTGTCGCGCGAATTGCTGTTCGGGCGATGCCAGAATTTGTGGCTGAGGAATCATCCCATGGAAAACCTGCTGCAGGATGTCCGTTACGGCATTCGCACATTGGCCAAGAACCGGGGCTTTACGGCCGTCGCGGTCTTGACTCTCGCGCTGGGCATCGGAGCGAACACGGCGATCTTCAGCGTGGTTCAGAATTTGTTGCTGCGCCCGCTTCCATACCCGCATCCCGAGCAACTCGTCGAGATCGACAACACCTATCTACCGCAGGTTCCTAAAGGTGGTTTGTCCCCCGGAGATTACGCGGATTGGAGGCGACAAAACGCCAGCTTCTCCGAGATGGGCGCGTACGCAAAGATTCCCCAGGGGTTTAACCTCTCCGGCGATGGCGAACCGCAGCGCATCCAGGTGGCCTATGCCGATTCGGGGCTGTTCCCGATGCTGGGAATTCTCCCGGTGGTAGGCCGGTCGTTCTTTCCAGAAGAAGACCGGGCAGGAAGCGCGCCCATCGTTGTTTTGGGACACCGCTTGTGGCAAAGCCGTTTTGGCGGCGACTCGAGCGCGATCGGCCGCAGCGTCACGTTAGACGATAAACGCTACACCGTTGTGGGCGTTCTGCCGCCCGGAATCCAACTGTCGCGCAACATCGATTTGTGGATGCCAATCGGCCAATTCAATGATGACCTCACGGAGCACGTGCATCATGAATTCGTGGCCATTGCGCGGCTCAAGCGCGGGATCAGCCTGGCGCAGGCGCGCGATGAGGTAGGCCGGCTCCATCAGCAGGAGACCATCGCTTATCCCGACGCACATAAGAATTTTGGCGTGCTTGTCGAGCCGATGCAGGATCCGGCGGCGGCTGAGTTGCGCACGACCTTGCTGGTGATGTTTGGCGCTGTCGGGCTGGTCCTGCTGATTGCCTGCGCCAATATCGTGAACCTGCTGGTGGTGCGCAATACCGCGCGGGAACGGGAAGTGGCGGTTCGAACGGCGATGGGCGCGAGCCCTTGGCGATTGATCCGGCAGCTTCTGACGGAAAGCACGCTGCTTTCTTTGCTGGGGGGCGCAGTGGGCCTGCTCCTGGCCGTCGCCGCATTAAAGACGCTGATGGCCTTTGTTCCAGCTGAGCTCGACGTGCTCCGGGAAACCGGTTTGAACGGCTGGGTCTTGGCGTTCACGCTTGCCGTTTGTGTGAGTGCAGGACTCGCATGCGGATTCTTTCCGGCCTTGCGCATGCTGAAGGGCGATTTGGCCGGCGTGCTGAAGCAGGGAAGCAAGGGCTCCGGCGCCTCCGGCCATCACCGCGTGCACAACCTGCTGGTCATCTCTGAGATTGCCATGGCTCTCGTGCCGCTCATCGGGGCAGGGTTGCTGCTTCGCAGCTTCCGGCACATGCTCGAGGTGGATCCGGGGTTCCGTCCGGACCACGTTTTGACAATGGAGATCGAGCAGCCGGGACTCTCTTTTGCCGATTACAACAAGATGTCGCAAGACGAACAGCTCGAATACGGCCGCAAGCAAGCGGTGCAGTTCGACCAGATCGCCACTCAGATTCGCACGCTGCCGGGCGTCAAAGACGTCGGCGGCATCGACGAGCTGCCGTTAGGCTCATCCTTGCGGCAGGCTTCGCGCTTTATCATCGAGGGGCAACCGATTCAGGAAAGCGGCGGCCGCCCCATTTCCGAATTCCGCATCGTGAGTCTCGGCTATTTTTCAACCGTGGGCATTCCGCTGCTCGCGGGCCGTTTTTTTGTCGAGGACGATTACAAGCGGCAACACATCGTGATCAACGAGACGATGGCCAAGCGTTTCTTTCCGCATGGGGACGCGCTCGGGAAGCGCATCGACTATTGCTCGCTGGATCCGCATCCCTGCTGGAACACGGTCATCGGCATTGCGGGAAATGTGCATCAGTATGGCCTCGATCACGCGCCGACGTACGACACCTACTTTTTTGGCGGATGGACGCCTTATTTCATCGTGCGCACCGCTTCTGATCCGCTGAGCATTGCCGGCGCCGTCACGGAAGTGGTGCACCGGTTCGAACCAAACTTGCCGGTGACGCATGTGATGACCATGGACAGTTTGATTTCGGATTCCATTTCGCCGCGGCGCTTTTCGTCCCTGCTCGTGGCCATCTTTGCGGGATTGGCGCTGCTGCTCGCGGCCATCGGCATTTACGGCGTAACGAGCTACACGGTCAGCCAACGAACGCAAGAGATTGGGTTGCGCATGGCGCTCGGCGCCCAGACCCATTCGGTCCGCCACATGATTCTCGGACAAACACTCAAGCTGACTTTGATTGGCGTGGCGGCAGGCCTGGTGGGCTCGTATATCCTGGCACAATTCCTCGCGAGCTTGCTCTTCGGCGTCGGCATGCACGACCCGCGGACCTTTCTGGGTGTTGCGGTGCTGCTGATTGCCGTGGCGTTGGCGGCTTCCTACATTCCGGCGCGGCGAGCCATGCGGGTGGATCCCATCGTTGCGCTGCGCTACGAATGAAACCTGAGAATTTCCCTTCCGCTCACCCTGTGTTTGGATCATCGGGTTTCTGCCGTGATATGATATAGGTGTGATATAGGAGCAAGACGTGGCAACAGCGCTGATTCACATTGATCCGAAGCAGAAGGAACGGCTGGCGCGAAGGGCCAGGCTCCGGGGAAAGTCATTTTCTCAAGAAGTGCGTGATGCCATCGATGTGTACCTGGATATTTCCATCGAGAACGAAGAAGAGCTGAGCGCGCTTGCACAAGCGGCCAACCAGTCTGCCGACCGAATGATCAAGAAATTGGACGAAACGATCGTTCATGTCGATCGCATTTTGAAGCAGTTGAGGAAAGGGAAATGAGCTGGGCAAGCGAGGCCGTCGCGGCGATCCGCAAAGTCGTCCTGATCGAAGACCGCATCGAACGGGTAGCAAACCAGGTGAATCTCCTCGCTGAAACCTGCCAGGATCTCGATCGACGGTTGGTGCGGCTGGAGGCCAAGTTCGATTTTATCGAAAAAATGGCAGCGCCAAGCCGAAAAGCTTGGCCAGAAAAATCACAATCCTCTAGAGCTAAGAAGAAAACAAGCTAGGCAAGCCTGTGCTGTCCTTCCGCATCGACAACGGAAAACTAAGAGCAACGTCGAGGCCGAAGCCAAAGGTGCATCAGGGCTGGGCGCTCGTGCGCGTGCGGCTCGCGGGCATCTGCAATACCGACATCGAGCTGCTGCACGGCTACTACGATTTTCGAGGTGTTCCGGGGCATGAGTTTGTCGGCACGGTCGAAGAGGTCCGCGGCGTTTCGGCTGCAGAGAAAAAGAAATGGCTGGGTCACCGCGTTTGCGGAGAAATCAACATTTCCTGCGCTTCACTTGGACGCCGGCCTGTGTGCGAGTTTTGCCGGCGCGGACTGAAAACGCATTGTGCGCGGCGGACGGTGCTCGGGATCATCGGGCACCCCGGCGTCTACGCCGAGTACCTCACGCTGCCCCTGGAAAATCTTCATGCTGTGCCGGATGGCGTGCCGGACGAACAAGCGGTGTTCGTCGAGCCGCTGGCGGCGGCATGTGAAATCCTGGAACAGGTCGATGCGCGGAAGATTCGCGAAGCAGCGGTCGTGGGGGATGGCAAGCTGGCGCAGCTCGCTGCGATGGCGCTGCGCACGGCGATTCCGCGTGTGGTGATGTACGGCAAGCACGAAAACAAATTAACTGTCGCGCGCAGGGCTGGCATGCAAACAAAAAAAGTCCGCGGCGATGCGGGCGACCGGAAGCGCGTTCGAGAAACATTTTGCCTGGTCGTCGAAGCCACGGGCTCGCCGACAGGGCTTGCGCTCGCACAGCAATTGACCGAGGCTCGCGGCACGCTCGTTCTGAAGAGCACGTTTCACGGAGCCACGCCGGTCGAAACCTGGCCCCTCGTCGTCAAGGAAATCACCGTTGTTGGCTCGCGCTGCGGGCCTTTTGCAAAAGCGATTGCTCTTCTCCGCTCCGGGGAGGTTGATCCCACGCCGCTGATCACTCGCGTGTTTCCACTTGCGGAAGCACCCGAGGCTCTCCATTTCGCGCAGCAACTCGGCGTGATGAAGGTCTTGTTGAAACCATGAATTGTGATTGTCTTACAGGCGATTGATACAGGAAGCGACGCAGGCGGCTCCGAACCCATTGTCGATGTTGACGACGGTAACGTTGGAGGCGCACGAATTGAGCATGCCGAGGAGCGCCGCGACTCCACCAAAGCTCGCGCCGTAGCCGACGCTGGTTGGCACCGCAATCACGGGAACCGCTACCAGGCCTCCAACCACGCTGGGAAGCGCGCCCTCCATTCCGGCAACGCAAATGATGACGCGAGCGCTCGCGAGCTGCCGGCGGTGTTCGAGCAAACGATGAATGCCAGCGACGCCCACGTCGTAAAGATGTTCGGCGCGATTACCCATCATGCGTGCGGTGAGCAGCGCCTCTTCCGCCACGGGAATGTCGCTCGTCCCCGCGGATACGACCACGATCGTGCCTTTTCCCGTGATTTCCGAACTGCGCTCGATGGTAATAACGCCAGAAAGAGCATGAAACTTGGCGCTGCGAGCCTCTTTTCCGCCAGCGCGTTTCACGGCGGCGAATACCTTTGTATCCGCGCGCGTGACCAAAATGTTGTGGCGCGAATCCTTCTTGGCCAGCATGGACTTGACGATTCCGGCGATTTGCTGGGGCGTTTTTCCTTTGCCGAAGACCACTTCGGCAAAGCCTTGGCGCAGCGCGCGATGATGGTCCACTTTCGCGAAGCCCAGGTCTTCGAACGGCAGATGCTTCAGCCGCTCAATGGCCTCGGAGGAAGTCAGCTTGCGCGCCCGCACGGCGTCCAGCAGCTTGCGAATGTCGGTTTCGTTCATCGAACAGCACCGTGAGGCTACTTAGGGATGGGGCGAGCCCATGATTTTCCGCGCCGCTTGATTGTCCGCGTATACCTGCCATTCGGCGACCAAGCCGTCGCGAACGACGGCCTTCCACGCGGCGGGGACGCTCCAATGATTTTCCTTCGATAGTTTGCCGTTGACGGCGTAGGTCCCCTCGGCAGAGCCAAACGCCGCCACGATTGCACCCTGAGAGAAAATCTCGGTGTGCGAGACGCGGTAGTCGGGAAACAAGCCGAAATAGGCGGTCCAGCCCTTGCGCATGGTTTCGCGCCCCTGCATGCGATTTCCCAGGCCGTCAATCAAGACATGGTCCTCTGTCATGCACGCGCACAGGCCGTCCACATCCCTTGCGTTGACGCGATCCAGGAAGGCGAGAACAGCCTCGACTGGCTCCTTAGCGCTCATAAGCTTCCTCGCTGAAGCGGAAAGTCTAGCATAGGGGCAGAGAACAAGAGGCAGTATGCGCAGCTTGACTTGGCTGGTGGCCGCTGCGAGACTGCTTCTACCCGCAGAAAACATGGCTGAAATACAAAAGCAGATCGTTACCGTAGGTGTGACCGGCGCTAGCGGGGCGGTTCTCGCGCAAAAAACGCTGGCCTTGCTGGAAGAAGACTCGCGCGTCGAACGCATTCATCTGGTCGTGACGGAAGCGGGACAACGCCTGTTTGCCGAAGAATTAGGCATTTCCACCGGGGATCTGAAGCAGCTCCCGGATCGCGTTCTTGCCCGCAAAACCACAAAAATCGAAACATTGCCGAACAAAGACATTGGCGCTTCCATCGCTTCTGGTAGCTGTACCGTGGATTCCATGCTGGTGATTCCGTGCTCGATGGGCACGCTGGGCGCGATCGCTGGAGGCATCAGCGACGATCTCGTCTCGCGCGCCGCCGATGTGGTGCTGAAAGAAGGACGCAAGCTCGTGCTCTGTGTGCGCGACACACCATTCAATCACATCCATTTGGAAAATATGTTGCGCGCGCAACAAGCAGGCGCGGTGATTATGCCCGTGGTTCCGGCGTTTTATCACCATCCGAAAACGATTGACGATCTCGTGACGCAGTATGTCTGCCGGGTGCTGACGCAAATTGGACTCGAACAGGAAAAAATGTATCGCTGGGCGGGAACACCGGCATCGAAAAAGGCGGAGGCGTAATTCAAATGGCCGGGCGCATCAAGACCGTGCTCGAGATGATCAAGTTCGAGCATTCCGTGTTCGCGCTGCCTTTTGCGTTGACGGGCGCATTGCTGGCGGCGCGCGCCACGCATCAGCCGCCGAGCGGCTGGCCTTCCTTGCGGCAAATTCTATGGATCGTGGTGGCTATGGTAGCGGCGCGCTCCGCCGCAATGACCATGAACCGCATCGCGGACGTCCGCTACGACCGGGAAAACCCACGCACGAAACAGCGGGCGCTTGCCACGGGCACGCTATCGGTACAATTTGCATGGTTTTTCACACTCGTCGCCGTCGCCGCATTTTTCGTCGCGGCCTGGCAGCTGAATCCCCTTGCATTGAAGCTCGCCCCACTCGCATTGGCTATCCTGTTTTTTTACTCCTACACAAAGCGCTTCACCAACTGGTCGCATCTGTTTCTTGGCTTTGCACTGGGGATTTCGCCGGCCGCGGCGTGGATCGCGGTGACGGGCGGGCTGGATTGGCGCATGTTGATTCTGTGCGCGGCGGTCACGCTGTGGGTCGGTGGATTCGACGTGCTCTATGCCTGCCAGGATGTCGAGTACGATCAGCGCGCCGGACTATTTTCGGTTCCCAAACAATTCGGGATTGCGAAGGCGCTGCTGATCGCGCGCACGATGCACGCCGGCGTGATTGCCCTTCTCGGATGGCTGGCGTTCAGTTTCGGCTTGCCCTGGCCGGCATGGGTGGGCATCGGGGTCGTTGCGTCGTTGCTGGCTTATGAACATTCGCTGGTTAAAGCGGACGATCTCAGCAAGCTGGACGCTGCGTTTTTTGCCGTGAACGGATATATTAGTATGTTGTTCCTGCTGTTTTGGGGCGCTGCTGCTGCATTTTGGCGCGTTTGAAATTTTCGGCGGATTCGAAATGGGCGAACTCACGATCACCGACCAGCAGTTGAAGCCGATCGCGGCGAGAGTGCTCGCGGGCGAGCGCCTTTCGTTTGACGACGGCATCGCGCTGTACCGCTCGCCGGATTTGCTGGCCGTTGGATGGCTCGCGAATCACGTTCGCGAAAAGAAGCACGGCAACGTCACCTACTACAACGTCAACCGGCATATCAACCCGACGAATATCTGCGTGGCGCATTGCAAGCTGTGCGCGTTCGGCCGAGATCCGGACGCTCCTGGGGCTTACAATTTCGCTCTCGAAGAGATTTATCAGCGCGCGGAACAGGGCGCGCGCGAAGGCGCGCTGGAATTTCACATTGTCGGCGGCCTGCATCCGGATCTGCCCTTCGAATATTTCCTGGAAATGATGCGCGGCTTAAAACAACGCTGCCCGGGCGTGCATCTCAAAGCGTTTACCATGGTCGAGGTCGGCTATTTCGCGCGCATCGCGAAGCTCTCGATCAAAGAAACACTGCTCAAGCTAAAAGAAGCGGGCGTGGATTCGCTGCCCGGCGGCGGCGCGGAGATTTTCCATCCGCGCGTGCGAAGGATCATCTGCGACCACAAGGTGAGCGGGCAGATGTGGCTCAACATCGCGCGGCAGGCGCATGAAATCGGCCTGCGCTCCAATGCCACCATGCTCTATGGGCATGTGGAAACGGAAGAAGAGCGCGTCGATCATCTTGTGAAACTGCGGGAACTACAAGACGAGACGCACGGCTTCGTCGCCTTCATCCCGCTGGCGTTTCACCCGGACAATACCGCACTGTCGCACATTCCAAAGCCCACGGGTTACGCCGACTTGCGCAACATCGCCGTTTCGCGACTGCTGCTCGACAATTTCGAGCACATCAAGGCTTATTGGATCATGCTTTCGCCGAGCATCGCGCAGATTGCGCTGCGTTTCGGCGCGAATGATCTTGACGGCACGGTCGTCGAAGAAAAGATCTATCACGATGCGGGCGCGAGGACTTCGGAGTTCACGCCGCGCAATGAGCTCGAGCGCCTCATCCGCGCCGCCGGACGCGTTCCCGTCGAGCGCGACACGCTCTATCATCCTGTTGACCGCTCCAAGATGCCGCCACTTGCTCCTCCCACGCGCCCGGACCTCATCTCTCTCACATTAAACGTCTGACGTGGCCAGAACAGAGGTGCTCACTCTCCCTCACGCTGCCGGACAAGTCATCTCTTATATTGAAATGTGTCAGGCCTGGAGCGTTAGCTTTCAGAAAGGCATGCATTTCCATTTGCGTCCAAATCTAAGCGTGCTGCTGATGAGTCGGCGCAGAAACGCTCCGTACAGGGATCGCATTGAAGAAACCGGACGCGTCTTGATTTATGAAGGACATGATGCGCCTCGCAGGCAAGGAACACCCGACCCGAAATCGATTGACCAGCCACGGAGCACAGCGTATGGGAAACTTACAGAGAACGGATTATTCGAGCGAGCCGCGGTCGAAGCAAAAAGAGGACGAAGACCTCCAGAAATTGTAGCTGTCTATGAGAAGATTCACGCCGGAATCTGGGCGTTTAATGGATTCTTCCGACTTACGGACTCGTGGCCCGAAAAAGACGGGCCACGATCCGTTTTTAAGTTTCGACTTGAGCTTGCGGAGGACCTCGACTTTGAAGCCGCCCCTCCCGAGGCGCCAGTACATTCCCGAATGATTCCTTCCGCAGTTAAACTAGAGGTCTGGCAACGAGACAAAGGACGATGTGTCATCTGCGGCGCTGAAGATAATCTCCATTTTGACCACGATCTCCCGTACTCAAAAGGAGGAACCTCCTTAACGGCAATGAACATTCGTCTCCTTTGTGCGCGCCATAACCTATCGAAAGGCGCCAAGCTTCAGTGAATGGACGAGGCTTTGGCGACTACCTTTTCGAGCACGTCGTCGGGCAAGCTTGCGTAACCTTCTTCCTCCGCGATCTTCTGTCCGCTGCTATACACCCATTTCAGATAG
>Ga0187804_10000240_pt1 | contig 12710 bp, 9 predicted proteins | sample NC_wetland_sal_i_3_FD_132961 | JGI IMG/M metagenome (GOLD analysis project Ga0187804, IMG submission 132961) | Wetland sediment microbial communities from Neuse River Estuary, North Carolina, USA - Control_4 | ecosystem: Environmental > Aquatic > Freshwater > Wetlands > Sediment | place: USA...
CTGGTCCAAAAACGCGCGCGCTAACGTCATCGACTGATAGGGATGGTCGGCGGAAAACATGATCCGCGGCACGCCGACCTCGAGCAGCAGATTGAGAAATGTCGCGGGGAAATTGAAGCCCGACACCGTGTAATACACGTTCTCGCGCAAATACGAGGTGATGGGCCGCTGCAGCTTGGTCATTGCCGGCGTCATATTGTCGAGCCGGGGAAACAGCGACATCAAGCCTTCGCCGAGATGGCCGATCACGAGCTGCAGTTTCGGAAAACGGTCGAAGGCGCCGCCGAGAATGAGCCGGATGACGTGAACCGCGGTCTCGATGTGCCAGCCCCAGCCTGGGCTGCCGAACATGTCGCTCACCAGCGGTGAAAAACCGGCGTAATAGGCGTCGAACACCGGCTGCGGCGGCTTGGTCGGATGGATGTGGATCGGCGCGTTGAGCGCCTCGGCGCATTCCAGGATCGGCCAAAAGAATTTGTCGTCGAGATAGCGGCCGCGCACGTGGCCGTTGATGACCGCGCCCTTGAATGCGCCGGAACGCAGACGTTGCTGCAATTCCACCGCCGCCTTGTCCGGCATCATGGTCGGCAGTGCGGCAAAGCCACCGAAGCGCTTGGGGTGTTTTTTCACCGCTTCGGCGACGGCGTCGTTGGTGTCGCGCGCGAGCGCGATGGCGTCGCCGGCATCCAATTGCTCGGTGCCCGGCGAGGTCAGGGACAGCATCTGAAAATCGATGCCGGCTGCATCCATGGCGGCAAGGCGCTTGTCGCCGATGTCGCATAAGGGCTCGATCAGCTTAATGGCGCGGCCTTCGAATTTCAGCGCCGCCTTTTTCAGGTCCTGGCCGGGACCGTCGAGAAACAAGGGCGTGGCAAAATGCTCTTCAAGTGTGATGACGCGCATGGTCGGGCTTTCCTGTTGGAGTTGCAAAAACGACTCTTCAGGTAACGTCATCCTGAGGTGGCCACAAAGTGGCCCTCGAAGGATGCTGCTCGAGCGTTCGGGCCGTCGCCCTTCGAGGCTCGCTCCGCTCGCACCTCAGGGTGACGGAATGGGTCATTCATTTTCCCAACCGTTATTCCACGCTAATATGCGCGTCGCGGATGAGCTTGCGCCATCTCGGCTCTTCGCTGCGGATGCGCTCGGCAAGGGCGGCGGGCGAACTGGCGAGCGATTCGAAATATTGCGCGTCGAGAAAGTCCTGCTGCACCTTCGGCTCGGCAAAGATCGCGCGAACCTCGGCATTGATTTTCCCAACCACGTCAGCGGGCATGCCGGCCGGGCCGAACAGCCCGAACCAAGACACCGCGGTGAAGCCCGGCACGGTCTCGGCGATCGCCGGCACATCAGGCAAAAGCGCCATGCGCTTCTCAGCGCCGAGCCCGATGATCTTGACCGCGCCCGCCTTGGCCTGCGGCATGGCGCTGCCGGTCGAGATGAACATCAATTGGATGTGCCCGGCCATCACATCTTCCAAGGCCGGGGTGGCGCCTTTGTAATGCACGGCGACGAAATTGGTGCCGGTGACGGCCTTGAACATTTCCATGTTGAGGTGCCCGCTCGAGCCGACGCCGTAGTCGCCGTAATTCAATTGGCCCGGCTTCGCCTTACCGAGCGCGATCAAGTCTTTCACGCTGTCGGCCGGCACCGACGGATTGAGCACCAGCGCGTGATTGATGCTGACGAGACCGGCGATCGGCGTGAAATCTTTCACCGGATCGTAGGCCAGATGCGCATACAGCGCCGGATTGACGATGAAGGTCGTCTCCGGACCGATGAATAGTGTGTAACCGTCGCCTGGCTGCCGCGCGACATATTCGGCGGCGACCTGATTGTTGGCGCCGGGCTTGTTTTCCACGATCGCCTGCGCGCCCCAATCGACGATGAAGCGCCGCGCCAGCATGCGCGCCAATAGATCGGTGACGCCGCCGGGCGAGGCGGGCGCAATAATGGTGATGGTTTTTGATGGATAATTGTCGGCGCGTGCTGGCGGGGTCGTGAGAGCGGCGATGAGAACCGCCACAAACTGTGCAGTGGCAATCCGGCGGAGCGACTTATCTCTTCGCCTCCCCCCTTGAGGGGGAGGCCGGCGAGCGGAGCGAGCCGGGAGGGGGGTACCTTTTTGCGAACCCCCCTCCCGGGGTCTCCATCGCGTGAGCGCGATGGAGCGACCCCTGCCCTCCCCCGACAAGCTTGCACTCGGGCGCGCGCAAGCGCGGCCCGGGTGGGGGAAGGGGAAATTATGCGTGTGCCGCAACGACAATTTCATCTCACCAGCACGCATTGTCCTGCTTACTTCTTCGCTGTGACATAGGGATAGATCAGGGTGCCGGACTTGTATTGCGGCGGCCACAGGATCGGCTGCACGCTGCCGTCGCGGAACTGATCGACATTGCCGGCGGCGACGTTCTGAAATTGCGTGACCAGCGTGCGCGGCTGCGCCCAGGCGCCGTCCGCGGCGTAATTGATCTCGCCGACCACGGTATAAAAGGTGTGGTGGTGGATGTAATCGGCGAGTCTGGCTTGATCGAGGCTCTTGGTCGTTTCCACCGCCTGCGCCAACACCTGCCCCGCGGCATAACCGAACGGCACGAAGGCGTAACCGATCGGGTCGATCTTTTCGCCGGCGGCTTTGGCTTGATAGCGCTTGAGCACGTCAGTGACGCCGGGGAAATTGAAGCTCGGCGCCGGCACGAAGCTTTCACTGATCACGATGCCGTCGAGCATCGGCCCGAGCTGCATTTTGATCGGCGTGATCAGAAGGCCGATCATGGTGCCGCCGAACATTTTGGGGTTGAGGCCGATTTCGGCAGCCGCACGCACGATGCCGACCGTGTCGGGCGGATAGGCGGCGACGAACACGATGTCAGGATTGGCCGCCTGCACGGCGCGCATCACGGGCGCGAAATCGGTTGTGCTCGGCGGATAGCTTTGGTCATAGATGATCTTGAAGTCCTCGGCCTTGGCGTTCTCCCGCGCACCGTCGGCGGAGGTTTTCGAAAATTCGGCGTCGGCGGCGACGATCGCAACGGTTTGCGGCCTCGGTTTCTGCGCCGCGGCGAGCACGAAGAAGCCGCGCGAGAACGCCTTGGTCCCTTCCGGACCGACCGGAATCATGTCGAAGTAGCGCGAATAGTGGAAATGCCGGTTCACGTCGATCGCAAGAATGCTGATCGTCGCCATGTTGTGCTGCATGATCACCGGCATGGCGGCCGCCGCCATGTTGGTCGCATAGGGGCCGAGCAAGAGATCGACTTTGTCGACCGTGATCAGCTTGGTGTAGATGCCCGGCACATTGGTCGGATTGCTCTGATCGTCGTAATAAACCAGCTCGACCGGCCGGCCGAGCAGGCCGCCATTGGCGTTGACGTCGTCGCGCCACAGCTCCAGCGCGATGATGAGCTGCTTGCCGTTCTGCGCCACCGATCCGGTCAAGGCCATGCTGAAACCGACCTTGATCGGATCAGCGGCGCGGGCAGGTCCTAACGTGAGCCAACAAACCGCGATGGCTATTAGAGCCGCAACGGTGCGCACGATTTTCAGCATGGACATCCCCCGCCGAGTTGTTTTGCTGTTTCCCCCGCAAGGGGGGAGGGAAAAGAACAACAAATCACTTCATCATTTCGTCGCTCGGCAAGATACCCCACAAATTCGCCGCCGATGGATCCTTGGTCCACACCTTCGGGCGCTGCGGATTGTCGCGGTGCCACGGCCGCGGCTCGAAATAACCGAGCTCCTCGTTCATGCGGTCGAGCTCGGCGAAAGTCTCGGTGATCAAGCCGTTCGGCGCGCGGTGATAGGCGAACAGATTGTGGCCGATGCCGTGCCGTCCCGGCCCCCATAAGAGCTTATAGCCGCGCAGGCTGAGAAGATCGCAAGCGGCTTGCAGGTGCGCCCAGTCGCGCAGCTCGAAGGCGGTGTGGAAATGCCGGTTCGATCCGGTCTCCATCAGATTGATGGTGTGATGATCGGGACCGCAGCGCAGGAACGAGAAGAAGTCGGCCATCCAATCGGATTCACGAAAGCCGAGCACGTCGCAATAGAATTTGGTGACGTGCTTGACGTCGGTGACATGAAAGGCGACGTGGCCGAGTTTGTACGGCACGATACCCTTGGACTGAAATTTCTGGTGGGAGAAGGCGTCGCGCTTGAACACCTCCATCACAGTGCCCTTGGGATCGGCAAAGACCAGCATGTCCTTGATCGACGGCTCGGGATCTTTACGGCGCTCCGTGGCGATGCCGTGGCTGGCGACCTGTTTTTCAAAAGCATCGAGATCGGCCGACGGCGGAATCTGAAAGCCGACGCGCGTGCATTGCGCCTGCGCACCCTTGCGCAGCACGATGGAGTGGTGATCGACGGTAGAGGCGAGATAGACGGTGTCTTTCTCCTGCGCCGCAAGCGTCAGGCCGATAATCTCCGTATAGTATTCGGTCTGCTGCGCGAGATCGGGCGTCTCGTAGGCGGCATGCGCGATTTTGCTGACGCGGATCATGCGGTGTCTCCCTTGCCTTTAGTGCTTGCCGCGCGGCAGCGCACCGATGACATCGACCATGGCGGCGACATCCTTGTCGCCCAGGCCCATCTCCGTGCAGCGCCGGTAGAGGGGAACAACGCAATCCATAAGCGGCGTCGCCACGCCGACGCTGTCGGCAAAATCGGCGATCATGCCGAAATAATGCGCAAGCGTGCCGGCCGAGCCCTGCACCGGCTGAAAGCGCCGCTCCGCCATCCATGGCGCGCGGATCGCGAACTGGGTCGAGCCGCCGCTGCCGTTGGCGATCGCCTTGATCATCAGCGGCACGTCGACGCCGGCTTTCAAGCCCAGCGCCATGGCTTCGGCGGTCGCGGCAATGTTGATGGCGACGAGAAGATTGTTGACGAGCTTGACCCGGCTGGCGGCGCCGAATTCGCCGAAATAGAGGCAAGAATCGGTGATGCCCGCAATGACGGGTTCAAGCTTCTTGCAGGCCTCGGCGTCGCCGGCGAGATAGACTACCGCCTTGCGCGCGGCGACCATGCCCGGCGTGCCGGAAACCTCGCCATCGACGAACATCGCGCCCTTTTCGGCGAGGAGCGCGATCTGCCGCTTTTTGTCGGGCAGCGGATGCGACCCGAGCTCCGCCACGATTTGTCCCGGTCGGGCCGCGTGAACGAGGCCGTGCGGGCCGTGCACCACCTCGTCGAGCGCCTCCGTGGACGGTAGGCAGGAGAGCACCACGTCGGCCTGGGCGCCGACATCGGCGCCCGAACGCGCCGGCACGCCGCCGATTTTTTCGAACGCGGCAAGCGAACTGCGGCGATAGCCGACGACGCGATAGCCGCTTTTGATCAGATTATCCGCAACCGGCAGGCCGATTTTGCCGATGCCGATCAGACCAACCGTGTTCATGGGCGTTTCCAATGGCGTTTCCGTTTATGATTTTGCACTACCCCAAATTTATCCCTCCCACCTTGTGGGGAAGGGCAAGGGAGGCGGTTGAAAAGATTACCCCTCTCGCGTGCTGTCAACTCCGTCCCCGCTCAAAAAAACCGCGACGATTGCAAAGGCAGCCCGAGGAAGTGGCGCCCGATCACCTCATAGATGGCAAATTGCGCCTGCGCCTGCTGCGAGACCGCGTGCATGTCGCGGAAGCGGCGCTCGAACGGATTGCTTTCGAAAACCGCGGTGGCGCCGGCGGCGAGATAAGCCGTCTCGGCGACTTGGCGGGCCTGCTGGCTGGCATGGATCGAGGCCATGCGCAGACGCACGCGCTGGGCAAAGGTGACGGCATCGTCCTGCGCGGCGCGCCAAATTTCGTCCCAGGCAGCGAAGAAAAATGTGCGCGCCGCCGCGAGCTGCGACTCGGCGACGCCGACCTGCGATTGGATCACGGGATTGTCGCGCAAAACCGTCTTTCCGGCGACCGGCGTTTTGGTCTGCGCCAGCTCGATAAAAGCATCCAGCATGGCGCGGGCGATGCCGAGCGCAATCGCCGGGAAACTCGATCCGAACAGCTGGTAGATGTTGAACGAATAAAGCGGGCCGTGCTCGCGCCGCTCGGCGGGATCGAGCGCGTGATGCGCGACAGCGCAGTCCTCCGGCACGAACACGTCGGTCAGCGCATAGGTGTCGCTGCCGGAACCTTTGAGCCCGATCACATGCCATACGTCCTTGATAACCGCGCAGCGGCGCGGCACCACGAACGTCTTTTGCACCGGTTCTCCGGCGGCATCGCGGCGCAAATTGCCGTCGGTTTCGTAGACGAAACTATGCGCCGCAAGCCAGGTCGCATGCCGGCTGCCACTGGCGAACGGCCATTCGCCGGTGACGCGGAATCCCCCAGGTTCGGCGATCGCCTTGGCGTTTTTACTGGTCGACGGCCCCCAAGCCAGCACGCCGCGCGGGTCGTTTTTGAAGATTTCCGCGGCAACGCTGGGCTTCAACGATGAAGAAATAGTGGAGCAGACCGACGTCTGCGCCACGCACCACGCCGTTGAGGCATCGGCCTTGGCGAGCTCCTCGACCGCCGCCATGAAGGCGACCGGCGATACTTCATCGCCGCCATACGAGCGCGGCACCAGCATGCGGAACAGCCGCGCCTCGTGCAGCGCGTCGACAATATCGGGCGGCAATTCGCGGCCGGCCTCGATGCGAGCGGCCGCCGCCGCGAGCGCTGGTGCGAGCGCCCGTGCATTGGCGACGCAGTCCACCGTGACGCGCTGGTCCATGATCCGTCCTTGGGGCCGCACTCGTATTTTTTCGCAATCCCACTATACCCGTCTCCCAGACAGGATGGCGACTGCGGAACTAGGCCGACCACTGCTTTGTTCCTTTAGCGAAATTACACCAATTTTTTCGGGAGCCTCCATGCGCCGTCCGATTGATCCATTGCTTGGCCTGAGCATTGCCGGCGTCCTTTGCCTCGCCGTCGCGCCGCTCTTCGCCCCACTCTTGGCGCAAACCGCCACCGGCATTCTCGAAGGCCGCGCCGCGTTCGGCGATTGGCGCGCCGACCGGCCGGGCGTGCGCCGCCACATTCTGCCGCGTGACCTGCCGGCGCCGCAGCCTGCGGAAGCTGTCGCGAATTTCGTCAGAGTCGTGCAGCGGACCGATCAGAAGCCGCTCGTTCCGTCTGGCTTCGCTATCAACCTGTTCGCCTCCGGCTTGGCCGGGCCGCGAATGATCCGCGCCGCGCCGAACGGCGACATATTCGTGGCTGAGAGCCGCGCCGGCCGCATCAGCGTGCTGCGGCCCGATGGCGGCGCGAGCGACGCGGCCGCCAAGAAATCGGTGTTTGCGTCGGGGCTGAACTATCCGTTCGGCATTACCTTCTATCCGCCTGGCGCCGACCCGCAATGGGTCTATGTCGCCGATACCGACGCGGTCTTGCGCTTTCCCTACCGCAGCGGCGATCTCTCCCCGCGCGGCGAGCCCGAAACCGTGGTGCCGCAGCTTCCGGTCGGCGGCCACGCCACGCGCGACGTCGCGTTCTCCCCCGACGGCGCGACCATGTATGTGTCGGTCGGCTCGCGCTCCAACGACGCCGAAGGCATGAGCCGGCTTTCCGGCGCGAGCCTGCAAAGCTTCATCGCCGATCATCCGCTCGGCGCGGCCTGGGGCAATGAAACCGACCGCGCCGATGTGTTGGCGTTCGATCCGCAGGGCAAGGACAAGAAAATCTTCGCGACCGGCATCCGCAATTGCGTCGGCATGGCGATCACGCCAGACGGCACACTGTGGTGCTCGACCAACGAGCGCGACGACCTCGGCAACGACCTGCCGCCCGATTACATCACGCGCGTGCGCCAAGGCTCCTTCTTTGGCTGGCCGTGGTATTACATCGGCGGCAACGAAGATCCGCATCACCGCGGCGAGCGCCCCGACCTCAAAGACAAGGTGGCGCTGCCCGACATTTTGATCGAAGCGCATTCGGCCTCGCTCGGCATGACGATCTATGACGGATCGCAATTTCCGGCGGACTATCGCGGCAATATCTTTGCCGCCGAGCATGGTTCGTGGAATCGCTCCAAGCGCACCGGCTACAAAGTTATTCGCGTGATCATGAAGGATGGTGCGCCGACGGGCGAATACGAGGATTTCGCCACCGGCTTTGTCATCAACGACAGTGCGGTGTGGGGCCGGCCGGTCGGCGTGACCGTCGACAGGGCTGGCGCTTTGCTCATTTCCGAGGACGGCAGCGGCACGATCTGGCGCCTCGCCTATGCCAGCCGGCCCGCGCCGATCCAGTAACGATCCCTCATCCCGCGTGAGGCGTGCGCAACCGGAACAGCTCATACCGCCGGCGCGTTGCCGTCAGGGGGATCGGGGCTGTATTTCAAAATGACTTCACCCCCAGGCAATTTATCGCCGCGCCGCGCCGCCGGGATCGATCGGCCGGCTGACAGCCGGTCGGAAGCCGTCATCGAAACTGATATTCCGATGCGTCTCGACGCCCTGCCGTTCGGGCGTTTTCACGTACTCGTTATCATTGCGCTCGGCATCACCTGGATTCTCGACGGACTGGAAGTGACGCTCGCCGGCGCGCTGTCGGCGGAACTGGCGCGCCCCAGCGCCCTAGGATTGAGCAATACGCAAATCGGACTTGCAGGCAGCAGCTATCTCGCCGGCGCGGTGCTCGGCGCCTTCTTTTTCGGCTGGTTGACCGACCGGCTAGGGCGAAAAAAGCTGTTCACCATTACGCTTGCGGTGTACCTCTTGGCGACTGCGGCGACCGGCCTGTCCTGGGATGCGGGAAGCTATGCCCTATTCCGGTTCCTGACCGGCGCCGGCATCGGCGGCGAATACACTGCCATCAATTCGACAATTCAGGAGCTTATTCCGGCCCGGTTCCGCGGCTGGACTGATCTTCTCATCAACGGCAGTTTTTGGGTTGGCGCTGCCGTCGGCGCGGGGGGATCGCTCATTCTGCTCGATCCGGCGCTCGTCAATCCGGCGATTGGCTGGCGGCTGGCATTTCTGATCGGGGCTATAATCGGACTCGTGATTCTCTTGATGCGATTTTGGATACCGGAAAGCCCCCGCTGGCTCATAACGCATGGCTTGCCGCAACAAGCCGATCAAGTGGTGCGCGGGATCGAAGCGCACTTCGCGCATCTCGGGGAGCGCCCGCGCGGCGTGCCGATCCGATTGCGCATGCGCCGCCATACGCCGCTTGGCGAAGTCGCGCGCACGCTGTTTGAGACCTACCGCGGACGCACGCTGGTGGGCTTGAGCCTGATGGCCTCGCAGGCGTTCTTCTACAACGCGATCTTCTTCACCTATGCGCTGGTTCTCACCGATTTCTACGGCACGCCGGCCGATCGGGTGGGTTGGTACATACTGCCCTTTGCCGCCGGCAACGTGCTCGGACCGATTCTGCTCGGCCATCTGTTCGACACGCTCGGACGGCGGGTGATGATCGCCGGGACTTACGCGCTGTCCGGCATTTTGCTAGCGGTGACGGCGCAGCTGTTCAGTCACAATGTTCTGACGGCGCAGGGCTTGACCGCCGCCTGGATGATCGTTTTCTTTTTCGCCTCGGCGGCCGCAAGTTCCGCATACTTAACGGTGAGCGAAATTTTCCCGCTGGAAATCCGGGCGCTTGCCATTGCGTTCTTTTATGCTATCGGCACCGGCGTCGGAGGCGTTATTGGTCCGCTGCTCTTGGGGGCGTTGATTAGTACGGGTTCGCGCGGCAGCGTCGCCATTGGTTACATGATCGGTGCGGCTTTGATGATCGGCGCCGCGGCGGTCGAGGCGATCTGGGGAATTGCCGCCGAGCGCAAGTCGCTCGAATCGGTTGCGCCTCCGCTGGCACTGGCCGATTGAGAAAGATAAGTGGAATTTAAGGATGGGCTTGGAATTCACTCACGTCGATATGGAGCTTGCGGACCGGCTCGTGGTTGCGGACTTGCGCCAATGCGCGCTCTTGCTCGACATCGACGGCACCATTCTCGATCTTGCCCCAGCGCCGCAGGAGGTCTGGGTTCCGGCCGAGTTGCGCAACACACTGTCCCGGCTCGAAAACCTGACCGGCGGCGCCTTGGCGCTGGTATCGGGACGCTCGCTCCACGACATCGATCTGATCTTTTCGCCGTTGCAGCTCGCCGCCGTCGGCGGCCATGGCGCGGAGTTGCGCGTGGTGCCCGGCGGCGAGGCGGTGACGCGCGCGCGCGAGCTCAATCCGGTATTAAAACGCAAACTAGCGACATTGACCGAGCTCGGTCCGGGAATTCTGGCCGAGGACAAAGGCTATTCGCTCGCCCTGCACTATCGCCTGGCGCCGGACAAAGGCGATGCCTTGCGCGCGGCGATCCAGGATATCTGCGCCACGGCGCCGCCCGGATCGGTCGAAATCCTGCCCGGCAAGCTCGTCTTCGAAATCAAAATGACCGGCATCAATAAAGCCGGCGCCGTGCGCGAGCTGATGAAGTATCCGCCGTTTAAGGGCCGTAAGCCGATTTTCATCGGCGACGATACGACCGACGAGCCGGTATTCCCGATTCTTTCGCAATTCGGCGGCTTGGGATTTTCCGTCGGCCGCGTGGTCGCGGACGTTAACGGCCATTTCGAGAAACCGGAATCGGTGCGCGCGTGGCTGTCGCGCATCGCCAACAAAAGCCAAGACCAGAGCCAAGGCGCGGCACTATGAACGATAGGGCCCACGATCTCGCCGTACTCGCCAAGAATAGAGCGACCGGCGCCCAACACGATTCACGGACCGCGCCCGGCGGCGTGATTGACCATGGGCTCGATCTCGCCGTGATCGGCAACGGCCGCACCGCAGCGCTGGTCGATCCCTGCTCGCGCATCGTGTGGTGGTGCTATCCGCGCTTCGACGGCGACCCGATTTTCTGCCGGCTGTTGTCGGGGCGCGAAGAGAAGGGATTCTCCGATGTCCTGCTCGAGAACATGGTGGACTATCAATCGCAATATGTGCGCAACACCGCGATCGTTTCCACGATCCTGACCGACCGCCACGGCGCCAAGGTACGGATTACCGATCTGGCGCCGCGGTTCCGCCAATTCGGCCGCGTGTTCCGGCCGCCGCAGCTCTACCGCATCATCGAGCCGCTCGCCGGGCTGCCGCGCATCACCATCCGCATGCGGCCGACCTGCGATTACGGCAAGACGCTGCCGCATCGCTCGCTCGGCAGCAATCACATCCGCTATGCCAACGACTCCACGGTGATCCGCCTGACCACCGACGCGCCGTTATCGCTGATCGACAGCGAGGCGCCGTTCGTGCTGACCCGCCCGCTGCATTTGGTGTTCGGCCCGGACGAGCCGTTCACCGGCGATTTGCAGTCGACGTGCCGCGACTTCATCGAACGCACGCATGATTATTGGACGGATTGGGTGCGCCGGTTGTCGATCTCTTACGATTGGCAGGAAGCGATCATTCGCGCCGCGATAACATTGAAGCTCTCCAATTTCGACGAAACCGGCGCGGTCGTGGCCGCACATACCACCTCAATTCCGGAAGCGCCGTCCTCCGGCCGCACCTGGGATTACCGTTATTGTTGGCTGCGTGATGCCTATTTCGTCGTACAGGCGCTCAACCGTATCGGGGCGACGCGCACCATGGAGGAGTTCATTTCATTCACGCTGTCGATCGCGGCCAAGCCAGAGGAGGAGGAGCTGCGGCCGCTTTACAGCGTGGTGCCGACCACCGCGATCCACGAGCGCACGGCGCCCGATCTGCAAGGCTACCGCGGCGACGGCCCGGTCCGGATCGGCAATGCCGCAGTCAATCAAGTACAGCATGATGCATATGGCAGCGTCATTCTCGCCGCCATGCCGATGTTTTTCGACCGCCGGCTGCCGCGTCCAGGCGACGAGGGTCTATTTCATCTGCTGGAATCGCTCGGCCACCGCGCCGCCGAAAAGGCGTTTCAGCCCGATGCCGGCATCTGGGAATACCGCGGTCGCCAGCGCGTGCACACTCATTCGGCGGCAATGTGCTGGGCCGGCTGCCAGCGGCTCGCCGCGATCGCCATGCGGCTTGGGCTTGAGCCGCGCGCCAAATACTGGAACGGCATCGCCGAGCCGCTGCATGCGGAACTCGTTGAGCGTGCCTGGAATCAAAAGCGCGGCGCCTTTACCGCGGCGTTCGGCTCGGACGATCTCGACGCCAGCGTGCTGCTTCTCGCCGATCTCGGCGTGGTCGAAGTCGACGATCCGCGCTTTGCCTCCACCGTCGCCGCGATGGAGCGCGAATTGGTGCGCGAAAAACATGTCATGCGCTATGCCAGCGCCGACGATTTCGGCATGCCGGTGACCGCGTTCCTGATCTGCCGGTTCTGGCTGATCGACGCGTTGTGGTCGCTCGGCCGGCGCGACGCCGCGCGCGATCTGTTCGCCGACGCAATGCAGCATCGCAATCGCTACGGGCTGCTCTCCGAAGACGTCGACCCGCACACCGGCGCGCTGTGGGGCAATTTCCCGCAGACTTATTCGATGGCCGGGCTCATTCTCTCGGCGATGCGGCTTTCCCGCAGCTGGGAAGACCGCTACTGGCGCGGGTGACGCCAAACTCGGACTTGCTGCTGGTCGGTCGAAAGAATCAGCGCTCTGTGAGCTTGAACTCGATGCGGCGATTGCGACGGTAGGCATCCTCGGTCGTACCACTATCGATCGGCTGGAACTCGCCGAACCCGGCAGCCACGAGCCGAGATGGTTTCACGCCTTTTCCAACCAGGTATTGCACCACTGAGATTGCCCGCTC
>Ga0187804_10000241_pt1 | contig 12705 bp, 12 predicted proteins | sample NC_wetland_sal_i_3_FD_132961 | JGI IMG/M metagenome (GOLD analysis project Ga0187804, IMG submission 132961) | Wetland sediment microbial communities from Neuse River Estuary, North Carolina, USA - Control_4 | ecosystem: Environmental > Aquatic > Freshwater > Wetlands > Sediment | place: USA...
ACTCGGCAGCCGGATCCAATGGTGCGGTCGGCTCGTCGAGGATTAGGACCTCCGGCTTGCCAATGAGCACCCGCGCGATTGCGATTCTCTGCTTCTGCCCGACCGAGAGCCGGGCGCCGCGCCGGCCCAGCATCGTGGCGTACCCGTCGGGCAATTGCGCGATGAACTCCGCGGCGCCGGCCATCCGCGCAGCGTCGCGGATGTCGGCGTCGCTCGCATCAGCGGAGCCGTATCGGATGTTGTCGGCGATCGAAACGGAGAACAGCGCCTCCTGCTGAAAGACAAAGCCGACGCGGTCGCGAATCGCGTGCGGCGCCAGGCTTCGAATCTCGATTCCATTGACGAGGATTTCGCCCGCGGCCGGCTCGATGAATCGCGGGATCGAGTAGATGAGAGTGCTCTTGCCAAAGCCGCTCGGCCCCGCGAGCGCAACCATCTGGCCCGGTCTGAGATTGAGCGAAACGTGCTCGAGCACCGGCGGCGCTCCGGGGTAGCCGAGGCTCAAGTCGCGCAGCTCGATCTCCGAGATATGCGCGAGCGCGCCATCGGAGTCCGCGGCGCGATCGGGCTCGGCAAGATTGTCGAGTACGCTGTGAATCCGGCGCAGTCCGGCGACGGGTCCCTGAAGCGCCGCCCACGTTCCTCCTATCACCGTCATCGGCCGCATGAGCATCACCGCATAACTGCCGAGCAGGGTCACGTCGCCAAGCGTCATTCGTCCCCGAATCACCTGCATCATCAAGTAGTAGAGCGTGGCGCCTGCGAGCGCACCCACCGCCGGGACGACCACGAAGGAAATTAGCAAAATGATCCCGAGCATCCTGAGCGTGGCGCGATACGAACCCCAACTCGCCGCGCCGATCTGCCGGCTCTCGCGATCCTCCTGGCCAAAGGCCTTGATGAGCTGCACTTGCGCGATACGTTCTTCGAACGCCGCCATCACCTCGCTTCCGCGTTCGCGCATCCGCTGGCCCTGCGACCGCAGCGAACGGCCGAAGAGGGCGGAGCCGATTGCGACCGCCGGAAGGGCAAGCGCGGCCAGCTCCGGTATCAACGGTTCGCTGGGAAACTCGGCCCACAAGATCACCAGCGCGAGCGCGAACGCGGCCACCGACAACGCCGGGCCGAGCACGCCGGTGTAAATCACCGCCCCGATTGCCGAGCTGTCGTGCATCACCCGGAAGACCGCATCGCCGACCTTCTGATCGGAATAGAGACCGAGCGGGGAGCGCAGGAAGCGGCTGTAGATGGTGGTGCGAACGGTCTGGTTTATTCGCTGCGTGAGATCGAGCGTGACACGCGCCTCGAAATATCCGAACAGTCCGTTCCACAGGCTCCACCCCTCGCTCGCGGCGTTGGCGGTAAAGCCGGCCTGGTCGAGTCCGCCGCTTCCAACCCCGGTGTTGAGGCTTTGCGGTTCATCGCCGACCATGCCGACCAGAATCGTCGCGGCGGCAAGGAGAATCGCGACGACCATCAGCAGCGCGGGCCGGCTGGGCCCGGCCAGCGGCACCAGGATGCGCGCGGGAATTCCCGTGAGCGGGCGGCCGTCAATTACGTTGTCGATTACGATTTTGAGCGGCCACGGCGAGAGCAGAAAAAAGGTGAGCGAGCTGAATGCGAATAGGCACTTAAGCGCGACGAGGCGGCGATGCACCGCGATGAACGGCCAGCTCCGCACCAGCAATCGCCATGCTTCGCCCGGGCCAAGCGGCCGGCGCTCGTTCGCATAGAGGCGGCTGAGGCGCGGGTCGGCGCCTCCGGCCGATTGATCGGCATCGTCCGGGGCGAGAGCGCGCTTGTCGAGTGCGGCCGCCATATTAGGTCTCGGGCGCCTGGGCCAGTTCGGGGACGGGCTCCACTGCCCGCTCCAATCTGCCTTGCGCGATTCGGTAGGTGCGGTCGGCTCTGAAAGCGGTCGTCCGGCGATGAGTCGCGATAATCGCCAAACGGCGGCCGGGCCGCTCGCCGACCCATTCGCGGATTCCGCGCATCACCGCCTCCTCGGTGGCGACATCGAGCGCCGAGGTCGGCTCGTCGAGCAGCAGGATGGGCGCATCGCGCAGCAGCGCGCGCGCAATGCCGATCCGCTGCGCTTGGCCTGCCGAGAGCTTGGCGCCCTTCTCGCCCAGCACCGTGTCGAGTCCTGCGGGTAACGATCGGACGAAGTCGGCAAGCCCGGCGCGCTCGACCGCGACCCGAATTTCCTCCCCGGTCGCCTCGCTTCGTCCGTAGGAAACGTTGCTGCGAATCGTGGCCGTGAAGAGAGGATTTTCCTGGAGCGCGACCGAGAGCATCGCGCGCCACGCGGCGAGGTCGAACTCGCGAATCGGTACGCCGTCGAGCAGGATTCGCCCGCAGCCGGGATCGATGAAACGCAGGAGCAGGGCGATGATGGTGCTCTTGCCCGCCCCGCTCGCACCCGCGATCGCCGTGATCTCACCCGCGCGCGCCTCGAAGTGCACGTTGGCCAGGACCGGCGTCCGTGATTCGTACCCGAAGCTCACGTCATCGAAGACGACTGACGAGGCGGTCCGCGCCGGCATCCTCGTGCCGCTGGTCGCCTTCTCATCCGATTGTTTCCCGAGCATTTCGAGCACGCGTGACATCGCGACTACGACGTCCTGGAGGCCGCCCCACTGATCGGTTACGTGGCGCGTGCCCGCGCTCATCCGCCCGAATACCGCGAGTGCTCCCTGGAAGGTCCCGAGCGATACGGCCGCGATGGCAAATCCGCTGTGGCCGCCCGACAGCACCTGGTGCGCGCCGATCCATACCGCGCCCACATACGCGGCGCCTCGCAAGATGTCGGTCGAGACGCGGTAGCGCGCGAGCATCAGGCGCGCGCGCCGCGCCGCGATGAACGATTCCCAGTTGTCGCGCGCATAGCGATCGCTCTCGCGAGCCTCGCAGCCAAATGCCTTGACCGCCTTAATCGAGGACAGCGTCTCTTCGATTCGGGTGGTCGCCAGCGCGGTCGTCTCGCGTTCGCCGAGAAAGGTGCGCCGAAGGCTCGAGCCGTAATACCATGCGACCGCGAAGTTCGCCGGCAGCAACGCCAATGCGACTGCCGCCATGCGATAGTTGAACATCGCGAGCCAGACCAGGTTCGCCACTGCGAACGGGACTGCGTGAAGCGGCTGGATTACCAGCCCATCGATCACCTGGTAGATCACGGCCGAATCCTGGAACATCCGGAAAATCGCATCACCGATCTTTTCCTCGGCGTGGAAGCGGAGACTCAGCTCCTGGAGCCGTGTGTAGAGATTGACGCGGAAGAGATTGGTGACACGCTGGAGGATCCAGACGGTGTAGCCGAACATGAATGCGACGTAAGGCATCGCGGCGAGCAATGCGATCCCGGCTACGATGCACGCGTGCCGGAGAACCAGCTCGCGGCTCGCTCCGATCGTCACAAACAGCATCCGCGCTTCGGCCGCGGTGAGCGGATCGCCGTGGCCGACCACGTCAAACAAGACCCGGATCATCATGAGCGCGAAAAGGCCGGCCGGCAGCGCCGGAATCATCAGCAGGAACAGGTAGCCCAGATGGCGCTTATAGGGCCGGATGAATGGCCAGGCGCGGCCGAGCAGGCGAAAGACGTCGCGCGAGGTCAGCCGCGCCGGGGCAGGGAAGGCGAGCTCCCCCGGCGATGCAAACGGCGGAGCGACGGCGATTTCAGGCGATTCGCTCAATGGCTCGTCTGCGCGGCTGCAGCGCCCGCGACGGCGAGGATATTTTCCTCGAGCCCGCCCTTGGAGACGCACGCGATCTTGTTCTCCGATGAGGCGAGGCCGTAGGTGCCCTGAAAGTCGGCAGTCACGCTGGCGAACGTAGCGCGATTACCCGACGGTTCGAGTTTCACCGTGACGGTCGTGGCGCCATCCTCGAATTTGTACAACATCTTCATCGGGTTGGTTTCGCAGAACGCCCACTCGGTCCAGTGCTCGGTGTCGATTCCCGCGCGTCGCGCGACAATTGTGCCGGTTGCGCGATCCGCGCTGACCAAGCTGAACATGCTGAGCGCCGGGTCCGAGAAGTAGCGCTTGAGGGTGTCAAAGACCTGCTCGACGGTGCGGTCGATATGCGCCGAACGAGGGACCAGCCGCGGCTGCTCGATCGCCGTTGCGCAAGTCGCCAGGGCGAGAAGAACGGCAGTGAGAATCGCGGATATTCGCATCGTGATTGAACCTCCGGGGGGAGGGAGAGTGCGGGGGCTGCCCTGATCATGATAACGGCGCGCGAACTGCGCAGCAAAGTGGCGGCGTAGCGGCGTGAGTTCGCCGGTCGCGGGCGCCCGGACGTTCGCGGCCGTGGAGCGGTGGCCGAGCAGTTGCAGGCACCGCTCTCGAAATTCTGCCCGAGGGTTTTCGAGGGATCACCCCAGTGCATTTAACGCCGTACTTATAAGGGTTTTATGACGATCGAGATTGCGTCCGAGCCTGTGGATAAATCCCGAAGCCTGCACTAAGTGGGCACTGAATGCGTGGCGGACCTTTCCCAAATTTGCGAAACTCCATGGCAACATCCAAGAGACCGCGGAGGGAGCCAACCATGATTCGAGGAAGTTGTTTCTGCGGAGGAATCGTCTTCGAGGTCGGAAAGGTGATGTTCATGAGGTACTGCCACTGCTCCAGGTGCCGCAAGGAGTCCGGCTCGGCTTTCGGCACCGTAGCCGTGGTGCAGCCCTCGGAGTTTCGCTTCGTGAAAGGAGAAGACCTGGTTCGGTTCTATGACTACCCTCCCGATGGTCGGAGAGCATTCTGCGGGGTATGTGGCAGTAAGGCCCCTCTCCAGCTCAAATTTCAGGACCGCCACATTTTCTTGATTCACGCAGGTCTCTTTGATGACGACCCGGGCGTTCGACCGATGCTTCACATGTTCGTCGGCTCCAAGGCGCCGTGGTGCGAGATCAACGACAACCTGCCGCAGTACGAAAAGTGGGTACCGGGTTTCGAGCCACCTCAGCATCGCGATTCTTGAACCACTCACATGATAAGAACGAGCAAACAGAACCCTACGACTGGCGCGATCGAGATCATTCATCGCGACGGCGCTCGACAAGCGCGTCGAACTCCGATTCGTTAGCGCGAATCGAAAGACCAAGTCGCGTAGCCAACGACTCGTCATGCCCCAGCGTCCAGAGCATGGCTTTACCTCAGTAGACCAGCAACCGGATCCAATCGCCTGGGTCGCGGTCCTCGACAAATTACGAGCCGAGCCCTTTTTCGCTGCGTACAAGCGGCGCGTTCTTGAGCTCCTGGAACCTCGCGATGGGGCACGCTATCTCGATTTGGGTGCCGGCACCGGTGACGACGCTCGCTCCATCGCATCAAGTGCAAACTGTCGCGCGATAGCGGCGGATCAATCGCTCGGTATGGCGATAACGTGCCGCGCGCGGGGAGGCGTTCCGGCGCTTGTCTGTGACGCGACGCATCTTCCGTTCCCTGAGGCGACGTTTGACGGGACACGCGCAGATCGCATGTTTCAGCACCTCCTGAACCCGGAGCGCGCCCTGGCTGAGATGGTCCGTGTCTGTAGGTCCGCAGGTCGCGTCGTCGTGGTCGATCCCGATTACGATACCCAAGTGATGGAGTTCCCGGACCAGAATCTCGCACGCAGCGTGCTTCGATATCGCGCCGATCGCATGCTCCGTAACGGCGCGATCGCGCATCGAATGCCCGCGATGTTTCGTGACGCCGGGCTTCGCTCAGTTCAGGTTGATCCGCTGACGTTAACCGTCCGGGATCCGACCGCAATCGACAACGTCATGGGCCTCCGAACGTGGGCGCGCGGCGCAGCGGCCAACGAATTCCTCTCGACGGAAGACGCTGGCCGCTGGGAACGCTTGTTCGACGAAACCGTGCGATCCGGAAAATTCCTTTACGCTGTGACCTTCTTCATCACGTCAGGTGTCAGATAAGCCTTACCGCGGTTGGAGGACTCCGCGTGGCGCACATGGAACGCAGCGTCTATCCCAAAGCGCGGCAGGAACGGGACGATCGCTACGCTGATCTCGTTCTCGGCAAACGCAACTGGCAGATCGCAGACGCGGCTTATGCGCCGGCGAGTGCGCGGATCGTGTTCGGATAGTCGCGCTCCGCGGTGGCGCCCGGTCCGATGGGAAATACGACCGGATGAGTGACGCCGGCGGCGCGGAAACGCGAGATGAAGTCGCGCCCAGCCTGCGGCGGCCCGAATGCCGCAATCTTGCGCGCCGACGCTTCACTTATGGCGCGCGGGGCCTCGTCGCGCTTGCCATCGCGCCATAGTTTGCGAACCTGATCGAATTCATCGGCGAGCCCGTAGCGCGAGAACATCTTCTGATAGCTATCGACGAATGCGTAGCCGGCAAGTTCGCGTTTGAACGCATCGACCGCCTTGTCCTCTTCATCGGTGATGCACATCCGGACGTAGCAGGCGATTTCTATCGATGACGGGTCACGGCCCGCGCGCCGTGCGCCGTGGTGAATTTCGTTTACCATCGCCGCAACCCCGTCGGGCGGCGAGTAGTTCATGAGCACCCCGTCGGCGAGCTCCCCCGCCAGTTGGAGCATGGGCGCGTTGAGCGCCCCGAGGTAGATTCGCGGCGGGCGCGGCGCGGTCATTCGGAAGCCGAGGCGAAAGTCGGACTTGTACACCTCGCCGTCAAACTTGGAGCGGCCCTGGGTGAACAGCTGGCGCATGATCGTGACGCACTCGCGCATCGCGGTTACCGGTTTGCGATACGACGCGCCGTGCCATCGCTCCACGATAACCGGACTCGACACGCCGAGGCCCGCGATCACGCGTCCGCCCGACATTTCATTGAGCGTCAGATACCCCATCGCCATCGCAGCCGGCGTGCGGATCTGGATCGGCACCACGCCGGTGGCAAGCTCGGCCTTACTGGTATTGAGCGCGAGCGCCGCGAGGGTCACGAACGCGTCGGGTCCCGAGACCTCGGCCGTCCACAGCGAGGTGTAGCCGAGTTGCTCCGCCTCCTTCGCGAATGGAAGCCGCACGGTGGGCGAGCCGCCCGCTGAGTAATGGAGACCGAGCTTGTTCATACGCGCAACGACAGCGACCGCGCTATTCTGAGCGTCCCGCGATTGTGCATTGATTCCACCGCGCCCGCAAGGCGTTTTAGGTGTTGTCGGCGCGCGGGGCTCGTTCTATAAGCAGCACGACCCACAGGGGAGGATTTGAATATGGCGTTTTTTGATTCGGCCGGCGTGAAGATTCACTACGAGGAGTATGGCAGCGGCGAGCCCGCAGTGCTCGTGCACGGGTTCGCAGCGAGCGCGGAGGCCAACTGGGTAACGCCCGGATGCGTAGACTCGCTCAAGCCGCACTTCCGCGTGATCACGCTTGACTGCCGCGGCCATGGCCAAAGCGACAAGCCACACGACCCAGCAGCATACGGTTCCGAGATGGAGGACGACGTCATCCGGCTGATGGATCACCTCGGCGTGCAGCGGACGCGGCTCATGGGATACTCCATGGGCGGGCGCATCTCGGCCGGTCTGCTGGTGCGATTTCCGGAACGGTTTCAGGCGGTCGTGCTGGGCGGATTCGGCGTGGGCGCGCAGATGCGGGATCCCGCGCGGCAGAAGGCGATCGCGCAGGCGCTGCTCGCCGGTGATTCGGCGGCGATCGCTGACGAGACGGCGAAAGGGTTCCGCGCTTTCGCGGAAGCGAACCACAATGACCTCAAGGCGCTGGCCGCCTGCATGTCGGCGGACCGTGAGCCGATCGACCCAGCGGCGTTTGCGCGCAACAAGGTCCCGGTCGAATTGGTGGTCGGCACCAAGGACGAGGCGATCGGCAGCGCGCGCAAACTCCGCGATATGATTGCGGGCGCGCGACTGGTCGAAATCGAAGGCCGCCATCACTTGAACGCCCCCGGCGACCAGCGCTACAAGGACGCGGCGCTCGCATTCTTCCGCAATGCGCCGGCCTAGCTATGGCGCGCGCCGTATTCAGCTGATGGCGGGCGCCCTGAACGTGCCCCGGATCATGTAGGGCTCGGAACTCGGCGGATGCGGCAACAGATTCTGCAAGATCCCGAGATTGGCCCGTCCGCCTGCGGCCGGATTGAGAGTGAGCCTGATCGCGAGCGTGCTCGCGAGCCAATCCGGCGCGAGCGTGATCGTCCCGGCCGCCTTGAGAGCAACATCGCCGCCGACATTTTTCACCTCGTCGATTGCGATCGACCCGTGTTCCAGGCGCAACTTCGCCAAAACATCTCCGAGCTTTAGCGGCGGCAAACCGGGCGCGATGCGAATGCTCAGCGCGCTCACCTCGAGAGTGAGGCTCCCGCTATCGCTTGCGATCGGACCGGGCGTAATCACGAAATCGCCGGAGCCGGAGACCTGACCGCCGAACGCGGCGCCGATCGCCCTGAGTGCGCGCGAGGATGCGAGGTTCACTCCCTTGGCGTCGATGGTGAGCGCGCTTGCGCCGGCGCTTTGATGGCCGCGAATCACCACGGTTCCTCCATAGAGTTCGGCGCTCGCCCGCACACCGGGGCGCAGGAGCAGCAAGGAGCCGATTGAGGGCGCGATCACGACGCTCGAACTCTCCAGCAGCGGGGGCCCGTTGGGCTGGGCCGCGCTAGCGATGCGGACGTTCTCCAGCTGCGCGCCAATCGGCAGGTTTAATGACTCTGCTGAACTTGTGAGGTTGAGCCCCATCGATGCGACCATGGCGGCGAGCGCCAGACGATATGGAAACGTCGCGAACAGAAAGAATACGAACGACAGGAATCCGAACGCCGCGTAGGAAGCCTCGAGCGTATGCGTGCGCCAGAAGTCGGCGCTTAGAAAGTCGCGCCAATCAGCCACTGCGTCCCAGCGCGACGCACGTCATGTCGACATCGAAGGAATGCGTATCCTGGGCGCGGCGCGCGACGCGCAGGCTGGAGACTGTCACCGGCACGGAGAGCGATTGCACGCCGTAGAGCACATCGACCACCTGCGCGAGGCTCACGTTGTCGAGCTTCAACTGCACGCTGTATTGGATGAGCCCGCCCGACACTTTCTGGTCTGCCGCGGGCGTGATCGCAGCGATCTTTTCGCGTCCGACGCTCTTGGTGAGCGAGGATTCGACCACCGAGAACAGGGAGAAGCTCTTCTCCGGGACCGTGTTGTGTTCCGCCGCGTCGAGGTCGAGCTTGAGCTGCTGATAGTTCGCGGTGAGCCGGCGCACGTCGGCGAGGTCGCGCTCGCGCTGCGTGATCCGGTCCTCCAGGCTGCTGCTCAGTCCGACCACCGGCTGGTACACGAAGCTGTAAAGAATCAGCACGCCCACGACCCCAGCCGCAATCTGGACGAGTAAGCGTTCCCGCGGCTGCAGCGATTGGTAACGAGCCCGCGCCTGCGCGTAGAGCGGGTCGAGCCGCTCACGAAGCTGCGCAACGAGCGGTTCGAGCGCCGTAGTCAGGCGCTCTCGCAACGGGCCGATAAAGTCATTCAGCATCGCTCAATCGGTCTCCGCGAGGCTGTACTTGAAATCGGCGTTGAGCCGAAACTCGACTTTGCTGGGGTCGGAAGCTTTCTTGGTCTGGGGTCCGGGGATCTCGCCGAACTCGCCGCTCTGTTCGAGCGCCTTCTGAACCTGGTCGACGGTCGCGAAAGAGTCCGTCTGCCCCGACAGTCTGAGCCCGGTCGCGTCGATTTGAATATCTTCGATTTCGACCGGAAAGCGCGAGGGCAGCGCCTGTGATACGGCGAGCAACGTATTGAGCGGCGAGTTGTGCGAGAGATTTCCACCGAGCAGGCGCAGGCGCTTGCTCATGCCGGATATTCCCGATCTGAGTTGCGCCATCGGATCCGACGGGTTCTTATCGCCCAGCGCGGGCGCCGCGATATCGGCGATGTGCCCATTGAGCAGGCTGAGCCGATGGAGATTGGTTGAGACCCCGAGGGTGAAGTTCAAGAGCAGGGCCGCGAACATCCCGGCAGCGAGGATGCCGGTGGTGTAGAACGGAGTCAGATCGCCGCCGGTGTGGCCGCGGAATGCGAGGTCCCCCTGGCGGAAGTTCAGAAGCTCGACCGGCTTCGCCGGCATCTCGGCGAGCAGCATCGCGACCGCCGCGGCGAAGCGCGCCGTGTCGGGCTGCCGGCCCTCGAACATCGCGGAACAATCGAACTCGCCGCCCCCGCACACGGAGAGCGATAACCCTTCCGCCAGCAGGTTTCGCAGCCGCGCGACGGTCGCACCCGGGCCGGTCAAGATCACCTGCGGCGGTTCGGAATCGGCCGCTTGCGCTAGAAGCATCTGCCGTACCGTATTGAGCACCCCGGCCGCGTCATTGGGCGGCGGAGCGCCGCCATCGCCAGTGACCAGCCCGAGGCCAACCGACCGGATCGCGCGCGGAATTCCCTTGGCATCGACGAGCACCATCTCAGTCGACGCCTGATCGGTCTGGATCACGAGATGCGGCCGCGGCGACGAGCCGTTTTGCGCGCGCGCAAACAGCGCTGCCAGTGCAAACGGCGCAAGAGTGACGATCTTCGGGTCGAGTCCCGCCTTGGCGAGGACGTCCAGATGATGCTGGACGTCGGCCTTGCGGGCTAAGGCCGCGAGGACCAGAGATTGAGAACCTTCGCGTCCAACCCGGGTGAAAGTGACGACGGCGCCATCGACCGGGAACGGCAGATGTTCTTCGAGCGCGAAAGGAACGACCTGCTTGAGCCGCCGCGAATCTGCGAAGGGGAGTTCCAATAGCCGCTTGGAGACCAGGTCAGTCGGGAGCGCCGAGATGACGATGTCCGGCTGTCCAGCTTGCGCCACCAGCCGGGCGAGCGCCGCGCCGAGGTCGGGCTCGCCGCTTGCGCGTTGGTTCTCGAACACGCCCACGAACTGGAACAAGTTCCAGGCGCGCTCGGCCATGGCCGCGCGCACCCTGTCTCCCGCGAGTTCGACTGCGAGTATCCGCTGCGGCATCTATTCTTCACGCCAGGAGACAAGCAGCCCGGTTCCGTTAGTTTGGCGTTGGAACACGGCGTACACCATTTTACGGGACCCGGCGAACGATCCCGTCCCCGATATCGTAAAGTATTTGCTTTGGGTGGTTAATACCTGCATCAGGCGGGTGGCGAAGGTCCCCAATCTCAGATTGCCGACATCAGTCACCTTGGCGAAGGGCCGGAGCGTCCGCGCAAGGACTATCTCCTTGACCAGGTTAGGATTTTGGGTCAGCTCGGGCACAAGCGCCGCGATTACCTCTGGCGGCGCGGTATTTATGTTGACACTGATACCGACATTTTGCTGCGCCGCGGGCACGACGGTCAGGAACTGTCTCAAGACAGTGAAGGTCGCCTGATCGACGCCGCGGACCATCTTGAGGTCCCCTATCGTGGGCATCGGTCCGTTGCGCGGAGCATACGGCGGTATGAGCCGCGCGTAGTAATCCATCCCCGCCCCGCCGGAGCCGTTGCCGGCGGGACTGATCCACTCTATTAGCGCCCCGATGATCTCGGGCGAGACGCCGAGCACCGCAAAGAGTCGTTGAAGGATCGCCACCGAATTCGGAACGGGTTGCCCGGTGGCCGGATTGACCATCTGGTTGATGTTGATCTTTCGGGTCTCGTCCACGATCGAGAGCGAGGCGAGGCCGCCATCGACGTTCGTTACCGGGTACGGAGTGGCCCAAATGTCATTCAGGGTGTCGGCAGGCGGAGTCTTGGATAGCGCCTTGCCGCGCGCGTCCTGGCCGAGGAGGCCCAGCCCGATGGCGACAGACGATCTTGCGAGGTAGTAGGCGCGAAGTTCGTTGGCCTGATTTGCGGCAGACAGGTAGCTCAGCGTCGCGACGCTGGTGAAATCCATGACGATCAGGGTCATCAGCGCAACGCCCATCAACACCGCGAGGAGCGCAATCCCGCGCTCGCGCTGTCGCAATCGTTTCACCATTGGATTATCGCCATCGGCACCGTCACCTGGGTTGAAAATGCGACCTCGCGTCCGCCGCCTCCGCCGAGCTGGAGGTCAATTCCGATCGCGACGGGAAGTTGGTGCCCGGCTGACATGTTCTCCGAGTTCCATACATCGGCCCACTGCGAGCCATCGAAGTAGCGAAAGCGCATGGAGACCACGTCGTCTGCGATTATGACCGGCGCGGCGGCGCCGGTGCCGTACGCGAGAGCACTCTGCTGAGTACGCTGGAGGACGAACCATCCGCGATGGCTCGGATTCGGGATCGCGTTGTAGCTGACGATGTCTTCGGCACCGAAACCGTCGATCGAGCGTCGATGGCCCGGGTCGACAGTCGAAATCGTCAGCGAATTGATCGGCTGCCCGGCTTGATACGCAGCCGTCCCCAGGAACAGCACACGGCTCGGGGCCAGAGGCGTTTGCACCGCGCCGCGGATTTCATTGCTGAGCTGCCAGAGCACCGCACGCCCCTCGCGGTCGGTGTACAGGTGATTCTCCGCATGGAGCTTGCTTTTGGACACCGCATTGAACGATCCCGCGAGCATGACGAGCACGAGCCCGAGCACCGCGATTGCCAACATCAGCTCAATTAGAGTGAAGCCGTGCGCGGTTTGTGCGGCGGCATTCCGAGCGAATCGAGGGTTCTCAGTCGCGGCGATTGGCCGGGGCCGATCGCAACGGCGAGGATTGCGCGGCTTCGCAGACACCGCCCGGGATGACAAATCGGGAGTGACTCGGCCCTGAATGATGGAAATTTCGTGACCTCGTCGCGTTGATCTTCCGGGC
>Ga0187804_10000242_pt1 | contig 12696 bp, 11 predicted proteins | sample NC_wetland_sal_i_3_FD_132961 | JGI IMG/M metagenome (GOLD analysis project Ga0187804, IMG submission 132961) | Wetland sediment microbial communities from Neuse River Estuary, North Carolina, USA - Control_4 | ecosystem: Environmental > Aquatic > Freshwater > Wetlands > Sediment | place: USA...
ATTCCTGGATGGCGCGGGTCGAGGCCATCTCCGGCTGTTTCTCGGCGACGCGCCCGTGCCACAGCACGTTGTCGGAGACGAACAGCCCGCCGGGCTTGAGCCGCGGCACCGCCAGGCGGAAGACGCGCGGATAGTCTTCCTTGTCCACGTCGTTGAAGATGATGTCGAGCGACTCCGGCTTGTGCTCCGAGAGGATCTCGAGCGCCTCGCCGGTGCGGATTTGTATGCGTTCGGCCACGCCCGCGCGCTCGAAGTTCCGACGCGCCTGCTCGGCGTTCTTGGGATCGCCGTCGGTGTAGATAACGCGCCCTTCCCTGCCCAGGCCCCGCACCCACCAGATGGTCGAATAGCCAATGGCCGAGCCCATCTCGAAAACCTTCCGGGCCCCCGCGATCACAGCCAATTGATAGAGGATGCGGGCTACGGCCGGGCCAACGATCGGAACGTCATTCTTCGCTGCTTCCGCTTCCATCTCGGCGAGAACTTCGTCGCGCGGCGGCAGCATCGCGTACAGGTAGTCTTCCACCGCTTCCACAGTTATGCCACCCATGCGCCAGTGGGCATTTGCGTTCCGGTCAGCCATGTTTGCCTTTCAAGTTAAGATTCACCGCAGAGACACAGAGGAAGTCAGAAGGCAAAAGTCAAATTGCAGAAGTAAAGGCTCCGGATTTTACCGGCTCGCTATTCATCGAGAGCATTCACTTCTGCAATTTGACTTTTGCCTTCTGACTTCTCTGTGCCTCGGTCCTGAATTGGAATCTACGAAATCGTCTGCCCCGGCTTCATCTCCAGCACCTTCACCGCGGGAGCCAGCTTCTGCAACTCGCTGGGCTTGCCCGTCAGCATCGGGAAAGTTCCGAAGTGCATGGGAATAACGGTCTCGGGCTGCAGCAGCTTGCAGGCGTAGGCCGCCTCCCGCGGCGACATGGTGAAGTGGTCGCCGATCGGCAGCATCGCGATCTTCGGCGCGTACAGGTCGCGAATGATGGCCATATCACTGAACACGTTCGTATCGCCGGCGTGGTACAGCTTCACCCCGTTGGAGAATTCCAGCACATAGCCGCAGGCCTCGCCGCCATAGACGATCTGGTCGCCATCCTGGATGCCGCAGGAGTGCACGGCGTGCACCATGGTGACCTTCACGTCCGCGACCTTCTGCGTGCCACCTTTATTCATGGGCGCGATCTGCTTCACGCCTTTCTTCTCCAGCCAGGCGCAGAGCTCGAAGATGCCGACGACGGTGGCATTGTGTTTCGTCGCGACCTGCACCGCGTCGGCAATGTGATCGAAATGTCCGTGGGTAACGAGCAGCACATCGGCCCGCTTGACGTTTTTCTCGCTCTCCGGACACATCGGATTACCCGCGATCCAAGGATCGACGTAGAGGGTCTTCCCTTCCGGCGTTTCAATGCGAAAGGTCGCGTGGCCAAGCCAAGTGAGTTTGATGCCTTTGAGGTTCATGGTAGGTCCCAGTGTTCAGGTCTCAGTTGTCAGGTCTCAGGTCTCAGGTCGTAGCGGTCAAGCTCGGCAGCCGATGCTTTTGCCGCGCCGCAAGGGTAGCGCCGCCGTCCCGGCGGCTGTCCGGCGGGCGTCCTCGCCCGCCCCACCGAGAGCGAGACGCACTCGGGACAGCCGGCAAAGCCTGCCCTGAGCGAAGCCGAAAGGATGCCGGCCGCTATCCTTTGATCCATCCATCGTAACCGCCGGCGAGCGAATTCACATTTCTGAAACCCATCTTTGTGAGCATCCAGCCCGTGAGCGTGGAGCGCAGACCGCCGGAACAATACAGCACCAGCTTGCGGTTCTTGTCGGTGGTCACCTTGTCGATCGAGACCTCCACCATCCCGCGCGGGATTGCGATGGAGCCGGCGATGGCGCCTTTGGCGACCTCATCCGGTTCGCGGACATCCAGCAAGACGAAGTCTTCGCCGGATTGCTGCATGCGTTTGAGGTCGGCAGGGAAAATCTCATCGATTTCCAATCTGGCTTCGTTCACCAGTTGCATCAGTTCGGGCATCGGCAAGGGAGAGGTACCTCCTGCGAAGTTAGCATTCTAACAGCCTGCCGCTAGTCCCGGGTGGCTGCTTCGCCAGATAGTGACGAACATCGTTCCCGAGGGGCCAGCCACCGAGAACCGCGAGGCATGAACTCTGTCTCCTTGCCACCCTGTGTAAGATGTTGGCGTGCCCGACCTCAAAGTGCTGTTATCGCGCGAGCAGATTGCCCGGCGCGTGGCGGAGATGGGAGCGGAGATTGCCCGCGATTTTCGCGGCCAGTCCATCATTTTCGTCGGCGTACTCAAAGGTGCTGCCGTTTTCCTCAGCGACCTTGCCCGTCACGTTCCGCTCGAAGCCACCTTCGACTTTATCGGTGTCTCAAGCTACGGGAACCGGCCCACCGCGAAAGACGATCCGGCTGGACACGCCGCCTGGGACTCGAGCGGCCAAGTACGCGTCACCAAAGACCTGGACCAGTCTCTGGCCGACCGCAATGTCATTCTCGTCGAAGATATCCTCGACACCGGACTGACCATCAATTACATCCAGAAACTGGTGCAGGCGCATCAGCCCCGCCAGGTGCGCATCGCCGCCCTGCTCGATAAGCCCTCGCGGCGCAAGCAGCCGATCCAGGCGCATTACATCGGGTTCACCATTCCCGATGCCTACGTCGTCGGCTACGGGCTGGACTACGCGGAAAAGTACCGCAACCTGCCCGATATCTGCGTGCTCGAAAACCCTTGACGCAGTGGTTAGTGGTTAGAACTGGCTTCGAGAATCGGTTTTGGGTAGGGCACGGCTTCAGCCGTGCCGCCAAGACCCGCCACACATGCGGGCTTTAGCCCCTGAGGGTCGGCTTTCTGAACCCTCAAAAGTATTCTTGAAACCAGTCCTAGTGAATACCTAACCACTATCCACCAACCACTATCCACTGCAGCAAAAACCCGGCTGCTATCATGAAAGTGGTGGACCAAACTGCCTCACAAACCGCACCGTCCTCCCAGGTCGAGCCCCTGCTGCTGGAAGTGGCCGACGTGGTCAATACCACGCTCGACCTGGAAACCACGCTCCGGCGCGTGGCCGAGCTGGTGCGCAAAGTCATTGATTACGAAATCTTTGCCATCCTCCTGCTCAACGAGCACCGGCAGGAGTTGTATGTTCGCTTTCAGGTCGGATATCCGCCCGAAGTCGCCGACCGTCTCCGCGTCAAAGTGGGCCAGGGCATCACCGGGCTGTCGGCGCAACTGCGGCAGGCCGTGCTGGTTGCCGACGCGACCAAGGAAGATTCCTACATCGCGGCCTTGCCCAACGTCCATTCGGAATTGGCTGTTCCTCTGATCGTCAAGAACCGGCTGATCGGCGTGATCGACATCGAGGCCCGCGAAAAGGGTTACTTCACCGAAGAGCACAAGCGGCTGCTGACGCTGATTGCCTCGCGCATGGCCGTGGGCATCGAGAACGCCCGCCTCCATACCCGCACCACGCGCCAGGCGCGCACCCTGCTGCTGCTCAACGAGATTGCCCGCGAGTTGACCTCGATTCTCAACCTCGACGAGCTGCTCAAGCGCGTTGCGGAACTACTCAAGCGCCTGATCGATTACCAGATGTTCAGCATTCTTCTGCTGGATGAGGCCGGGGAGAAGCTGCAACACCGCTTCTCACAACGCTTCCAGGAACGGCTTCATCTGAAGCACGACATCGCGCTGGGCCGGGGAGTCGTGGGCTACGCCGCCCAGGCCAAGGACGCCGTATTGGTGCCTGACGTCAGCAAGGATCCGCGTTACATCGCGGTCAATCCGGAAACGCGGTCCGAGCTGGTGGTTCCGCTGATCTACCAGGAAAAAGTGATTGGCGTTCTCGACCTGGAGCATACCCGCCGCGGCTATTTCACCGAGGACCACAAGCGCACGCTGACCACGCTGGCCGCCCAGATCGCCATTGCGATCGTAAACGCTCGTCTCTACGAGGAGATCGCACGCCAGGAACAGCGCCTGGAACGCGATCTGGCGCTGGCCCGCGAGTTGCAAGTCCGGCTGCTGCCGCCCTCGAACCCCAAGCTGGCGAATCTCGCGGTGCATGCCAAATTTGTCCCGGCGCGCGCGATTGGCGGCGACCTCTATGACTTCGTCCCCTACGCCCTGTCGCGCCTGGGCATCGTGATTGGCGACGTCAGCGGCAAGGGCGCCCCGGCCGCCATCTATGCCGCGCTGGTCAGCGGTATTTTGCGCTCCCACGCGCCCATCGAACCCGGCCCGGCGGAGATGCTTTCGGCGGTCAACCTTTCCCTGGGGGAGCGGCGAATCGACGCGCAGTTTGTTTCCCTCATCTACGCCGTGTGGGACGACCAGCAACGCACGCTGCAGGTGGCGAATTCAGGGTTGCCGCGGCCCCTCTACTGCCACGACGGGAAGATCGAGATCATCAACGCCACCGGTCTGCCCCTGGGATTGTTCGACGAGGCGGAGTACGACGAGTTCAGCTTCCGGGCCAAGCCCGGAGACATGTTCGTTTTCTTCAGCGACGGTATTCTCGACGCCCCCAACCGTCATGGGCAACCGTTCGGACATTCGCGCGTGGAAGAAATTGTTGCCGGATGCTCCACCAAGTCGGCCGATTGCGTGGTGAACAACATTTTCAAGGCCGTTTCTGAACATGCCGCGGGTGTGGAAACATTTGACGATCAGACGGTGGTGGCCATCAAGGTCAAGGGCGGCCCGGGCAAACGCAAGTGAAGCGCGCCGCCAAACCTGAATTCATCCGGCCTCCCGCCTTCGCCTACCAGGGCGCGGTCCGCGGAGGAGCGCACCCGGCCCTATTCTGTGAATCGGTCTCCCTCGAACGCCTCGCGGAAAAACATGGAACGCCGCTCTACGTGTACTCGGCGGCGGCGATCCGCGCGCGGCTAAATGCATTCGCCCGCGCTTTCCGCTCCGTTCCGCACACGATCTGTTATTCCGTGAAGGCCAACTCCTCGCTGGCCATCCTGCGCTTGATCGCGCGTGAGGGCGCGGGATTCGATGTGGTCTCCGGCGGAGAGCTCGAACGAGTTCTGCGCATAGATAAAGACAAAGCTCGCCGCGCCGCCAAACGCGTCGTGTTCTCGGGCGTCGGCAAAACCGTGCCGGAGATGGAACTCGCCCTCCGCGCCGGCATCCTCCTGTTTAACATCGAGAGCGCCTCGGAGCTGGAGGCGCTTGCCTCGACCGCCGCGCGTCTGAAGAAACATGCCGCGATGGCGGTGCGCGTGAATCCCGACGTCTCAGCGAAGACCCATCCCTATATTTCGACCGGCTTGCACGAGCACAAGTTCGGCGTCCCGATTCCCGAGGCTCAGACTCTTTACGCAAAGGCCGCAAAGCAGCCGTGTCTGGAGGTTGCGGGAGTGAGCGTTCATATCGGATCGCAGATCACGGATATCAGTTCTTTCGCCGACGCGCTGGAGCGGGTTGCCGACTTGGTGCGCGCCCTCCGCGCCCAGGGGCACGACATCCGTTATGTGGATGCGGGCGGCGGCCTCGGCATTTCCTATGAAGGCCCCGCGGAAAATTTCGTCCAGCGGATTTCCGCCTACGCTCGAGCTGTGCTCAAGCCCTTGCGCCGGTTGAACGCGCATCTGCTGCTGGAGCCAGGACGTTCCATCGTCGGTCCCGCGGGCGTGCTCCTGACGCGCGTGATTTACCGCAAGACGAATAACAGCAAACGCTTCCTGATCGTGGATGCGGCGATGAATGACCTGCTGCGGCCGTCGCTGTACGGTGCCTTTCACGAGATTGTGCCGGTTCTCCGGAACTCAGACGAGACCGAGAAGACAGATGTGGTAGGTCCGATCTGCGAGACCGGCGACTTCTTCGCTCGCGACCGCGAACTGCCGGTCGTACGCGAAGGCGACTTGCTGGCGATTCTCGACGCGGGGGCCTACTCCGCCGCCCTGGCGTCGAACTACAACACCCGCGGCAAACCGGCGGAGGTGCTGGTCGATGGTGCGAAAGCAAGATTAATCAGACGGCGGGAGAGCATGGGCGATCAACTGAGAACGGAGGTTTTCTAGAATGGACACCCAATCGGATGACATAAAGAGAAAGCGATTCCTATGGGGCGTGTGTCTGGCTTGGACTCCGTTCCTCTTTCTCATCATTCCTACGGCAATCGGCATCTTCAACGCGTTCCGTGGAATCTTCAGAGAGAAGGCAACTGGCTTGGCAGCGGTCACTGGTGGCCTGACGGAATTTTTCTTCACTTTCGGATTGGCTGCTGTCCTGGTATTCGAAGTGGCGGCAATCGTCTTGCTGCTCCGTGCATTCTCTGGAGGACGCCCGGTGCATGCGCTCTTCTCGGTGCTCTCCATCTGTTGCAGCGTATTCATGCTGACGATTCTGGGCCTTTTTCTATGGCTGATCGTTTGCCTGCCTTGACGCTTTTCTAACCAATCTCACAGCGCCTCCAGAAAATTTGTCACCGCCCGCAGCACTGGCTCCGGCTGCTGGATGAACAACGCGTGGCCCAGCGTTCGAAACCGCACATGGGTGTGGTGTGGCAACACCCGCGTAGCCAGCGCAACGTCCGCGTCAGACATCAGCCCGCCCAACTCCCGGCAGCCTTGCAAAAGCAGCGTGGGGCAGGAAATTCCGCGCAGCACCGCCTCGCCGTCCCAGCCCTCCAGCGCCGAGCCATCCAGCGCCATGTCGTAGATGTCGGGATCGTTCTGCTTTACGCAACGCGCCCAGGCCAGCAGATACGCTTCGTCATTTCCGGGCAGTTTGTTGATAGTGACGGACTCGCCCGACCCCGCTACCTGAACTGAAATCCTGCCGATGCCGGCCACAATCTCTTCCACCGACCCGCCCTTGCGCGCCAGGTCGCGCAGTCCGGAGAACAACTTTATGTGCATCGGGCTGGGAACACGTCCGGGAACAATCATGTTGTCGCCGAGAATCAGGGCGCGCACCAGTTCGGGATGATGGCTGGCCACCCACATGCCCACCATGCCGCCCAGGGAATGTCCGAAGAGGACGGCCGGCCCGGCAACGCGCTCGCGCAGAAGACGGGCGACGTCCTCCGAGTACTCGGTGCCGCGGTAGCCGCGAGCGACATGCGCGGACTTGCCATGCCCGCGAAAATCGGGCGCGAAGATATGCCAGCGCATGCTCAGCGCCGGGATGATCGGCAGGAACACCTGCCACCACCGTCCCAGCCCGTGCAACAGCAGCAGCGGTGGCCCGTTCGCCGGCCCTTCGGCATAGCTCAGGCGAACCTCGCCCGCGTCGAACGTCCGCTCCACTATCCCCGGATGCCCCTCGTTCACAATTGTCACTGCCTCGCGTCTTCGCACCCCGTCGTAGAAACGCAGCTTGCGGCGTCTCCGCTCTCTTAGCGATGAGGCGCAGCAGACTGCCTCTCTACGGATGCCTCTCGCGCCCTCACCGCTCGCCCCACTTCAGCTTGGTGCGCAGCACCTCGAAGAACGTCTTCTGGAAGCGCAAGAGCTTGGCGGCGTGTTCGGCCTTGACGCAACGCACGGTATCGCCGTCGCGCACCGGCATGCCGACCTGCCCATCCAGGCTCAGGTAGGCCTCTTCTTCCCCGGTTTTCACCTGGATTTCGATTTCCACTGTATCGCGCACCACCACCGGCCGGTGCGTCAGTCCGTGCGGCGATACCGGAGTGATGACGAAGGCGCCCACGTCCGGCTTGAGAATCGGGCCGCCCGCTCCCAGCGAGTAGGCCGTCGAACCCGTCGGGGTCGCGATGATCAGGCCATCGGCCTTGTAGCTGGAGACGAATTCCTTCTCCACAAAGAGCTCGAAGTGGTTCAGGCGCGAGATCGCGCTCTTGCTCACCACCACGTCGTTCAAAGCCAGGTGGGTGGCCACCGCCTTGTCGCCCCGGAGCAGCGAACAACTCAACATGGAGCGGCTGTCCTCCAGGTATCGGCCCTTCTCAATCGATTCCAGAGCAGGGTAAAGATCGGCGAGGGGGAACTCGGTCAGAAAACCGAGCGTGCCCAAATTGACGCCCAGGATCAGCGATCCAGCCTGCGAGACGGCGCGCGCCGCAGAAAGCAGAGTACCGTCGCCGCCGAATACCAGGGCAAGATTCGGCTTGTGCGATCCCAAGTCGCTGCGTTCCGCGACGTTATCCCACCGACCGTACTCCGTGCTCTCCCGGTCCACCACCACCATCGCGCCGCGCTCTTGCAGCCGGCGATAGAGACCGGGCAGCACATTGGACAATTCCGGACGCCCAGGTTTCGCAATGATGGCAACGGTCTTGAGTCGGGTTTGGGGATGCGGGTCGCCGGGCATGGGACTCCCGATTGTACAATCACTCGTCCCGTCGCGGCGGAAACTCAGCGTAGAGCAGGAACTCCCGGTTGCCTTCCGCGCCCAGGATGGGAGACTCGATCCATTCCGTGCCGACGCAGTTCAGGCTGCGCAGGCTGGCCTCCACTTTCATCACCGCAGATTTCTGCGCCGCTTCATCACGCACGATTCCGCCTTTCCCGACCAGTTCCCTGCCGACCTCGAATTGCGGCTTCACCAGCACCACGATCTGCCGCACTCCAGGCTGTTCCCGCTCAAGAAACGCTGCCCGTATCACCGCCGGCAGCACCAGCGTGGCCGAGATGAAGGAAACATCCATGGCAATAAAGGCGATGCCTTCGCCGAGATCGTCCTGGGTCAGATCATCCTGGGTTAGATCATCCGGAGAGAGATAGCGGGCATTGGTTTTTTCCAGAAGCCGGATGCGAGGATCGTTGCGTAGCTGGAAGTCCATCTGGCCGTAACCGGTATCTACCGCGATGACACGGGCGGCCCCGTGTTGCAGCATGCAATCGCTGAATCCGCCGGTGGACGCGCCGACGTCAAGGCAGACTTTGCCGGCGAGATCGATCCGCCAGTGATCGAGGGCCTTTCCCAGCTTCACCCCGCCGCGGCTGACGTACCGCAGATCCTCGCCGAGCAGCCGCAAGGCGGCGTCCGGCTCAACCGATGCTCCCGCCTTTTCGATCTTCTGCTCGTTGACCAGAACTTTGCCGGCAAGAATCAGGGCCTGCGCCCGCTCCCGCGAAATCGTTAGACCGCGCTCTACCAGCAGTTTGTCGAGACGTGTCTTCACTGTCCCAGAGTCATGAAGTCGCCGGGCGATGCGGCCCGCCCTTGATGCGGTGCAGAATGTAAAACCGCTTCCGTTAACAGGAGGTTACAGGAATAATTCCCCGCTTTTCCACACAGTTTTCCACCGCGGTGTTGAAAAGTCCGGCAGGGGACGCAATCGGCCATCGGGTGATCGCAAAAGGATCGGGCCATCGGATGATCGGGTCATCGGGTCATTGCAATCCTCAGACTCCAGCGGGTTTTTTAATGACCCGATGGCCCGATGAAGAGATGACCCGATCTCTTATCCGGCAACTTCCTCCAGCAACTTCTGGTCGATATCGAAGTTGGCATGCACGTTCTGCACGTCGTCGCAATCTTCGAGCGCTTCCATCAGCCGGATCATCTGCGTGGCCTGCTGCCCTTCCAGCTTGATGTAGTTCTGTGGAATCATGGCGATGCTCGAAGATACCGGGGTGATTCCCGCCTTCTTCACCGCTTCCAGGACGGCTTCGTAGGCGGCCGGTGCGGTGATCACTTCCCAGTGCTCGCCCTCATCCTTCAGGTCTTCCCCGCCCGCCTCGAGGACGATATTCATCAGGTCGTCCTCCTTGGCCGCGGACTTGGGAATCACGATGTCGCCCTTCTTGTGGAACATCCACGAGACCGCTCCTGCTTCCGCCATGTTGCCATTGTTCTTGCCGAAAACGTGCCGGATTTCGCTCACCGTGCGGTTGCGATTGTCGGTCGAGATCTCCGCCAGCAGTGCCACCCCGCCCGGCCCATAGCCTTCGAGGATGAATTCTTCGTACATCAAGCCCGGCAGTTCCCCGGTGCCGCGCTGGATGGCGCGCTTGATGTTGTCGGCCGGCATGTTCTCGGCCTTGGCGGCCACGATCGCCGTGCGCAGGCGCGGATTCATATCCGGATCGCCCCCGCTCTTGGCGGCCATGGCAATTTCCTTAATCAGACGGGTGAAGATCTTGCCGCGCTTGGCGTCCAGCGCGCCCTTCTTGTGCTTGATGGTGGCCCATTTGGAATGGCCGGACATGGGAATACCTCGTATCAGAGAGCTGGAATTGCGCTGATCCTATGGACTGAGAAGCCGCCCGCGAAGGAGATCACAGGATAGCCTCGACGTAAACAGTTCGAGCGAAGCCAAAATTATAGCACGGGGGCGGAAGGGCTACCGGATAAGGGCCAGCGCATAAAGGAACGACGGGCACACAGTCCGTGCCTTTCGCGTCTGCCGGGTAGAACCGGCCCAACAAATGCCTTTGGGTAGGGCACGGCTTCAGCCGTGCCGATTAGGGCCACTAAAAATGCGGGCTTTAGCCCCCGAGGGCCGGGCAGCCTGCTCTGAGAATCACTTATGAGCCCAGTTCTACTGCCAGTTGCTCCACTCATTCGCGTTCTTTGAATGAGTGGGCGGCGCGCGTGCTCTAACCGCGCACCCACTGAATCACCCATGACGGCAGCATGCCGCCGATGTTGAAAAGCGCATGGATGATGATCGCCGGAAGAAGACTCCCCATTTTCTCACGGTAGCGCGCTGCGACCAGTCCGAGGAACGTTGCCAGCAGAATCACCGGGACCGCTGCGAGCCCCATGAACTTGACGAGCACAATGTGCATCGAACCAAAGAACAGACCACTCACCAGAACCGGCATGCTCAGCCTATGGGGCACCGCAGCGCCCACCTTGGCATCTCTACTCAACAGTGTTTGTAGAAGGCCCCGAGTCAGCGTTTCCTCGCAGATGCTCGCGTAGAGCCAGACGAAGACGATCAACTGGGGCTTCGTGAATCCAGGCGGTCCGCCTGTGCCTTGCCCATGTGACGCAACCGCTTGTACGGTGGAAAGCACCGCTGTCGGAAGAACCCACAAGAGGATGCGGGGGCTGAACTCGTACGTTCCCTTGGTAAACCCATAGAGATCGAGCCGGCCCTTCGAGATCAGCAACATCGCCGCGACGGATAGAGCCAGCATCAAAGAATGCGTCACGAACGTCGGCGGGAAAAAGCTCCCCGGCGGGACACGCACGATCCTCGGAGCGTACATCGCAGCCAGGCACACGGCCGCCGCCAGAGCGACTGCGAGTACCGGCCTGAATGAGTGACCGGATATCATCCGGAATTTCCTTTTTGACTTCGAAAACGGCGCAATGTACCCCTATCTTGCGGGGTCACCCGGCTCGTTGTCACCAAGCTGACGGGCTACCCGTCGGCGGTGTTATGGCGTCATCAGCGAGTTAACGCTGCACAGGCCGGGCATGAGGTACCCTTGTCGGGAATCTCTGATGCCCGCGAAGCCTCTCGATCGCCGACTCACCCAACTCGAAGCCTGCCGCTACCGCTTCGGACGTCACGAGGCCGCCCGCGTAGTAAAGCTGCTGAAATCGCTCGACGCCGGGCGCTTCCCTGACCCGGCCTCGCTGATCCGCTTCCACGAAGCGCTTCTCTTCCTGCGCGCCTTTCCTCAGAGTCCAGCGGTGGTCCGCATTACCGAGCGCATCCTCAATCGTTTCCACATGAAAGTCGAAGCGCTCCGCAAGTCCGGCGCCGACATGAGCGCCTTCGACCCGCTCGAAGTCTCCGGCATTGCCGGCACCGAGATGGAAGACACGCTCAGCTTCGACGTTGCCAGCTGGCTCATTCAGCGCATGCCCGGCAAAGTCGAAATCGCCTGGGAGAACTACGAGCCCGGCCGCGAGTTAGGCGCCACCGGCCCGCGCTTCATCCCGTTGCTTGAGGACGATGCCTATGTCGAGGCCGACACTCCGTGGCGCCGGTGGCTCGAAACCGCCGGCGGCAGGGTCAGAAGAAGGACGAGCACCAGTCCGGCGTGGCTGCCGGCGTGGCTGATCGAGCGCTTTGAAAAGTTCCCGCTGCCGGTTCAACAGAAAACTGAACTCTACGAATCGCTGCGCGTGCCCTTGCGGTGGAACCTGGGAAACTTGACTGCATCGCGCACCCGGAATTGGAAACCGGTTCGCACCGTTTTCTATCACGACGCGCCACTGATCAGCCGCAGCGAAGTCTCACTCGCGCGCGAATTAGCGAAACGCCCGCCAACCCTCACCAAGCTCTCGCGCCGGCAAGGCGAGCAGGTCATGGACATGATCCGCGAGGTCATGCTGGTGCGCTACCGTGAACTCTACGGCACCACGCTGGGCGATCCGGCGTCGGTCGTGCGCGCCGATCTCGGCCGCGGAGTTTCGATCTTTCTCTGGAACCTGCCGCCCGCTCGCCGCCTGCCGCTGCGCGCCTACGTCGCCGGATTCACCCTGAAGAACGGCGTCCCCATCAACTACATCGAATCCATCGCGCTGTTCGAGTGGATGGAAGTCGGCTTCAACACCTTCTACACCTTTCGCGGCGGCGAAGCGGGATGGGTCTATGCTCAGGCGCTTCGCTGCCTCTGCCACCTGATGGGAACGACTTGCATCTCCGTGTATCCCTACCAACTCGGCCATGACAACGAGGAGGCCATTGAATCGGGCGCCTTCTGGTTCTACCGCAAGCTCGGCTTCCGGCCAGGGCGTCCGGACCTGCAAAGACTGGTGCAACGCGAAGAACGCAGAATCGCCGCCGATCCGAAATACCG
>Ga0187804_10000243_pt1 | contig 12693 bp, 11 predicted proteins | sample NC_wetland_sal_i_3_FD_132961 | JGI IMG/M metagenome (GOLD analysis project Ga0187804, IMG submission 132961) | Wetland sediment microbial communities from Neuse River Estuary, North Carolina, USA - Control_4 | ecosystem: Environmental > Aquatic > Freshwater > Wetlands > Sediment | place: USA...
CCGAGACAAATGAATATCGCAGCGGAGTCGGCGCCCACTGGCCGTTCCTCTCCGACACGGGGCGTATAGTTCAGAAAGATCTGGACATCGCCGAATACACAGATCCTGCCCACAATCCCATGATCCCCCACGTGATTGTTCTTGAGCCCGGTCTCGTCATTTATAAGGTTTACAACGGCTACTGGTTTTTCGGCCGCCCCACTCTGGAAGACCTCCGCCAGGACCTGCGTGCCGTTACCAAAAAGTGCCGGCCGGACTGGGACATCACCACCCCTGAACTCAGAGCCGCGTGGCAACAAGGCCGGAAAGAGCTTTTCTATCCGTACGGAAAGACCTACGTCCAAACCCTCGGTGAACAGGATTAGGCGCGCTATCGCATTCAGCTACAGGCTGCGTTGCGATTGCACGGGTTGATCCCGTGCGCAGAGCTTGCTCGCCGCGTGGGTTTTCCTCTCGAGCGACTATCCGCAAGGAGCCGAGCTACTTGCGAAGGATGCCTACTCGAAACAGGAGCTTCGAGAGAGGCAATTCCATGGAATTGGCCAACTTCAAGAGCGTCTCAATCGAAGGCACGCTCAATCCTTTTTCCAGTCTTACGAGAGTTGAGCGCGAAAGCCCGGTTCGCTCCGTTATAACACCTTTGGTTAACCCTCGTTGTTCGCGCAATGCCCGCAGTTCGACCCCGCTAAACATGTTTGTTTTCTCCTTTTTCTGTTAAGTTGCTGTCGTGAAAGCACAAGATAAACCGCAGCAAACTACTCCATTGCTGCGGCCTCTTCCCCAAGGTGATTCACTGCCAGTCTTACGACGATGCTAAGCCCTATTATCTGGACTAGAACTTAACTAGTGATCTACATACATTAATGTATTTATCTGTACTGTCAATATTAAACACTTCTGATAATTGCAGCTGGGGATAGGCTGTTGATAAAATGCATCCACATGTCAAAAGGGAAGCGCCGATGGGCACGAAGAAGACCGACCCGAGGCAGACATTTACGATTGGCAACTATCTGACAACCTCCGGAATCGATCGGAGGGCAAAGGAATATCGCAAGGGCCAGGTCATTTTTGCTCAAGGCGACAAATGTGAGTCTGTCTTATATCTTCAATCTGGCTCGGTGAAAATTACGGTGACCTCTCCCCGCGGAAAGGAAGCAGTGGTCGCGCTTCTCCATCCCGGCGATTTCTTCGGGGAGGGATGCATAGCCGGTCAACCTTTGCGAGTCGCTACGGCCATCGCTACAGAGCTTTGTTCGGTATTAGAAATTGAGAAGCGGGAAATGATTCGGGTGCTGCATGAGGAGCATGAGTTCTCCGACCGTTTTATCGCGCACATGCTGAAACGCAACGTCCGCGTGGAAGAGGACTTGGTTGACCAACTTTTCAATTCCAGCGAGAAACGTTTGGCCCGTGCCCTGTTGTTGATCGCCAGGTACGGCAGGAAAGATACGTCGGAGAAAATCATTGTCCGCGTTTCCCAGGGCACACTGGCAGAAATGGTTGGTACCACGCGGAGCCGGGTAAGCTTTTTCATGAACAAGTTTCGGAAGTTAGGATTCATCGAGTACAACGGCGGGTTACGAGTGAACAATTCGCTTCTGCGCGTCATCCTTCACGATTAACGGTTGAACAAACGAACGACGCACCTATCAGGAAACCGCAGCGTCAACCTGGGTGCGTTGGTGTCGGCTCGTGCCTGGCAAACGCATTCTAAAGGGCGCGGTCAACGAAAAGCCGCCCCACAACCGGCATTCTATTGAGCTTTATGGTGCTTTGCCGCGTGGCGCCTCAATCGAATAACTCATGCTAAACTGATAAGCTAGTTCAAGAAACGAGGGAAAAGCTTTGTCTGAGCATAAGCAGGAAGAGTCGTTCCGCGTCATCGACCGGCGGCCTTTTACTTCTGAAGGGGAATTGCGCCAGGACGTCGTGCGGGAAGAAGAAGCGCGAGAAGCCAAGAGCGAAGCCGCGAAGCACAGTGCGTCAACTGAGCCGGCAAAAACCAATCCCGCGCCGCCTCCCGCGGCAACGGAAACCGCCAAGCGGATTCCCGCCTTCGAGAATCTGATTCGCATGCTCGGCAGTAACGCCGCCATGGTTCTCGGCGCTTACGCGGACCCAAACACCGGCCAGCCGATGATCGACCCCGACGCGGCGCGGGAACTGATCGACATGCTGGATGCGTTGCGCGAAAAGACCAAGGGAAACCTTGCGCCGGAAGAAGACAATCTCCTTCTTGACCTCCTGGGAAAATTGAAAATGAGCTATCTGGAGATCAATCAGGCGATTGCGGCGCAGGCGGCCAAGCAAACGAAGGCCAAGGCGCGCCCTTAGCCGAATTCTAAGACCTGAATCGCTCCAGATTCGGCCCAGTTTCCGATAGATTCAAGATGGTTCCGGCCCCCCTAAAAATCACCGTTCTCGGCTCCGGCACCTCGATGGGCGTCCCGACGCTCGCTTGCCCCTGCCCGGTTTGCCGCTCGACCGACCCGCGCGACAAGCGCTTGCGCCCTTCCCTGCTGCTTTCTCGGCACGGCAAAAACGTGGTCATCGATACGACGCCGGACTTCCGCCAACAGGCGCTTTCCGCGAACTTGCAGCGCCTGGACGCCATTCTTTTAACGCATGGCCACGCCGATCACATCCTGGGCTTCGATGACATCCGTCCATTCAACATCCGCCAGCGCTCGGCGCTCCCGGTCTACGGCAATGAAGAGACCTTCCGGATCATCCGGCGCGTTTTCGCGTATGTGTTTGACACCAAACCGACTCTCAGCACGGTTCCCAGCGTCCTTCTCAAAACATTGAAGGAGCCGGTCGAACTGCTAGGGCTTTCTTTCACCCCGATTCCTTTGCTGCACGGCGAGATGGAAGTTCTCGGCTTTCGCTTCGGCCGGGCCGCGTATTTGACCGATTTCAGCAAAATTCCGGAATCTTCGCTGGCGCTTCTCGGAGGGCTCGACGAACTCGTTCTCGACGCCCTCCGTGACATTCCTCACCCCATGCACCAGACCGTCGACCAGGCACTCGCGCTGGTACAACAGCTCCATCCGCGCCGCGCTTGGTTCACGCATATTGCGCACGACCTGTCGCACGCGGCGACCAACGAGCGTCTGGCAAAAATGGGATTCCCTCACGTGCAACTGGCCTATGACGGCCTGCAATTCGAACTTGCCATCGATGCGGCTGAGGAGCGCCAGGCCGAATCCCACGTGCCGGAAACCCTGGGCGCATCGATACCCAATGCCAAACCGACTCGGCTCGTGACGTTTACGGACTCTCGGGCCTGGGCTCTGCGCTACGGCGCGCACGGCCATTCGAGCGTGCTGGCCATCGGAAATTTTGACGGGATCCATCTGGGGCATCAGGCGATTCTGCGCGCGGCAGTCGAGCGAGCCGAGGAATTGCACGCCGTTTCGACCGCGCTTACGTTCGATCCCTCGCCACGGAAAGTGCTGCGCCCGGATTCGGCCCCGCCGCGGCTTTCGACCAACGCTCAGCGCATGGAATGGTTCAGCGTGGTTGGCCTCGAAGCCGCCGTGGTCCTGCCCTTCACGCTGGAATTGGCCGCGCTCTCGCCCGAAGAATTCGTCTCGCAAATCCTGATTGGAGATCTGCGCGTGAAAGCCGTGATGGTCGGTGAGAATTTTCGCTTTGGCCACAAACAAGCCGGCGACGTGAGGCTGCTGGCCGAGCTCGGAGAGAAACACGGGTTCGCGGTAGTTGTAATTCCTCCGGTGGTGTTCCGCCGTGAAATCGTCTCGAGCACCATTATTCGTCGCGAAGTTTCTTCCGGCGATGTGGCACACGCCGCGAGGCTGCTGGGCCGGCCATTCGTGCTGACGGGAGAAGTCATCAGCGGCACGGGAACGGGCCGCCGTTTCACGTTTCCAACGTTGAATCTGGTCCCGGAGCAAGAACTGCTCCCCGCGAACGGCGTGTACATCACGCGCACGCTCCTGGATGGCGAGACGCGCAGCCACCGGTCGGTGACGAATATCGGAATGCGTCCGACGTTCAACGGGTCGTCGCTGAGCATCGAAACGCATCTCCTGGATCTTCAGCTCGCCACGACGCCGAAGCGGATCGAGATTCGTTTCTGGAAACGCTTGCGCGAAGAGAAGAAGTTCAGCGGCCCCGATGAATTGCGCGCGCAGATTGCGCGGGACATCGCCAATGCTGGCAAGTTTTTTTCGCGCCTCCGCCACTTCCGGCAAATACGCCAGTTGGCCTGATTCCCCGTTGTCCTAGGACCACCCGAATTATTCTTTGATTTTTGCCAGGCAATCCGCGCAATAGCCGCCGACTTCCGTGCGCGAGACGGTGACCTTCATGTGGAAATCGCGGGCGATCTGATCTTTCAGTTGTTCGTACAGGCGGCTCTCGAATTCGCGCACTTTGCCGCAGCGCAAACACGCCACATGGATATGATCGCGCGGGCCGTGCGTTTCATAGTAATGCCGGTCGCCGCGGAGATGCAGCAAGTCCAGTTCATCGATCAGCCCTTCGCGCTTCAGCAGGTCAATGGTCCGGTACACGGTGACGAGGTGCACTCCCGGATCGATCTTTTGGGCGCGTTCAAGGATTTGATCCACGTCAAGATGCTGTTCCGCATCGTCCATCACTTGCAGGAGTACGCGTCGCTGGCGCGTCATGCGGATACCACGAACCGCGGCGGCTTGTTGCAGCTTGCCGGTGGTTTCCGCAGTGTTCAGGCGTTCGCCGGTGGAAACGCGGTGGGTAGGTGAAGCGGCCAATGGGCTCCCTCCGCTGTGGGTACGCGGTTGCGGCATCTAGGTATGGATGGGAAAGAACCGCGCAACGTCATTGTACATGACGTATCCGAACACCACCAAGAGAAAGAGTAAACCCACCTGGATGAAGCGCTCTTTGAACGCCAGGCTGAAATCGCGCCGCCGGATTCCTTCCAGGGCGAGCAACAGAATATTGCCGCCGTCGAGAATGGGAATCGGGAGAAGATTCAAGATGCCCAGGTTGAGGCTGATGATGGCCATCAAGTTGATGGTGGCAAAAGTTCCTTCCTGAACGGCTTGCCCCGCCTGGTCGATGATTCCCACGGGGCCCAGAAACTGCTTCATCGATTGCTTGCCCTGGAACAGCCTGCCAACGATTCCGAGCAATTGCCGCATGCCGTACCAGGTCGATTCGGAAGCGCTCGTCACCGCACTCGCAAACGTCATTTTCTTGTAGGACCACTTTTCTTCAGCCCCTACGCCCAAACGGAAATTCGATTTTCCATCTTCGCCCACGACCGGCTGCGGTTCGAGCTTAAGCGTAAGCAACTGGCCGCCGCGATTCACCACGGTGACCAGTGGGTTGCCGTTGGAGTTCAGGATCATGTCCTTGAACTCAATCCAACTGGTGATTTTTGTCCCGTTCACCGAGACCACCAAATCCCCGCGCTTCATGCCCGCCCGCTGTGCGCCCATGCCGCGGAGCGGCGCGGTGACAATCGGCGCCACCATCGGATAGTGCCCGGGAGCGTCGGCCTGAATCAGGTCCTTGCCGTCGGCTACGACTTCCTGCGATGTTCCCTGATGATCCACGGTCAGCCGGTAGGTATTCTCCGGACGCAGATCGCCGAACGCATCGTCCACTTTTTCCCAAGTCGGTGTCGGTGTTCCGTTGACGGCAGTGATGCGGTCACCAACGGTCACACCGGCTTTTTGGAGCGGGTCATTAGCGCGCATCGACGCGATGATCGGAGGATCATCTAGATACGCAGGATACGGAAGGCCGCGAGCCCAAAAGAATCCGCTAAGCAGCAGCAACGGCATAATCAAGTTGACGGTTGGCCCTGCCAGCGAAATCAGCGCGCGTTGCCAGCGCGGCTTGCTCATCAATTCATCTGGAGCGCCAGTGGGCGCAACGCTGCCCGAGTCCACTTCGGACAGATCCTGTCCGGCCATGCGCACGTAGCCGCCAAACGGCAGCGCGCTCAAGCGATAGTCCGTGGCTCCCCGCTTCCAGCCGAACAGCCGCGGCCCGAACCCGATGGAAAACACATCCACGCGTACGCCGCAGAGCCGCGCGACGATGAAATGTCCCCATTCATGGACGAGGATCATCACGCCCAGGACCAGTACGACTCCAAGCAGCGTATTCATAGACTTACGATTTTTTCTCCCAGAGTTTACGTTGCGGCGGCGGCACTCAGTGCCAGCTTCGCCACTTCTTCCTTCGCCATTCGACGTGCTTCGCTATCCACGGTAAGCACTTGGTCCATCTCCTCTAATTTGATGCGTGGCGTTCGGCCAAGGACTCTCTCGATCACTTCCGCGATTCCCGAGAACGGCAACCGGCGTTCCAGAAACGCGGCCACCGCCACCTCGTCCGCAGCGTTCAACGCGCAAGGCAACGCACCACCTTTTCGCATCGCTTCGCGCGCCAGCCGCAAGCAGGGAAACCGCCGCGTCGAAGCCTTCTCGAAGTCCAGACGCTTGAGCTTGCCCCAATCGAGGGCTATGTGGTTCGCTGCGACCCTCTGGGGATAGGTTAACGCATATTGGATGGGCATGCGCATGTCGGTTGGGCCGAGTTGCGCCAAAACGGAACCGTCCACGAATTCCACCATGGAATGAATCGTGGACTGCGGGTGAATCACCACTTCGATCTGATCCGGCCGCATGCCAAAGAGCCAGCGCGCTTCGATGACCTCGAATCCCTTGTTCATCATGGTGGCGGAATCGATGGTGATGCGATTTCCCATGCGCCAGTTGGGGTGTGCCAGAGCCTGCTCCGGGGTAGCGCTGGCGAGCTCAGCCAGAGGCGTTTTTCGAAAGGGGCCGCCGGATGCCGTGAGGACTAGTCGCCTTACTTCACCGTGTGTGCCACCGCGCAAACACTGGTGCACGGCGTTGTGCTCGCTATCCACGGGTAAAAGTTCGCGTCCGGCTTTGTTGGCAGCGGCCATCACCAGTTCACCGGCGGCCACCAGCACTTCCTTGTTCGAAAGCGCAACGGTCTTTCCGAGTTTTACTGCTTCGTACGTTGCTTCGAGCCCGACAACTCCGACGGCCGCGGAAATGACGATATCGGCTTTCGCGTGCGTCGCGACCGCCAGCATTCCTTCGCGGCCATGGTGGATCGATGGTAGGGGCGAAATGCCTTTTCCTCGCAGCAATTCCGCGAGTTCGTCCGCCTTCTTCGCATCGCCAACCGAAACCACTTCGGGTCTGTGACGTTCGATCTGGCCGGTCAGTTCTTCCAGGTTTGTGCCTGCAGAGAGCGCGACGACTCCAAACCTGCCCGGGAGGGCCTCCACCACCGAAAGGCTTTGACGCCCAATCGATCCCGTGGAGCCCAAGATGGCTAGCTGTTTCACGAAGCGGTTCGTTTTCCTTTTGGAGTGTGCGCAGCCTGCCCCGACCCTGTCCGGACCCTGCCGCTGTTTTCGTTTCAGTGCACCGAACTGCCGCTGGAAGCCCTCTGATCTACGACTGGGGAGAGTAGATCACTATCCAATAATACCAGACAACGGGGATGGCCAGAATCAGCGCGTCGATTCGGTCGAGAACGCCGCCGTGACCCGGCAGAATACTGCCGGAGTCTTTGATCCCCGCGCTGCGCTTGTACGCCGATTCGAGCAAGTCGCCCACCTGCCCCGCGACGTTGCCCACGGCTGCCATCCCCAGAAGATGCGCGAGCGGCACGGTCGTGAAGCGTGAAAACACGAGGGCCACAAGCAAAGATCCGAGAAAGCTCGCGACAGTTCCCTCCCAAGTTTTTTTCGGACTCAAATGCGGAGCCAGGGCGTGTTTTCCGACAGAGCGGCCGACAAAATACGCCACGCTATCTCCCACCCAAATGATCACCATCGCAAACAGTAAGATTCGCGGCCCTTCTGTGCCAGCGCCGTGAAGCCGAACCGCGTAGGACAACGGGAACGCCACTAAGATCAGCGCACTGCAACTGATTCCAGCGGCGGATAGAGTCTCGACCAACGGACGCCTAGTGAAAATGGCGATACAAGCGATTCCAAGCACGAACAGGAAAAATGCGCCTTCCAGCGAGACCAATTCGGCAGGAAACCAGCCGCTCTGCCGGTAAGCGACCAACCCTCCTGCCAACGAGTATGTCGGAATGGAAGCTGCCCGCCATTGGACGTAGATGAGCAGAAGCGCACAGCTCGCCGTCCAGAAGCGGTAGGCGCGATGGCCGATGGCTTCGCCCAGCGCGAAGTATTCGAAGAGCGCAAGCGACGTCACGAGAGCGGTGGCCAGCGCGAGCAAAGCCGTGGAGCCCCACAACACCAGCCCCACGGCAAACGGAATCAACACGGCGGCTGTCGCCACCCGCTTCCAAGTCATATTTGCGGAATCTCCCGATGAACGGCAGGCCCCATCTCATCATATTGAGGGGAATAAATCACGCAGGACGCATGCGGGCCGAATCATTCGCCAGCAAGGCGCGCCGGTTTCTCGGAGGGGGCATCGCTCTCGTCAATGCCTCCGTAGCGGCGCTCGCGTTTTTGAAACTCCAGTAGCGCCTCCAGCAGCCGAGCGCGGTTGAAATCCGGCCAGAGCGTCTCCGTAACGAAAATCTCCGCATAGGCAATCTGCCAGAGCAGAAAATTGCTGACGCGCATTTCGCCGCTCGTCCGGATGAGCAGGTCGGGATCGGGCAGACCATCCGTGTACAGGTGCCGCGATAGCTGCTCTTCGGTCACGCGTGTAGGACTTCCATGGCCGTGGCGCTCGGCTAGAACGGCGTTCATCGCATCCACGATTTCCGCGCGGCCGCCGTAATTCAACGCCACGCACAGCACCATGCCCTTGTTCCCCGCAGTTTGCTCCATGGCTTCGCGGACATCTTTTTGGACGCCCGCGGGCAGTTCGTTCAGGCGCCCCAGAAAGCGCATGCGAATCTCATTTTTCTGGATGAGCGGCATCTCTTTGCGCAGGTACTCGCGCAAGAGTTGCATCAGAAAATCGATTTCCGTCTTGGGCCGGCGCCAATTCTCAACGGAAAAGGCGTACAGCGTCAGTGCCTCGATTTTCAGCCTGGCGCACGTTTCGATGGTGGTGCGTGCCGATTGTGTTCCTGAGCGATGCCCGGCGATGCGCGGCAGGTGGCGTTTGCGCGCCCAGCGGCCATTCCCGTCCATGATGACAGCCAAGTGCCGGGGCAGCCGCGCCAGATCGAGCTTTTCCCAGAGAAAGGCTTCTTCGGCGGTCATCGCACCGAGCGGGTGCGAGGACGCGAGCTGCAGAGTATTGCTGGGCTTATTGTCCGACACAGGTTTTCCGAGGGCACTCCCTTTACGCCGTAAAGTTTACACAGGGTTCGTCGACGGCGCAATGGCGACGTGCCCTTTCGAATATCATTGCGAAAAGTTATCCCGGTGGCGGCGCGCCTTGCTGAAACAAGGCGGTGTAGGTCAGAACCAGGGTCAACACGATCATGGCGATGGCGGTTACCCATGCCACCACGTTGAAGGTTGTGGTGTTGACGTATTCACCCATCAAATCGCGGCGGTTCACCAGCAGCAGGATGAAAATCACGACCACCGGAAGCCAGATTCCGTTGCCCACCTGCGAGAAGATCAGAATCTTCCAAAGCGGCGCGCGCGGCAACAAAACAACGCCCGCGCCAATCACAATCAGCACGGTATAAAGCCAATAGAAGATGGGAGCCTCGTTGAATTTGTGATCCAGCCCCGCTTCGAATCCCAGTCCCTCGCAAATCACGTGCGCTGTAGACAGCGGGAGGATGGAGGCGGCGAAAAGAGAAGCATTGAGCAGCCCGAAGGCAAAGAGAATCCCCGCGCCCTTACCTGCCAGTGGAATGAGCGCTTGCGCCGCCTGCGCGGCGTCGGTGATGTCGCGATGATTGGTGGTCCAGAGAGTTGCCGCGCAACAAACGATGATGAAGAAGACGACGACCATGCAACTGATGCTGCCGATCAAGACGTCCGCGCGCGCCTGCGGATACTGGCGAGGCCCGACTTTCTTCTCGACGAAGCCCGCTTGCAGATAAAAAAACTGCCATGGGGCGATCGTCGTTCCCACCAGCCCCGTCAGCATCAGCAGATAGCCGGAATTGAGATGCAAGCTAGGGATCACGGTCTCCTTCGCGGCGATCAGCCAATCCGGCTTGGCCAGCAACGCGGAAAACACGTAGGCGAGATACAACACGCATGCGAACAAGAAGATGACTTCCACCTGGCGGTAGGTCCCGCGGATCACCAGAATCCATACCAGAATCGCGGCGAGAGGCACAGCGACGTATTTGCTGACCCCGAAAATCTGCATGGACGCAGCGACCCCGGCGAATTCGGCGACGACGTTCGCCAGATCCACAAAGAAGCCGGTGATCATCACAAAAAACGTGGGGCGGAATCCGAATTCCTCGCGAATGAGGTCGGAAAGCCCTTTTCCCGTGACCACGCCCATCCGCGCGCACATCTCTTCGGTCACGTACAGCGCGATGGTCATGGGGATGAGCGACCACAGCAGCGCGTAGCCGTATTGCGCGCCGGCCTGCGTGTACACGGAAATGCCGCCGGCGTCGTTGTCCACGTTCGAAGTAATGAGGCCCGGCCCCACCACCGCCAGCAGCAACATCAGGCGCCGGCGCAGCCCACGGATTTTCTTCTGCAAATCCGTGTCACCCGCCCGGACGCGTTCAAAGGCCGCGGAAATGGAAGCCCAGTTCATCGAAGCGATCGAATCCCTTTCCGCTTACTCCAGTAGTTTCGAAACCACATCGTCCACGGTAATCGCGCCCACCGGCCGGTTGTCTTTGTCGACGACCGTCAGCGTTCGCAGATTGTACTTATCGAAAATCTCGAATGCTTCTTTCTGGTCCGCTCGCGGGGACACGCTGAGCAGCGGCTCCATCTTCAATTCGCTCATGCGTTCTTCCGGCGCCGCCAAAAGCAGCCGCGCGACGGGCACAACGCCGGAAAACTGTGCATTCGAATCGAGCAGGACGATCGTGTCGGTCTGATCCAGATTCAATTCCTGCCCTCTCAGCCACGCTAGAACCTCTTCCCGGGTCGTGCTTTCTCCGACGAACAGGAATTCAGTGTTCATCAGGCCGCCGGCCGTGGAGGGGTCAAATTCCAGGAGTTCGCGGACTTCGTCGGCCTCCTGGCCCAACATTTCGTCCAGCACTTCTTCCGACGTATCTTTGGGGAGGTCAGCAAGCACGTCCGCGGCGGCGTCAGGGGCCATTTCTTCCAGGATGTCAGCGGCCTTTTCCGGATCGAGCTTCTCGACGATCTGGGTGGTAAGGCGCGCGTCCAATTCCGCGAGCACTGCGGCGGCCGTCTCCTCATCCAAGGAGGCGATGATGCTGTGTCTTTCCGAAGCGGAAAGCTCTTCGATAATGGCGGCCAGGTCCGCGGGGTGCAAATCTTCCAGTTTTTCGTGGGTAATTCGCAGCTTCACACGCCGCAGGGGATCCGGCTCGATCAGATTGACGAACTCCCAGCGAATCGCCCTTTGCGGCAGGCGGCTCTGCAATTTCCGGATGACCAGCGGCGGAACGACGCCCTGCAGCAGGCGCCGAACGGCCCCGGGAAGCCCTACGTCCACCTGGGCCACGCGCAATTCCATGTTCCCATTCGAACGAAACTCCGTCAGGTCCACGTCATTGACGCGCACCACCTTGCGTCCGCGCGTGTCGATGATTTGTTGATCCATCAGGTCCTTTTGCACCGCCAGCCACGATTCATTCGGACGGTAGAGCTCTAAGGCGCGCTCGCTCACCTTCAGTTCGAGCTTTCCGGCAGCTACCGAGGCGACCTGGTTATGCTTGGCGACCAAGGGTTGGAAGCGGCCGCGGGACAACAGAAAATGCGAGACGCGATTCGGCGCTTCCGCCGGCTCGATGAAGACCTCACGCACTTTCCCGACAAAATGTCCCTCAGTATCGTAGGCTTTCGAGCCCATCAATTCCGTCGCGTAGAGTTCCATATCGCGCTCCTTCCCGTCCGCTGAACTGCCAAACCGGTTTGCCGGGCAAAGCCCCTCGGACAATAAAAAACCCGCCAACCGAACTGCTTCGGCCGCGGGCAAGTACCTCAAACGTATGGACTTACCTTTAGCCTAAGGTGAACCCTCCCCGCCCGACCACCCGGGCCGTGGCTTGCGCCTGGTGCGAAAAGTTCGGAAGCTCCAGCCCCTGCCACCGAGCCAGAGTCCCCATCAGCCCTAACCAACTAGGGCCAGGTTCGAGATCGCTGCTCGCACTCATCGAGAGAGACTTCACTCCGAGCCTAGTGATAAGGCGGGCGCAGCGCGTTGTCAAGAAAAGAATGGGGTTGGCCGCAAATTTTTTGATTATTTTTTCCGCGCGGAAGGTTTCGAATGATTTTTCTTCTCTGGAAAAATCATGTGCCGGGGTTCTTCGCCCCTTCGCCTGCAATCCTCGATATACAGAACGAGGTAGTTCTTCAAAATATAGTCCCGTTTCGAAAAACCCAGCGCCGCCGCAGCCTGATCGATGGCCTGCGCCGGGCCTTCGAGCTCCACAAATGTGCCGATGGGGGTCTCATCCAGTTCAATCAATAGCCCGCGAGCCCAGCGCTGCGAAGGCGGGAGAGCAAATGTGGTGCGATATTTCTCGTAGCGGAACCAGCCGCTCATTCCCAGTCCCTCGAAGATCGTGGACATGACGCGCGGATCGCCAATGGCCAGTTCCAGCTCCTCGCGTACTTTGTGA
>Ga0187804_10000244_pt1 | contig 12678 bp, 14 predicted proteins | sample NC_wetland_sal_i_3_FD_132961 | JGI IMG/M metagenome (GOLD analysis project Ga0187804, IMG submission 132961) | Wetland sediment microbial communities from Neuse River Estuary, North Carolina, USA - Control_4 | ecosystem: Environmental > Aquatic > Freshwater > Wetlands > Sediment | place: USA...
GCATCCCAGGGTTCGATGGTGTCATCCAGACCGCCGGTGGCGCGAACGATAGGGACGGTGCCGTACTTCAGGCTGTAGATCTGGTTCAAGCCGCACGGCTCGTACTTCGAAGGCATTAGGAACATGTCGGCTCCCGCCTCGATCTTGTGGGCGATGGCGTTGTCGTACGCGACCTTCACTGCGATCTTGTTGGGGAACTGCTTGTTCAGCCGCTGGAACATTTCTTCGTAGGTTTTGTCGCCGGCGCCCAGCGCCACCACAATCATTTCTTCGCGCGCCAGCCGGTCCATGATCTGCGCGATCAGGTCAAAGCCCTTCTGCGCCGCAAAACGCGACACGATCCCGATCACCGGCAGTCTTGGGTCGGCGTTCGTAACTCCAAAAGCGTTCAGCAGATCCTGTTTGCACTGCTGTTTTCCGCTCAGGTCCTGGGTCGAATACTTGGCCACCGCGAACTTGTCGGTCTGCGGACTCCACTCGTCGTAGTCCACGCCGTTCAGGATGCCGGCGACGGTCGCGGCCCGGTTGCGCAGCACGCCTTCCAGTCCGAAACCGTATTCCGTGGTCTGGATCTCCAGGCTGTACTTCTTGCTGACCGTGGTGACGAAGTCGGCAAACACCAGCGCCCCCTTGAGGAAATTGGCCTGTCCGAAAAACTCCATCTTCGAGATGGTGAGCAGGTCCCAGGGCAGCATCAGCAGCGGCAGGATGTCGGGCGGAAACAAGCCCTGGTATCCCATGTTGTGAATGGTGAAAACCGTGGCCGCGTCGCGCAGCGCGGGATCTTCCGCATACAGGGTGCGCAGCATCACCGGCAGCAGCGCCGACTGCCAGTCGTGGCAGTGGAACACGTGCGGCACACCCAGGATCTTCGACGCCTCCAGCACGGCCCGCGAGAACAGGGCAAAACGCTCGGCGTTGTCCGGATAATCGCCCGCGGAAGTTCCATAGAGCGCCTCCCGGTCGAAGTACGGCGGATAGTCCACAAAATAGACGCGCACCCCGGCCGCGCCGCCCGCCATCACCACCGAGCAGAAACGGTATTTGTCGTCGAAAGGAACGGTGATGCTGCGCACCACCTTCTGCGGGTCAGCTAGCCTGGTCTGGCGATAGAGCGGAAGGTAAACGCTGACCTGGTGTCCCAGGCTGGCCAGGGCTCGGGGCAGCGCGCCCACCACATCCGCCAGACCGCCGGTCTTCGAAAAGGGAACACACTCAGACGCCGCAAATGCGATATGCATTAGGAAAAACCCTCCTGGAGCCGGAACTCAACTGGTAGGTCACGCTATGATTGTCTTCTCAAGACCGGTCTTGCTGCCCGTCTCGCGGCCCGGCGAAGTGGAGCCGGAGCCCGTTTCCGGCGGCAAAAGGGGTAAGCTCTGTCAGTCTAACCGCGGGAAAGAAAGAGGGTCAACGTGACCAAGGTCGTAGCCGCGCACAAAGGTATAGGGAAGCCCCCCCTGGGACAGCATTTCCTGGCCAGTGAATCGGCTGGGCTGCGGATTGTGGAGGCTCTGGGTGATGTCTCGCAGGCCACCGTGCTCGAGATTGGCCCCGGCCGCGGCGCCTTGACCGGCTTGCTGGCCGAGCGTGCCCGCCGCCTCATCGCCATCGAACTCGACCGCGTGCTGGCGGCACAACTGCGGATGAAGTTTTCCACCCGCCCCAACGTCGAAATCATCGAAGGCGACTTCCTCGAGATCGAGCTCGACACCGTGTTCGGACCGAAACCGGGCACCCTGCGCCCCGGCCTCGACTACGCACCGGAACGCGCCCGGGTCGCCGGCAATCTTCCCTACTACATCACCTCCGACATCCTGCTTCGCCTGCTCGCGTACCAGCGCTATTTTTCGACCATCGTGATCATGGTGCAGAAGGAGGTCGCCGACCGCCTCGCCGCTTCTCCCGGCCGCCGCGACTATGGCTTGCTCTCGGCCACCGTCCAGTTGTACGGCCGGGTCGAGAAACTATTCACGCTCCCTCCGGGAGCGTTCGCGCCGCCTCCCAAAGTGCATTCCAGCGTGGTTCGGATCACGATCGAGCCCCGCTTCGACAAGCTTGGAGTTCGGGAAGCTGAGTTCATCTCTTTTCTGAAGCTCTGTTTCGGGCAAAAGCGCAAAACTCTCTGGAACAACCTCAAGACGCAGTACGACGAAGCTCGGCTGCGGGCCGCCCTGGCCGAAAGCCGCGTCAAACCCGCCGTCCGGGCCGAGGCCTTGCCGCTGGTTAAGACGGCCGCGCTGTTCCGCGCTCTGAAAGACGGCAATGACCGGGTTATGTAGCGCCGGCGCTCTTGCCCGACCTCAACTGCTATTGATCGGTGCCCACGAGTTGGACGGCGTCAATCTCCTTCCACCCGGGGATGACATTGGTCGCGAGCGTGACCTTGACGCGGTCGGTTTTGAAGGCGGTTTTGGGGAATTTCGCTATGAGATAGTTCAATTCCGTCGTCGGGTCGTTGCCTTGCCAGACGGTGTGGGCTCCGCCTTGCTCATCGTAGACTTCAATCTTGATCACCGCCCCCGAGCCACAGGACTCGCGAACGCGTACCTCAGTGGCATGCACCGGTTTGGGATATTTCAAGTCCAGCCACTCAATGCCGCCTTCCTGGGTTTTCGGTGCCCAGGCCGCTCCGTTATCTCCGTACTTATCGACATTGGGAGCCCCGGTCGCCTGATTGGCCGACCACTGCGCTGTGCCCTTGGCGTCATTGTAGGTTGAGGATGCGGTGGCCTGAGTCGCCCACTGGCCGTTAGGATCGCTTTTGATCTCATCTTGTTGCAATGCCCAATTTGCGGCCGCCATCTTGGCGGCTGTTTCAGCCGAGGCGCCGGCGTCCGCGCTTCCGGGTGCAGCGGCAGGAGCGCTGGCAGCTGGCGCTGTGGTTGCTGGGGCGGCGTTCGTGCTCGGCTTGGTTGTGGAAGCCTCCTGCGTGCTGTTGGTCTTCTTGCAGCCGCTTAGGAATACGAGCGGAAGAAAACAGCAAATCAGTTTGGGGTGGATTTTCATTGGATGCTCCTGGTCAGACGGTTGGAATCTTACATGACATTCCGACCATGGCAAAGCGACGGGGGGCGAGAAGACCGAGCCGATGCAATCGCAGCAATGCGTACGCGGAGGCCGTTATCTGGTGAAGCCTCGCGGTTTCGGCTGGTGTGGAGCGGCTGGTTGGCAATCGCGGCCGAGTACTGTACCGATCCCGAAAGCGGCACAATATGATCTTCGGGGAATCCGCCAGGGCTAAACCAGAATCTCCGGGACTTCCATCTGGCCGAGACGGCAGCAGACGGCAAAGGCCTCCACGACCTTGGGGTCGAAGTCGGAGCCGGAACTTTTCACGATCGATTCCTTGGCTTCGAAAGGCGCCATCGCCTTGCGGTAGGGGCGGTCACTGGTCAGCGAATCGTAGACGTCGGCGACGGTCAGGATGCGAGCTTCCAGCGGGATGTCATTGCCCTGGGTGGGGTGATAGCCGGTGCCGTCGAACTTGTCATGATGAGCGAGGATGATGGGAATCACGTTGCCCAGCGGGGAGCCGACCGGCTGCAGCATCTGCACGCCATGGTCCACGTGCTTCTGCATTTCCTCGTATTCCGCGCTGTTCAGTTGGGCGGCCTTGTAGAGAATCGCGCGGCTGACGTCCAGCTTGCCGAGATCGTGCAGCAGAGCGGCAGCCCGGATGTCTTCGATGCGGTCGATGGGCAAGCCCATCTGGGCGGCAATCCGGGTGGCGTACACCGAGACCCGGTACGAGTGGTTCTGGGTGTACTTGTCCTTGGAGATGAACTGGCTGAGGATCATCAGAATGCCGCGATAGGTGCCACGCAACTCCCGCAGGTGTTCTTCCTTGCGCTCATAAAGAGTGCCCATGGCGTAGGCGTTCACAATGAGGATGCCGGCCCAGGCCGCGATATCGAACCATTTGTCGGCCAGCGGCAGAGCTGTGAGCCGGTGGGAGAAGAGCACCGGGTTGAAGTAGGAGATCAGCACTACCAGCAGAGCGCTGCCCATGGCGGTGAGCGTGGCATGGCGGCGGCCGTAGACGTACGCCGAAAACAGGGTTGGCAGGGTATAAAGGCCAAGCAACATGCGATGCGAGTCGAGCAGGGAGTTCAACAGGGCGGCCAGAACGAAGAGCGACAGCAGAAGCCACAGTTCGCGGTTGACGTCGGCCAGGTGGCGCATACCTGCGGCGGAGAATTTCTTCAGCAATGACGAAGACGCGGGTTTAGGCAGCTTGGCCATGGCCGAGCCAGTTCCTGCAGAATCGAAACTCGTTGACGCCATCGGATCTCCTCGAAAACGGAGGTTTGCTGGTGACGAGAAGTAGGCGCGCACGCACACCCCTCGGGCATTCAGTTGTCCGTCTCTAAGCTTTGCAAGCCAATTTGTACTTCCTGCAGTCGTCCGAGCTGACCAAGAGTGACTCGAGGTTCATGGCTCTACCTAGAATGGTAGTGAAAGAGTAGGTACGTCCTAAAGTTACGGCGGTAATGCCAATGTGGACTTGTTTGTTGACGAAAAACCCCCGTCTCACCATCAACCCCGAGACAGCACATTCGTGAGATGAGATCGAATGTGGAGCGGTATTCCTGGCCGAAGCGCGATAATACCCGTAGCCCTTACGGCTGCTTCGCAGGACGCGGGCAGGGTCTGCCCTGAGCGAAGCGAGTCGAAGGAATGCCCGCGCCACACGAGAGGAGGCACTGATGCCTTCCGCCGTTCGTACCCCCGCCGTCGCCGGCCGCTTCTATCCTCGCCGTCCGGACGAACTGCTGCGCGACATTCGCAACTACTCGGCTACTTCCGAACTTGCCGTCGGAGCCATCGGCTGCGTCGCTCCGCATGCGGGATACATGTACTCTGGCCACGTGGCCGGGGCGGTTTACGCCCGCCTCGAGATCCCGCAGCGTTGCGTCATTCTCGGCCCCAACCACACCGGCATGGGGCATCCATTGGCCGCGATGACCCGCGCCGCCTGGCAAACACCGTTGGGCGAAGTCGCCCCCGACCCCGAACTCGGCAGCGCCCTTCTCCGCGCCTATTCCCCGCTCCAGGAGAATAATGCGGCACACCGCGCTGAACATGCCATTGAGGTCCAGCTTCCCTTCCTGCAGACCCGCCAGCCCGGGCTGAAATTCGTCGCCATCGCCATCGGGACCAGCGACTTTGAAGTGCTCCGCGGGTTGGGCGAGGCCCTCGCCAGCGTGATTTCCGCCCAATCGGAAAAGGTGCTGATCGTCGCTTCCAGCGATATGAACCACTACGAGTCCGACGCCGTTACCCGCGTCAAGGACCACAAAGCCATTGCGCGGGTTCTTGCTCTCGACCCGCGCGGCCTGTGGGACGTTGTCATGAAGGAGGACATCAGCATGTGCGGCTTCGGGCCCGCGGTCGTCATGCTCACGGCCGCCAAACGGCTGGGCGCGACCTCGGCCACGCTGGTCAAGTATGCGACCTCGGGCGACATCTCCGGCGACCGCGAGGCAGTCGTCGGCTACGCCGGGATCATCGTGACCTGAATGGACTCTGTGCCGCAGGCCGGTGCCGTCCCCTAGCCGTGACACAAACTCTGAAAGGACAAAAATAAGGGCGGCCCGTTCCGGCCGCCCTCATCCAGGATGAATAGAGAATCTCAGTTGTGCGGTTTGATGCTCCGCACCGGCGGAGCGGACGGGCGTGTCGCCGGCGCCATGGGCACAGGTGGCGCGCTGACCATCGAGGGCATCGGTGACCAACCCCCAGACGTCGTCGGAGGCGGCGCCGTCGTTACCACAACCGGACGAGAGCTCTTCACCGCTTGCTTGGCGTAGCGGTCAAGATGGCTTACCGTGCCGCGTGGCACACCCAGGCCCGCCAGGCCCGGCGTGATGGTCAGCCGCCGCGGCGGCGCTGCCACTGGATTCACCGTGAGACCGCGCCCGACCATCACGGTCGCCCGCGACCTTACCGGCGGCACCGGCACCACCGTCCGCACGGGCGGATTCACCACCCGCGGAATCGGGTACCACGTGTTCCAGTAGCCCGGCTGCCACAACCAGCCGTAACTGGGAACGAACATCCAGTTGCCATAGCGATACGGCATCCAGCCCCACGGATATGCCGACACCCACATATAGCCATAGCCGGGATACCAGGCCCATCCACCATCCTGGAACGGGCTCCAGCCCATGCCGGTGAAGTAGGGCTGCCACAGCATGCCATAGCCCGGGACGTTGAAGTAGTTGCCGTAGTAATTCAGGTCGCTCATCCCATAAGCATAGGGGGACGAGACGCCGGAGGCGCTCGCAGGATAGCGATTGTGGTATTCGGTCTGCTGCTGGTCCCACTTGTCGTAGGGGTCCACGTCGTAATTTTTCGCCAGGGTGTAATTGCCGTTGTTGGCCAGGTCAAAGGTCGCGCTGTGCTTCTTGCCGATCTCCACCTCCCCGGAAGGCCCGGCGACCTGCACGTCGCCCTGGAATACAGCCAACGACGCGTCGTTCTTCGTCAGGCTGGCGCGGAAATGCGTCGATTCGGTCAGGGTCACGGACTCGCGCCCAAAATTGAGCGTGAACTGGTCACCCTTCTTCGGGCTGATGTTGGCATAAGCGGTGCCCTGAACCAGTTCGACCATGCTCAGCTTTTGCCCGTCATCGCCCAGCGCGAGGCGAGTGAAATCCAGTTCGCTGTTGGGCACGATGCGCAGCACGCTGCCGTCTTCAAATTCCACTTCGGCGCGGCCGTCGTCGCCGGTCTTTAGCTTCGCGCCCTCGATCACGGGTAAATTCAGGAACGCCTTCTCGAAGCCGCCGCCGGTGTCGCGATCCATCTGCACGTCGCCCTGGACCTCGCTCAGGCGCACAATGCGGGCCTTCGATTCCGCCGAGGCGCCCGTCACCAGCAACACTCCCGTCAGTACCGCCCAGACCAGCAGCCGCTTTCCCGCATTGGCAATTGACATAGGAACCTCCCGATACCACTCCTTAAACGTTAGAACCCTTGAAAAGGTCATTTAGTTGCCGCAATAAATCCGAGCGCGCTCCGGCTCCGCTCTCCAGGGCCGGCCGCCACTTCACTGCGATCCCAAAAATACGGGCCGTTTTGGCCGGGATCGCGCGATTCCTTCCCTAACGACCACCAGCCAGTAAATCACTGGAACTACGGTAGTTATCAATTTCGCAGTGAATTGATGTCTGCCTTCAGTGTGGGAGCCGCGGGCTCCGAAGTCAAGGAGATTCCAGTACGAGAGCCGCCCTGGCCGGGCGTCACCCCGGCCGGCGATGGCTGGCTCGCTCGGCCTTCTTCTCGGCGAACTCCATCGCCTCCGCAACCGTCTTCGCGACCCGCCGGGCACGCGCTTCCGGACTCTGGTAACCGAAGACTCCGAGCAGGTGGCGGCGGCGATTGGTGGGCGACATTTGCTCCCATCCTTGACCGGCGCGCGGATCGCGCGAAAAAGCCACCTGCAGGATCGGCGGCAGTTCCTGCTCGGCTTCCATGGTGCCCAGCAGGCGCTCAGCCATCTGCTCAGCCCGGCGCACGCGAGCCGCTGCGCTCTTCACGCCGGTGATCCATTTCGAGATCTCGCGCCGCATGGAATCACTCAACTGCTCGAACCAGCGCTGGAGCGAGCGGTCCTCGGAAAGCACGCGCTTCAGCTCGGGCGGCACGGTGATCACGCGCTCTTCGGTATCCGGTTCCAGGCGGAAGGCTGCGACCATGCCCAGGTGCGCCTTGGCGCCCGCCTGCATCCCCTTGTTGACGATCATGATGTGAGCGCCCTTCCCAGTAGGGAAAAGCGAGGTGCGGAAGGGAAATCCGTTGACCTCGCCTTTCACTTTGAGCTGCCCGCGCCTTCCCCAGGTCGTAGCCACGTCAAAGGGAATACGAATGATCACCCAGTTCAGGCTTGACCCGGAACGCTCGAGCGGGGCGCGAAACGATTTGGCGCGGGCCTTCGCCATGGGCATTCAAAGCGGAGATCAGCGAACCCCTGCCTGCTCCAGGATGCGCTGCGCGCGCGCCCGGGTCACGTTGATCACCGAGGCATCGTCCACAATCTGCCGGAGAATCGCCTCAATCGCCGGCAACTCGACGACCGAGCCCGCGCGGGTTTCCTCCTCCAGACGTTTCAGCTCTTCGTCGAGCGCCAGCTTCTGATAGCGATGGTCGTAGTCGAGCCGGTGTCCGTACTCGAGCGTGGCGGAGAGGCCCTGGAACAAGGAAGTCATTTCCTCCACCGCGGGGTCGGGAGAATAGTTGTAGCTCGACTCCCCGCTGCGCTGTGCGTCCTTGTAGGCAAGCGTCTTCTTCCCGGTAAACGCCAGGTTCTTGTGGCGCGAGTCGAGGTCTTTGCGGAAGTAATTTGCCTTGGCGGCCAGTGCGAAGATCCTCTGCGACGTGGCGGACGAAACCGTGAATGGACAACTAAAAGTGTCGCTTTCTTCGGAATCCGGAGCCACCTTGCCGCTCGACTCGTAGCGCCCCTTGCCCCCCGATTCGACCTGCACGGAGTAGTGCTCCGGCTGCGACCCGGGAAAGTCGAGCGTGAAGGTGACTGTCGCCGGCTCCTCGCTGGCTTGGGAGTAAACAAACGCCGCGAGCAAAGCCAACAGACAGGCGATGTGAAATGCGCGTACCATGGGCCGCTGTAATGATTGGGTACAACGGCAAGATCCGTCAAGGGGGAGAGGGCCGTCAGCGCTCAGCACTCATCTGCCGCTCCTTCGTCGCCGCGGTGTGCAGATGGCAGATGGCAATGGCCAGCGCATCCGCCACGTCGGCGGGCTCGGGAACCTCGTCGAGTTTCAGCAGACGCGTCACCATTTGCTGGACCTGGTGTTTTTCCGCCTTGCCGTAGCCGACCACCGCGGACTTAATGGAGAGCGGGGAGTATTCCGCCACTTCGATTCCGGCGCTGGCGGCCGCCAGCATGGCAACGCCCCGCACCTGGCCCAGCTTCAATGCCGACTTCACGTTGACCGCGTAGAACACGTCTTCGATCGCCACCCGATCGGGCTGATGCTCGGAGATGATCTCCTGAAGCTGGCGGTAGATGCGCGCGAGGCGCGCCGGCATGGGCTGGCGCGGCGAGAGCTTGATGGCGCCGCAAGCCACACAGACCAGGCGATCGTCGGCCAGCAGTTCGACCACTCCGTATCCGGTGTACTCGGTGCCGCAGTCAATGCCGAGGACGCGCATGGCGAGAGTGTAGCATTCCGCCCTCAGCGGACATCCCACGTCTCGAAAACCGCGAGACGTGGACCCGGCGGTCAGCATCAAGCCGTGAGCGGTTGGCGTTTAGCGGTTAGCGTTTAGAATTCAACGGAGCCGACTGAGGCTACAATTCCCCCGCATGAGCACACCAGCATGAAACGTCGAATTGTCCACTTTCTGCAGAAATATTTGTTTAACCCGCCCATCAAGATCCTGTTTGCGATCGGCCTGGTACCGTCGGGCTCCGCGCTCCTGGAAACGACCGGCCGCAAGAGCGGGAAGCCGCGCCGCACTCCTGTGGGCAACGGACGCGTTGGTGAACAGTTCTGGATCGTGGCGGAACACGGCCGGAAAGCTGGTTACGTTCTCAATATCGAGGGCAATCCGCGCGTGCGCTTGAAGCTGCGCGATGGGTTACGCGCGCGGTGGTATACGGGCACTGCACACCTGCTAGCCGACGATGATCCGCGCGAACGCCAGCGCTGGCTCGCTCAAAATCATCCGGGAAGTGCCAGCAACGCCGCCGCGGTCCGCTTTTTCGGGACGCAGCTGCTCACGGTACGGATTGATCTGGATATATGACGCGTTTTGCCTCCGCTTCGCGACTGAACCCTTTCTGATAATCTGATTTGACAGGTTCCATTCCTACTAGCGGAGTTGGCAATGAAGATCGGAATGCTGACCGGCGGCGGCGACTGTCCCGGCTTGAATGCGGTCATCCGGGCGGTCGTGCGCAAGGGCGTTTTTCATTATGACGACGAGTTCGTCGGTTTCATGGAGGGCTGGCGCGGCCTGCTCGAGGACAAGACCATGCCCCTCGATCTGCCCGCCGTCGGCGGCATCCTGCCGCGCGGGGGCACCATCCTGCGCACTTCGCGCACCAATCCCACCAAGCATGACGACGGGCTGCAGCGCTGTACCGAGAGCCTCAAAAAGTATGGCTGCGAAGCGCTGATTGCGATTGGCGGTGACGACACGCTCTCGGTCGCGCACAAGCTCTTCGTCAACGGAGTGAAAGTTGTCGGCGTGCCGAAAACCATCGATAACGATCTCGCCGGCACCGACTTCACCTTCGGCTTCGATACCGCCGTCAACGTGGCTATCAGCGCCATTGACCGTGTTCATACCACGGCCGAGGCGCACAACCGCGTCATCGTTGTCGAGGTCATGGGGCGCGACTCGGGCTGGATTGCCGCCTACAGCGGCATCGGCGGAGGCGCCGATGTCATCCTCGTCCCTGAAATTCCCTTCGACATTGAGCAGGTGGCCGAGCTGATCCGCCAGCGCCACGCCCGCGGGCGTTACTTCAGCATCGTGGTGGCCGCCGAAGGCGCCAAGTTCGCCAGCGGCGTCGAGATGCACGACGGCACACCGGTGCTGCAGGACGTTGGCCCCGACGAGTTCGGCCATCTCCGCCTGGGCGGCATCGGCGCCGTACTCGCCCGCGAGATCGAAAAACGCACCGGCTTTGAAAGCCGCTCGGTCGTGCTCGGGCACATCCAGCGGGGCGGCTCGCCCAGCGCTTTCGACCGCGTGCTCGCAACCCGCTACGGATTGGGCGCCATCGACATGGTCCACCGCGGCGAGTTCGGCCAGATGGCCGCCCTGCGCGGCAACCATATCATCTCCATTCCTCTGACCGAGGCCATCGCCGCCAATCGCAAACTGGACCAGGAGATCATCGACGCAGCCGCCGGCATCCTCGACAAGCTCGAAGAGAAAACTGTCGCGGGCGGGTAGGGTGTGTGGGGCGGACACTCCTGTCCGCCTCTCTGCATCTTCTGAGATCGACGAATACAACACTCGGTCCGGTTCGTTCCCGACGCCTTTTGGTTATAATCCGCGCATGAAACAGACTTGCTGGTTCGCCATCGCGCTGCCCCTGCTGCTGATCGCTTTCTCCATTGCAACCATGGCCAAGACCGCCGTCCAACTCAAAGACGCCCAAGGCAAGAGCGTCGGCACGGCGATGCTGTCCGAGCACAAGCCGGGCGTGGAACTGGACCTCCATCTGGAGAATCTGCCTCCCGGCGAGCATGCAGTGCACTTTCATCGAGAACCGAAATGCGAAGGCCCCGACTTCAAGTCAGCCGGCCCGCATTTCAATCCTGACTTGAAGAAGCATGGGTTGGACAACCCGGAAGGTCACCATAACGGCGACAATCCCAACTTTACGGTCGGCCCTGACGGCAAGGCGAAGTTCCGCACCGTGAACAAGGACGTGACTCTGGGCAATGACCTGCGCTCACTCTTCTACAACGGGGGAACTTCGATCGTGATCCACGCGAAGGCAGACGATCAGAAAACGGACCCGGCCGGAAACTCGGGCGACCGCATTGCCTGTGGCGTGATTACACGGTAGGTGCGGAAACAAAGAGAGTTTTCTGATTAGTGTTTCGAGTTGCGCTTGGGAGCGATCCGGACTGGGTTCGGCTCCAACCCTCACTCAACACAAATTGTCAGACTACAATTTTCCCCGAAGATTTTCCGCCCGTTTGTCTGATTCGTGGAGGACCACATGAATTCGCAGCTCACTTCGGCGTACCCGAACCGAACGATCGCGCTGGTTGTACCGTTTCCTCTTGGACATCCATCGGACTTCGCGGCCCGTCGCCTCGCGCCCAGGCTTGCTGAGTTGCTTCACCAGTCAGTGACAGTTGAGAACTGGCCCGGAGCAAGCGGAACCACCGGCGCAGCGCGCATGAAGCACAAACCGCCGGACGGCTATGCGTTGATGATCCATGGAGTAAACGGCTTTGCCATTGCCCCGCACGTCATGAAGGTCGGCTACGATCCGATCCGCGATTTTGCGGCGGTCATCAAGCTTCATTCCGCGCCTTTAGTGCTGGTCGTGAACCCAGCGCTGCCGGTCAACACCGTGCAAGAACTGATTGCGTATGTGAAAAGCAACCCCGGCAAGGTGAACGGGGCGTCTTTTGGGACAGCGACCAACGCCCATTTAGCATTGGTTCTGTTTAACCAGATCACAGGCCTCAACATCCAACACACCGAATTCGTGGGCGGCACGCGGATCGCGGCTGACTTAATCGCGGGAAAATTCCAGCTCATGTTCGATTTTCCCAATGTCGTCGTGCAGCATATATAAGGGGGGCCACTTGAAGGCACTTGCGGTCACGAGCAGCCGTCGCTCCGCTGTGTTGCCCGATGTGCCCACCTTCTCCGAAGCAGGTGTCCAGGGACTAGAGATAACCGGATGGCAGGGGGTTTTTGCTCCGGCGGACACCCCTCCGGGCATCATTGCGAAACTCAACGCCGCGTTGGCGAAGATTCAGGCAATGCCTGAAGTCCGCAAGGAAGCCGAGGACGCTGGCTTCACAGCGGAGAGAGGCGCGCCAGAAGAGTTCGCGACCTTCATTAAAGCTGAGTACGAGCGCTGGGGAAAGGTCATCGAACAAGGGAAAATCCATCTCGACTGAGCCTCCCGGTTGACAAGCAGACCTACGGCATCGCTAAACCACC
>Ga0187804_10000246_pt1 | contig 12595 bp, 8 predicted proteins | sample NC_wetland_sal_i_3_FD_132961 | JGI IMG/M metagenome (GOLD analysis project Ga0187804, IMG submission 132961) | Wetland sediment microbial communities from Neuse River Estuary, North Carolina, USA - Control_4 | ecosystem: Environmental > Aquatic > Freshwater > Wetlands > Sediment | place: USA...
CCCGAGCGCGGGCAAGAGGTCGAATGTGATATTTGCCGGCTGAAAGTTCTTGCTCTCCGCCTGCGTGATGTAGTGAACGAGCGAGCCAAACGCCGTCGCTCGCGGCGGAGGCGCCGGTTCGCCGCCGGTGGCCAGCGCGGCCGCATTCATTCCCGCCATCAGGCCGGTCGCGATCGATTCGACGTAGCCTTCGACTCCGCAGATTTGTCCCGCGAATAGCACATGGGGATGGGCCTTCATTTGTAACGTCGGGTTCAGCAGCGTGGGCGCGTTGATATACGTGTTGCGGTGAATCTGTCCGTAGCGCAGAAAGCGCGCGCTTTCGAGACCTGGGATCAATCTCAGCACGCGCGCCTGCTCGCCAAATTTCAGGTGATTCTGGAATCCGACAAGATTGTAAGAATCGGCGCGCAGATTTTCCTGCCGCAATTGCACGACCGCATACGGCATCTTGCCGGTGCGAGGGTCCTTGAGTCCGACCGGCTTCATCGGCCCGAAACGCAGCGTGTCGCTCCCGCGCCGGGCGATCTCTTCGATGGGCAGGCAGCTTTCGAAGTAATTCAGATTTTCCCAGTCTTTCTGATCGACGGATTGCGCAGCGAGAAGTGCATCGTAGAACTGGTTGTACTCGTCTTTCGACATTGGACAATTGATGTAATCGGCCGACCCTTTGTCGTAGCGGGCCGCCAGGTACACCTTGCTGATATCGATGGAATCGGCCTCGACAATGGGGCTGATCGAATCGTAAAAATAGAGGCTGTGGTGTGGCGCGGGCGCCCCCGCCCGCGAAGGGCCAGTGGATTCTCCGGGCGAGGAGGAAGAAGAACTCAACCGCACAATTTCCCGCGAGAGCGCGTCCGACGTCAGCGGACCGGTTGCAATGATCGTGACCTCGCCCGTGAGTTGGCCTGCTTCGACTTGGGTGACCTCTTCGCGGCGAATCGTGATGAGTGGTTCGCGGGAAATCGTCTCCGTCACCTTGCGTGAAAACTCGGCCCGGTCCACAGCCAGCGCGTGCCCGGCGGGCACCGCGGTTTCCCGCGCGATTTCCAGCAGCAGAGACCCCGCTCGCCGCATCTCTTCCTTCAGCAGCCACGGCGCAGTGTTCGCGCTGTCGGACTTTAGAGAGTTGGAGCAAACCAGTTCCGCGAAGTGGTCCGTCTGGTGGGCAGGAGTCGTGCGCGCCGGCCGCATCTCGAATAATTCGACTGGCACGCCACGCCGCGCACACTGCCACGCCGCTTCCGATCCCGCCAGGCCGGCACCGACGATGCGAACTTTTTTCATGCGACTCCCGATTCATGCGACCGCAGCGCACTTTGCCGAATCTGTTTATTATAGGGCGCGACACTCAGGAGGGAATTTCATGGCTCGGATCAGTCTGATTGAACCTGCGCAAGCCAGCCCGGAAGTTAAGGAAATCTACGCTGGCAAGCTGAAAGGCAAGCCCGGCAGCATCCAGAAAGCGCTGGCGCACCGTCCCGCCATGCTCGGCAACTTTCTGGGATTCTATGCCAGCGTGGGACGTTCGCTCGACCGCAAGCTGTACCAGGCCGTGTATCTGCGAGTCTCGCTGATCAACGGATGCCATTACTGCACGCAGCACCACATCCAGGGCGCCAAACGCGCCGGATTCACACCGGAACAGATGAAAGCTCTGAAGGAAGGCAACTACTCGGGATTTGGCGCGTCCGAGCAAGTCGCGCTCCGCTATGCAGAAAAGCTAACGCGCACGCCCGGCGGCGCCAGCGACACCGACTTCACCGAACTCAAGAAACAATTTTCCGAAGAACAGATTGTAGACCTGCATATGCTCATTGGACTGGTGAACCTGACCAACCGCGTCACCGGCCCACTAGCGCTGCAAGTAGAGTTCCCGGAAGAAGAGATCTAGCTCAAGGGAATGGAGCGACGGGCGTCCCCGCCCGTCCGCCGGGCTGCGCTCGGCTTGGACGGCCGGGGGCGGCCGTCCCTACGCAAACCTTACAGAATCACACGCTCGTCTCCCACGCGCCGCGTTACCCGTTCGCGATCCAGATATTCGAGCAGTGGAATCGCATACTTGCGGCTGACTCCGGTCATATCTTTGAAGCGGGCGACATCAATCTTCGGCGCGGTATTTTTGAGCGCGGCGATCTTGTGGCGAAGATCCATGAGCGCACTCTGGTGGAAGACCAACTCCTCTGAGATCTTGATCAGAATTTTGTCGCGCAAAAGCAGAGTGACAATCTTCTGGGCGCGGATTTTATCTACCTTCAGACCCGCCAACACTTCTTTCAGCGACGGAACTTTCAACCCTGCGGAAGCGAACGCCTGCTCGATGATCTTCTTGGACTCGGCTTCTTCGTCTTTCATGAGCACGCCACGGCCGGGCAGGTGGACGAGTTCGCCTGCGACCTCGAGTTTCTTTTCTTCCGCTAATGTGCCCAGCACGCTGTAGAACACCTCGGGGCCAAGGTTGACCCGATCGCGCAGCTCTTCTTTGCTCATCCCGGCGACAAGAGGATTCGCACCGTGAAATTTCCTGACGGCTTGCAGTACATCCGCCTTCGCTTCCGCGTATGCCGCTGGCGCAACCAGCACCTGATCGCAGTCCAACAATCCGGCCTTCGCGGCCAGTTTCGAAGTTTCTTCCCGCCGGATGTTCATTTCTCCGGGAACGTCATTCAGGCGCAGACCGATGGCTCCCCGCCGCGCCACGCGCGCTGCCAGCACTTGCTCCGGAGAACCATCGCGCATGATCTTGAGAAACGCGGTCGCATCCTGTGCGCGCTGCTTGCGAGTTGCAGGCGATGCATCGAGCACCACGCCTCCGCCAATGGTTACTACCGGCGAAAACTGCCGCACGATGAAGCGATCGCCGGGCAGAAGCAGCATGGGTTCGGCGAATCTTAATTGCGCATACGCTTCGTCCCCAGGCTTCAGTTCCTTCGTCCCATACAGCCGCGTTTCCGCGATTGTTTCCGACGTGTAGGCGTGAAAATGCACGCGCGCGCCGTCCTTGAACGGCTTCGCTGAGGGAAGAAGAGAAAGGAGCGCATCGACTCGCGACGTGGAACGAAAAGTGTCTGCGGTCGCGAGCGTCATGCCGCGCGCCAGGTCTTCGGCGGAGAGTCCGGCAAGATTAAGGTTCAGTGCGGTGCGCTGCCCGGCGACGGCGACTTCGGCCGGCGCCCCATGAACCTGCACGCCTCGAACTCGAACACGGACGCGCTTGCCGGCGGGAAACACTTCGAGTTCTTCTTCTTTGCGGATCGTTCCTGCGACGAGAGTGCCGGTCACGACGGTGCCGAAACCTTTCATGGTGAAAACGCGGTCGATGGGCAAGCGAGCTAGCGCCGCCGAATTCTTTGCCGCAACTTCGGAGGCGACCTTCGCGAGCGCGGATTTCAACTCGTCCAGACCTGCGCCCGTCAACGAGCTTACAGCGACCATCGGCGAGCGCGCCGGATCGAGAGTCGTATCGAGAAATGACCCGCGCACAAAATCTTCCACTTCCAGCCGCACCACTTCGAGCGTCTCCGCATCCACCGCATCGGATTTTGTGAGCACGGTGATGCCGCGGCGGATCGCAAGCAGGCGGCAGATATCGAAGTGTTCGCGAGTCTGCGGCTTGATTCCTTCATCGGCGGCAATTACCAGCAGCACCAGGTCGATGCCGCCCACGCCGGCGAGCATGTTGCGCACAAAGCGCTCGTGACCGGGAACATCGACGAAACCCAGTCGAATCCTGCTGCCATCGGGGGCGGGAAGCTCGAAGTGGGCGAAGCCGATGTCAATCGTGATGCCGCGCCGTTTTTCTTCTTCGAGGCGGTCGGCATCAATGCCGGTCAGCGCTTTCACCAGCGAGGTCTTGCCGTGATCGATATGTCCGGCGGTGCCGACGATGACGGACTTCATGCGAAAACAGTATAGTGGCAGGCTTTGGGGCGTGCGGTTGCAGAGCATTCATCGGGCCGGTAGACTTCGCGCATGGCCATGCGCGCCGCATTGGGATGCAAACTCCACACTGGCTGGGCGATGTTGGTGGCACTGACCGGCCAGCCGGGTGAAATTCAAGTGTTGTTTCGGGGGCGCATTGAGTTGTTGCCGCTCGACGAATCAGTCCCCCGCTTCGTGTATCACGAGGCGGCTGAAATGACTCTTCCGCGCGCAACGGCACTCGTGAATCGTGCGCGAGGGGCCTCGCAAAAGGCTGCACGACTCGCAATCAAAGGTGTCCTACGCGAACTCGATTCACGCGGAGCGAAGGCGGCCGTTTGCGGAGTTCTTTCCGGCTCCACTCCGGTTCCGGATGATCTGTCTCGGATTCTTCGATCGCACCCGCTGATTCACGCGGCGGAAGGCGCCTTGTTCCAGCAGGCGATCGTCTCGGCCTGTGAGAGCTGTGGGTTGGTTGTCATGGCTGCCCGCGAGCGCGAAGTCTGGTCGCGCACAGCGGTCGCGTGGGGTCTCGCAGAACCGGGGTTACGAAAAGAAGTGGACGGCGTGCGAACATCAGTGGGTGCACCCTGGAGCGCGGACCACAAGGGCGCCGCAGCAATTGCGCTCCTAGCCCTTAAATCAGCCCCCATGCCGGATGTTTTCCGCAGATGATGGAGTCGAACTTGTCGCGGAGATAAACCTGTCGGTCGTTGAACATCGTGTGCAGCACGAAGCTGGCGTCGGCGATGTCCGCGACGGCGAGCATGAATTTCGACGAATCCACATGCGAAAAGTTGGCCGAGATGCGACAATAAAGATTCCCTGATGACCACCTCTGCGATCGTTCCTATTGCCATTACGCCGGAGATGATCCGGGAGCACGGCCTGACTCGGGAAGAATTCGAAAAAATTAGGCAACTGCTCGGCGGACGCGAGCCCACGCGGACCGAACTCGGCATTTTCAGTGTGATGTGGAGCGAGCACTGCTCCTACAAGTCGTCGCGCGTCCACCTGAAGCGTCTGCCCACACGCAGCAAACTGGTGGTGCAGGGGCCGGGGGAGAATGCCGGCATCGTTGACATTGGCGACGGCTGGGCCTGCGCGTTCAAGATCGAGTCGCACAATCATCCGTCGTTTATTGAGCCATTTCAGGGGGCCGCGACTGGCGTCGGCGGAATTCTGCGCGACATTTTCACCATGGGGGCACGGCCGGTTGCGGTGATGGATTCGCTGCGGTTCGGGCCAATTCAAGCCGAGCTTTGCTCGGCCGGACGGCCGAGGGCGGCCGTCCCTACGCAAGCATTGCCTACGCAGGCTGAGATTCACAAGAACCACTCCGTGATGGAAGGCGTGGTCTCTGGCGTCGCTTCTTATGGCAACTGTTTCGGCGTGCCCAACCTTGGCGGCGAAGTGAAGTTCGAGCCCTGCTACTCCGCGAATCCGCTGGTAAACGTGTTCGCCCTCGGCCTGGTGCGCCGCGACCAGATTTTTTACGGACGCGCATCGGGCGAGGGGAACCCCGTAATTTATGTAGGCTCGAAGACCGGACGCGACGGTATCCACGGCGCCACCATGGCGAGCGAGGAGTTCAGCGAAGGCTCGGAAGCGAAGCGGCCCAATGTTCAAGTCGGCGATCCATTCCTCGAGAAACTGCTGCTCGAAGCCTGCCTCGAAGCCATGCAGACCGGCGCCATCGTCGGCATTCAGGATATGGGCGCCGCCGGGCTGACCTGCTCGACCTGCGAGATGGGCGCGCGGGGCGGCACCGGAGTTGAAATCGAACTCGACCGCGTCCCGCAGCGCGAAACCGGCATGACGCCCTACGAGATCATGCTCAGCGAGTCGCAGGAGCGAATGCTATTGGTCGCGAAGAAAGGCCGCGAAGAAGATGTCTTCCGCGTCTTTCAGAAGTGGGGACTGGATGCGGTGGAAATCGGCCGGGTCACCTCCGACGGGAAGATGCGTGTGCTCGAACACGGCAAGGTGGTCGCTGAAATTCCGAACGCCGCTCTCACCGACGACGCGCCGGTGTATAAACGTCCGCTGGCGCGCTGGGAACCGCCGATCGAGCGAGAGATGCCGGAGCATATCCACCTCGCCGAAAGTGGAGACTTCTCGGCCCAGCTCCAGCGGTTGCTCGCGAGTCCGAACATTTGCTCGAAGCGCTGGGTCTGGCAGCAGTATGACCACATGGTGCAGACCAACACGGTCGAAGCGCCGGGAGCGGGCGATGCTGGCGTCATCCGCATCAAGGGCTCCAAGCGTGGACTGGCTATGGCGCTCGACGGCAATAGCCGCTGGTGCTATCTCGATCCTCGTCTGGGCGCCATGCACGCGGTCGCCGAAGCGGCCCGCAAAGTGGCTTGCGCCGGAGCGACTCCGATCGGCGCCACCAACTGCCTCAACTTCGGCAACCCCGAAAAACCTCATATCATGTGGCAGTTTTCGCAGACGATTGACGGCATCACCAAAGCCTGCGAAGAACTTGATACGCCGATTACGGGTGGCAATGTCAGCTTCTACAACGAAACTCTGGGCGAGGGAATTTACCCGACTCCGGTGATCGGAGCGGTGGGCATTCTCGAAGACGTCCACAAAACCGCGAAGATGCACTTTGCGCAGGCTGGGCGAAACATTGTCCTGCTGCGCGCCACTGAAGCCGGCGACGCCGTCGATGCCGAGTTGGAGTTTGGGTCGTCCGAGTACGCGAAAGAAATTCTCGGAGCTGTGTGGGGCTATCCGCCGGAGTTGGACCTCGAGAAAGAAGCCACACTGCAACGTGCTCTGGTGGCCATAATCCAGGCGGGGCTGGTGGAGTCCGCTCACGATTGTTCCGATGGCGGGTTAGCCGTCGCGCTGGTGGAGTCGGCCCTGCCGGGCGGAGTCGGCCTGAGCGTCAGATTGCCCAAGCAGCAAGTAGCGCTTGAGTTTCTGCTGTTCTCGGAAGACGCCAGCCGAGTCGTGCTGAGCTGCGACCCCATCCACCTGCCGCGAATCCAACAAGTCGCGGAGGAGTACGGCGTGTTCGCGGATGTGTTGGGCGACACGGGCTCAGACAGGGTTGAGATCATGTTGGACAAGGAGCCTGTGATTTCGGCCAGCGTGCAGGAGTTGCGCGAGGCTTACGAGGGCGCGCTGGAAAGAGCGCTGCGCACGGAGCCGAGCGTTGCCGCTGCGGATTGACAGGCCCACGTAGGGACGTAAGGTTAGATTGGATAAGTGCTAAAGGCTAAGAGCTAAATGCCGACTTCCGACAAATATCGCGACGAATGCGGCGTGGTCGCCATCCACGCCCATCCCGAGGCGGAGAAACTCGCCTATCTCGGGCTGCACGCGCTCCAGCATCGCGGACAGGAATCGGCGGGCATCGTCACCTCGGACGGTGAGCGCCTGCGCCAGCACAAGGCCATGGGGCTGGTCGCCGATATCTTCAGCCATGAAGTGCTGGCTTCTCTGCGCGGTGTTCTCGCCATTGGCCACACCCGATATTCGACCGCTGGCGATTCCGCCTTGCTGAACGCCCAGCCCATCATGGTGCGGTCCAATAAGGGCACCATCGCGATCGCTCACAATGGCAACCTGGTGAACGCTCACGCGATTCGCGCGAAGTTGGAGGGCCAAGGCTCGATCTTCCAAACTAACAGCGACACGGAAGTGCTGGTTCACCTGATTGCGCTCTCCCGCGAGCAGACGCTGCCCGATGCCATCGCCGACGCTCTACGCCGCGTGGAAGGCGCTTTTTCGCTGGTCATGCTCAGCCGCGACCGCGTTTTCGCCGCCCGCGATCCGCGCGGATTTCGCCCACTGGCCATGGGCCGCATCCCGGCTTTGACCAGCGAGAAAAAAGACACAGTCGTCTTTGCCTCGGAAACCTGCGCTTTCGATTTGCTCGGCGCCACCTACGAACGCGACGTCAAACCCGGCGAACTGGTCATCGTCGGGCCCGAAGGCATCAGCTCGCGTTTTTACTCCCCGTCTCCAACGCAGTCGAGCTGCATCTTTGAGCACGTTTATTTTTCGCGTCCCGACAGCCTGGTGTTTGGCCGCTCGGTCGATCAAAGCCGCGACGCCATGGGACGCCAACTCGCGCGTGAAGCTCCGGTGGACGCCGATATCGTCGTTCCAGTTCCTGATTCCGGCAATACCGCGGCCATCGGATACGCCGCCGAAAGCGGCATCCCTTTTCGCCTTGCCCTCATCCGCAATCATTACATCGGGCGTACTTTCATCGAGCCGCAACAGTCGGTGCGCGACTTCGGCGTGAAGCTGAAACTGAACGCCGTGCGCAGCTTGCTCGAAGGCAAGCGAGTGATTCTGGTCGATGACTCCATTGTGCGCGGCACCACCAGCAAGAAGATCGTCCGCATGATTCGTAACGCGGGCGCGAAGGAAGTCCACATGCGGATTTCCTGCCCGCCGACCATCTCGCCCTGCTTCTATGGGGTCGATACGCCTTCCAAAAAAGAACTGATTGGCGCCAATAAGACGATTGAGGAGATTCGCGACTACATCGTCGCCGACTCACTCGCCTATCTTTCGCTGGAAGGTCTTAAGAAAGCATGCGCGGATGGGGAAAAAACCACTTACTGCTCCGCGTGCTATACGGGAAAGTACCCTACTAACATCGATGTGGAAGATATCCTGCCAGCGGCCGCCTCGCGATAGGCGAAACCCGTGTGGAGGCGGGGCTACGCCCCGTCCCCACACAAAGAAGGTCAGGCCACGGTTTTGAGGAGTTAGTCCCCTTTGTCGTGCGGGTTAATTTTCCGTGGCAATTCCAAACGACGGCAATTCCTTCGTCACCGGATGATTGTTTATGTTCGCCATGTTCCATTTTTCTGAAAGACGCAAGCTGGGTACGTCGATCTGCGCCGTTATTCTCCTGATCTTCGTCTCTGTTCCTTCGCTCCTGGTGGCGCAGAATCCGAACGGGGCGCTTCGCGGAGAGGTTCAAGACGCAAGCGCCGCCCGAGTGGCGGGTGCTCGGGTCGTCGCGCAGTCAAACGGGTCTTCCATCACCCGCGAGGCAACGGCAGATGCGCGGGGAGAATTTCGCATTGACGGCCTTCTGCCCGGTTCCTATCGGGTCACCGTCTCCGCCAAGGGTTTTTCTCAGGCCACGGCCGATGTAGATGTCGCCGTCAGCCTGGTGCGCGATATCGCCGTCATGCTCAAACCGGAGAGCGGGCGCGAGACGGTCAGCGTGCAGGGGAATGTTTCCTCGATCGCGACCCAGTCGATGGACACGGCGAGTGCTGTGCATCAGGGCGTAGTCACCAGCCGGGACCTGGAAACTCTTCCGCTCGCGGCACGCAGCTTCGCCAACATCGCTTACCTCGTGCCCGGAACCGAGCCGGTCGAGCCTTCCGATCCCACCAAGGCGCGCATCACCGCCGTTTCCACCGGCGGAAGCTCCGGCTTGAACAACGAACTGTCGGTTGACGGCGGCGACAACTCTGACGACTGGATCGGCGGCTTCCTGCAAAACTTCTCGCCCGATGGTATCCAGGAATTTGCCGTGCGCACGGCGAATGAAGACGCGGACACCGGTGGAACCACTGCCGGCTCCGTCGTGATCACCACCAAGCACGGCACCAACGAGTGGCACGGAGACGCGGCTTTCTACGAGCGCGCGGCACAGCTCAACGCCCGCTTTCCGATTGAGAATCCGGCGCCCAATCCCAAGCAGCCGTTCTCCCGCCAGAACTACGTGGGCACCATCGGCGGCCCGCTCGCAAAAAATAAATTCTGGGTGTTTGCTTCATTCGAGCATGTCCATGAAAACGCCAGCATCGCCTACAGCCCTCAGAGCACGGCGCAATTCGATGCGCTGGCGCAGTTGGCAGCGGATGGCTTAATCGATGTGAACGGAACGACTGTCACTGCAATTCCGGTGCCGGCCAACGTTCCCATCCCCTTCCGCGATTACATCGGCTCGCTGCGTTTTGACTGGGCGCAATCTTCGAAGTCGCAGTGGTTCCTGCGCACCTCCGAAGACAGCTACCTCACGCACAACGCGCTGGTGCAGCAGGCAACGCTGCCCTCCACCGGACTGACCACGCACAACAACTATTTCAACACCGTCATCGGCAACACTTACGCCATTAGCCCGACCTGGCTGGGCACGTTCGTTTTCGACGCCAGCGAATTGCACCTCACGCAAACGCGCAACTCGACCCTGGGCTTCGCTCTGCAATTTCCTTTCAGTTTGACTTCGCTGACCGTGTCGGGCCACGAAACGTTTGGCGACAACCAGTTCGCCACGCCCATCACCGCCTTTCCCGAACTCCGCAACCAGGAAAAATACCAGCTCCGCTACGACCTCAGCCGGGCCACCGGCGATCATTCGCTCAAGTTCGGCGTCAACTTCATCCACGAGCCGGTGCTCAGCGGCGCGCTGTCGGCAAACGCCGAGACGCTGGTCACGTTCCCCAACGACCCCACGTTCTACACTTTGAATGCCACGAACCTCAAGCAGTTCCCAGTCGATTTGGCGGCTGGCGCGGTAAGCACGCCCGCGGGCGACGGCAACTTCTCGCAGAACGTTCAAAGACTGGGACTCTACGCCCAGGATTCCTGGCGCGTTTCCAGCCACCTCACGGTCAACTATGGCCTGCGCTATCAAACGACCTTTGGCCTCTTCCTCGCCTCGGGACACAGCCAGGCTGACAATCCAACCTTCTTAACGCTTCCGTTACACGGCGTTCCGGCTGCGGTTCCTCACGATTACCGCAAGCAATTCGCGCCTCGCATCGGAATCGCCTACTCGCCCGGCGGCAGCGAGAGGACCGTGATTCGCGCCGGCTTCGGCATGTTCTACAACGATCTGGCGCAGAACGGATGGGCAACTGCGTTTCAAGCCGTCAACGGAGGAATCGACAGCAGTCCTCCGTCCTACATCGACCCACGCTACAAGACGCCATACGCGATCCACGCCACCGGCGGCGTGCAACATGCCTTCAATGAGCACTGGGCCATGAGCGCCGACTACACCCACGAAGAAGGCAACCACGGGTATCGAGCCTACGCTTTCCCGGAATTCAATCTGTACAAGTCCGACAATCGTTCCAGTTACAACGCTCTGATGCTTCATTTACAGGGGAACGTGTCCCGCCGCTTCAGCCTGGTCGCGAACTACACGCTCTCCAAGGCGCAGACCTGGGGCTGCATCCTCGGCGAACTCTTCGACTATGTGAACGCAGTCTGCGATCCAAATAACGCCTTCGGTCGCGGCGACTACGGCCCGTCCGGCGAAGACGTTCGCCATCGCTTTGTGCTCGCCGGCACGGTGCGCATCCCCGGCGGTTTCGAACTGACCACCCTGACTCAGGCCGAAAGCGCCCGCCCCATCACGATTACCACGGCTGACAACAGCGGCCGCATTTCCGTGAACGGAGTGCCGACCGGCCTCGACGAATTCCGCGGAACGCCGTACATCCAGGCGGACCTGCGCGTCAGCCGCCCTTTTAAGATCGGCGAGCGCTGGCAGATTGACCCGTTCGCCGAGTTCTTCAACCTCTTCAACCGCAACAACCCCGGCGCCAACTTCATCGCCAACATTGCCGCGCTTCCGCTTATACCGAACGATATCGCTACCGGCAACGCTACAACGATTTGCGGCGACTTCCCAATCTGCGCACCGAGCCAGCAGGTGCCCGTCACCAGCCTGAAGCAGCTCGAAATACCGGCGGGCGGTTTGGGAGATTTCTTTGGCCCCGGTACCACGGTTGGAATTCCGTTCGCGGCGCAGGTCGGCGTTCGGGTGACGTTCTAGGAGTTCGTGTAGATTTCCTCTATTTAGTTCAAACCGCAAAAAACTTCGCGAGTGCTACTCACGCTCAAAAAGACAAGAGAAAAACATCAGGCGGCGACGTCGCGTGCACAACGGAACCCGACCACAATGCTCCGAACGCCGGGTTTGAGAATGTAGCGAGAGGAGACGCGCGCGAGCCCCCTGGCAAGTCCGCGCCAGGAGCCGCCGCGCGACACGCGATACTCTCCGCTGGCTGGGCCCTTCGGGTCGGATTCCGGACTGTGGCTGTAATAATCCACCCCGTACCAGTCCTGCACCCATTCCCAGACGTTTCCCAGCGGGTCATACAGTCCAAATCCGTTTGGTCTCTTCCCGCCTACGGGATGGGTCTTACCGCCCGAGTTGTCATGGAACCATGCAACTTCAACTAACGGTCCATACCGGCAGGAACTATCGCCGGCGCGAGCCGCGTATTCCCATTCCGCCTCTGTCGGCAGGCGATAACGGTAGCCGTCCCGCTTGCCATTGAGCGCCTCACAAAACTTCTGCGCGTTATCCCAGCTCACACCCTCAACCGGCAGATTTGTCCCTTGGAAATAGCTCGGCTTGGCTGCCGTAACCGCCTCATAGTCCGCCTGCGTCACCTGATATTTCCCCATTTCAAAGGCCCGAGTAATGACCACTCGATGTGCCGGCTTTTCCTCGACGTAGCATTCTGCGTCTCCTGCTGAACACCCCATCATGAAGCTCCCCCCCGGAATCTTCACGAACTCCATAGGCTTGGCCCTTTCTTCGCTGGCGGCTGCACCTCGGCAATAATTGAAGAAGGCGGCATATGCCCGCACCGTTGAGACTGCTGAACCTCGTTTCCCTCAGCTATGAGCCGACCACACTAGAAAACGTCGCCAGTCATGAGAG
>Ga0187804_10000249_pt1 | contig 12570 bp, 9 predicted proteins | sample NC_wetland_sal_i_3_FD_132961 | JGI IMG/M metagenome (GOLD analysis project Ga0187804, IMG submission 132961) | Wetland sediment microbial communities from Neuse River Estuary, North Carolina, USA - Control_4 | ecosystem: Environmental > Aquatic > Freshwater > Wetlands > Sediment | place: USA...
AATCTTGGCGTCCCCGACGGGATTTGAACCCGTGTTACCGCCGTGAAAGGGCGATGTCCTAGGCCGGGCTAGACGACGGGGACGATCTGGCTTGGAGGTGGGCGCTGCGCCGCCGAAGTTCATACTAACAGGGCGCTTTTTGTGGTGTCAAAAAAGACCGGGCGCGCCCTTCGATTTCTTCCTCCTTTCTCCACCCGCGAACTCGCCCCTAGGACGTGCATTACTCGCGCCGATTCCTATTCGTAGCGGAGCGCTTCGATCGGGTCGAGGCGCGAGGCACGAATGGCGGGCACCATGCCGCTGACCAAGCCCACGGCGCTGAGGATCAGGACCGCCACGATCAGCGTGCTGGGGTTGATCATGAGGCGGATATCGCCGGCTTCCGCGTGCTTGGCCATGGCGCTGTAGAGCGTGAGCCTGCCGACGGAAAGCGCCACCCCATAGGCCAGGATAATCCCCAGCACCCCGCCCGCCGCCGTGATGGTGAGCGCTTCCGCCAGGAATTGCAGAAAGATGTGGCGGCGGCGGGCTCCAAGCGCTTTCTCGACACCGATCTCACGGGTGCGCTGGGTAACCGAGACCAGCATGATGTTCATCAGGCCGACGCCACCGATCCCCAAGGTTATGGTGCCGATGAAGGTGAGCAGGATCTTGAGGCCGAGGGTGATGACCTCGAACTGGTGCAGTTGGACCATCAGATTGAACACCATCAGCGCGCGCCGGTCCGCCGGATTGAATTTGTGTTGCCCGGCCATCACGTAGCGCACGGACTGCTCGAGCGGCTCATATTCGTTGGTCTCGTAGTTGAACCAGATGGAGTCGAGGTAGTGAGTGTCCTTGATGTCGCCCATGGTGGTGAAGGGCACGAAGATAAGCCGGTTGATGTTGTTGTCTCCCTCTTGCATCTTGGGGGCATAAATGCCGATGACTTCGAAGCTGATACCATCCACGCGAATGCGCTCGCCGATGGCATTGCGGCCAGAGAACAGCTTTTCCTTCACCTCCGGACCGATCACCGCCACGCGAGCGCGCTGCATTTGGTCCTGGGCATTGTAGAAGCGGCCCTGATCGAGGCTCATGGCTCGGATGTTATACGTGATGGGATACTCCCCAATTACATTGAGGGTGTACGTCCGGGTGTCGTACTGAACGGTTGCGTCTTTGCCGCAACTGGGAGTGATGTGGGTAATCTGAGGAATGTTGCTGGTGAGCAGGTCGACGTCGTCCAGCGTGATGCGGAGCTGCTCGCCGGCTTTCTGGCCTCCGGCCTGCATGGTGGAGCGGCCGGGAACCACGATCATCATCTTGGTTCCGAACGCGGCGAAGATGTTGGCAATCGCCCTCCCGAATCCGTCGCCGTAGGCGAGCAGCATGACGACGGTGGCGATTCCCCAGGCCATGCCCAGCATGGTCAAGGCGGTGCGGCGCCGGTTGTGCCGCATGGCCACGTAAGCTTCCCGGAAAATGTCGCGGAGCATCGCCTTACTCCTGCCTCAGCGCTTCCACCGGTTCAAGATTCGCCGCCTTGCGCGCCGGGTAGAGGCCGGCGGCGACGCCGGCGAGGGTCAGGCTGCCGATCGCCAGAATCGCCGTCTTGGCGACGAGGCGCGGCGGATCGAAGCCTCCGGGTCCATTGACGTTGCCCAGCGCGGCCATGAAGCCGCCGGCGAAGCCCATGCCAATCAAGCCGCTGACCAGAGTCAGAAGAATCCCTTCCACGAAAAACTGCAGCATAATGCTGCGGCTGGTCGCGCCCAGAGCTTTGCGCAATCCGATCTCGCGCGTCCGTTCGCTGACCGCGACCAGCATGATGTTGATCACCCCGATCGCGCCCAGGGCCAGCGTGACCAGGCCGACGGTGCCCAAGAACTCGTTCATGGCGTCGAAGATGGCTCCCATCGCTTCCGCCTGCTTCACCGTGTCCCAGCCTTCGAAGGCGTCTTCGTCGCGATAATCGAAACCGTGGTTGCGGGCGACAACTCTGCGGACCTCGTCCTGGGCGAGCAGGTGATCCGCCGCGACCCATGGTTGATAGTTGATCATGGAGATGGCGTCGCGCGCCTCCTCTCCCTTCAGAGGGAAATACGTATTCATCACCTGGTAGGGGATGTAGGCGCGTGTGTTGGTGGAGTTGTCGTCACCGCGGCCGACCCGGCGCACCGTGCCCACCACTTCGAAGCGATGCCCGTTGAGCAGGATGAAGGCGCCGATGGCGGGGCGGCCCGGAAACAGGTTGCGAGTCATTTCGTCGCCCAGAACCACCACGTTGCGCTTCTGGACTTCATCGAGGTCGTTGAGCCAGCGCCCCTGATTGATAGGCAGGAATCGGATTCCGCTGTACTGGGGTTCGGCTCCGGTGAGCTCGCCGCTGGCGCTGGCGAACTCGCTGACGGCGTGAATGTCATTGGTCGTCAGCACGGGTGCAGCCGCGCGAACATGGGGCGCTTCCCTGCAAACGTCGAGGTAATCCCGGTAGGTGAGCCGGTAGGTGCGGGCGGAACTCATGCTGCCCTGAACCACCGGAGCGCGGCCCGGGAAGATCATCATGATGTTGTCGCCGTACTCCGAGAGTCCGCGCTGGTTGCCGGTGCGGAACCCTTCTCCCAGGCCGACCAGGAGAAGTAATGACCCCACCCCCCAGGCAATGCCGAACATGGTGAGAAACGAGCGCAGTTTGTGCGCCCAGAGGGTGCGGAAGATCTGCGCGAAGATGTCAGCCAACATCGGCATAGGATCAGCGGCTGCCTGCAGTGATTCTACATTCCTAATGGGTGGCCTCACAGCCCGCGGTTTGGTGTATTCCGCCGTCTAATGGGACAATGAGTTCATGCAAAGACCTTTCACCATGGCGATCCATCTATTGGCGGCTGGGACGCTGCTGCTTGGGAATACCCAAGCCCAGCAGACTCCGGCGGCGAAGACCCAAACGGCTCCAGCAGCCAAGAGTCAGAACGCTCCGGCCACGAAGGCGACTCCAGGGGCAGCGGCCAAGAAGCAGCCCGTCGCGCCCCTTACAACGCTCAAAGACCGATTCAGCTACGCCCTCGGGTTGGACCTTGGCACGAACCTGAAACGGCAGTCCGTGGAAGTGGACCCGAACATCCTGGCGCAGGGTGTAAGGGACGCGCTGGCGGGCGGCGCGATGCGCCTCACGCCACAGGAAGCGCAAACCGCACTCAACGAAGTGCAGACCGAGCTGCGCAAGAAACAACAGGCGACGATGGAAGCGAACAAGACGGAGGGCGAAGCATTTCTCGCCGCCAACAAAGCGAAGGAAGGCGTGGTCACGCTGCCCAGCGGTCTGCAATACAAGATCCTGAAGGAAGGGACAGGGGCCAAGCCCACCGCGTCGGACTCGGTCGTCTGCAACTACCGCGGGACGCTCATCGACGGAACCGAATTTGACAGCTCCTACAAGCGCGGGCAACCAGCGACCTTTCCGCTCGGCGGAGTCATCAAGGGGTGGACGGAAGCCCTGCAGCTCATGCCGGTGGGATCGAAGTGGCAACTGTTCGTTCCGGCGGACCTGGCGTACGGCGAGCGGGGCGTTGGCGCCAACATTGGCCCAGACTCGACGCTGATTTTCGAAGTGGAACTGCTCTCGATCCAGAGCAAGGAAGCGGAGAAGGCCCCGGAGAAAGCTCCGGAAAAAGCCCCGGAGAAGGCACCGGAGAAGCAGCAGCGCTAGTTAGGGGCATGAATAGAGACGCTCGGATGGGCGCGGCTTCCAGCCGCGCCGAATCCTAGGTTATGCTGACCTCGGTGTACGTCCCGTAGACCTGCCGCAGCGCCTCGCAGATTTCGCCGACCGTGGCATACGCGCGGACGGCGTCCACGATATAGGGCATGGTGTTAGCGTCGGAGACGTTGCCGTTGGTCCCGGCGGAAGGAGTTTTCGCGGCGGCCCGCTTCAGCGCCTCCAACCGGCGCTCGACCTCTTCGTTCGACCGCCGGGCGCGCAGAGCTTTGAGTTTCTTCTCCTGAGCGCGCTCGACCCGTTCGTTTATGTACAGAATGTTCGGCGACTCTTCTTCGATGACGAAGTCGTTCACGCCGACGACGATCTTCTCGTTCGCTTCCACGGCGCGCTGGTACTGGTAGCTGGCTTCGGCGATTTCCTTCTGCGGGTATCCGCGCTCGATAGCTTTGACCATGCCGCCCATCTGATCGAGTTTCTCGAAGTAATCGAACGCGCCCTTCTCCATGTCGAGAGTCAGCTTCTCGACGAAGTACGATCCGCCCAGCGGATCGACGGTGTGGGCCACGCCGCTCTCATGCGCAATGATCTGTTGCGTGCGCAGCGCGATGCGCGCGGCTTCTTCGGTGGGCAGGGCCAGCGCTTCATCGTAGGCATCGGTGTGCAGGGACTGCGTGCCTCCCAGCACCGCGGCCAGCGCCTGCAGAGCGACGCGCGCGATGTTGTTCATCGGCTGCTGCGCGGGCAGCGAAACGCCGGCGGTCTGCGAGTGGAAGCGCATCAGGCGGGTGCGGTCGTGCTGCGCGCCGAAGCGGTCCTTCATCAGGCGATACCAGATCTTGCGGGCGGCGCGGTACTTGGCAATCTCTTCGAAGAAATCGTTATGGGCGTTGAAAAAGAAGCTGAGGCGCGGGCCGAAATCGTCTACGTCAAGGCCGCGGCGGCGCGCCCACTCCACGTACTCGACGCCGTCGTAGATGGTGAAGGCCAGTTCCTGCAGCGCCGTCGAGCCGGCTTCGCGGATGTGGTAGCCCGAGATCGAAATCGTGTTGTACCGTGGCGTGAACTTCGAGCCGAACTCGAAGGTGTCGACCACCAGCCGCATCGACGGCGCGGGCGGGTAAATATATTCCTTCTGCGCGATGTATTCCTTCAGAATGTCGTTCTGGATGGTGCCGGAGATCTTCTTCCAGTCGGCGCCCTGCTTTTCCGCCACCACCAAGTACATCGCCCAGAGCACACTGGCCGGGGAATTGATCGTCATCGAGGTGGTGATCTTTTCCAGATCGATGCCGTCGAACAGGATCTCCATGTCTTCGAGCGAATCAATGGCCACGCCGCACTTGCCGACTTCGCCTTCGCTCGCCGGATGATCGGAATCGTAGCCCATCAGCGTGGGCAGGTCGAAAGCGACCGAGAGTCCGCCGCCGCCGTGCTCCAGCAGATACTTGTAACGCTGGTTGGTTTCTTCCGGCGAAGCAAAGCCGGAAAACATGCGCATGGTCCAGAGCTTGCCGCGGTACCCGGTCGCGTGAATGCCGCGCGTGTAAGGCGGTTCGCCGGGATACCCAAGGTATCGTTCGTAGTTCCAGTCGGCAGGAAGATCGGCCTGCGTGTAGAGGCGGCGAATGGGGACGTTCGAGATCGTGCTGAAGCGGGCGTGGCCGCGCTCGTCGAGGTTGGTGCCCGTCGTGGCGCCAATGGGCTTTTCGGGAGCCTTCTCCAGCGTCGGGGCAAGGGTCTTGTCTGCCCACTCTTTTTCGGACGGTGCGGGATGGCGGTTCTCAAAGACGTCAGCAATCGGGTTTTCGGCAACGGCGGGCTTGTGCGGCTTCTTGACGGGCATGCGATTTCCCACGCTTGGTCTGATGATAGAGGAGGGGATACGGTGCGACAAGGCAGGCGACCGACCGAGCGGTTGGGAGACACTCACCACAGAGGCACAGACACACAGAGTGAAGAATAGGAAAATTCCCGTAGAGACGCAGCTTGCTGCGTCTCAGGTTTTCGCAAGGAGAGCCGCGGCCGCCCGCATGTCTACATCAAAGAAGGGCCGCCCGGAGACGGCCCTGTTTAGAACGCCCGTTAACCTAGAACACGTCTCGAACGGCCCGGTTGACGAGCCCCACCGAGTTGTTGGCGGCCTCACCAGCCGCGTAGGTGAAGGTGACAGACTGATCGGCCAGAAAGATCTGTTCCGATGCCAGTACGGTCGTGCTGCCGACGGCGAAAACCTGCACCAGATACGTGTCTGCCGGTACGCTGATCGCGGCTTGCGCACCTGGATTCGCGGTCACGGTGAAGGTCTTAGGATGCTTGACGAACAACTGCGTCAGCTTCGCCTGCAGCGCGGGAGCATCGGCGGATTGAGCGAAGACAAAGCGCGCGTTCCCTGGCGCCACGGGCGAGAGGTTGTCAGCGAATTCGAGCAGAGTGGGTTGTCCGCCACTGATTGCAGCGACGGTCGACACACTTGCTCCTGCCGCCAGAGTCACTTGTGAGGCAATGGTGGGCGCATTCGTGCAGGGCGCCAGCGTGTTGGCCAGGCTGATCTGCACGTCATAGGTTCCGGCGGAAAGAGTGAACGGCCCGGCGGTGTTGCCGAACGTCAGTCCCCGCACCAGGCAGGACTCGCCGTTAACCAAAATGTCGACCGGCAGGCCGGGGTTGAGATTGTCGGCAATGTCGCGGCCGGGGATGCCATGCACGATGTAAAGATAAGCGTTATCGGCGGCGAAGGCGGAAGCGCCCAGAGCAAGCAACAGAGCTGCAAGTTGCGTAAACACACGGGTGCGAAGTTTCATAAGTCTCCTCAGGTTGTTCGAAGGTTCGGTGCTGACTTTGATAGATGAACCGCCCGTCAACGCGGACGAACCACGTCAGAACGGTTCACGATTCACTGCCGGGATCCCAACCGGAAGCTGCCTAGCTTCGTATGAATCAAACCCTCTTCGCGAATGGAAGTTGCCTGGACGAAGAAAAGAATCGTAGACAACATTGCCAGTGGGGACTCGATCAGAAGCTGGCTGCGTTTCTACTTTGATTCTGGCTTGCGCGCGAGTTCCCACACCTTCGCATTTCCAGGAAACGTACACCGTGTGGTAGAGGTGCAGCGGCAGACCTTCGCGGTCCGTCGAGGAAGCCGTAGCGAAAGAAACAGTTATAGCAAAGCGTCGCGCGTCGCCAGTTTCGCGCGTATCAGACCCGAAAAACGCCGGACCGTAAGGCCCAGCGTTTCTGAAACTACGAATTACGACTCCTACTACTGCTGCGGGCTCACCGGCGTCTGCTGCTCGACCGGCCGCGGCGCCACATACGGCACGCTCGGCATGTTCGTGACCTGTCCGCGCTCCGCGTCCGCGATCTGAATCTGGGCATGTTCGAGGAGCGACCCCGTGGCCCGATCCAGCTCCAGCCGCGACTTCTCATACGCCGCCTTCGCCGAGATCAATGTAGATTCGGCCTGGGTCAGCGCCGTCTGGTTTTGCAGGACCAGCGTCGAGGTGGACGCGCCCAGGGCGTACTTCTTCTGTTCGGCGTCCAGCGACTGCCGCGCCAACTCCACGGCGGCTTGCGCCGAAGCGACGCTGGCTCGATTCTGCTGCACCCCGAACTGCGCGTTGAGGACCTCGATGCGGACCTGGTTTTCAAGCTGCTGAATCCGCAACTGGGCTTGCCGGTATTCGAGTTCGGAGCGCACCTGCGTTGCCTGGGCGGCGCGGTTGCGGAGCGGGATGTTGATCGTGATGCCCGCGCCCTTGTCGGGAGCGACGGAACTGACCAATTGATCCAACGTAGAACCGTAAGAGACGGGTGTGGCGGGCGTGAAACTCTGCGGACAATTCGGGTTTGTTGGTTGAACCACACAGAGGTAATTCGGATTCTGGGAGCCGCCCAAACCGCTGCCACCGTAGTATGCGAACAGGTCCACCGTGGGCAACAGAGCATTGCGGATCGCTTTATTGCTGATATCGGTATTGGAAAGGTTGATGCGAGCTTCCGCCAATTCGGGACGATGACTGAGCGCGTCATTCACCAGGTCTTGTGTTGGGACAACCGCTTCCTGCGCGGGCAGTTCCATGGTCGAGGTAGGAATGACTTCGGCGTCGGCCAGTGCTGGGTCGACGAGAGTGCGGCTGAGCGCGTTCTTCATCAACAGCTGCTGTAGCTGCAGATTGGTCAGGGCGACGGTCAAGGTCTGCTGATCGGTTGCGACCGTGCTCTGAGCCCGGACCACTTCGATCGGCGCTAGCGTCCCGATCTCGACCTGTTTCTGCGTATCGGCTAGAGTCTTCTTCGCGAAGGCGAGATTCTCCTGTTGGACCCTGACGTTTTCGTACGCGAAGACCAGGTCCCAGTACATATTCTCGATCTGGTCGACGGTGGTGGTGATTTGCAGGCGGAAGGCCACATCTGAGATTTCACGGTTGTTCTTGGCGATCTGAATGAAGCGAGTATTTGGGGCGAATCCGAAGCCCTGCAACAGGTGCTGAGTGATTTGGGCACGGAAGTTGGAATTTAGAGCCGGACTCAGCGAGTTGAATTCACTCCCCGCGGTAATCCGGTTATTGTTGAAGCCGACAGCGAGGTTTGTGCCCCACTGGAACCCTTGCGTGTAGGCAAAATTGGTCGTGGCAGTGTTCGTCTCGCTGACCACGCAAAAAGGGCTGGAGCACAGGTTCCTGAATCTATCAAGTTGCAGCGTGCCCGTTAGGATGGGATCGAAGCTGGTGATGAGTGGACCACTGCCGAAGGTTGATACGACCAGGCCGCCGGTGCCGGTGCCAGCGCCGCCGGCCGCGACCGAGGTTCCGCCCTGGCCCGAGCCAACTTGTGTGCCGAGTCCGCCCACGCCGCCGCCGGGCGTGTTCTGCACGACACCGTTGTTAACACCGAGAGTGCTGGCGCCGGCTTTGGCGCGCCAGATATCGGTGTCGGCAATATTCAGGTTATAGCGCGCAATCGCGATATCGAGGTTATTCTCGAGCGCCAGCGCTACGGCATCGCTCATTGAGAGGTAGAGCTTCCCATCGCGCATGAGCTGGTCAATGCGCGCCGTGTTGGCCAGGTTCGGCGGAGCGACATTGCGTGCGGTGTAGGGCGCAAGCGGATTCGCGAAATGCGAACGCGGCTGTGAATACTCCTTCACCTCAAACGGCTGCGACGCGGAGGGCACCGCCTTTTGGGCTTGCATCTGCGCCGACGGGGCACTGGGCGTGGACGAGGAATCCTGTGCCCAGCCCGTAGATACCATGAGGACGGCTACAAGAAAGCTGGCGACCAGCCGGAAAGCCGGGAAAGGAAAAGAACGTTGCATTCGCTTCATCTCCATCGGTCAGGCCTGAGCGGAACTGACGAGGTTGTCAGGACGTTTTGTTATACGTAGAACCCGTGGCAGGAGTTCCGTGTCAAGCGCACAAAGGGAGACCTGTCCATTGATCCGTAAGTGAAATAGTATAGCTGACGCGCTGTGAGCTTTTCTGCGACATCCGGCGTAAAACTTTATAAATACAAACTGATGACGCTTTTGCGCCCCAGGACTCTGAAAAGAACGTGCGCAATCTCAGGCTGATCCTTTCCTATGACGGCTCGGAATTTTCCGGCTGGCAAGTGCAGCCCGACCGGGCAACCGTCCAGGGCACACTGGCCTTAGCCATTGGACGGCTGACCGGAGAAAATGTACTGCCGCAGGGCTCAGGCCGGACCGACGCCGGCGTCCACGCGCTGGCGCAGGTGGCGAGCTTCTCGACCGCCTCCTCGGTCCCCACTGGCAACTGGGTCAAGGCGCTGAACGACCTCCTGCCCGCGTCGATTCGCGTGCTGGAAGCGAGCGAGGCCACGTCCGACTTTCATGCGCGCAAGTCCGCCCGAGCGAAGACTTATCGTTACCGAATGTACCGCGGAGCGATTTGTCCGCCGTTTCTGGCGCGGTATGTCTGGCATTACCCGTTCCCGCTCGAAGAAGATCAGATGGAGGAAGCGGCTGGCCTGGTTGTCGGCGAGCACGATTTCACTTCCTTTGCCGCCGTGGATCCGGATCGGGTGGACCGCAGCGCGACCAAAGAAAACCTGAACCACAGGGGACACGGGGGAACACAGGGGCAGACGGGAAACCAGGAAACCAATGTCCGCACGATCTTCTCTTCCGCGTGGTCGCGCGAGGGCGAGGAACTGATCTATACGGTTCGCGGCAGCGGATTTCTTCACCACATGGTGCGCAACCTGGTCGGTACTTTTCTGCTGGTAGGGAAGGGAACGGTGAGCCTGGAAGGTTTGCGGCGTATCCTCGACGCGCGCCAGCGCACGGCGGCCGGGCCGACCGCGCCCGCCAGCGGCCTGTATCTGGTTGAGGTGGAATACTGACGGAAACAGCCAACACCAAGTTGTCATCCTGAGCGAAGCGAAGGACCTGCTGTCTCGTGCACTGGCAAGAAAGCAGGTCCTTCGCTGCGCTCGGGATGACAATTCATAAAATTTAAAGATGAAGGCGGTGGCGCACCCGTTCTGCGCCGCGTACACTCTTCCGCAGATGGCCACCGACGTCCAAATCGCCGTCTCCCGTATTGCCTCGGTCAACCCCGCCACGGGCGAGGTCCTGGGCGAACTGGACTGCTCCGGCTCCACCGAAGTGCGCACGGCGGTGGCCCGGGCGCGAACCTCGCAGCCGGACTGGAACGCCTGTAGCCTCCGCAACCGCATCAGGGTCTTGCAGCGCTTTCAGCAGATTGTTCTCGCCCAAAAAAACGACATCGCGCGGCGCATCACCCAGGAGGCCGGCAAGCCCTTCGTCGAATCGTTGCTGACCGAGGTGCTGGTCGCGCTCGATGCCGCGCGCTTCCTGGTTGAAAACGCCTACTCCGTTCTGCGCGAAGAGAAGCTGCCGCACGGCAATCCGGCGCTCAAGGCCAAGTCGGGACGCATCCTGCACGAGCCGTATGGAGTCATCGGGATCATCTCGCCTTGGAACTATCCCTTCTCGATTCCCGCCACCGAGGTCATGGCGGCGCTGGTGGCCGGGAATGCCGTGGTTCTGAAGCCCTCCGAGTTCACGCCGCTGATCGCGCTCCACTTGCAATTGCTGCTGCGCGAGGCCGGAGTTCCCGACGACGTCTTTCAGGTCCTGCCCGGCGAAGGCGCAACCGGAGCGGCACTGGTGAAGAGCGAAATTGACAAGCTGGTCTTTACCGGCAGCGTCGCAACCGGCCGCAGGATCGCGCAGAGCGCGGCGGAGCGCCTGCTTCCCGTTGTGCTCGAGCTCGGCGGCAAAGACGCGATGCTGGTGCTCGACGACGCCGATCTCGACGTAGCCTCGAGCGCGGCCGTGTGGGGAGCGTTCGTCAACGCCGGGCAGGCCTGCCTGTCGGTCGAGCGGTGCTACGTTCATGAAAGCCTCTATGCGCCGTTCGTGGCCGCCTGCGCCGCCAAAGCGCGCAAGTTGCGGGTGGGGAACGGCATGGACGCCGCTACCGAAGTCGGCCCCATGATCCACGAACGCCGGTTGCGGGTTGTCGAGTCGCAACTGGAAGACGCGCACGCCCGCGGCGCTCGCGTCCTCGCCGGAGGCATGCGCCTCCGCGAATTGGGCCCGAATTTTCTCGCCCCCACGGTGCTTGCCGATGTGGACCACAGCATGCGGGTGATGCGGGAAGAAACTTTCGGCCCGGTGCTGCCCATCGCGCCGTTCCGCGACGATGCCGAGGCCGTGCGTCTGGCCAACGATTCCGACTACGGCCTGGCGGCCAGCGTGTGGACGCGCGATCGCGCCCGCGGTGAGCGCCTGGCGCGCGAGATCCAGGCCGGCACGGTGATGGTCAACGACGTCGTGTCCTGCTTCAGCATTAGCGAGGCTCCGCATGGCGGCGTGAAGTCAAGCGGCCTGGGACGCACCCACGGGCGCTGGGGCCTAGACGAGATGGTGCGCGTGAAGTACCTCGACTCCGATCTCGTTCCGCGCATGAAAAAGATCTGGTGGTTCGGCTACGGCGGCGAGTTCACCGGCGAGATGCAGAGCTTTTTAGATCTGATCTTCGCGCGCCCGCTACGCGAGAAACTGAGAGCCGCAGTCCGCTCCGCCGGGGCGCTGTGGCGGAGGAAACTGTAGGACCGGACTGGCTGCGAGCTGCCAGCTACGGGCTACGAGCAAGCCTGAAACTGTGGGGTTGCTCGCCCGAAGCTCGTAGCTCGAAACTCGCAGCCATCCCAGATCGAGATGACAAGAAAGCGGAGCAATCATGTCTGACTCCCGCGCACTCCTACGCCACACTCTGGCGACGCTGGCTTATCGCGGAGGCAAAGCCATCCGCGGCGCGCCGCCCAGCTTTGCCGCCTATGTTCCTTCCGAAACCTCGCGCACACCGGGGAAGATCCTTGCTCACGTCGGCGATCTCATGGACTGGGGACTCGCCATGGCCGAAGGCCGGCGCGAGTGGCACGACTCCGCTCCGCTCGCCTGGGAGAGAGAATGCGACCGCTTCTTCGCCGCCTTGAAGAAATTCGACGACTACCTGGCGTCGGAAAAACCAATGCAGATCTCCGCCGAAAAATTGTTTCAGAGTGCGGTGGCGGACGCGCTCACCCACGTCGGCCAGATTGCGGTGCTGCGCCGCATGGCCGGAGTTCCCATCCGGGGAGAAAGCTACTTCGCGGCGGACATCACGATCGGCCGGGTCGGCGCCGATCAAGCACCGCCACGCAAGGAGTTCGATTGAAACGCCGGGAAATCCGGGTCGAGGCAAGCACTGAGCCGAATCTTGACGGTTAATCTGCCACCAGCGGCGTTGTTTAGATAGGGCTTCTTTCAACCTGCCCTTGGTCTTCTCCGCCGCCCTAGGTAAAATGACCGGTAGCCTGTTTCAGGCCTGCACGATGGAGAA
>Ga0187804_10000250_pt1 | contig 12552 bp, 7 predicted proteins | sample NC_wetland_sal_i_3_FD_132961 | JGI IMG/M metagenome (GOLD analysis project Ga0187804, IMG submission 132961) | Wetland sediment microbial communities from Neuse River Estuary, North Carolina, USA - Control_4 | ecosystem: Environmental > Aquatic > Freshwater > Wetlands > Sediment | place: USA...
GAAAATGGCGGCGTCCTTGGCGAGCGCCGCGCCCTGGATCAGGTCCGAATGCCCGGCCAGATATTTCGTCACGCTGTGGACGACGATGTCCGCGCCCAGTTCGAAGGGCTGCTGAAAATACGGCGTGGCGAAAGTATTGTCCACCGCGACGAGCGCCCCGCGCTCATGCGCGAGCTTGCAAATCGCCGCGATATCGTACACCAGCAGCCGGGGATTCGTGGGCGTCTCGATCCACACCAGGCGCGTGCGCGGCGTGATTTGCGCTTCGAGCGCGGCGCGGTCCGCAATATCGAACTGCTTCACGATCACGCCGATCGGCTGGTAAACCTTATTCAAGATCCGGTAGGTGCCGCCGTAGACGTCGATGGGAATCACCACTTCATCGCCCGGGCGCAAAAAGGCCTGGAGCACGGCATTCTCCGCGGCTAGGCCCGAGGCGTAGACGGCCGCGTGCTGCACTCCTTCGAGCTCGGCGAGCACCGCTTCCAGTCGCTGGCGCGAGGGATTGTTCGTGCGCGAGTAGTTGAAGCCCTTGTCCTGCCCGGGCGCCTCTTGTTCGTAAGTCGAAGTTTGAAATATCGGCGCGATCAGGGAACCTGTTTCCGGCTCCGACGGCTGTCCCGCGTGAATCGTCCTGGTTGCAAATTTCATTTTCCTGCTCCTTTTCTTTTTTGCTCCTCAGTCGCTTCCAAAAATCTCTGCCCCTCAAAGAAATCTGTTCCGGATCATTAATCTTTCAGGAATCCGTCACGGCGCAGCCGCAATCGAGGACCCTGCCTCCGCCAACACTCGTTCAACCGGCGCTGCCGCAACTCGGCTCACCGGGGCCGCTTCGTCAAGACACCGAATGACGAGCGGCAAGCTACATCGCGCCGCCGCCTCGATCGCCTTCCGCTGCACGAGATCGCATCCCTCATCTGCCAGCGCCAGCGCCTCCTCAAAAGTGAGCCACGGCAAATGCCGCGCCGAGGGATCCCGATGCGGGTCGCTCGTGAAATATCCGGAAACGTCCTTCAGCAGCTCGCACCTCGAAGCCTGCAATCCCTCGGCCAGAAGCACCGCCGTCAGATCCGATCCGCCGCGGCCCAGCGACACGACCGCATTCGCAGCATCGGTCCCGAGAAATCCTGGCACCACGGCCACGGCGTGTTCGGCGAGCGCATTGCAAATCCATCGCGAATTCAGCCGCACTCGTTCCGCACCGCGCGCGCCATGGCCATTGCGGCCATCTCCCTCCACGCACAGCCCCGCCTCGTGAATATTCAGCCCCGCCGCTGCCACTCCCAGCCGCTGCAAATGCAGCGCGAGCACGGCCACCGAGCGCAGTTCGCCGGTGGACCAAAGCAAATCCAGCGCTGCTGCGTCCGGGCCGCGGACGATTTTTTTCGCCGCCCGCTCGAGTGCGTCGGTGACCCCATTCTGCGCGGACACCACCACGACCAGCTTCTCCCCCGGAGATGCCCGATGCCGGTTGCGCACAAAAATAGCCGCGCGCCGGTAGGCCCGCGCGTTCGTCAGGATCGAGCCTCCGATCTTGATGACCGCAACCGTCGGCTCCACCGATGAAATCCGAGACATTCCAACCTCCCGCATCCGAGAAATGAGCTTCGCCGCTGCGCCAAATGCCCCGCGCACCCCCTGAATAGCGGAGGGCCGCGCGCCCGCATAGAGCGCCGCCGCGAATGCGCCGGCAGTTCCCCATAGCGAACGCCGCCGCCGTCTTCAACTACAGTTTGGGAGTTGAATCTTCAATCAACCGGGGTTCCGGTCAGTTGAGGATCTTATCTCTCCCCACTGGGCAGGAATTAGCACCTTGGTGCATGGACCAGGTTGCTGTGGCGTCTTCGGGCCTGTCCCCTCGGCCACTCTGGATAAGCGCTGCTGGTAAGGCAGCGAGACGAGGATAGCAAATGCGATTGCAGTGTCAAGCGGGATTTACGCGGGCATGGCCCCCCGAGTGAAATTGAGCATGGATATAGCCTGGAAGCCTCGCGCCATACCGTCGCTTGGCCAAATAAAGATGTTTCCCCGGCGAAAAGCCGCGAGCAACATTTCGCCCCCCTCCAGGTTCTCACCCCCTGGGTGGTAGTATTCCCGTGACAAAAATCCTGAATTCAGTGGACAGCCGCACACCTCATCAGTCAAATTATGGGCGCAGGAACCAGCCGGCCCTCTGGGGGAAATAGGCGATGCGACAATTCGTTTTCATTTTGGGAATGATGGTGATTTTTTGTTCCGCTGCCGATGCGCAGGAAAACCTGGCGCAAGGGACTCCGCCGCAGGAGAACGCAGCGCAGGAGAACCCCGCGTACGCGCGGCTGCTCGCGACTCCCTACTTCGCGCTCGCGCCCGCGTCCGGTGAACCAGCGGCCGCCGCGCCACTCGGATTCGCTTCCGGTCCTGTTGCGCCCGCTACACTCGCGCCCACCGCGTTTGCATCGGCCGGCTTGACGCCCGCGCCAAACGCCTCGCCCGCAAGGCCGGCCGCCGATCCGCCGCAAGGGGTTCAGGGCGTGTTCGTGAACTATAGCTGGCAAGCGTATTTCGGCTACACCTTTGTCCGCTTCTACGAAGTGCCGGGGATGCAACAGGACACGAACGGGTTCAATTACTCGATGGTGTATTTCCTGAAGGACTGGTTCGGCCTGGACGGCGAATTCGCCGCCACGCACACCTCGCAGAATGCGTTCAACGGATGGCTGCTGTTCGGGGGAGGAGGGCCGCGATTCCGATGGTCAGGCCCGCGGGGACTGGAACTGTGGGGCCACGTGCTATTTGGCTACTCGCACTTCACGCCGCAGACGTCGTATGGCGGGCAGGGAGCGTTCGCCTACACGGCGGGCGGAGGCGCGGACATCAACATCCGGCACACGCGGTGGGCGCTGCGCCTCGGAGCGGACATGGTGGCGACGAATTACTTCAACACCTATCAATACAGCCCCAAAGCCTTCGCCGGTATCGTTTACAAATTCTAGCCGTACGGAACGGTTGAATGAGCGGCTGCAAAATTTGATTCTCACAACCTTCAGAGGATCGGTATAACTTCAGAGGCTCTCAAAGGATTATTCCCATGCACTTGTTCGACGAGCTGAAAATCCGCGACGTCACGCTTCGCAATCGAATCGTCGTTTCCCCCATGTGCGAGTATTCGAGCGCGGACGGCTTCGCGACGGATTGGCACTTGGTCCACCTTGGCAGCCGCGCTGTCGGCGGGGCATCGGTGGTATTCACGGAAGCTTGCGCCGTTTCGCCCGAGGGCCGGATTAGTCCGCAAGATCTTGGAATTTGGAAGGACGATCACATCGAGCCACTCGCGCGCATCACTCGTTTCATCCGGGAACAGGGCGCGATCCCCGGAATTCAACTCGCCCATGCGGGAAGAAAAGGGAGCACGATGCGCCCATGGGAAGGCACAGGAACGGTTCAGCCCGCCAAGGGGGGATGGACACCCGTCGCGCCCAGCGCAATTCCATTCGCGGATGGATATCCGCATCCGGCCGCGCTCGATGAAGGCGGAATTCGCCAGGTGGTAAAGGAGTTCGCCGCCGCAGCACGCCGCGCTTGCCAGGCGGGATTCGGCATCATCGAAATCCACTCCGCACACGGATATCTTCTCCATGAATTTCTTTCGCCGATCTCGAATCAGCGGACGGATGCCTATGGCGGCTCGCTTGAAAATCGCACGCGTCTCGTGTGCGAAGTTGTTTCCGCCATCCGCCGCGTCTGGCCGGAGAGCGCACCTCTTTTCCTGCGCATTTCCGCTACCGATTGGATTGACGGCGGATGGGACCTCGACCAATCCGTCGAGCTCGCCGAACTTGTCGGCCCGCTCGGCGTGGACCTGATTGATTGCTCTTCGGGTGGAATCGCTCCCGGAGCAAAGATTCCGGTCCGCAGCGGCTATCAGGTTCCATTCGCCGACGAAATTCGCCATGAAACGGGCCTTCTCACCGGCGCAGTTGGCTTGATCACCACGGCAGCGCAGGCCGACGCCATTCTCAGAGAAGAGAAGGCGGATGTTGTGTTGCTCGCTCGCGAGTTCCTGCGTCAGCCTTACTGGCCGCTCCACGTTGCAAACGAGTTGGGATTTTCAGTTTCGTGGCCGGCTCAATATTTGCGAGCTGCGCCGGACGGGACTCCTGCTCGTGAGGGCGTAAGCCTGCCGGATCTCAAGCGTTGCATGTCCGAGCAGCATGGCATACCTGAATCCTAGGTGAGTTTGATTGGAGCCAGCGGATCGATAGGCCGTGCGCGTTCACCTGCGCGAAATTGCGGTAATGGCCCGCCCAAAAAGTCCATGAGCCTCAGCGAGCCCCAGCGCCAAGGTCGCACCAAAATAAATGATTCCGTACGGCCCGAGAACCAGGATTGCCAGAATTATCGGCGAGTGATGCCCGAAAAAATGCCGCACGCTCCAACCGGCTCCCGCGGCGAGCAAAGCCGCCGTCCACAGCCGTACGAGATAATCTTTGGGAATTCCGGTGCGCCCGATCCGCTGATTCAGAGTGCGTCTCAACAGGATGAATTCTATCCACGATGATATTCCTGCTGAAATCGTAAGCCCGGCAACGCCCCACCTCGGATCAATCCCTAATCTTGGCGGAAGCGGAATGGCGCACAAATAGCCGAGAACAGTGGTCAAAATCACACGCAAGATGGCGAAACGCAGCGGGGTGCGAGTATCCCGCAGCGCATAGTATGTGGACGAATACAACCGGCCAAGGGTCGACGCCATCAGTCCGACTGTGGCTCCCGCCAAAATCCCCCACACATAAATCACATCCACGTGCCTGAATTGCCCTGTTTGGTAAATCGCGGCGACAATCACGTCGCCCAACACTAGAAATGCGACCACCGACGGAAGGACGAAAAAGGCGATCTGCCGCAAACCGGAATTCAGCCGCGCGCACAGCGCCTCAGCCACTTGTTTTTCATCCCCCAACGCGCCCGACATGGCCGGCAACTCTGCCGCCGACACGGACATCCCGAACAAGCTTACCGGTAGCAAGTAAAGGGTCTGCGCATAGCCCAGAGCCGCGACGGCGCCTGTGGGCAAAAGGCTCGCCAACAGTTGGTCTACATAAGCACTGATTTGCACGACTCCACGGCTGAAAAACACGGGAATGAAATTGAGGACCACCGTTTTCACGTTTTCGGCACGGTAGCGGAGAGAGAGATGCAATCCGTGCAGCAACCGCAACACCACCGGCAACTGCACTCCTACTTGCAGCGCGCTCCCAACCACCGACCCCCAGGCGACGATCGCCGCCAGTGGATATTGCGCGTAGTGTCCGCCGAAATTCCACATCGCGGCGATCATGGACGCGTTCCAAATCACTGGAGCCGTGTAGGAAAGAAAAAATCGCCGGTGACTATTGAGCACTCCCAGGCACCAAGCAGAAAACACCAGCAGACCTGCGCTTGGGAATAAAATCCGCACGAGCCGGATCGTCAACTCGCGCTTCTCGCCGGAAAATCCCGGGGCAATCGCGTCAATCAAGTAAGGAGTGGCCGTAACTCCAATCAAGACCAGTACGGATGTGGTGAGTGCCAGCAAGCCTGCGACCGCGCCGGCCACACGCCGTGCTTCCTTCTCGTCTTCCCGCGCGAGCAGGTTGGCGTAGACCGGTATGAAGGAAGCCGAAAGCACTCCCTCTCCGAAAAGGTTTTGCAGAAAATTGGGAATGCGAAGAGCGGCTTTGAACGCGTCTGCCGCGTCGGAATTTCCAAAATAATGTGCAAAGATGCGGTCGCGGATCAGCCCGGCAATACGGCTGAGGAAAATACCCGACGCGACCAGAAAGGCGTGGCGCTTGGTGCCCTCGTGAGATCCTCCAGCCTCCCCGGGCCTAGTCACGAGCGAAATGATGCTGGCGTATGCATAGTTGTGGAGCAATTCATTACAAGAGGTACGCGCGAAGTTGTCAATCCCGATTCTGGCCGCTGTGCGTTGTCAATAGACCACCATAAGAACAAAATCGCCGATGAATGTTGGCAGAAGGTGGAATCTCCGCCCTTGACAACCGCTTCGCGCATGGTCAATGCTCTCCCCTCCATGAAGACCCCTGTGCGAAATTCCTATCCTGCTCCGCGTGTCAGCCTCGCGGAGTTGATTGGAAAGCTCAGCCACAAACGCCAGGAAATTATCCGTCCTGTGCTTGAGAGCCCACGCGAGTTCGTTCTTATCAGCGTTCGCAGCATGGCTAAGCGATTGAAATCGGATCCGGCCACAACCGTGCGCATCGTCCGTGCTATGGGATTCCCCGGCTACCGGGAATTTCAGAAGTTTCTCCACGAACTTTCCATTGCCCATGCCACTTCGTTTGAGATGATGCAGGCCAGCTCCACGCGCGACGGGAGCATTCCCGTGCACGTGCGCGAATCGCTCGAACAGGAAACCCGCAACCTCCAAGCGCTGCGGAACAGCCTTGAATACAAGCGTGTCGAGGGCCTCGTTCGCAGGGTGTACAAGTCCGGCCGGATACTTTTGGTCGGCGGCGACCTGGCTTCCACTCTCGTCGCCTACTTTGAATATCACCTCACCATGCTCGGCCTCACCGTCCTGTCGGCCACCACGACCGGGCGCGTCGCGCACCTGGCTCGAAATTGCAGCCGCGGCGATCTCGTTTTCGCCATGAGTTTCGGCCGTGGCTTGCGCCAGACAGTCGAAGGCTTGCAGGAAGCCCGCTCCCGTGGTGCGTATTGCGTGGGGATTACCGACACGTTCGTCTCGCCCATCGCGCGATTTGCGGACGAATGTTTTCTGGCCTCCGTGCGCACTCCCTCGTTTGGCGCTTCTTATGTTGCGCCAATTGCACTCCTGAATGTCATTCTGGTTGCCTGCGCTAATTACCGGCGCGGGCGCACGCTGGCGCTTCTCAAGCAGGCGGATCACGAGCAGCGGTTGGGTTTCCGTTGGTATGAGTCTTGAATCAGCCGGCTCCCCGCCGTCTTACGCGCACTCTTCGTTCGACTCTCCGGCGTTATCAAAAAAACAAAGTGGACCAAAGATTCTTCTCGCGGCATGCGAACTCGGGTACATTTCTTGGCGCCTATGACAGCCTCCAACAAGGGAAAAATGCTTCTTGCCCTTCTCTCACTTGTCTTCATCATCTCGGCTGGCCTGATTTGGCCGGCCACGTCGCCGGCCCAACAGGATTCCGCTCTCGCGGCCCGCGTTCGCGAAATCACCAACCGCCCTGAATACAAACACTCGAGCTTTGGCATCGAGATTTACTCGCTCGATGAAGACAGAGTTCTATTTGCACTCAACGGCCAGCAGCTATTCACTCCCGGCTCCACGACCAAGCTGTTGACGGAAGGCACGGCCCTCGAGCTTCTCGGCGCGAATTACAGATTTCATACCCGGGTCTATCGCAACGGTCCAATCTCTCTGGATGGAACTCTGGCGGGGGATCTGATTTTCGTCGCAAGCGGCGACCCAAATCTCTCCGGTCGCATTCAACCCGACGGTACCCTTACATACGAGAATCAGGACCACTCCTACGACGGGAGTCCCGACACTCAGGCCGTACCCGGCGACCCACTTCTTGTGATTCGCGAACTTGCCGCGCAAGTGGCGGCCCGCGGCATCAAGCGAATTCAAGGCCGTGTTTTCGTGGATGCAAGTTTGTTTCCCGAAGGCGATCGCGAGGCCGGAACAAATGTCGTGATCTCGCCGGTCTCCATTAATGACAACCTCGTGGATCTCACTGTTTCACCCGGCGAAAAAGAAAATGCTCCGGTCACATTGAAAATCTCGCCCGAAACCGCCTACGTGTCGTTTGTCAACAAGATCACCACTGGCGCGGCCAGCTCCAAAATGGACGTCCAATCCCCCACCGATGTGGCCATACCTGACGGCTCTCACATCGTGACCCTCTCTGGAACCTTCCCGCTGGGCTCACCCTCGATTCTTTATACCTACGCCGTTCCCCAACCGAGCCGTTTCACTCAAGTGGTATTCGTCGAAGCGCTTCGCGAAAAAGGTGTGAAGGTAGATCTCCCTCTCCCGAGCGAGGGCGCCGATTTCAAAGCGCTCGCTGCTCCCTACATGCCTGAAAACATCGTCGCGGAACACATCTCGCCGCCGCTTTCGGAGGAACTAAAGGTTACGCTGAAGGTCAGTCAGAACCTTCATGCCAGCATGATGCCGTTCATTCTCGGCGCGGTCTTGGGACGCGCCACAAAGGACATTGACCAGTCGGGATTCAATCTTGAACACGCTTTCCTCGAAAAAGGCGGCCTCGATTTGGCCGGCGCTTCCCAGGCGGATGGTGCTGGAGGCGCTCGCGCAGCCTACTTCACTCCGGGCTTCATGGTTCACTACCTTGCAGTCATGGCGAAGCAGAAGGATTTTTCTGTCTTCGAACAAGCGCTACCGATTCTCGGCCGCGACGGAACGCTCGCAAAGATAGAAGAAAATTCGCCCGCCGCAGGGCACGTCTTTGCCAAGACGGGCACATATGTCTCCTACAACGCGCTGAATAAGACCGTAATGCTCGATGGCAAGGGACTCGCCGGGTACATGACCACTCTGGAAGGCCGCCACGTCGCATTCGCTATCTTTGCCAATCGTGTTTCGCTTCCGCTCGATGACCCTGAGGCGTCCCAAAAAATAGTCGGCCAAGCGCTCGGTGAGATTGCTACCGCCATTTACACGACGCCAGCAGGACAGCTCGCGCCCTTCGACGTGATCATCAAAAATGGCCACATCCTCGATGGCAGCGGGGGACCTTGGTATTCCGGGGATATCGGAATCCGCGGGGACCGTATCGCGGCAATCGGAAGACTGGATGGCGTCCAAGCAAAGAATGTGATCGATGCAGGCGGCCGCATCGTTTCTCCCGGCTTCATTGACATGCTGGGCCAGTCGGAAACGGCGCTGCTCATTGATAACCGCTCGCTCAGCAAGCTCGCGCAGGGAATCACGACGGAAATCACCGGGGAAGGCGCCTCGGCCGCCCCGCAAAATGAAAAAACGCTAGCGCCGCTGAAGCCATATCTCGATCATTACCACCTGACGATTGATTGGACGACGCTCGATGGCTACTTCCGCCGCCTCGAAAAAGATGGTACTCCAATCAACCTCGGCACCTACGTCGGAGCAGCGCAAGTACGTCAAGCCGTCCTAGGCGGTGACGACCGGGCGCCCACTCCTGCCGAGCTCGAGCAAATGAAATCGCTCGTCGCTCACTCGATGAAGGATGGCGCTCTCGGCATATCGACCGCGCTGATTTATCCTCCGGGCCATTTCGCGAAGACGGAAGAATTGATCGAGCTCGCGAAGGTCGCTGCGGATTTCGGCGGCATTTACGCGACGCACATGCGCAGCGAAGGCGCCACCGAAATGCAGGCTCTCGATGAAGCCATCCGCATCGGCCGTGAGGGCGGCCTCCCGGTTGAGATTTTCCACCTCAAGGCAAGTGGCAAGACGCGCTGGGGCTCCATGCCGCGCCTGGTCGAAAAAATTCAAGCAGCGCGTGATTCAGGCCTCGATATCCGAGCGGATCAATACCCGTATATCGCCGGAGCCACAGCTCTCGTCTCTTCGCTTCCTCCGTGGGTCGCCGACGGCGGCGTCGGAAAGCTGCTCGAGCGATTGCGCGATCCACAGGTCCGCAAACGCATCATGCGCGAATTGGCTTCCGACCACCCGGATTGGGAAAATATCTATTTCGATAGCGGTGGCGGCGAAGGCGTGATGATTTCCGGCGTCTTCAATCTCGATCTCAAGAAATATGATGGCATGACAGTCGCGCAGATGGCCAAAGCCAGTGGAAAGCCGGAGCTCGACGCACTATTTGATTTCATCCTCGCGGACAATGCGCAAACCGGCGCAATCTACTTTTTTGCCAGCGAGCAGGACTTGCTCTTCGGCCTCAAGCAGCCCTGGACTTCGATCGGCCTCGATGCAAACGAGCTGTCACTCGATGGCCCGCTCTACGAACTGCACACGCACCCGCGCGCCTTCGGTTCCATGTCTCGTTTCCTCGGCCACTACGTTCGCGACCAGCATCTGATGCCTCTCGAACAAGCCATTCGCAAGATCACTTCCATGCCTGCCCAACGCGAGCATTTGACAGACCGTGGTCTGATCAAAATTGGTTTCTACGCGGATGTCACCATATTCGATCCCACCACGATCATTGACGAAGCTACCTACGTTAACCCCACGCAGCTTTCGAAAGGGGTTGACTACGTTATCGTCAACGGCCAGGTGGAATACGATCACGGCGCACTCACCGGCGCAAAAGCCGGCCGCGCGCTCCGCGGTCCCGGTTGGCACGGCGACGCAGAAAAAAAGTGATTCGGGTGTGGTCTCGCAGAGGTTGGAACGGTCGCAGCCCTTCAGCGTTGCGGCTCCAGCGCCGGATGTAGCGTGATCTGGCTACCCTTCTCGACCTCGAGTTCGCGCTCCCAATCTTGCCTCCCGCGCGATTTCAGCTCGATATGATGCGGCCCACCGGCAAGGCGAATCGTCGACGGTGTCTGCCCCACAAATTTCCAGTCCACGTATATATCTGCCCGGCCCGGATCTGAATCGATTGATATTGTGCCGGAATCGGATGGCGCCCTTCCTTCATCGAGAAGTGTTGAAGCTGACGGATGCGGGTGAATCGGCCCGATTCTTTCGTTTGCATCAGCCGACTCATGACTCGATTCGCTGCCAGGCTCCAACCTGATATCGAAGCGCTCCGACTTCAGCAGGAAATAGCTCCCGTGATGCCGTCCCGTCACCGCCACCCACTCGAAAGGCCCGCTGGTCAGCGTGATCCGCTGCGCCGCATACCCATCTTTATATATGCGCGCCACCATGGCGTGCTCGAGCCGCGACCCGAATACCGTATGAGTTTTGTGGAAGTATCCGCCCGGGTAGTCAATCTGACAGGGAGTCGTGCCTACAATGGTCCCGTCAATTTCGACGGTCGCACCGGGCGGCGCACTGGCAATCGTCAATTTTTCGGCATGCGCCCGCGCAGTCGCCAGCAGGGAAACCACTAGCGCGAGCGATGCATAGATACAGTTCCGCCTCGACGGCTGCATCAAAGGCCTCCGAGGGATTAGATACAGTCAGACCATCTCACTTCCTAAAACACACGTCAATATCGGAAACTACGTAGACGGAAGGGGAGGGTTGAGGGGGGAGGCCCACTGCTCAGGCAATGTTCGGCGGTCAATCCTCCAGCGAAAGCCTTTTATTGCAAATATTTAGCGAGCCAATCTAGAAACGTCTTGTGCCACAGTTCGCTGTTTTGCGGTTTCAAGATCCAGTGCCCTTCGTCGGGGAAAATCACCAGTTTCGAGGGCACCCCCTGGCTTTGCAGCGCATTAAAGAACTCCAGACTCTGCGTGTACGGCACGCGGAAATCGAGTTCACCCGCTACCACCAGCGTCGGCGTCTTGAATTTCCCCAGTTCTCCGGCATATTCATTCGCCGACCACTTCTGATAGAGCTCTGGATTCGACCAGGGCGACCCACCGAATTCCCATTCCTCAAACCAAAGCTCTTCCGTCGCGTACATGCTCACTTGATCGTACGAACCCGCATGGCTGATCAGGCATTTGAATCGGTCCGAATGTGTCGCGATCCAGTCCACCATGTCCCCGCCAAAAGAGCCGCCTGCGGCAGCCATACGCGAGCCGTCAATGAACGGATACTTCGCGATGGCGGCATCCACGCCCTTCATCAGGTCTTCGTAAACTTTCCCACCCCAATCGCGGCTCACCTCCTCCTCGAATTTCTGGCCGTACCCTCCTGATCCGCGCGCATTGATCATCACGGTCACATATCCGGGGGAGGCCAGCACTTCCGGATTCCAGCGATAGCTCCACGAGTCCGCCCACATCTGCTGTGGCCCGCCGTGAATGAGGAGCAGCATGGGATATTTTTTCGATTCGTCGAAATGAGGTGGACGCAGCAGCAACCCTTCCACTTGCGTGTCCTCCGCGCCGCCGAACCAGAACGGCTCCGCCACCGTCAGCTCCAGTTGCGCGAGCAGCGCTCCGTTCTCATGCGTCACCTGTCGGATGTCGCTGCCATCGGAATTCGAAACGAAAACTTCCGCCGGCATCGTCATGCTCATGCGTGTGAACACGAGCATTCGTCCATCCTTGCTTACGTCGAATTCAGGGATATAGCTCGCACCGAGGACCACCTTCGGCGTGTTTCCTTCGCTTGCACCGACCGAGTAGATGGGTAGCTCAGCCTTGTCCTCTGCCTGAAAATAAATCGTCTTGCCGTCGGCGCTCCATGCAAACGAATCCACGCTTCGGTCAAACGTCTCCGTCAAATTCTTCAGCTTCCCATTCTTCCGCTCGTAAACCATCAGCCGCCACCGATCGCTCTCGTATCCCGGCTGCGACTGCGCGCGGTACGCAATCCACTTTCCATCCGGCGAATAGGCGGGGCCCCAATCATTCGCCGGATTCTTCGTGATTCGTATCGGCTCGCCCGCGCCGGTAACCGCGACCGTAAATAGATCCCCGTTCGTGCTCAATGCTTCGTCTTTATCCGTATTCGCCGTGAAGCAAATCTCCTTGCTATCAGGC
>Ga0187804_10000251_pt1 | contig 12533 bp, 7 predicted proteins | sample NC_wetland_sal_i_3_FD_132961 | JGI IMG/M metagenome (GOLD analysis project Ga0187804, IMG submission 132961) | Wetland sediment microbial communities from Neuse River Estuary, North Carolina, USA - Control_4 | ecosystem: Environmental > Aquatic > Freshwater > Wetlands > Sediment | place: USA...
CCAGGCGCTGGCGCTGTCCTCCAGACAGGTGCATGCCCCGCTCACCGATCACGGTCTCGTAGCCGAGGGGCAGTTCCAGGATGAACTCGTGAGCGTTGGCGGCCTGCGCCGCGGCCTCGATCTGTTCGCGGGGACAATCGATCTTGCCGTACGCGATATTAGCCGCGACCGTGTCGTTGAAGAGGAAGATGTCCTGGGTGACCACGGCGATCTGCTGGCGCAGGGAGGAGATGGTGGCATCCTGGATGTCCAGGCCGTCAATGAGGATGCGGCCCTCCTTCAAGTCGTAGAAGCGCGGCAGCAGGTTCACCAGGGTCGTCTTGCCGCTTCCGCTGACCCCGACCAGCGCCACGATCTGGCCCGCGCCGATGTGCAGCCGCACGTCCTGGAGCGCGGGCCGCTCGTTTCCTTCGTATGCGAAGCGCCGCACCTCGATGTCGATGGACTCCCGCAGCGGGGGAAGCTGGACGGCGCCGGGCTTGTCCACCACCTCCGGTTTGGTGGACAGCAAATCGAACACCCGGCCCGCCGCCGCGATTCCTTCCTGCACCTTCATGGTGAAGCCGTTCAGCTTCTTGATCGGGTCGTTCAGCGTGAAGAACAGGAATATGAACGAGACGAAGTCCCCCATCGACATCCCGCCGTGAATGATGAGGTATCCGCCGGAGAGGAAGATGAAACCGCCCGCCACGGCACCGATGACTTCCAGGATCGGCGTCGAATAGGCCGTGATGTGCACGGTTTTCATGTTGCGGCGATACAGTTCCTCATTGGCCGTGCGGAAACGGCCTTCTTCATAGCGCTCCATCCCGAACGCCTTCACCACCCGGATCCCGTTGACCGTCTCCATCAGCAGACCCGTCAGCCCGCCTGAGCTCTCCAGGCGCTGCGCCGTCAGTTTCTGGCTGCGCTTGCCGAATTTGGAGATCAGCCATGCTGCCAGGGGAATCAGCACCGCGGAGGCCAGGAACAGCTGCCAACTGCGGTACGCGAGCAGGCACAACAGCAGCACGATTTGGGGAATATCGCGGAGCGGACCCGCAATGGCGACACGCAGGGCCTCCTGCAGCGTCGTCAAGTCCGTCGTGAAGCGCGAAACCAGTTCGCCGGAACGATGGCTGGAAAAGAAGGCGATCGAGAGCCGTTGCAGGTGGTTGAACAGGCGTTCCCGCAGGTTGCAGACCAACCGCTCCGCCACCTTGCCCATGAGAAGCTGCTGCAGGTAGAAGAAGAGCCCCTTTAACGTGAATATGGCGACGATCCCGATTCCCACCAGCGCGAACTGCCTCAGAGCGGGCTTATCGTTGGCCACCAGCGAATCGACGATGGTCTTCATGTACCAGGCGGGCGCGGCCGTGAAGACGTTGTAACCCGCCATGCACAGCACGCCGATCAGGAGCGACACCTTCTCCTGGGCCACCATCCGCGCCAGGTTCCCCAGGATGAGGGTGGCATCCCGGCCCCCCCAAAGGCCGCGATGCAAGCGGTTGAGCATCCATCCGATTTTCTTGAACACTGGGCTTGGCCCTTTCGGCAGGGGCGGGGACCTTAGGATCGGTCCGTCATGCGGGACCGTGCGTTGGCGGCGCCTGGCGCGGGGCGGCCGGCGGCTGTGCGGGTCATTGCGCTTCGATCGGCCAGAGCACCTCGAATCCGAGCGCCTGGCCGCTTTGGCTATAAAAGGACAGCCGTCCTCCTTGCAGCTCGATCAGTTTCTCGACATAGAGCACGTCCACCACCGACGCCGCGCGGATTCCGGGCCTGAACACGACCGCGGACACCTCGCCGCCTGCGACGCCCCTCCAGGGCCGGTCCGTTTCCACCAGCAGCCGCAGATGGCCGGCCGTGCCGGGTTCCAGCGTGACGCGGGCCGCGCCGCCGAACACTCCCGTGGCCAGCTCAGCCAGGGTCGAAAGGACGGTGGCGGCCGCCAGGGGCGATGCGGTCATCCGGTTGTCGCCGCGCGGAGAGGATTCCGCGACACGGATCTGCGCGCCGGGGACGCCGCGCTGTTCCAGCATCCGCGCGACCTGCCCGAGGAACTCCTTGACATTCGTTTCCATCCTTTCAGCAACGAGGGACTCTGTCAAAAGCCGGTGGTTGTCCTGGATGCGCTGGAACGTGCTGGAGAGGAAGTAAGCCGTCTCGCGGCACATCTCCAGTTCGGCCTTGAGCTCCGGGTCGCTCACCTGCTCGATCAGGCGGGAGAGGCGTTGCGTCAATTCCTCGGCCGGCAGGTGCAGACGCTGCACGAGGTGGGGGGCGAATCCCGCGTTGAACTCCTCCCTCAGCTTGGCGCGGCCGCCGCGCCGGCCCTGGCGCGCCGGCGCGGCCGGCGATTCCTCCTCCGCTCCGGTCTTGGCATGGGCCAGCTCCAGCTGCAGGGCGGCCAGCTGCCGTTTCAGATTGTCGATGATTTCGTCGGACTCGTCGCGGATGAGCACGGCGCCCGCGCCGCCCGGCCGCTCGTCCCCTCCCCGCGAAGCGCCGGAAGGGGTTCGGGTGATGCGCTCCTGGACCGTGTCCGGCTTTTTTGCCATGGCCTTGTGCCATCCCTGGTCTCCGGCCTCCCTGGCCGGATCGGCGAGGAGGCCTGACCCTCCTCTCGGGCTCCCGAGCGTTACTTGTTGAGCTCGAAGACGACGTGCGGCAGCTCCGGCAGGATCAGCTTCTCCATCGCCAGCTGCACCGCGCCCCGCGAACCCGGCACGGAAAACACGGCCTTGCCCTGCACCGTTCCCGCTGTCGCCCGGCTGAGAAATGCCGCCGAACCGATGTCCTGGAAGCTGAGCATGCGGAACAGCTCGCCGAAACCCGGCAGCTGCTTGTCGAGCATGCCCTGCAGCGCGTCGAACGTGACGTCGCGCCGCGCCACGCCGGTGCCCCCGTTGACGATCACGGCGTCGATCCCGGGATCAGCCAGCAGCGTCTTAAGCAAGGGCCGGATTTGGTCGGGCTCATCCTTGATGATATGGTACTGGCTGGCCCGGTGACCCGCCTTGTCCAACATGGCCAGGATCAGCTGCCCGCTGGTGTCCGTCTCGCGCGTGCGCGTGTCGCTCACGGTAACGACGGCGCAGGACACGTGGGCTCTGGCCCGCTCCTTGTGCTCACGGTGCGACGGCTGCGCGGGATGGCTCATGTTAGGCGGCGCCCGTTCTCGTGGACTCCGATGAAAATCCTGTCTGCCGAGTTCGTCACCGGCGCGGCCCATCCATCCCAGTTCCCCGCCTCCGTCTTACCGGAAGTCGCCTTTGCCGGCAAATCGAACGTCGGCAAGTCCAGCCTGATCGGCGCGCTGCTGGGCCGCAAGCGCCTGGTGAAGATCAGCTCCACCCCCGGCAAGACTCGGGAGATCAATTTCTTCCTGGTCAATGGCGCTTTCTTTTTCGTGGACTTGCCCGGCTACGGCTATGCCCAAGCCCCCAAGCACGTCCAGCGCGGATGGCAGGCGCTGCTCGAGGCCTACCTGACGGGACGCAACGCGCTGCGGGGCGCCGTGCTCATCGTGGACGCCCGCCACGATCCCGGTCCCCTCGATGTCCAGATGAAGGTGTTTCTTGCGGCGCACCGCGTGCCGATTCTCGTCGTCGCCCACAAGGCGGATAAGCTCCCGCGCGGCCGGTTGCCGGAACGGCTGAACGCCGTCGCGCGGGCGCTCGAATTGCCGCAGCCTCCCCTGGCCTGCTCGAGCAGGACCGGAGAAGGGCGGGACGCGCTCTGGGCGCTGCTGGCGGCGTGGTTGACCGCGCCGGCGCGCGAACATCCGCGCGTGCAGGAGGCCCGGCCATGAGCGCGAAGCCGGCCCCGCCCTCGTGGCCGGCCGGGCACATGGCGGCTCCCCTGGATACGTTCGCCGCCTTGAGCATGACCGGCTTGACGATGCTGTGGGGGGTCAACGCGCTGTCCATCAAGGTCGTGACGGAGGGCATGACGCCCGTCATGGCGACCGCCCTGCGCGGCCTGCTGGCCCTGGGCATCCTGTCGCTGTACGGCCTGTGGCGGGGAGAACGGCTGGGATTCCGTGGAGCCGAAGGGTTCCATTCGGCCGTCAATGGCCTCGTATTCGCGGCCGAGTTTTGCCTCATTTACACAGGCGCCCACGGCACCAGCACCGGCAACATCGCCATCTTCCTCAACACTTCCCCCGTATTCGTCGCCGTCGGCGCCCACTACCTCTTGCCCGGCGACCGCATGCACTGGGCAAAGGCGCTGGGCCTGGCGCTCGCGACGGCAGGAATTGCCGTCCTGTTCGCCAACGACACGCTCGTCACGCACTCGGACCGCTGGCGCGGAGACTTGATGGTGCTGGGCGGCGCGCTGCTGTGGGGCCTGACCACGCTGTACGCCAAGCGCTTCATGGTGCACCGCATGAGCGCGTTCCGCATCCTATACGGGCAGATTCTTGTGTCTACTCCAGTGCTGCTGGTCGTCTCGCTGGCCATGGAACCCCGTCCCTTCTTCGCCGTCACCCGACTCACCGTCGCCATGATCTTGTTCCAGGCCGGCATCACCGTCTCGATCAGCTACATGGCGTGGACGGCGCTGTTGCGCACCTATTCGGCCTCGACCATGCAGTCGTTCACCTTCCTGACGCCCGTGTGGGGGGTGCTGCTGGGCGTCGCGGTGATGGGCGACGAAGTGCAGGCGCTCCTCGTCGCGGGGATCGCGCTGGTGGGGTTGGGCATCTTTCTGGTCAACCGTGCTCCGCGGCGCAGCCGCGGCCGCCCTTGACGGAACCGCCATGCTGAAGCGCGTGTTGGGCCGTACCGGCTGGGCCGTCGGCGAAATCGCTTGCGGCACCTACAAGACCTTCGATGTCGCCGGCAGCGCCGGCCAGGCGAAGGTGGCCGCCCTCATGCGGGCCAACCTCGAACAGGGCGTCAACCTGTTCGATTCCGCTCCGATGTACGGCCAGAGCGAGGCCAATATCGGCCACGCCCTGGGATCGGGAACGCTCGCAGGCGCGCACCAGGCGCTCATCGCGACGAAGGTGTTGCAGCAGGATGTGGACGGGGCCAAGCGGCAAATCGCCCATTCCTTCACCGCGATCGGCGGGCGGATCGACCTGCTCCAGATCCACAACATGGCGGGCTGGCGCACGATCCTGCCGTATCTGGCCGAGCTCAAGGCCCAGGGGCGCATCCGCGCCACCGGCGTCACCCATTACGACCCCGGCGCCTTCGGCGAGATCGAGGCGGCCATGCGTACGGGCCAAGCCGACGTGATCCAGATTCCCTGGAACCTGCTGGAGCGGCGGGTCGAGCAGCGTCTCGTTCCGCTGGCGCGCGACCTGAACCTGGGAGTGCTCGTAATGACTCCGATCTGTCCGCTCTTCCGCCGCAGCGGGCTGCTCTCCGCCCTGCAGGACGTCGATCTGTCGCCGTGGCGCCCCTACGGCGTCACCGACGCCGGCAGCCTGTGCCTCAAGTATCTGCTGTCCAAGCATCCCACCGCCGTGCTTTTGCCCGCCACCTCGCGCCTGGAGCGGGTGGCCTCGAACGCGGCGGTCAGCGGCCCGCCCCCCCTGCCGCCCGAAGAGATCGCCCGTCTGGAGAAAAGGTTCTAGACGACCGCCGCCCCGCTTCCACGCTGTGACGCTGCCCGCCTGGCATGAGGGTGTGCGCGAATCGCCGGTGGCACCGCTCCCACCGGCGCTCGCCCGGGCTGGCGGGTTCCTCGCGAAAGCGCTCGGCCGGCCTGGCGGGTTCCTCGCGCAAAGGCTCGGAACTTGCCTTTCGTCAAGACCTTCGCTCTCAATGTGTGATGGCTTTACCGATAGAGTCAATGCGCTGTCCGTCGCCGGGCGGGGCGCGCATCGGGCGGCGCGCCGCGCGCGGAAGGCAGTCTTCCTCGGCTCGCATCGAGGGATCCTCCATGCTCTGTTCAGATGGCCTGTTCACGTCCGAGTCCGTAAGCGCGGGTCATCCAGACAAGCTATGTGATCGGATTTCGGACGGCATCCTGGACGCCTTCCTGAGCCTGGATTCCCACTCCCGTGTGGCCTGCCAGACTTTTGCGGCCAACCAAAAGATCCTCGTCGCGGGCGAGTTCCGCACCCGCGATCCCGCCCACTTCGACGCGGTACAGCGCCAAGCCGAATCCATCGTCCGTGAGACCCTGCGCCAGGCCGGATATGGGCGGGCCGACCTCGACATCGATCCGGACCTTTGCGACGTGGAGATCCGCTTCAACCGGCAGAGCCCCCAGATCGCTGCCGGCGTGGATCAGGCGGGCGGCGTGCTGGGGGCCGGGGACCAGGGCATCATGTTCGGCCATGCGACGGACGAGACGGAAGCGCTGATGCCCCTGGCGTGGTCTCTGGCCACCGATCTGATCGCGCGGGGCATGTCCGTGCGGGGTGCGCCGGGCAGTCCCTTGCGGCCGGATGCGAAGAGCCAAGTCACGATCCGCTACCGCAACGGGAAGCCTGCCGGAGTGCAGACGGTGCTGGTGTCCTGGCAGCACCAACCGGACGCGAGCGTCGAGGACGTTCGCCGCTATGTGTCGTCCCAGGTCGTCGACGCCGTCATCCCGCTGCCGCTCCGCGCGGCGGATTTCCGCCTGATCGTCAATCCGGCAGGTCCCTGGACCCTGGGGGGACCCAAGGCCGACACGGGCCTGACCGGACGCAAGAACATCGTCGACACCTACGGCGGGGCCTGCCCCCACGGCGGAGGAGCCCTTTCCGGCAAGGACCCCTCGAAGGTGGACCGCTCCGGCGCCTACGCGGCGCGCTACGTGGCCAAGCACGTTGTCGCCGCGGGTCTGGCCAGGCGTTGCACGGTGCAGGTCGCCTACGCCATCGGCCGCCCGGACCCGGTCTCGCTGGCGGTGGACCTGCACGGGACGGGCCGGGTGGCGAACGATGTGCTGACGGCTGCCGTTCCTGCCGTGTTCGATTTGACTCCCGCGGGAATTCTCCGCGAACTCGATCTCTTGCGCCCGATCTACAGCGCCACCGCAGTTCTCGGCCATTTCGGCCGCTGGCGAAATCCGGACGTGTTTCCTTGGGAGCGGACGCCCCGCGTTGCGGATTTGCTGCGCGCCGTCGCCGCCCAGTTCACAATGTGACGCGGGCGCGCCCGAAGCGGGGCGCGCTGGTGCGCCGCACCAGGCGCCTCCGTCCTGTTCGCCGCGCCGCGGCGCCGTCCGCCGCCGCGACAGACCCTCGCGGGGGGTTTCCAGGATGGCGGCGTTGGCGCCGGCCGAGGATCCCACACTGCCGGCGGAGCCGTCCCTCCGCCCGCCCGAACGCCAAGGGCGCCCATTAGGCGCTGGCCTGGACTTGCTGAGGCGGGTTTAACCACGCTTTCAATTGGGCCTGCAGATCCGTAAGGCTGAACGGCTTTCGCAAGATGCCCCGGATGGCCAAGCCATCGAATTGCTCCAGCAATTCGGGTTCGTTCTTCCCGCTCACGACGACGGCGGGGAGATTTGGCGCCAAGGAGCGCAACGCCCGCAGGGTACTGGGGCCGCTCATTCCGGGCATGCTGGCATCCACCAAGGCCCACTCAACGGCCGAGCCGTGCTCGCGCAGCAACCGCACCGCCTCCTCCCCGCAGCCGGCCTCGATGACGCTCAGACCGAGCTCGCGCAGCGTCATGGCCGTCAATTGCCGCACGGCGGGTTCGTCGTCCACGACAAGCACCGCGCCGTCCCGGCTCCAGAGCCGCTCCGCGGGTTCGGTCCCGCCTTGTGCAGCCGCGACGGCCGGAAGGAGTATCCGGACGGACGTACCCGCGCCTGGCCGGGAGGTCACGCGAATGGCGCCCTGGTGTCCGCGCACGATCCCCAACGCGGCCGGAAGGCCCAGCCCGTGCGCCCCCGGCCTGGTCGTGAAAAAAGGATCGAAGACGCGGGAAAGCACCTCCGGGGTCATGCCCGGGCCCGAGTCCGTCACTTCAAGGAAGACGTAATCCCCCTCGGCGGTATCTCCGGCCAGATGGTATCCGTCGAGCTGTTCCCGGCTGACGCGCACGCACCCCGTCGTCAGCGCGATTTCCCCCGCTTCCTTGCCGATGGCTTCCGCGGCATTCTTGATCACGTTGACGATGAGCTGCCGCAGCTGCGAGGCGTCGCAGACGACGGCGGGAAGGTCCTGCCGGCACCGCAAAGCGATCCGCGCCGTCCTGGGCACGGTCACTTGCAGCAGGGGCATCATCCCGCCGACCAGTTCGTTCAGCGACAGCGGTCCCACCTGCAGCTTCCCTCTGCCCGAATACGCGAGCATCTGCTCGGCCAGATCGGCGGCCTGCCGGGCGGCATTCGTCACGGTCTGCAACGAGGCCCGCGTGTCGCCGGACAAGCCCGGATCGTACAGCGCGAGCGCGACATGGCCGAGGATTCCGCTCAGCAGGTTGTTGAAATTATGCGCGATGCCGCCAGCCAGCGAACCCAGGCTCTCCAGCTTCTGCATCTGCAACATCGCTTCGGCGGCATGCTTGCGCTCGGTTATGTCCTCCAGCACGCCGACCAGGCCCGCAATCTTGCCCTGGCCGTCCCGCAGCGGCAGGCGCAGCACGCGCATGATGCGTGGCGGCTGCCCGGGCAATGCCACCGGCATTTCCGGAACTTCGTGGGGTTGGCCGCTGTTCAAGACCGACTGATCGTAGCCGGCGATCCGCTCCCGGATGTCCTCCGGTAGGCCCGCGGAAAGATCCGGGGGCGGCGGGGCGCCGGGCTCCACGCCGTAACCGGCCGCCATCTGGCGGTTGATCATCACCGTACGCCGCTCACGGTCCTTCACGAACACCCAGACCGGCAATGCGTCGAACACGGTCTGGAGCAGGAGGCGGCTCTCCCTCACCCTCTGCTCGGCCAGATGGCGCTCCGTTATGTCCTCCCCCACTCCGACGGTGCCCACGATTTCACCGGCCTCGTTCCTGAGAGGTTGCTTGACCAGGCGCCGCCACCTGTCAGTGCTCAAACCGAAGTATCCCTGCACCGCCTCACGAACGACCGGCCGGCCGGTCGTGGCCACTTCCTTGTCCAGGGCATGCGACTCCTGCACCGCCTCGGGACGGGTCCCTGGAATCTCCTCGATGCGTCTTCCGATCATCCGCTCCGGCGTCAATCCGGCCATGGCGGCCCCGCGCTCGTTCGTCAGGATATAGCGGCCCCCCAGGTCCTTCGCGAATACCGAGTAGGGGATGCTGTCGATGACCGATTGCAGCAGCCGCTGACTGTCCTTCACCCGCCGCTCCGCGCGATAGCGGTCGGTGATGTCCTCGACCAGCCCGACGACTCCGGCCACGCGGCCCGCCTCATCCTTGAGAGGCAGCTTGATGTGGCGGAAACGCCGATCGGCGCTTGCCTCGATAAGCGCGGCCATCTCCTCGTGGATGACAGGCTTGCCGGTGGCCAGCACTTCCCGATCCGCGGCGAGCGTCTGTTCCAGGATCTTGGGAACGGTGCCGGGCAGGTCCCGCAGATTCAGACCGACCATCCGCTCCGGCGTCAGCGAGACGCTGTCGGCAAAATGCTTGTTCGCCAGGATGTAGCGGTGATTCGTGTCTTTTGCGTACACGTCATGCGGGATCGTGTCGATAACCGACTGCAGCAGGCGCCGGCTGTCCCTCACCCGCCGCTCCGCCAGATAGCGGTCGGTAATGTCTTCGACGAGGCCGACGAGGCCCACCACGCGGCCGGCCTCGTCCCTCAGCGGCAGCTTGACGGAGCGCCGCCAGCGCTCGGCGGCGTTTCCGAACAGCCCAGGTACGGCTTCGCGTATAGCGGGCATTCCGGTGATCAGCACTTCCCGATCCTCGGCGAGCGCCTCATTCAGGATGGCGGGGGCGGCTCCGGGCAGGTTAAGCGCGTGCATTCCGATCATCTGCTGCGGCGTCAGTCCCGCGGTATCGGCAAAGAACTTGTTCACCAGGATGAAGCGGCCTGCGGTGTCCTTCGCGAACACGGCGTGCGGAATGGTATCGATGACGGACTGCAGCAGGCGCCGGCTGGCTTCGAGCTTTTCCTCCGCCTCCACCTGCGCCGTGATGTCCTCGGACAGCACCACCAGGCCGGTCACCCGGTCCCGTCCGTCGAAAATCGGGGCGCGCACGGCGCGGCGGTGCGATCGGGTGCCGTCGCGGAGCGTAATGGCCACCTGCGGAAGCTCCGAGCCGATGCCCTCGGCCAGCACCAGGCGGTCGGCCCGGGACATCCGTTCCGCGTCCGCCGGAAGGATTCCCGCAATGTCATGCGGGGTCTTGCCGATCAGGCTTTCAGGCGCGCACCGCCACATACTGGCCATCGCCGCGTTGATCAGAAGATACCGGCCCTGGGCGTCCTTGGCCGTCAGGGAGTAGGGAATGGCGTCGACCACGGTGCGCAGGAGGCGCTGGCTGGCCCACAGCTCTTCCTCGGTGCGCTTGCGTTCGGCGATTTCAGCGGAGAGCTGGGCGTTGACGCTGCGCAGCTCCTCGGTGCGAGCCGCCACTTCGCGCTCGATGCCGTCCCGCGACGCCTGCAGCGCCCCGATCAGACGCTCGCGCTCCTGCCCCGTGCGCACGCGGTCGCGGAAGGAGCGGCCGGCCTGATGCGCGAAGTGCACCTGCACGGCGCTGTAGGCTGCCAGCATGGCGGCCATGGCGTGGCCCATTACGGAGTTGTGCACGGCAAAGCCCAGGATGAGCGGAGCCATGCTGGCGATCAGGTAGGCCAGAAACGCGGGAAACAGGGGCGCCAGCCAGGTAGACGCGGCCGCCGCCTGCCCGCCGATCACGAAGGCAATGAAGACTTGGTAGACCGCGGGTACTCGGGGCAACAGCGCGATGGCCAGCGTCCCCCAGAATGCCCCAAAGAGTCCCGACCAGACCGTCGCGCGCAACAGGGTGCGGCGGCGCACCGCCACCGGGTGCGCGCGCCCCCGGTTGCGCCGCCAACGGAGCAGGCGCTGGCACGCCGCCAGCCAAACCAGTCCGATCCAAGGTCCCAGCGCCAGGGGGCTGGCGATCTGGAAAAGAACAGCGCCGGTGATCGCTGCATTGAGCATGTTACCCAGCGCCATCGTGGGCGTGCCGCGGGACAATACCGCCACTTGCTCGATGCGCAAGGCCTGGGATTGCGGGGATTCGTCCCCGAAACAGGCATCGGGAAGACGGCGCCAAAGGCTGAGGTCATGTTGCATGTTCAATGGCTCGTCATGAATGTCGTCAATCCGCCCGCTGCGGCCAGCCGTTTGCGGCCTGCCCGATGGATCGGCCCGAGGCCCGGCCCCATCGAAGGCGCCGGCCTTTCCACGTCAGATCTCATGACCCAAAGCGCAGCGCTCAAAGATTCACATTTAATGATGGAGGAATGATGGAGGAAGGATCGAGACGATCGCGGGAGGTGATTATTTTTCGGACAGCGAGATAGCTGGGCGGGGCCTGTGGTGCAAAGTAGTGCCGGCACCTATGCGAATGCGCGGCCCAGGCATGGCTGAGCTCCGCCATCGTAACTGCCGATGCGATCGCCGGCCCCTGCCAGCCGCCGTCGGGTGCAGGGGCCGTCTGCCGCGCGGCGGCCCCCTGCCCGCCCGGGCAACGAAGCGACGACCGATTCTGGAAGGCGTCGGCTTACTCTGCGGCGGCCGGATCAGCCAGGGTCTTGTTGCCGGCGTTTGGCCGAGAAGCCGGTAGCACCGTCGCTATGGCCGCGGAAAGCTCGCCCAGCGCGAATGGCTTCTGGAGGAAAGCGTCGAATCCCAGGGCCTTGGCATCCTTCTCGCCGTGTGTGTCGTGAAGTCCCGAGCAGAGAATGACCGGGATGGACGGCCGGATGGCCTTGATGCGTTTCAATACGGCGTCTCCGCTCATGCCGGGCATCGTGTGGTCCGTGAAGACGACATCGAACCGGCCGGGATCCTGCTCGAACAGCGTGCAAGCCGCGATCGGATCGGGCAGGGCGGTGACGCCATATCCGAGGTGTTCCAGGGCCGTCCGGACCAGTTTGACGACCATTTCCTCGTCGTCGATGAACAGAACCCGCTCGTTCCCAGGCGCCTCGACGCGCCCCGCTTCCTCGGGGGCGGCCGGATGCGATTGCGGTACGGGGAGGATGATTTCAAAGGTCGTGCCCGCATGTTCGCGCGTGGCCACTCTGATCCCGCCCTTGAGCTGTTTGACGATATTGAACACGACGAACAGGCCCAGCCCGGTGCCGGTGCTGCCTTGGCGGGTGGTGAAGTAGGGCTCGAAGATGTGTGCCGCCGTCTCCTCGCTCATGCCGTGCCCGGTATCCTTCACTTCGATGCGGATGAAATCGCCCGGGGCGGGGACGCCCAGATATCCCGTCGTCGCTTGCACATGGACGGCTTCCATGGAGAGGGTGAGTTGCCCGCCCTCGGGCATGGCTTGGCAGGCGTTCACGCAGAGATTCATGAGCACGCGGTGCACGGCGCTCGGATCGCCCAGCACCGCAGGCAGCCCCCGCGGGATGGTTTCGGCAATCGAAATCGCCTTGGACGCCGTCGAGCGCATCAGCGTCGCCACTTCTTTCGCGACAGCGTCGAGCTGGACGGGCTGGGAGGGTTGCGCGCCTTGCCGGAC
>Ga0187804_10000252_pt1 | contig 12518 bp, 14 predicted proteins | sample NC_wetland_sal_i_3_FD_132961 | JGI IMG/M metagenome (GOLD analysis project Ga0187804, IMG submission 132961) | Wetland sediment microbial communities from Neuse River Estuary, North Carolina, USA - Control_4 | ecosystem: Environmental > Aquatic > Freshwater > Wetlands > Sediment | place: USA...
ATCGTGCGCCCGCGCCCATCGCGCAAAATCGCGGCCGCAATCTTCACGCGTACCGGCGCGCGTTTCCACCGGCGCGCCGGAATTTCATCCAGTACTCCCAGCGCCCGCGCGCGGCACCACCTCGCAACCGGGCACGCTTCGCAGCGCGGCGATCGCGGCGTGCAAATCGTCTCGCCCAATTCCATCAGTGCCTGATTCCAATCGCCCGCCGCCCGCGTCGCAAGCAATCGCTGCGCCGCACCCGCAAGCGCCTTCCACCGCCGCGGTGCACGCAATTCCCCGCGCTCCGCCCCCAGCCGCGCAAGCACCCGCGCCACGTTCCCATCCAGCACGGCCAGCGGCGCATCGTACGCAATACTCAAAACCGCCGCCGCCGTATAACTGCCCACGCCCGGCAGCTTCAGCGCCGCTTCCCGCTCGCGTGGAAATTTTCCGCCATGGCGCGTCACAATCTCCCCGGCCGCCCGCTGCAAATTTCGCGCGCGGCTGTAATAGCCCAGCCCCGACCAAAGCTTCAGCACCTCCTGCTCGCGCGCACGCGCGAGCGACTGCACGCATGGGAAGCGCCGCAGAAAACGGTGATAATAAGGCAGCACGGCGGCGATGCGCGTCTGTTGCAGCATCACCTCCGCCACCCAAATGCGATACGGATCGCGGCTGCGGCGCCACGGCAGATCCCGCTTGTGCGCGCGGAACCAGCCCAGCAGCCGCTCCTGAAATTTCTGCCTTGCCGTCCCGGTGAGATGAATCGCCATGCGCGCTTATTCTCGCACACGGCCGCCGCTACAGCGACTTGATGAAAAGGAAATACGCCGAGGACCAAAGCGCGGCCGGTATCGTTCTCTGCGCCCGGCTGGTCACGATAATCTTGAAGATTTCCCGCTCGCTCGAAAGCTCATCCAGAAAAGCGCCGCCAGTTTGCGACCCGTCGGGCTCGACCAATGCCATCGCCCGCAACGCGTCGTAAATAATTTCGCGCGCGGGCGCCATCGGCGTCGAAAACCGGTCGGTGCGAAACTGCATCACGGAATTGATTTCATGAAAATGCCACGCGATGCAGGCCGTCAGCGAAACCGCGCGCTCGAATCGCTCCGCATGTTCCGCTGCTGCCAGCGCCCCCAGTTCGGCGAGCGGCGGCCCCATGAACGGGTCGAGCACCAGCATCACGCGCCGCTCGTCTTCGCGCGCGAATTCCCGCACCATCAGCCGCCCCGTCTTCGCGCTCACTTTCCAGTCCACGAACCGCGCGCTGTCCGTTGCCTGATACCCGCGCAGCGAATGCAGCTCGTGGCCGCGCCCGCGAAAATGGCTGGCCATCTCCCCGCTCAGCAGCGGCAGCACTTCGTAAAATTGCTCAGTCGGCTCGACGCGCGGATACACCACAATCTCGACTTTCGATTCCACTTTCCGCGTTTTTTCGAAAAATCCAAAAGGGAAGCGTGTGCGGATGCCAAACGCGTTCTGCCTATAGACACCGCGCCGCGGAAAAACCAGCTCCACCTTTTGACGCGCCGCATCCATCCGCGGGATGTAGGGAAAATAAACCGGCCGCGTCAAAATCTGCGCCTCATCCTTTTTCGCTTCCCCCACCACCCGCAGCGAAAACGACGGCAGCGCCTGCTTCTCATTCCGCAGCTCCAGCTCCGCCAGCACCGGCTGCTCTGCGAAAATATGCTCCGGCAGATCGAACTTTAAATCCACGCCGGTCAAGACCACCCGCGAAAGCACGCCGGAAATCAGAATGCCCGCGAGCGAGCAGGCCAGAATCATGAAAAGCAAATTGTTGCCGGTGTTCACCGCGGCGAGAATCAAAATAAAAACGGCGCCGAGATAAATCATGCCCTCGCGCGTGAGCCGGTAATCCACCTGATAAACGAGCCAGCGCAAGCTCGTCCGCCGCGCAAGCGTGGGCACAATCGTCACCGCCACCCACGCCGCCATCCCCAGCGCTATCACCGTCGTTGCCCCGGCCAACCAGATGCGTCCGGTTTGCGCTGCCGCTGCCGAAAAAAGCGCCACAAGCAACGCCGCCGATAGCACCAGCATCGCGACGCCGAAACTCCGCCAGCCGGCCTTGTCGCGCCCCTGCCACCAGCGTGCCACGGTCGATGCCGCCATTGGATTTATACCGGAACGCGAACGGTCTCGAGGATTTCGCGGAGAATCGCTTCGGCCTGCTCGGATTTTTTCTGCGTGGAGACGTATCGCGAACTCACCACCACCCGGTGCGCGAAAACAGGAAGAATCAGCCGCTTGAAATCATCGGGCAAACAAAAATCCCGGCCTTCAAGATACGCGCGCGCCTGCGCCGCCCGATGCAGCATCACGGCGCCTCGCGGGCTCACACCCAGCGCCAGCTGCTCCGAATTTCGCGTGCGCTCCACAATCTCGAGCGCGTAATCGAGCAAGCTTTCTTCCACTTTCACTTTTCCGACCGCCTCCTGCATCGCGTTCACGTCGTTCGCATCCATCAGCGGCGCAAGCGCTTCCACAGGCGCATGCCCCGCGCCGTTGCGAATGATTTCCTTTTCGCTTTCGCGCGCCGGGTAGCCCATGCGGATGCGCATCAGAAAACGGTCGAGCTGCGATTCCGGCAGAGGATACGTCCCGTGATGCTCGATGGGATTTTGCGTTGCCAGCACCAGAAACGGTTTCGGCAGCGCGTGCGTGTGATTGTCCACCGTGATTTGCGCTTCATTCATCGCTTCGAGCAGCGCCGATTGCGTTTTCGGCGTGGTCCGGTTGATTTCGTCCGCCACGATAATATTCGCGAAAATCGGCCCAGGCTTGAATTCGAACTCCTGCCGCGCCGGATTGAAGACGCTCACGCCGATCACGTCGCTCGGCAGCAGGTCCGACGTAAATTGAATTCGCTGGAATGAGCAGTGGAACGACCGCGCCAGCGCCTGCGCCAGCGTCGTCTTGCCCACGCCCGGCACATCCTCGATCAGCAAATGCCCGCGCGCCAGGAGCGTCGTCAGCGCCAGCTGGATCACGTCTTCCTTGCCCTTCACAACGCGCGCGATCGAGCGTTGCAGCTCCCCGAGCCTGCTATGCGCCGTAATGGTCGTTGATTGCAATTCGCCTAGCCTTCTGCTACATAATGTTGAGACGTAATTTCGTCCGAAGGAACTTTGTAGGTCGCGGTTTCAACCGCGACACGCGATGCTTCTTCATGTCGGGGCTTTCGCGTTTTTTGCGTTCCGACGTATTTTGTCGGGAAGCCCCTGAAGTTCCCTCGTGGGCGACTAGCTCAGTTGGTTAGAGCGCTCCCCTCACACGGGAGAGGTCAAAGGTTCAAGTCCTTTGTCGCCCACCATGCCCCTCCCAATTCTGCCATCTTTGCTTCGACCGCCTGTACCCCTGTTTTGGTTGGCTGTGCCCAAGAAGTTGTGGACCAGAATAGACCGGCTCCGAAATTAGTTGCATGCTGCGCGGAGCCAACCGACCGATCTTTACGTTTGAACTATCCCCGAGCCGAATCCTTTCTGAAAGTCACCGTACCCAAAATCCTCGCAGGAGAATTGCATCCCGCCGGGGCGAGGGTGTACTTTATCCCTCGTCCGTGAAGTGAAAATTCGAATTCCCAATTCATAAGGAGAAGTATCGTGCGCGGAATGTTCCCATTAACTCTCGCTCTCGCCCTCGCGGGCATGGCTCCTTCGCTCCATGCCCAGGATCCCAGAGCCGACATTGAAAAAAGGTTGTCTTCACAATTTACGCGCACCAAATTCACCGCCGACCTCTCGGACGTCGCCGTCGCAGGCTCCGTTCTCACCCTCCATAAAGACGGCCTCCTCATGTGCAGCACCGAAGCAAAATCTCCACCCACCAACACCTACAAAAACGGCAATATCTCCATGGGCTTCGGCGCCAATATGGCCTGGGGCATGGCGTTGGGCGCGGCCGGTCAACAGGCCGCCCAAATCGCGCAGCGCAAATTCGTCACCGGCGAAAAGTTCTGGGTCACGGAATTTCACGTGAAGGAGGACGGAGTCTATTTTGTCTTCTACAGCGACCCGTTCAATGACGTCCGCTACTATACCCAGCTAAAATTCCCGTTCCCCAAGAACGTCCCCCCGCCGGCGGACAGCGTGATGCAGACCATCGCCGAGGTCATCGCCGTGGATGCTCCCGCCCAGGAAGCCCCCGCCGCGGACGCCGCTCCAGCCCCAACGCCCCCTGCCGATCAACCGGCCGCGGCCCCGAAGACCATCGGCGTCGGCCAGACGATCGATCAAGTGCTCGGCATCCTCGGCCAGCCCCCAAAAATCGTCAATCTCGGCGCCAAACAAATCTACTACTACCCCGATATGAAGGTCATCTTCATAGGCGGAAAAGTCGCCGACGTTCAGTAGGCGACGGTCAGCAACCGAGGTTCAGTATCCGGCGGCTAAATAATCTAAAGCGGGCTAAGCACCATTCAATGCGAGGCATAGGATTCCATTCGCCAAAATGACCAACACCCTCCGCTTCCTCCAAATCTTCGCCCTTGGCGCCTGGGTCGGCTCGATCTTCTATTTCAGCGCCGCCGTCGCCCCCGCCGCTTTTCGCGTCCTCGGAAATCAGGACCAGGCCGGCGTCCTCATCGAATTCACCTTGCGCCGATTGCACACGCTCGGAGTTGTCGCGGGCATCGTCTTTCTCTTCGCCTCCGCAATCCTCGCCATCTCCGTCGAAGCTTCCCGCAAATCGCTTCTCCTGCCCGTCGCCGGCGTAGCTCTCATGGTCATCCTCACCATCATCTCGCAGCACGTGGTAATCCGCCGCATGCATCACTTGCGGGCGCAAATGGTCTCCGTCGCCGCAACCCCTCCCGATAATCCCCTCCGCGCCGAATTCGACCGCCTCCACGCCATCTCCGTCCGCCTCGAAGGCTCGGTCCTGCTCCTCGGTTTCGCCTCCCTCTTCCTCACCGTCCGCGCCAAATTCCCCTGAGCCCCGGCCCACCCGCCGCGCTTGATCTGTACTCACACTACTTTCGGTCACCTCGTGAGGTTTTTGTCGTCGATCTTTGCCGTTTCCAAATTTCCACCACTCCGTCTGCACGGAAGAATTCCTCGATTCTCCTTGACTCCCGTATCCCCAGCGAGCAGACTCCTTATCAGTTCCGCGGTTGGATGCGGGTTGCAGGCTCTCTGGCCACACCCAATACGCGCTAGTCGCCACATCATAGGTATTTTCCCCAGCCGCGCTGGATGCAACAGCACATACCTCGTTCAGAAGCCTTAACCCTGAAACAACCGCCGTCCAAGGCCTCGCCGCTCTAGCCACTCGCACCGCGCGAGGCTGAACTTCGTTTTTCGCAAACAAGGAGAACACTCGATGTCTGAACAAAATAAGGCAGTCGTCCGTCGTACTTTCGAAGAACTCTGGAACAAGGGCAATCTGCAACTCGCAGACGAGTTCTTTTCCCCCAATTACGCTCACCACGATCCTTCCACGCCCGAAGTGGGCCGCGGCCCTGAGAGCGAGAAGAAGCGCATCACTCTTTACCGCAATGCTTTCCCCGACCTTCGTTTGACGGTCGAGGGCCTCTTTGCCGATGGTGAAACAGTGGTGGCTCGCTGGTCCTGTCAAGGTACCCATAAAGGCGAGCTCAATGGCATTGCTCCCACAGGGAAGCAGTTCACCATCTCGGGTATCACCATCGCCCATTTCGCAAATGGCAAGATGGTGCAAGGCTGGATCAATTGGGACGCTCTCGGCCTGATGAAGCAACTCGGCGTCGTTCCTGAAATCGCCCAAGCCAAGGTCGCCGTAGGCGCAAGGTAATCGTCCAAGCTCCCCAGAAAACGGAAGGCCCGATCTGTCCTCGGGCCTTCCGTTTCAGAGCCTGATTCAATTCAGTGGAATTCCCCAGCCAGCCGTTCCCGGGAGCGCCAATCCTCGACCGCCGATTTCCGGAGGCTCCCAATTGGCGATCGAAAAATCCCTGGGTCGGCCGTTCGCCTTTGCCGCCCATCCTCTGACCTTGGTGGTCACCAGGACGTATAGTCGGTTCACCGGACATTACGAGTACTACTTCACATGTCCTATGACTGCACTAATCGCGACTTGGCCGCCCGAGAACCCTTCAACGCTACCCTGACGCAAATAGCGATTTTCACAAAGGCCATGTTGACTTTTCAGCGCTCGGATCGCGCCACGGGGCCGACCTCCGTTTCAATCCGCGAGAGAATGGTTGTGCAAGGGCTCATCGCTTACATGGGAGGTGGGGAATGTCCGAATACAGCTTCCAGTTGCGAGGCTGGCACGCTGTTGTCGGAATCATAGCGCTACTTGGATTTGCGGGCATTCAGATATGGCTGCGGGTCCGCTCGGTGGACGACGGGATGCGAGAAGCCGTGCGCCTCGAATTGTTGAACGAGTATTCCGGGAGGGGCCCGAAGGACATCGCGCGGCTGGTCACCGAGGCTCGCGCAGGCTCGCCGGTCGAGCCCGTGCCCGAGGTGGTTCAGCGGGACGTGGAGTTGGCCTCGATTGCGGCGCACGGCAGAATGGGTGGACCGGTGACTCTCGTTCGAGCTGAGGTCACCGTGGACGGCGGTCCGCCGCCGGACGGCCGGACGGTTCGCTATTTCCGCGTATCGCGGAAGTTTATGGGCGGCGGTTGGATGGTGGTTGGCGAAAGCGATTCCTACCTCTATTACAGGGAACTGATGCCCTGACTCGCCACGGGCCCCGACAGCGAGCCACCTCCCTTAGCCTGACATGCCCGGCAAGCGCGTGAATCGGGCATGTGGCTGCCGGATATACATCTGCGCGAGGGGAAAGAGACACGCCACGATGATCGCAAGTCTGCTGCGAGCAATTTTAGCAATGTGTATCGATTGCTGCCGTTAGAACGTCGTGATACCCTCTCCCGCCATGAAGTGGCCGAGGATGGCTTTCTGCGCCGTGAGCTGCTGCATTGCCCTCGCGCAAAGCGCAGGTTCACCGCCTCAGGCCGAGCCACATTTCGTGCCCGCAGTGGGTCAGACGTTTTATTTGGATTTGGACTCGGCTGACGGCAGAGCTTCACACTGGCGTCACGATGATATTCGCAATCTGTGCGTGCTCCACGCGACCATTCGCATTCCGAGGATCGGGAAGTTCATCCACGCTTGGCCCGATTTCCGGATACAGCTCCAGGACGCCGGCCCTGACGGAGAGGCAAAGCGAGTTGGTATTGAAATGTGGACCCAAACCCATCGTGCTCCGCTGGACATTCGCGTCTTTCAGTACGACGGACGCGACATGATGACTTCCGAAAGTTCCAGTGTCAGGCTGAGCCTGGATGTTGACATGCCGGTGGTGTTCGTTTGGATGCCTGATCATTCGATCGTCATTCGAATCGGCCAAACCGAACTGCACCGCCTCAAAATTTCCTGGCCGATCGAGCGGATTGCCGTCGCATCAGGGAACGGAGAGATGATCGTCAACCCATTAGTTCTGGGATGTATCGAGAAAACGCCTCGGTCATAACCGTTCGTCCTAAAAAGTGTGCAACACAGACTCTCAGTGCCCGCTTCCGTTCAGGAAAGAGCCCGTCAGCACCGCCGAAAATCTGGAGGTTCATGTCAAGATCCGGCCCCCGGCAGTCAAGTCACCTGACATGTTCCGGGCCACTACTTGCCTTGTCCCGTTACCGCGTCAATCAGGCCCTACGACGCTATCGTAAGCGAGCAGAACTGCTGTAGCATGTCTTGCGGTGACAATTTCGTGAGCCACGACTTGAAAACGATTGTCCGTGATGGGAACAAAGCGATGTTCTCACACTATCGGGACGGTAATTTCTTCTACGTGGTCAAGGTTCGAGACCAGGCATATAGCTTTCCGATCCCCATCGACGATGCGAAGGGTTCGACCTTTTTCGCCGAGTTCAAGGCAATCACCCTGATGCGCTGGATTCGCAAAGCAATCGAGGACAAGACCTTCCAACTCGTGAAATCATGAAGTCCACGTCGACGGAACCACCCCAAGTCGGCGCCGGATCCAATTTTTACGGTAAGCGTGTGAATCGGGACTTAGGCTTAGGCTGACCGTGCCTCACGGCAGATCCTGGGAACAGAGCCAAAGGTAGAATGCGGTCGAGCCTCGACCGAGGACGATGCCAACTATAGCTCCGAGCATCGAGTGAGTATGGTAGTAGCTGAGACCGAAGTCGAATACGGCGCAAATGCCAACAGTAACCGCGACGGACTTCATCTTACTCGTACTCATATCCCTCCCTCGCCTGCTGCAAGCAATCTGACCGACAGCAGGTTTTAGTCCGCGCTACGGGTCTGTTGGCGGCTGGCCCGGCCATTCGCATTCACATCTCTAACAATTTGCTGCAGACCAGGCGCGATCATGTCAGTGCGGTAGTTTCCTCAACGGTGATTCGCAGTCGTCTTGCTCCTGCATTTGCTTTTGAGGTGCAACTTCACCGTGCTCCACACCTTCATCGTCGTTTGCGAACCGTGAGGAGGTGTTGATGTTGCCTTCCGGCCTCACACGCCCCCAAAAAGTTCAGTACTGGAACTGTCCCAAAAATCTGTACTCACGACCAGTCGAATTTCGTTTATCAATGTTCTACCATAACCCATGTCGCAACCAGATCAACTCAAAATCCACCCCGCCCCCCACGAAACTGCCCCGCCCCACAGTTGCTGCTGCCGGTTATTCCCATCTCGCGATCGCGCTTTTCGGGTCACGGACCGCTTTTTGCCCTTCACTCGCCACCGGGTACTCGCCACTAGCCGCTGCAATTCTAATAGCGAACTTGGTCGATCAAGCCACATCGCATCTCATAGAAAAAAAACAACATCGTCAAAGTCTAATAGCAAACTTTTCGCACTTCTTACTTTGTCGATTTCGCATTCCGCCACCCGCTCCTCCCCCGGTTTCCGCGGGAAGCCAAGACCTCGACCCAACCATGAAGTGAATTCCGCTTCCCTCGTCCCCCACCCCTCGCCCCTGGTCCCTGATTTCCCACCCGCAACATTCAACAAACCAGAATTTAGATCAACTCGCAGCAAACACGCGCCTTACAAGATTTCTACCCGCAACAAAAACGGCATTTCCAAAATCGCTGCCCTATCCTCGTCCCTTCCGACGGCCAACCTTCTTCCCGCCCCGCTTCTTCTTCGGCCCCGCCTTCTTGATCTTCCGCGCATCCTTCCCCGCAAGCTGCACCGCCCGCCACATATACCAGCTCGCCACCGTCCGGTAAGGCCGCCAGCGCTCGCCGAATTCAGCCAACTCGCGCGGCTTCGGTATCTTCTTCTTGCCGTATGTGATGGCAAACCCCTTCTGCACCCCGTAATCGTGAATCGGCAGCACGTCGGGCCGGCCCAGCCGAAAAATCAAAAACATCTCCACCGTCCACGCCCCGATGCCGCGCACCGAAATCAGCCTCTCAACCAACTCCTCATCCGTCAGCTTCTGCGCCGCTTCAAGCGTCGGCACCACCCCTTCAACCGTCTTCTGCGCAAGGTCCTTCATCGCCAGTGCCTTGGCCTTCGACAATCCGGCCTTCCTCAGCACCTGCGCCTTCATCTTCAGAATTTCTTCCGGTGTGGGGCAGACGGCATTCGCACCAAGCGCTTTGATACGCGCATGGATCGTCCTCGCAGCTTTGCCGGAAATGCTCTGGTGAGTGATGGCCTCGAGCAACGATTCGTAGACGCTCTCGCACCCGTCGAGCTTGAATTGGAATTCGCCCACCTGCGCAATCACACGCGCCAGGTGCTTGTCCGCGCGCGAAAGGTGCTCATGCGCCGCAACGTGATCGAACGGCAATTTAGGATTCTCAGTCATTGGTGGTTTGCCAGCATACCGGAGGCACGCCCTGCAAAACAATCTCCAGTGCTTCGACGCCCAAAGCGCTGCAAGGTGAGCGCCAGGCACTGCGGCGCAGCGCGTATGCTAGACTCGAACGCTTATGCAGACAGGAATTATCGGCCTGCCGCTGGTAGGGAAGACAAGCTTATTCCGTATTCTCACGCGCGTGCGCGTGGATGCTCACGCCGCCCCCACCCAGACCCACCTGGGCATCGCGCGCGTCCCCGATGTGCGCGTAGCCAAGCTGGCAGAAGCCTTCAAGCCAAAAAAAATCACCTACGCCACGATCGAATACGTGGATATCGGCGGCTTGCAGAAAGACCGCGAGAAGAATTCCGCCTCGCTCGTCCCGCTCCGCGAAGCGGATGCTCTGGCGCATGTCGTGCGCCTCTTCGAAGACCCCGCCGTCCCGCACGAGGGTGGCTCGCTCGATGCCATGCGCGATATCGAGAGCGTGGAAATCGAGTTGATGCTCAACGATCTCGAGCAGGCCTCGAAACGCATGGAGCGCCTCGAGAAAGATTTGAAGAAAAAGAAAGAGACCGTGCTCGAAACCGAGCTGCACCTTCTAACGCGCTGTCGCCAGGCGCTCGAAAGCGAAACGCCCCTGCGCCAGCTCGAATTCAAGCACGAAGAATTCAAGATGCTCAATGGCTTCATGTTTCTCACGCGCAAGCCCATGCTCTACGTCTTGAATCTCGGCGACGAGGAAGCCCCGGAGATCGACCGCGTGATCGAGAAGCATCATCTCGAAAAGCTCGCCTCGCGCGCCCAAACCGCAGTCGTCCCGTTCTGCGGAAAAATCGAAGCGGAACTCGCCGAACTTCCCGATTCAGAAGCCGCGGAAATGATGCGCGCCTACAGCCTGGCCGAATCCGGCCGCGACCGGCTGATCCAGGCCAGCTACCGCCTCCTCGGTCTGATTTCGTTTCTCACCTGCGGCGAGCCCGAGGTCCGTGCCTGGACCATCGAACGCGGCATGACCGCGCAGAAAGCCGCGGGCGCGATCCACAGCGATATCGAGCGCGGCTTCATCAAGGCCGAAGTCGTCAACTGGGAAGATTTGCTGAAGGCCGGCGGCTTTCCCGCGGCGCGCGAACGCGGCCAGGTGCGCCTCGAGGGCAAGGAATACATCGTGCAGGATGGCGACGTGATCCTGTTCCGCCACTCGGGTTGATCGCGATGATGACTCCGAATTCCTCGCGCGTGCTCCTGGCGATTTTGCTGGGCATCACCGCCGCGGGAGCAAACGTACTTGGAGGATCGCTCGTCGCCCACCGCAATTGGTCGCGCCACTACCTTAAATATTTCATCGCCCTTGGCGCCGGATTCATGCTGGCCACGGCGCTCATCGAAATGATCCCCGAGTCGCTGAAACTGGCCGGCGAATCTTCCCCGGGATTCTTCGGCGCCGCAAACGCGGTCTTCCTCTACGTTCTGGCGGGCTATTTCCTCGTGCATTTCTTCGAGCACACGGTCGCGCCGCATTTTCACTTCGGCGAAGAGACGCACTGCGAGGAAATTTCACACGCGCACGCAAGCTATGCAGCACTGCTGGGCTTGGTGATTCACACCTTTTTCGACGGCGTGGCCATCGCCTCCGGGCTGTTGGTCTCCACGTGGCTCGGCGGCGTGATTTTCACCGCCGTCTTTCTTCACAAGCTGCCGGAGGGATTCACAGTCGCCTCACTGATGCTGGCGAGCGGACAAAGCCGCCGGATGGCTTTCGTCTCGGCGGCGATTCTCGGCGGGGCTACGCTCCTCGGCATGGCACTGATGTTCTCGCTTCGCGGCGCCGTGGGAGAAGCGCTGCCATTTTCAGCGGGCGTCACGCTCTACGTTGCCGCTTCCGACTTAATCCCGGAAGTAAATCGCGAGCCTAGCTTTGGGATGGCCGTGCTCGTCTTCCTCGGTGTTGCGATCCTGCTCGCATTGAAGCTGGTGTTCCATGTGTGACGCGTGTTCATCTCGCGCAATTCTAGCCCGCGGCCCAGACGCTGGCCTGATTGAGCACCTTCCATTTGCCATTGTGCTTTTTCAGGACCACAAGATAACCGTGCCCGCAAAGCAATCCGCAGGAATTGCCGAGATACACCAGCGCCTGGTCATGCTCGGAATTGAAGCCGATTCTCGACACAATCGTGAATCCGATTGCGCCGGGATACTTCGCGTTGAACAATTTCCAGCTCCCGCTTCGTCCCAGGAAGCTGGCTCGCTCTTCCCGCGCGCTGAGCAACTGGATTCTCTCGACCGGCTGGATGTGCGGCTCCAGGATGCAGGAAGTCTTGTTCTGCGCATCGAAGTTATCTCTCGCGCTGGTGCTGATGGAACCGAGCAGGTCCTTCTCCTCATCCTCGGTGGACTTCATCGACGCCATACCAGGAGGATACCCGGCGGAAGTCCGTTCGCGGATAATCACTCTTGCCGAATCGTCGTGGTCCTTGAGCAGCACTTCCTGAATCGTCGCCGAGTAGACGTCGAGTTCATCCGTGGTCAGATTGCACTTCCCGGAGTCGAAGGCCGGCACCTGTCCCCCCGGAGCCGCCGAAGGGAAGGCGAGCGTAGATCCAAGGAAGATGCCACAGAGCCGGAGGTAATTTCCAAATCTCAATGCCATGCACCTAACGTGATGAAATGAAGGCGATTACTCTAATCATCGACCAGAACCACTCATTGCGACTCCTATTTTTAGCACATCTCCCCGCTCGTCC
>Ga0187804_10000253_pt1 | contig 12507 bp, 8 predicted proteins | sample NC_wetland_sal_i_3_FD_132961 | JGI IMG/M metagenome (GOLD analysis project Ga0187804, IMG submission 132961) | Wetland sediment microbial communities from Neuse River Estuary, North Carolina, USA - Control_4 | ecosystem: Environmental > Aquatic > Freshwater > Wetlands > Sediment | place: USA...
GACGGTGGTGGACGCGATCGAATTCGCGCACACTGAAATCAAGAAAATTTGTGCGGCGATTAACGATCTGCGCAGCAAAGTCGGCAAGCCGAAGCGCGCCGTCACGCCTCCGGAATTCGATGAGGCCTACTACAAAGACCTGCAGTCCAAGATCGGGGCGCGTCTGGCGGACTGCCTCGACACCGAGAAGCATCCCAAGGCGGAGAGCTACGAACTCGTCCGCACTCTCCAAAATGAGCTGCTGGAGGCCCTGCTCGCAGAAGACGTCGAGGGCAAGGCGAAGCTTGAGAAGTACTACGATACCCTGCGCGAACGGATCTTCCGCGACCAGGTCATCCACCACAAGCACCGTCCCGACGGACGCGCCTTCGACCAGATCCGCGAGATCTGGATCGAAGCCGGCGTTCTGCCGCGTGCGCACGGCAGCGCCGTCTTCACCCGCGGTGAAACCCAGGCGTTGGTTACCACCACACTCGGCACCAGCGACGACATGCAGCGTCTCGAGGGCTTTGAAGGCGAAGCCAAGAAGCGCTTCATGCTGCACTACAATTTTCCGCCGTTCTCCGTCGGAGAAGTCGGCTTCATGCGTGGCGCCGGACGCCGCGAGATTGGCCACGGCGCGTTGGCGGAGCGGTCCATTTCAGCTGTGCTCCCATCCGAAGACAAGTGGCCTTACGCGATGCGCGTGGTATCGGACATTCTCGAGTCGAATGGCTCGTCTTCAATGGCGACGGTTTGCGGCGCGTCACTTTCGCTGATGGATGCGGGCGTTCCGCTGAAGGCTCCGGTGGCGGGAGTCGCCATGGGTCTGGTGAAGGAAGGTGAACAGTACGCCATTCTGACCGACATAGCCGGCGCCGAGGATCATTACGGCGACATGGACTTCAAAGTCGCTGGCACCGCCGACGGCATCACCGCGCTGCAGATGGATATCAAAGTAGCCGGCATCACTTCGCAGATTATGCGCGAGGCCCTGGCGCAGGCGCAGCGTGGGCGGCTGTTCATCCTGGAAAAAATGGCTCAGGTGCTGAACGAGCCGCGCACCAAGGTTTCCGCCTACGCCCCGCGCATTTACACCTTGCAGATTCCGGTGGACAAGATCCGCGACGTCATCGGGCCGGGCGGCAAGATGATCCGCAGCATCATCGAGCAGACCGGCGTTAAGATCGACGTGGAGGATACGGGCAAAGTCAACGTGGCCTCGAACGACGAAACTTCCGCCAACAAAGCCCTGCAGATCATCCGCGACCTGACGGCGACCGCCGAGGTAGGAAAAACCTACCTTGGAACAGTCAGCCGGCTGGCCGAGTTCGGAGCCTTCGTCGAGATTATTCCCGGCACCGACGGCTTGCTGCACATCAGCGAAGTCGCCGAGCACAGAATCAAGGACATCCGCGACGAACTGAAAGAAGGCGACCAGGTGTTGGTGAAAGTGCTGGCCGTGGAAGGCAACCGCATCAAGCTATCGCGCAAAGCGATTCTGAAAGAGCAGCGCGCCAAGATGGGTGGCGCTGCGCCGCCGGTCGAGATGGAAGCCGGGCCTGCCGCGTCGGCGCCAGCACCGGCACCGGTGGCCCACGGCGAGCCGACCGCGGTCATTGAAGGAGGAGCCGACTTCGCAGAAGGCGACGAGCCCAACTTCAACCGGGTGGATTCGGAACCGGCGCAACCGGCAACCGCCGGAACGGGTCGCCCTGAGGGCGGACGCGATGCCGGACGGGGCGGCGATCGCAATCGGCGGCGCCGCGGACGCGGTCCGGGTGGCGGCGGAGGCGGAGGGCGTCACGGTGGCGGACGCTCCGGTGGTGGCTACGGCGGAAGACGGTAAAAGCCGTAGTTCGTAGCTGGTGTTCGGAATCCAACGGTACCACGACCGCGACCGGCCCAGGCGGACGCGGCTCCGGCGACTCCAACCCCAACCCGCGCTCCCAGTCGTCCTAGGATCGGTCGGGTAGGCGGGGTTTGTTTTTCTATAGGATTCTGTGACTGCGACCGCCACCCGTCCCGCGTCTGCGGATACTGTCCGCACTGACGAGGCCACGTAATCATAGGGCCGCGATAGATCGCGGCCTTCTTCTCGCCCCGATCGTCCCTCAGTGGATCTCCACCTCGAGTCCACCGACCCAGCCGGAGGCCAGATTGTAGATGAGAGCGCTAATCACGGTCGCAATTCCGCCGAGGAGCCCATACAGGATTGGGCACAGGATCAAAGGCAGAAGTCCGGCCCAGGCACCCGCAAAGGGCATCCGGTGTAAGGGAAGTCCGGCGAAGGCCAACCCGCTACAGAGAACACCGCCGGTCAATCCGAAGATGGCATAGACCACCAGTCCCACCTTGAAGGCCGAAGCTGGGCCGATTCTCTTGACGACAGCCATATCCGTACCTCCTGCGACCGGAACCGGCGGCCGCTCCTATCCTAAGGACGAAAATGCCGGGGAGAAGGATACAGCTAAGGCAGGTCCAGCCAAGAGCTAGCGATACACGACATACACCGTGCCGCCGGCTTGATTGCACTGGGCTTCCAACGTACGGTCGACATTGAGCTTGAGTTTGCATTCGCCGCCGCCGGCGCCGCGGATCGTGGTCTGGGGCGCGTCGGGGGTCACGATCACCGATTTTCGCGTGTCATCCACGGGCATCGAGAGAATGGCGAGCACCAGCCCCGGATACGTGTGCGTGTGTTGTGGGCCAATGATGGGCAGGGTGTCTACCTGCGTACCACTGCGTGTCTCGGCCGTGCGCAGCGTGCCCGCAGTGGCAGTTTGAGGGGCGTTTGCCTCGACCAGGCAGTTGATGGACTTCACGATCGCGCGCATGGTCGCGGGTGTCTGGGTGGTGGTAGCCACCTTGGGACACGGTTCGGCGAGCACGACGGCGCAAGGCAGCAGAAGAGCCGCAAGCAGCGTGCTTCTCGGGAGGCTCATGATCTACTCATGGTGGCCGGAAAGCAGGGCAGATTCCATGTCACGGGAGTACAAGGACGAAGGCCCATCCGGACAGCCACCAATGGCCGGGGCGCGGTTCAGAGTTGGCACTGGGCGAGCGAAGACAAGGCAGTCCGCCGAACCTTCCCGATGTTACACTTGGAGTCCAAAAAAGCAGTGACTGGAAACACCCGGTCCGGGGGAAGCGTTTTTTGAATCTCAGGGAAACCCGCACGCCAGCCATCTTCGCCAAGGAGGCTCTATGAAACGCTCGCAAGTTCTCCACGCCATTCTTTTCGGTGCGATTACCTTGGGCACGCTCGCTTGCAGCAAGCAGGAGCAGCCGGCCAGCACCGGGGCTAGCCCGCAGGGGCCTCAGGCCTCGTCGCAACCGGCTTCGGGCCCAGGAACCATGGCCGGTTCCAAAGTTGCCGAAGCTCCGCAGCCGATCGTGGTTCCTGCCGGCACGACCATCACGGTGAAGCTGGGCAGCGCAGTTGGGACGAAGACCAGCAATACCGGGGACGTGTTTATGGCCAGCGTAGCCGAACCCGTCACGATTGATGGAAAGACCGTGATCCCGGCCGGAGCCGATGCCAAGGGAAAGGTCGTTGAGGCGCAGGCACTGGGCAAGATCAAAGGAGCAGCGCGGTTGAAGCTGGCTCTGACGAGTGTCACCGTCAACGGCAAGGCCTACGACATTGAGTCTTCCGTCTCGAGCCGGACGGCGAAAGGGAAGGGCAAGCGGACTGCGGTCACGACCGCTGGAGGCGGCGGCCTGGGGGCCCTGATCGGCGGCATCGCGGGAGGCGGCAAGGGCGCGGCGATTGGCGCGCTGGCCGGGGCCGGCGCCGGGTTCGCGGGCGGCGCTTTCACCGGCAACAAGCAGATCGAATTGCCTGCCGAGACTGCGCTGAGCTTCGAGCTGACGGCTCCCCTGACCATCCAGCCGCAGTAAGAGCGTTCGAGGTTACAGGTGACAGGTTTTCTGGCGGAGCGGCAGACCGCGACAGGCGCCAGGGCGCGGGCACGGCGATGGTGCGGAGTTCGTTTCGCTCCATTCTCGCTCCTGATCCGGGTTGACCCGGACTTCGTGGGGGGCCTAACATTACCGCCGACAGGACGAGGCCCCTCGGCATGATTGGCCAGACAGTCTCCCACTATCACATTCTGGGAAAACTTGGTGGTGGTGGCATGGGAGTGGTGTACGAGGCCGAAGATACGCGCCTCGGCCGCCACGTCGCCCTGAAGTTCATTCCTGACAACCTCGTGCACGACTCCAAGACGATGGACCGCTTCGTGCGCGAGGCCCGATCCGCCTCGCAACTGAACCATCCCGGCATCTGCACCATCCACAGCATCGAAGACGCGAACGGCCATCCCTTCATCGTCATGGAGAAGCTGGAAGGAGTGAGCCTGAAGGAGCGGATGCGGGGCAAGAGCATGGAGGTGGATGAGATCCTGGACATCACTATCCAGGTGGCCGATGCGCTGGCGGCCTCGCATGCCAAGGGGATCATTCATCGCGACATCAAGCCGGCCAATATTTTCCTAACCCAGGCCGGACAGGCGAAGATCCTGGACTTCGGGCTGGCCAAGGCGTCGCGCCAACTGGGAACCAGCGACGAAACCCCGGTGGAGGACTCGCTGACGGCAGTGGGCGTGATTCCGGGGACGGCGGTGTATATGTCGCCGGAACAGGCCCGCGGGGAAGAACTCGATCCGCGCAGCGACCTGTTCTCGCTGGGGGTGGTGCTGTACGAAATGGCCACCGGCAAGAAGCCTTTTAGCGGCGGCAACGTGGTGAGCACGCTGGACGCGGTCCTGAACCAGAAACCGGTATCGCCGCTCAAGCTGAATCCCCGGCTTCCCCGAGATCTGGAAGGCATCGTCGGCCGGGCGATGGAGAAAGATCGGGGCAGCCGCTACCCGAACGCGCTGGCCATGAAGGGCGACCTGCAATCGCTCAAGAAGGAAACGGAGTCGGGCTTAACCAAGACCGGGGCGCGACGGCCAGCGTTGCCCTACCGGATCGCCACCAACACGTTCCAGACCTCGAACAAGCAGCAGACCTACCTCCTGCTGGCTGTGACCGCGCTGCTGGTGACGGTGCTGGCGGCGGTGGGAGCGTGGTGGTTCAAGCACCGTCCCGGGGCCGGCGGCGCGCCCAGGAATACGATTGCGGTGCTGCCGCTACAGAACATGAACGGCGATATCAGTGTGGAGTTCCTGCGCTTTGCCATGGCCGATGAAATCGCCAACGTGCTGACCTACTCGCGCGCACTGGACGTTCGTCCGTCGGCCATTACCCGGAAGTACGTGGCCAACGACGTGGATCCACAAAAAGCGGGGCGGGAAATCCACGTGGCGACCATACTGAGCGGGCATTTTCTGAAGCAGGAGGACCATCTGCTGGTGACGCTGGAGGCGACCGAAGTCGACAGCAACCGGCTCCTCTGGCAGACCAACCTGACCGCCCCCGCCCAGGACCTGATCGCCCTGCAGGCCGGGATGGCGGCGCAGGTGCGTCAAGGTTTGCTGCCGGCGCTGGGGGTGGCCGGCGGCATGCTTGAGACCGGCACCCGTCCGAAAGATCCGCAGGCCTACGATCTTTACCTCCACAGCCTGGCGCTGCCGCACGATGCCCAACCCAATAAAGACGCGATTGCGGTGCTCGAACACGTGGTGCAGACGGACCCGACCTTCGCGCCCGCCTGGGAAGAACTGGGGCGGCGCTGCTACTACGACGCCGACTATTCCGACGGCGGCGAGGCGATGTTCCAGCGCTCCAACCAGGCCTGTGAACGGGCCCTGGAACTGGATCCCAATCGCCTCGGGGCGGCGGGACAGTTGATCACCAACCGGGTCGAGCGGGGGGAACTGGCCAAAGCTTACGAGGCGGCGCAGGCCTTGGTGAAACGCCGTCCGGACAGCGCCGAAGCCCATTTCGCGATGGGCTATGTTTATCGCTATGCCGGCATGCTGGAACAGTCGGCGGGCGAATGCGATACCGCGCTGGCGCTGGATCCGGGGAACTTCACGTTCCGTTCCTGCGCCTGGGCTTTCATGGAGCTGGGCAAGACGGAGCGGGCCGCGGATTTTGTCCGGCTGGACGCGGGCTCGGAATGGGCGGCGTACATCACGCCCTCGATTCTTCTGCGGGAAGGTAAGGTCGCGCAGGCACGGGAAGCGGTGAAGCAGATGCCGAATGCGCCTCGTTATCACCGCGACCTGTGGGAAGCGTGCCTGCAATTGCAGCCGGCCTCGGAACTGGATCGCCTGGCACACGAGGCGGAAACCACCCTGCCGTCGGAGCCCGACCCGGAGATCTGGTACTACGAAGGAGCGCTCTTCGGCTACTGTGGCAAGAAGCAGGCAGCTCTGAGCCGGCTCCAGAGCGCGGTCGAGCAGAACTATTGCGCGTATTCCAACTTGCTTTCCGACCCCTTGCTGGCGAAGCTGCGCGCCGAACCGGCCTTTAACAAGGTTCTGACCGCGGCCAGCGCGTGCCAGGAGGCGGTCAAGGCGGCGGCAGGCTCGGCGCGGGTACGTTGATAGCAGAAGTAAGAATCGTCAGCTGGAAGAGGTCAGATTGGAGAAGTTGTCGGTGAAGAAACGATGCGGGCGCGGGTGAGATGCGAAACCGCCAACACGTGGGCAGGAATTCGTCGGCCGGAGCCTAATACCCTAGCGGAAACGTGAAACGACGGGCGTGAACGCCCGTCGCCCCGGAATCTCATCAGGAAGTTGAATGGTGCGATTACGGCCCGCAAGCGCCGCCGGGACCGTCGCCTGTCGCCGAAGCCACCGGGATAAACATCGGCTGAGAACTCATCCCGTTCAAGCTGGCAACGACGGTGTACGATCCGGTGAGCACATAGACTGGCGGCGACTGTTGCGTGGCGTGGAAGGTGCAGACGAAAGGCGCCACCGCGGTCAACTGGCCGGTTGCATTAACCGTCAGGCCGGTCGGAGGAGTGGGGAGCGGGGCGCCCGAGACATCCACACTGCCCGGAGTTATGGTCAGAGTGTAGGTAACTTTGCCAGTCAGGTCGCGGGCTGAGCCGTTGCTGTAATTTCCGAGGGCTAGGAGCTGAAGCGTGCCCCCCGCACCTTTGACCTCGACGGTGCCGGAAGTGCCATTCGCTGTGAGGTCGATGGACTGTAGCTTGTTGGTGGTTGCACACCCCAGAAGGCTGACGAGGGCAAGCAGGCTCGCAAAAGCGGTAAGAAAAGTTGTGCGTTTCACTTCTAAGCTCCTCCGCAGATGTCTTTACGCATGGTGTCAACATCGCCGGGCCAAGACAAGGCAAAACACCCGTTAGTTTGCACGAAAGTCACCAGGATCTTCGGTCTCCTAGCTATAGTAGGGGTTGGGTCGGAGCAAGTCAGGATCACGAAGTGGCGATGCGAGCGGCGCGGATGGACATGTCCTTCCGGGGTCGCGACGGCGGCGAACCCAGGTCCGCCCGAAAAAAAGGCGGGCAAGAATGCCCGCCTGCGCTACACGAATCCGAATCAGTCGCCGGTCCCGGTCAGGGAAACCGTGTGCGGACTCTTCGGGTTAAAGTCTTTGATCGTCAGCTTTCCGGTGCGTGTCCCCATGGCGGTGGGCGCGAAGACAACCCCGATGGTGCATTGTCCCCCGCCACCGGCCAGGCGAGCGGGGCAGTTGTTGCTACTGATGAGGTAGTCGCCGCTGATGGTGATGCTGCCGATTCCGAGCGAATCAGTCCCCTTGTTGGTGAAGGTTACGCTCTGCGGCGGGCTTTGCGTCCCGACCTTCTGCGGCGGGAAGGTGAGCTTCTTGGTGGAGAGGACGGGGGTGGTTTTCATCATGGCGGCCACCAGATTTTCCGCTCCCAGAACGTTCAACTTACCCGCTCCCCAGCTCTGGTTAGGAACGGTGCCGGTGAACTTGTCGGCGGTGGCGCTCTGATGGATGACTTGGCGCACCTCAGCGGCGGTCAGATTGGGGTCCATCTGCAGCAGTAGCGCGGCGGCGCCCAACAGGAGAGGAGAGGCACCACTGGTCGCGCTCTGCCGCCCGTAGTATCCCTGGCCGCCCTGGATCAGGTTGAACTGGAAGGTATCCCAATAGGTGTTGAGGCCGTAGGCGGCAAAGATATTTCCGCCGGGCGTGGTGACATCGACGCCACCGTTAGGAGGCACGCGGCCATCGCGAGTGGGGCCACCGGAGGAGCCCGTCCATAGCGCCCCAACGCCGCCCTGGTTGGTCAGCTTTTCGGTTTTGTTGTTGATGTCCACCCACTTGGTGCGGACGTTGTAGCAGGCGGCCACATCGGCGGAGAACGTGGAAGCAAAGTCGCTCAGGCGGCCGGGCGTGAGGAAATTGGTGAAGGTGATGTCGGGGCTATTGGTGGCGTAGAGATCCGCAGTTCCGGAGGTGTTGCCGACACTCTGAACCGTGAACGTGCCACTTCCGCTGTGCCCAAGCATTTCGAACCAGACGGCGCGATCTGGACCGGAGGATTGCCAGGGATAGAACTGCTGTCCGATGTCGTACTGGCACATCACCAAGGTGCCGTCGTTGCTGGAGTTGCAGTTGTTGCCTGGGGCGACCGTGACGCTGTCTCCGTTGTCGCTGGTCGTGAGGGTCACGTTGGCGGGTGAGGCCCCGGTGTACCAGATCTGCCCGAAATCGCCATCCGATGCGTTCGACTTGGTAAAGGGAACCACAGCTGCCGTCGCGCTGAAAGGGGTCTGCGCGTGGTCAGGGAGGTTGCCTTCATCGCCGGAGGCCTCCACGTAGACGTGTCCGGGATTGTTGTTGCCGAAGTCGAGGTCGATCTCCCGGCTCACGGCGCCAGTGCCGTCGATCGGTCCCCATTGCGTACCGGCGTTGATCAGGCCGACGATGGGCTCGCCCAACACCGCCGCTTCCTGCACGACCAGGTCCAGGGCCTGGTTGTAGCAGCCTTGGAACGGATTCTCCGGCGGCTGGGTGCCATGCGCGGGAGCTCCTTCAGAAGTCACCTTCACGATCAGCAAATCGGCCTGCGGAGCTACTCCCGCATATTGCAAACTCGTAGGCAGAACGGCGCTGCCATTTCCTGTGGCAATGCCCGCGGTGACGGTGCCGTGTCCGACGGCGTCGCGTTCGGCGAGCGGCGTATTGTTCGCCAGGGCAGTGTTGATGTCGGCCTCGGTATAAACCACCGGGGCGGGATTGTTCGGATCGCACAGGTTCTGCGCCGACATGTCCCACATCATCTTGATGCGGGTGGTGCCATCGGGATTACGGAAGTCTGGATGGGTGTAGTCGATGCCGCGGTCCATGATGGCAACGATCACACCCTGGCCGGTCGCGCCATACTTGGCGAACGCCTTGTCCGCTTGCATATCCTTGTTGGCTTGGGTGTCGGCAACGGCGAATGGCGTCAGCGACAGGCACAGAACGAGAGAGAGAAATTGGCGCGCAAACTTGTCCACAGGGACCTCCTTATTGTTCCGACATTGTTGCGACCCAGGGGAAAACGTGGGGGAGACTACTGGCGGAGCCCGTACAAAGTGGAAGAATTCTGGCCTTTTAGGGGGCCGATGTCAAATGGATTTTTTCCCAAGACGGCGGGAAAGCGGACCGGTTACCAACCCGGCGTCTACCCCTTCGCGGCTTGCCAAGGGAGTGGGAGAACCGGGGTCGAGAAGCTCACTTCTGGGCCGCGGCAGCCGGGAAATACCGCGCGAGTATCTTCAGCGTCTCCTCATCCAGGGTGGGTGGCGTGGCGCTGGCCTCATCCCTTGCCGGCTTGGTTTTGATCCCAACGTAGACGGCGTTGTAGGCCGTGTCGCCCAGGTTTTCAACGCGGTGTTTGAAGGGCGCAAACCAGCGCGCCTCGCCCGGCTTGGCAAATACCTCTTGTATCTTTCCGTGGTTGTCGGTGAACTTGAGGTGTCCAGCGGTAATGACCACGACCACGCCGCCGGGGTGGTCGTGCATCCCCGACTTTTCGTGCGGACCGTAGTGCACCGACACGACCTGCACCCGATCATTCTCAAAATCCAGCTTGTAGTGTGTCGGCTCCACCTTGGTCGGGTCCTGGGCCAGGGAGCAGGCAGCAGCCAAGCAAACCAGCAACGCGGTCCCACACAGCCTGCAGAGCATGGTTGCCCTCCGGAAGCGATCAATTCACTTTGCCAGATGCTACCGTGTTCCCGAAAGGGATGGCCGGAGAAATCAGCAGAGGCGCCTGGTTAGTCAACAGCGGAGATGCGAAAGTGTCCGCACCAGGGAGTTATACTCACGCGGGGGCGGCGCGCTTGGGGAACAGGTTGCCGACGCGACGGATTTCGGCGCCCACCGCCTTCAACTTCTCTTCGATATTCTCGTAGCCGCGGTCGAGGTGGTAGACGCGGTCGATGATGGTCTCGCCATCGGCGACCAGGGCGGCGAGCACGAGCGAGGCGGAGGCACGGAGGTCGCTGGCGAGCACGGTCGCGGCGCTCAATGCGGTCTTGCCGCGGACGATGGCGCGGCGGCCTTCGATCTTGATGTTTGCGCCCATGCGGACGAGTTCCTGCGCGTGCATGAAACGGTTTTCGAAAATATTCTCCACGACGATCGACGTGCCCTCAGCCTGCGTGGCCAGCGCCATGTACTGCGCCTGCATGTCGGTGGGAAAGCCGGGGTATTCCTCGGTGTTCAGGTCGGCGGCTTTTAGAGGCTGATCGCCTATGACGCGGACCGAGTCGGCCTTGACGGAAGTCTTGACACCGGTTTCCTCGAGCTTTTGCAGGACGGCGGTCAGGTGAGCGGGGTTGCATCCAGCGACGTTAAGGTCGCCGCCGGTGAGCGCTCCCGCCACGATGAACGTTCCAGCTGAGATGCGGTCGGGAATGATGCGGTGCCTGGCGCCATGCAACTTGCTGACGCCTTTCACACGGATGGTGGAGGTGCCGGCGCCCGTGATCATCGCGCCCATGGCATTGAGCAGCGCGGCCAGGTCGGCAACCTCGGGTTCGCGCGCGCAATTCTGCATGATGGTCTCGCCCTCGGCGAGGGTGGCGGCCATAAGCAGGTCCTCGGTGCCGGTGACCGTGATCTTGTCGAAGACGACTTCCGCACCGCGGAGTCGGTCGGCAACGGCTTCAACGTAGCCGTGTTCCTGGGTGATTTTCGCGCCCAGGCGCTCGAGGCCTTTGATATGCAAGTCGATGGGGCGGGCGCCGATGGCGCATCCGCCGGGCAGCGAGACGCGGGCGCGGCCGCAGCGGGCAAGGAGCGGGCCGAGCACGAGCGTGGAGGCGCGCATGGTTTTGACCAGTTCGTAGGAGGCTTCGGGAGTGGCCACGGCGCGCGCGCACAGGGTAGTGCGGTGATGCGCGCAGCCGTAACCGAGTTCCGCGTCAACGCCCAGCGCCGCCAGCAGCTTGCGCGTGGTCTCGATGTCGCGCACCTGCGGGATGTTTTCGAGAATCACCGGCTCTTCGGTGAGCAGGGCGGCCGCCATGCAAGGCAGGGCGGCGTTCTTCGCGCCGCTGATGCGAACCGTCCCTAGCAGGGGATTGCCGCCGCGAATGACGAGCTTATCCATAGCGAATTGAATTCCTAGAAGTCCGTCGTAGAGACGCAGCTTGCTGCGTCTCCCACTCGTCGCGAACTCAGGCGCCGCGACGATCTCTGGAGATTCGGGCGGCGTTTGTATTCTAGCGGGGATTGAGGTTGTGCGTGGGCGGAATCGCGCGCCGGGGTACCGTTTATAACTTCGACCAAGAGCTTGAACCACAGAGGACACAGAGGGAAGCCGAGTCTCGTGGAACGGACCAAGGCGTCCGCCCCCTACGTGGATCGCGCCACTGCGATTGCTTTCCGCACGTGTCCGCCGGATTGAATCAGGGCGTCGACCGCGCCCGCGAGGCTGACTCCGGCTTTGGCCATCACCAAAGCGACAGCGACGCGGTTGTCGGCGGAAGCGAGGAGTTTCCGCGCCCGGTTGTGGTCGAGACGCGCCGCCTGCTCCAGGATGGCCCTTCCTCGTTCCGCCAGCTTCCGGTTCTTCAGGTGGACATTGACCATGAGGTTGCCATAAACGTAGCCCAGGCGCGTCATGACGCCGGTCGAGAGCATGTTGAGGATCATCTTTTCGGCGGTGCCGGCTTTCATCCGGGTCGAGCCGGCGATGACTTCGGGACCGACCTCGACGACGATGGCGAGGTGCGCCGCTTTTTCGAGCGGTGAATTCCGGTTGCCGGTGACCGCGACCGTCTGTGCGCCGCGAGCCCGCGCGTATTCGACGGCAGCGACCGTGAAGGGAGTTCGCCCGCTGGCGGCGATGCCGACCACGACGTCGTTCTTGCCAGGCTTCTTCTTCGCGATTTCTTTGCGGCCGAACTGCCGCGAGTCTTCGTTCGCTTCGACGGCTGCGGCGAGGGCTCTCCGCCCTCCGGCGATGAGAAATTGGACCATCTTACGGTCGGTGTTAAAGGTCGGCGGACATTCGGCGGCATCGAGGGCGGCGATGCGTCCGCTGGTGCCGGCGCCGACGTAGATCAGGCGGCCGCCTTTTGCCAGTGCGGCGGCGATCAGGTCAATGGCCTGGGTGATCTTCGGAACAGCGCGCTC
>Ga0187804_10000254_pt1 | contig 12476 bp, 11 predicted proteins | sample NC_wetland_sal_i_3_FD_132961 | JGI IMG/M metagenome (GOLD analysis project Ga0187804, IMG submission 132961) | Wetland sediment microbial communities from Neuse River Estuary, North Carolina, USA - Control_4 | ecosystem: Environmental > Aquatic > Freshwater > Wetlands > Sediment | place: USA...
AGCGCGTCGAACTTCTGACCGCGCTCGAACAGCAACTCGGCGGCGATGTTCCTGAATCGCGGCTGGCGGAAGTCTACTCAGTACGCGAACTGGTGGACGCGGTACTCAAAAGCGCCGGTCGGGGCGAGGGCCGCACCAAGGCAGCAGCGCCGCCCTGGTCCACGATTCTGGCCGAGCCGGTGACCGACCCCGAGGTGCTGGAACTGGGGCGCCACCAGCTCCTGACCGAGATCCTCTTCTTCATGCTGGGGCGCCTGATTTATCTCTTCTCGCTTGACCGCTTTCGCCTGAAGGTGCGGGGCCTCGAGAACCTGCCGTCGAAACGACCCTTCCTCCTCTGTTCGAATCATCAGAGCTACCTCGACCCGATCATTATGGGATCGGTGCTTCCCTGGCGCGTGTTTCGCTATACCTTTGCGCTGGGCACGAGCGACATTTTCGGCGAGGGGTTCATGCGGCGGCTGGCGCGCTGGCTGCGCACCGTGGTGCTCGATCCGGATGCCAACCTGATTCCGGCGATGCGCGCCGGCGCCTACGGCCTGCGCCAGGGACGAGTGCTGGTCCTGTATCCCGAGGGCGAGCGCTCCGACGACGGCAAGCCGCGAGTATTCCGCAAGGGCGCCGCCATCCTCTCCATTCACGAGCAGGCGCCAATCGTGCCCATCGCCATCGAAGGCTTCTACGAAGCCTGGCCGCGGCACAAGAAGTTCTTCCAGGGATTCCGAGACTTGCAGCTCGTGTTCGGCAAGCCGATGAGTCCGCCGCCGGTGAGCGCAGCCAGCGAGGCAGCTTATGACCAGCTGACGGCGGAGCTGAAATCCAGGGTGGTGGGAATGTGGGAGGAGCTGCGGGGAAACAATCGATGATTCTTGTTCGTCAGTTTTTGATTGTTGGCGGAAGCACCGGCAGGCATTGGCTCCCCATGAAAGTAACCCTGCAGATTTCCGGTGGCGCCTGCACTTCGTCGTATTCCAAGATCCCTAGTCGCCCGCCCCGGCGCCCTGGGTACGCTGGCCGAAGGCCTTAATGAAAGCGTCCACCACGCCGCAGTTGTACTTGGTATCGGAGGCTGCCAGGATCATCTCCTCCACCTGTTGTGGCGAAAACTTCTTGCCATCTTTGCCGCTGGTCAGTTTCTGGTAGGCATCCGCGACGGCAAGGATGTGCGCCTCGATCGGCACATTGACCGCCCGGGCCCCCTGCTCGGTCAGAATCTGCTGGGCTACGATGATGGGCAACACGCGACGCAGGTTGCCGCCCATGCTCTGGGCGCGGGGATCGGGTTGGTCGCGCTTGCCGAAACTGGCAATCACGTCGGCGCGGCTCACGTCGGCAGCCTTGTAGAGGATGTCGTTGCTGATGCCGAGCTTGCTCAAGTCGCGCAACAGGGCAGCCGAGCGCACGGCTTCGATCCGGTCCGAGCCCAGATCCATGGCCTCGGCAATCTTGGTCGCAAAAACCGAGACGCGGTAGGAATCATCCTGGCTGTATTTCTCGTTGGCCAGAGAATGCTGTAGGACTAACAGCAGGCTGCTGAAACTCTCCCGGATATCGGACGTCATCGCCTGCTTGCGTTCGTAGAGCGTGCCCATGGCATAGCTGGTCACGATCAACATACCTCCCCAGATCGCCATGTCGAATAGGTTCTCGTAAGGCAGGACCAGCACGCGGTGAGCAGGCGTCAGGTTGTTCAAGAAATTGAGCAGTACGACCAGAACGACGCAAGCGAAGGCGGTAAGCGTGGCGTGGCGGCGGTCGAAGTGGTAGGCCGAGTAGAGCGTGGGAAGAAAATAGAAACACAGCGCCATGCGCAGCGACCCGGCGAAGAACTGCAGCCCGGCTGCAATCAGGAACAAGAACAGCAGCAATAACAGTTCCTTGGTAAATTTGCTCATACCGCTCCTCAAGTCCGCGTGCACCACGGACAACCTCTTCGACTCCGCTCAGAAACCGATGCCCCTGTTACGGAGAAACTTCCAGCGTTCCTCACATGCTGACTGAATTCACGCGGCAGACAAAATTACCGAGGTAATGAGAGGCTGAGGGCTGAGCCGATTGCAGAAGTCAGATTACAAAAGTAACAACCCAGATCTCATCAGTGTCGCTTGCCTGGTATGGGCTACCTTGGAAGGTATCCCGCTGTCGCTTGCCTCGGGAGGTTTCACTTCTGCAATCTGACTTCTGCAATCGGCTCTGCCCTCTGACCTCGGTTTCTACTTCGCCCGGGGATGCGTCCGGTCGTACACGTTCATCACGTGTTTGACGGAGAGCTGGGTGTAGCGCTGCGTGGTGGCCAGCCGTTCGTGGCCGAGCAGTTCCTGGATGGCGCGCAGGTCCGCCCCTTCCTCCAGCATGTGGGTGCCGAAGGCGTGGCGCAGGGTGTGCGGATGCACGTCGGGCGAGAGTTCCCTAGCGACGGCGATGCGCTTGACGATGCGTCCCACGCTGCGCGTGGTCAGGCGGCCGCCGCGCTGGTTCACGAGCAGCGCCGGGGTCGTCTTCTTGACCGTCGCAAGCAGCCCCTGCCGCCACGGTAAGTATGTAGCGAGGGCGGCCCGCGCCGATCCGCCGAAGGGAACGTAGCGCTCCTTTTTGCCTTTTCCCCGAATCAGGATGGCCCCGTCGCTCAGCCGGATGGCGTCGAGGTTGATGCCGACCAGCTCCGAGTTGCGGATACCACAGCCATAGAGCAGTTCGAGTATCAGCCGGTCGCGCTCGGGAAACGTAGCCACTTCCGGCATTTTGCCGTCGAGCACCGAGTTGATCTCTTCGATGGTCGGGACGCGCGGCAGTTTCTTCGCCAGCCGGGGCGTGGAAACCAGCTTCGCCGGGTTCTGATCGACCATGCCTTCCTGCCCCAGCCAGCGATAGAGCGAGCGCACCGCCGCCAGAGCGCGCGCCACGCTGCTCTTGCCCAGTCCTTTGTCGTAGAGCTGCGAGAGGTAGCCGCGGATGGCGATGTGGTCCATCGTCTGGCAGTCGCGCGAGCCGGCGTAGGCGGCGAAGGCGTCGAGATCGCCGCCGTACGCCTTGACGGTGTGCGCGGAGGCGTTGCGCCCGCGCAGATGGCGCAGGAATTCGTCGCTGGCGCGTTCGACGGGGGTGCGTTTCGTCCTTGCAGCTTCCTTCATGAGGTTAGAGAACATCTGCCACGGAGGCACGATGAAAATTGGTAATTGAGTAGTTTGTAATTTGGTAATTTGAAACCAGTCGCGCGCCGCACCCGGCATCTCGGCCTTGATCTAGTTTCCAAATTACCAAATTACCCGATTACCAAATTGCACAATTGTTCTCTGTGTCTCCGTGCCTCCGTGGTGGATTTAGATCTTCACCTTCGCTCGCGGATGGTGTTTCGCATACACCGTCTTCAGCCGGTCCAGCGCAACGTGAGTGTAGATCTGCGTGGTCGAGATGTCGGCGTGGCCGAGGATGGTCTGAACCGTACGCAGATCGGCTCCGTTTTCCACCATGTGGGTGGCGCAGGAGTGGCGCAGCATGTGCGGACTGGCGTGACGCCCAGCAGTTTCCGCCGCCGCTTTCCCGACCAGTTGCCAGATTCGCTCGCGGGTCAGTCGGCGCCCCCCGCTGCCCAGAAACAGCAGCGGCGAGCTTCTCTGTTTCGCCAGCACTTCCCTGCTGTTCTTCAAGTATTGCTGTAATGCTTCCTGCGCCGGGACGCCCAGCGGCACCATGCGCTCCTTGTCGCCTTTGCCGCGGACCAGAATGTATCCCATATCGAGCTTGAGGTCTTCCAGGCGTGCGTCGGTCACTTCGGAGACGCGCACGCCCCCGGCATAGAGCACTTCGAGCATGGCGCGGTCGCGGAGCGCGAGCGCCTGCGCGCGCGCCGTATCATTTCGCGGCCGGGTTGCCGCCAGCGTGGCCTCGACTTCGTCGCGGCTCAGCGACTTCGGCAGCACCTTCCACTGCTTCGGAGAATCAATGTTGAGGGTCGGGTCCTTGTCGATCTTGCCGTCGAGCAGCAGGTAACGATAAAGATGCCGGATCGCCGACAGCTTTCTGCCCACGGAGCGGCCATCCAGCGAATTCGAAAACAATTCCTGGATGAAGTCCCGCACGTCTTCCCGGCGCGCGCCGGTCAGGACCTGCTGGCGTTTTTCGAGGAAGCCGGCAAATTGCGCCAGGTCGCTCGTATAGGCCGCGATCGTCAGCTTGGCCGACCCGCGCTCCACCCGCAGATAGTCAAGAAAGGCGGAGAGGGTCCCGGCGTTGGCGTCTGTGGGCATGACTGTAAGTGAGTATGCGCGCTCCCGCTAAGTCCCGGAAAGTAATGAAGCGGGTACGCAAACGGGCCAGCCGTGAGTAGTTTCTCTCACGGATTGCTCGCTTCCCGGAAGATCTCTACCGCATACAGCGCCCCCTCGGGCGTCTCTTCGTGCTTGAAGTAGGCGAAGACGTCGCGCCCGGCGGCGAGATGCTCCTGTATGCGCGCCACCATCGCTTTGCGTTCTTCGGCGGAGTAACTCGGCTTACGGTAGCGGTAGTAGGCGAAGTCAGCGGTGACCACGTCGGGCGTGTTGCGCTCTTCGCTTTCGGCCACGCAGAGGGCGATGTTGCGCTCGCCCAGCGTCGCCCAGGTGGCGTCGGTGAACCAGGAGTCGTGGCGGAATTCGAAAGCGGCGCGCACCCCCCGCGGCAACGCGCGTAGGAATTCGGCGAGCACCTGCTGGTCCGCTTTGAAATTCGGCGGCAGTTGAAACAGCAGCGGGCCCAGCCGGTGGGCGCGCTCCAACCCTTCGAGCGTGCCCAGAAAACGTTTCAAGAATTCCTCCGCGCCCTTCAGGCGCTTGATGTGCGTGAGCACCTGGTGCGCCTTGATGGTGAAGCGGAAAGGCTCGGGCGTTTCCGCGATCCAGTTCTGGACCGTCGTCTCTTTCACCAGCTGGCGGAAGGTGTAATTGACCTCGACCGCATTCAGCTTCGACGCGTAGAAGTTAAGAAACTTCTTCTGTGTGAGCTTCTCAGGATAGAAATCGGGCTTCCAGTTCGGGTACGCCCATCCGGAGGTGCCGACGTAAAGAGGCATAGATTCTGATTGCAGAAGTAATTCCTCAGGCGCTAGCGCCGCTGCTGTTTCCCTGCGGTTTTGGGAGACAGTCTCTCGATCTCATTTGCTCAGACTGGCGCTTTCACTTCTGCAATCTGACCTCTGACTTCCGCAATCCGCCGGGATTATACCTTGCGGCGCTTCCCGGGCGCTGCCCTCGCGTTCTTCGGGCTCGACTCCCGCGGCTCCGCCTCCGCGGCGATGCTGATTCCCTTGTCCTCTTCTCCTTCCGGCCCCGCCGCCAGTCCCGCCAACTGGGGCAGCTTCTGTTTCAGGTGCAGCACGGGTTCGAACAGGTCGCCCATCTTCTCGACGCGCGCGAGCACGTCTTTCGCCTCGAACACCAGGCACTGCGCGTCTTTCTTCCTCCGCGCCTGCTCGACTTCATCCCAGGTGATGGGTGTAGAGACCGTAGGACGTTCGCGAGCGCGCAGGGAATAAACGCCGATGGTGGTCTTGTGCTCGTCGTTCTGGCTCCAGTCCACGAACACCTTGTTGGTGCGAACCGCCTTCTTCATGTCGGAGACCACCAGCTCCGGATGCTCCTGCTCGAGCAGACGCGCCACGGCGTGGGCAAAGGGTTTGGTCTGCTGGTAGCTGGTTTTGGTGTTCAGCGGGACGTAGATCTGAAGGCCCTTCGAACCGGAGGTCTTTGGAAAACTCTGCAGGCCGAAGTGCTCGAAGATGTCGCGCACCCAGAGCCCGACCTGGGCGCACTCAACGATGTTGGCAGGAGGTCCGGGGTCGAGGTCGAAAACGATCATCGTAGGCGTCGCGATGTCAACGGCCAGCGATAGCGAGGGATGCAACTCCAGCGACGCCAAGTTCGCGATCCAGACCAGCGTCGCCAGATCGTTGGCCAGAATGTAATGGATGGTGCGGTGGTTGCTATCGCTCCAGACTGGCGCGGTCTTTACCCAATCGGGCCGGTGCATCGGCGCATTCTTTTCGAAAAAGAACTCCTGGTCCACACCCTCGGGGTAGCGCTTCATGGTGAGCGGGCGTCCGGCGAGATGCGGCACTAGCACCGGCGCGATCCGGACGTAGTAATCGAGCACCCGGCCCTTGGTGAAGCCGGTCGCGGGATAGAGCACCTTCTCCAGGTTCGAGAGCTTGAGCTGGCGGCCCTGGACTTCGACGATGGTGGGCGGAGGCATGGAGTTCGTAGGTCGTAGGTCGGAATTCGCGGGTCGTAGCGCGGCTGGGTTGCCCCGCGAACTACGAACTCCGAGCTACGACCTCCGAGTTCAAAGCGGCTTCCAGTATAGTGTCCCGGCAATCGGATTTTCTTTGTGCGCAAGTCTCGCGAAGGCCCAGAGGAAGTGGCTGAAAAGTCCCGCTTGACAGTGTATCCATAGTTCTGGTATTATCGAACCATGGTCAGCGCCGCCAGCAAGGCCCCCAAAGCCACTCCCGCCAGCGACCGCGTCACCCGCTACGCCGACATGTTTTCCGCCATGGGCACCGAGCCTCGCCTGCGCATCATGCAGTTGTTGCTCTCCGCCCACCCCGACGGCCTGGTCGTCAGCGAAATCCAGGACGAGCTCGAGATCCCCAGCTCCACCCTCTCTCACCATCTCGACAAGTTAAGAAACGAGGATCTCGTCGAAGTCCAGCGCGAGGGCACGTTTCTGCGTTACACCGCTAACACCGAAGCGCTGCGCGAAATTCTGCAGTTCCTGTACGCCGAATGTTGCACCCGCAATAAGGCGCTCAAGCCGCAAGACCTTGTTCAATTCTGTAAATAGGAGAAGCCATCCATGCCCGAGACCAATATCAAGGAAGTCGTAAAAGAGAAATATGGACAAGCCGCCTTGCGAGTTACGAACAAAACCGGCGGCAGCAGTTGCTGCGGCGCGGCGCCGGCTACGGACCAGCATTGCGCCGATCCGATTACCGGGAAGCTGTATGACCTGTCGCAGGCAGGCCAGATTCCGGAAGAGGCGCTGCTGGCTTCGCTCGGCTGCGGCAACCCAACGGCCCTCGCCAAGCTCAACCCGGGCGAAGTGGTATTGGATCTCGGCTCGGGCGGCGGTATTGACGTTCTGCTTTCGGCGCGACGCGTCGGTCCCACGGGCAAGGTGTATGGCCTCGACATGACCGATGAGATGCTGGCGCTGGCCAACGAGAATAAGCGCAAAGCGGGATTAGCCAACGTCGAGTTTCTCAAGGGCGAGATCGAGAACATTCCCCTGCCCGACAATTCGGTGGATGTAGTCATTTCCAATTGTGTGATCAATCTCTCCGCCGACAAGGACCGCGTATTGCGCGAGGCGTTTCGGGTGCTGAAACCGGGCGGGCGTTTGGCGGTTTCAGACGTAGTCACGCGCGGCGCAATGCTTCCCGAGATCCGGCAGAACGTGTTGCTGTGGGTGGGCTGCGTAGCGGGAGCGCTGGAAGAGAACGAGTACCGCGGCAAACTGTCGGCGGCCGGGTTCGAGCAGATTGACTTGGAGCCGACGCGCGTGTACCGGGTGGAGGATGCTCGCGCTTTCCTCTCCCGAGAGAACATTGACGTGGATGCCATCGCCTCCGAGGTGGATGGGAAGTTCATGAGCGCGTTTGTGCGGGCGGTGAAGCCCGGTCAGGGTCAGAAGGCGTGCTGCGGCCCCACCTGCTGCAGCTGAGGTTTGCTTCGCCGAGGTCGAATCGGAGATCAGACATGGCAGCTCACTACAACGTTCTGTTCCTGTGCACGGGAAACTCGGCCCGCTCCATCATGTCGGAAGCGATCCTGAATCACAAAGGAAAGCCGGCCTTCACGGCGTACAGCGCCGGGAGTCACCCTTCGGGCGCGGTCCGGCCCGAGGCGCTGAAGCAGCTTGAGATTTCGCGTATCCCCACGACCGGCCTGCGCAGCAAGAGCTGGGATGAAATCGGGCGCACCGGCGCTCCCGAGCTGCACTTCGTCTTTACGGTTTGCGACAACGCCGCCAAAGAAACCTGCCCGCTGTGGCCGGGCCAGCCGATGACTGCTCACTGGGGCGTTCCCGATCCGGCCGCAGTGCAAGGAGACGCTGCCGAGATCGAGCGCGCGTTCCGGACCGCCTTTGTCACCCTCGACCGGCGAATCAGCTTGTTTCTTTCTCTTCCGCTCGCCAGCCTCGACCGCCTCGCGCTCAAGAAGAAAGTGGATGACATCGGACGGCAATGATGCAGCCAGCCCGCCGCCTCAGCTTTCTCGACCGTTATCTGACCGCCTGGATCTTCGCCGCCATGGTCATCGGCGTCGCCTTGGGGTGGCGGTTGCCGGGAATCGTGTCCTTCCTGAATCGCTTCAGTGTCGGTACAACTTCGATTCCGATTGCGGTGGGACTCATCGTCATGATGTACCCGCCGTTCACCAAGGTGCGCTACGAAAAGCTGCACGAGGTTTTTCGCAACAAACGCGTGCTCGGTCTATCCCTCATCCAGAACTGGGTGGTCGGCCCGATCCTGATGTTCGCCTTGGCCGTCGTGTTTTTGCGCGGATACCCCGAGTACATGGCCGGACTCATAATGATCGGCCTGGCTCGATGCATTGCGATGGTCATCGTCTGGAACGAACTGGCCAGGGGCGATACCGAATATGCCGCCGGCCTGGTTGCCTTCAATTCGCTGTTCCAGGTGTTCTTCTACTCGCCGTACGCGTGGGTCTTCATCACGGTTCTGCCCGCAACACTTGGCCTGCAGAGCGCAATCGTGCATGTCTCCATCGCGGAGATCGCAAAGAGCGTTTTCATTTATCTTGGCATTCCTTTTCTTGCCGGGTTCGCGACCCGCACGCTGCTGGTTCGGGTTCGAGGGCGGGAGTGGTATGAGCGCAATTTCGTTCCCCGGGTCAGCCCGCTGACCCTGATCGCTTTACTGTTCACGATTATGGTGATGTTCTCGCTAAAGGGCGGTTACATCGTTCGGCTCCCGCTCGATGTCGCGCGGATCGCCGTGCCGCTGTTGATCTACTTCGTCGTGATGTTCTTGGTGTCGTTCGCCATGGGGAAGAAGCTGGGCGCGGACTACTCGAAGACGGCCACCCTGTCGTTTACCGCCGCCTCCAACAACTTCGAACTGGCGATTGCCGTCGCCGTCTCGGTGTTTGGCATCAACTCCGGGGCGGCATTCGCGGCTGTCATTGGGCCTCTGGTCGAAGTACCGGTAATGATTGCGCTGGTCAACGTGGCGCTCTACTTCCAGCGCCGCTATTTTGCCGACCCTGCCCGTTTGACAAGCTTCCCCGCCTCCACGTAAGTTCGATTTTCGTGTTGTCCGTTGTGGAGGCAGGATGAAATCCCGCTCAACTTTAACGATTGTTGTGTGTTTTGTGGTTTGCTCGCTGGCTCTCAGTCAGGACCTGGCGTCGTTCGAAAAGCGGACCACCGTCAAGAGGCTGTCCAATGGCCTGACCGTCATCATCTGCGAGCGGCCGGAGGCGCCGGTGTTCTCGTTCTTCACGCACGTCGATGCGGGCTCCGTACAGGATCCCATGGGCAAGACCGGCCTGGCCCACATGTTTGAGCACATGGCGTTCAAGGGGACGGACAAGATCGGCACGCGCGACTACGCCGGCGAGAAGGCTGCCCTCGCGAAAGTTGAAGACGCCTATGCCGCCTACATTGCCGAACGCGACAAGCCGGTGGACCGCGACGACCAGAAACTCAAACAACTCGAGCAAAGCTGGAAAGAAGCGATGGCCGCGGCCGACAAGTTCTCTGCGCCCTACACCAACGAGTTCGGCAGGATTGTCGAGGGCGAAGGCGGCGAGGGCATGAACGCCTTCACCAGTCTCGACGAGACCGGCTACCACTACTCGTTCCCCATCAACCGCCTGGAACTGTGGGCCTATCTCGAGTCGGAGCGCTTCCAGCACCCGGTGATGCGGCAGTTCTACAAAGAGCGCAACGTGGTGATCGAAGAGCGGCGCATGAGCGTGGACAGTAATCCGATCGGGCGCCTGCTGGAACAATTCACGGAAGAGGCGTTCGCGGCCCATCCTTATCATCGGCCGACGCTCGGTTGGATTTCGGACCTGAATTCGTTTTCCGCCACCGACGCGCAGAATTTCTTCGACAAATACTATGTGCCCTCGAACATGGTCGTCACCGTCGTTGGAGACGTGAAAGCTTCGGAAGCCATGCCGATCATCGAGAAATATTTCTCGCGCATTCCGGCGCGTCCCAAACCCGACACCGCGACTACCGCCGAGCCACCGCAGAATTCCGAGCGGACCGTCGTACTGCACGAGATGTCGCAGCCGATCTACCTCGAGGGCTACCACCGCCCCGATTACCGCAGCCCGGATGACCAGGTCTATGACGCCATCGCCGACCTGATGTCGAACGGGCGCACGTCGCGCCTCTACCGGGCGCTGGTGCGCGATAAGCAGATCGCTTCCGACTCGGCGGGATTCACGGGGCGGCCAGGCACTAAGTATCCGCACCTGTTCGCCTTTTACGCGGTTCCGATTCCCGGGCACAAGCCGCAGGAAATGGCTGACGCCATCCACGCAGAAATCGAGCGCCTGAAGAGGGAGGACATCTCGGACGAGGAACTCAAGATGATCAAGACCCGGGCTAAGGCGGACCTGATCCGCAGCCTAGGATCGAACGAAGGGTTGGCTTTCGAACTCGGCCTGAACCAGGCGCGCTACGACGACTGGCGTGAGCTGTTCCGGTCGGTGGACCGCATCGAAAAGGTCAGCAAGGCGGATATCCGCCGAGTCGCAAATCAGACGTTCGTGCCAGATAACCGGACGGTAGGAATTATCGAGTTTGCCGGTGGACCTCCAGGATCCGGGGCGGCGCCGCAAGGAGGTGGGCAATGAAACGCGCACTCACTTCCCTTTTCGCCCTCGTGCTGTTCGCTGGCGTCCAAGCCCAGCTCTGGGGCCAGGCCACTGATTGGAAGCAGGTGCCGATTCCGAAGCTGCCGGCGTTTCATCCACCGCAGCCCAAACGCATCGAACTGCCGAACGGCATGGTGGTGTTCCTGCAGGAAGATCACGAATTGCCGCTGATTGACGGGCTGATGCGGATTCGCGGCGGCGAACGCGACGTTCCGGCCGGCAAAGCGGGACTTACCGATATTTATGGCGAGGTCTGGCGCACTGGCGGCACCAAGACCCAAACCGGCGATCAGTTGGACGATTTCCTGGAACAGCGCGCCGCCAAGGTGGAAACCGGCGCCAGTGAAGATTCAACCACGGTCAGCTGGTCGTGCCTGAAGGAGGATTTCGAAGACGTCTTCAAAGTTTTCCTCGATGTGCTGGAGAATCCCGAGTTCCGCGCCGACAAGATCGAAATTGCCCAAAAGGGAATGTACGACAGCATCTCACGGCGAAATGACAATCCCAGTCAGATCGCCCGGCGCGAGGCGGCCAAGCTGTCCTACGGTGCCACCAATCCCTACGCGCGGGTGGCCGAGTACACGACGGTGTCGGCGGTCACGCGCGAGGACCTGGTCCAGTGGCACAAGACTCGCTTGTTCGCGAACGACATCATCGTGGGAGTGGTCGGCGACTTTGACTCGGCCAAGATGGAAGCGCGTCTGCGGCAGGCTTTCGCGTCGTGGCCCAAGGGCCCGGCCGTGAAGACGCCGGAGATCGCGTTCGCTCCGGCGAAGCCGGGGTACTACCTGGTGGAGAAGACCGACATCAACCAGAGCAATATCCAAATGGTCGCGCTGGGTACGACCCGCAACAACCCGGACTATTACGCCCTCTCGGTATTCAACGAGGCGTTCGGCGGCGGCTTCTCGTCCCGCCTGTTCAACCAGATCCGCACCACCAAGGGACTGGCCTACGGGGTCGGCGGCGGAGTGGGCACGGCCTGGGATCATCCCGGGATGCTGCGGATGATGGTGAGCACCAAAAGCAAGAGCACGGTGGAATCCATACAGGCGTTGGATCAGGAAATGGCGGGGCTCGCCAACCGTCCGATTGACGATGGGGAGATCAAGCAGGCCAAGGACAGTATTCTGAATTCCTTCATCTTTCGCTTTGACAGTCCCGACAAAGTGCTACACGAGAAAATGGCTTACGAGTTCTACGGGTATCCTCTCGATTTCCTGGAGAAGTACCAGGCGGGGATCGAGAAGGTCACGAAAGAAGATGTGGCGCGCGTGGCGGCGAAATACATTCACCGGGAGCAGATGGCGGTGCTGGTGGTCGGCAACGTGAGCGATTTTGACAAGCCACTCGATTCGCTGGGGCCGGTGACAAAGCTGGATGTGACCATCCCGGCGCCCCCGAAGGGGATTGCGGGCGACCAGCAGTAGCGGCGGCTACAACTGCTTGGCAGGGGGTGGCGGCGGGGACTGGTTCGGGTTGGGGTGCGCCGGCATCGCAGATCCCGGGTGCGGACTCCCGCCCATGCTTGGGGGCATCGTCATGCCGGAATGCGAGTCGGCGCCTGCGCCCATGGGAAATGTTCCC
>Ga0187804_10000256_pt1 | contig 12417 bp, 11 predicted proteins | sample NC_wetland_sal_i_3_FD_132961 | JGI IMG/M metagenome (GOLD analysis project Ga0187804, IMG submission 132961) | Wetland sediment microbial communities from Neuse River Estuary, North Carolina, USA - Control_4 | ecosystem: Environmental > Aquatic > Freshwater > Wetlands > Sediment | place: USA...
CGCTCGTCGTTGGGGAACAGGTTGATGAGCTCGTCGCGGAAGACGGCGGCGCAACTGGGCTCGAGAACAACGATGGGCGTGCGGGCTTCGATCTCGGGGAGAAGCTCGTCCATGATTTCCAGAAGCAGGCTCTTGGCGCGGTCGAGCAGGCCGACGTCGTAGAGAGGGCGTCCGCAGCAGAAATGGGCGCGGGGGACGGTGACGGCGAAGCCGGTGGCTTCGAGGACTTCGACGGCGGCGCGGGCGGTCGAGGGAAGGAAGTGGTTGTTGAAGGTGTCGGCCCAAAGGAGGACCGGCCCTCGGGTCGAGATGGTGCGGGCGGGGGCGTCGAATTCATTGCGGAGCGGGCGGGACGCCCGCTCGACTGCCGGCGAGACGCCGGCGCTACGAAGTTCCCACCACTGCTGGAACGTCTGCGGGGCGAAGGCGGGGATGCGGCGCTGGGCGGGGATTCCGGCGGCGAGCTTGGCGAGGTCGCGGAGACAGGGTAGCTGCGTGGTCAGGTTGACCAGGCCCGGCATGTGGGCGGCGGCCTGGGCCCAGAGATCAATGTTCGCAAAGGCGAGCGCGTTCAGCGGGCGGCGGTTGGCTTCGTAGTAGTGGGAGAGGAACTCTGACTTGTAGGTTGCGACGTCCACGCCGACCGGGCAATCGCTCTTGCAGCCTTTGCAGGCGAGGCAGAGGTCGAGCGACTGTTTGACAGCTTCGTTCTGCCAGCCGTCTTTAATCACACTGCTGATCACGTCGGTCGTCATTCCGTAGCCCCTGGTCATCTCCCAGAGCAAGTGGGCGCGGCCGCGGGTGGAGTGTTCCTCTTCGCGGGTGACGCGGAAGCTGGGGCACATGACGCCGCCTTCGTCGCGGCGGCACTTGCCGACTCCGACACAGCGCAGGGTGGCGCTGGCGAGGCTGCCGTGGTCGTCGGGGAACTTGAAGTGCGTCTCGGGCTGCCAGGGAGCGTAACCGGGACCGAGGCGGAGATTCTCGTCGAGGCGATACGGCTCGATCAGCTTGCCGGGGTTCATTTTCCAGTCGGGGTCCCAGAGGCACTTGAACTCGCGGAACGCCTGCATGAGTTCAGGGCCGAACATTTTGGGGAGCAGCTCGCCGCGGGACTGGCCGTCTCCATGCTCGCCGGAGATCGAGCCGCCGTAGCGGACGACCAGATCGGCAGCCTCTTCCATGAACTGGCGGAACTTGCGGACTCCCTCGGTGGACTGGAGATCGTAGTCCATTCGGGTGTGGACGCAGGCGTGGCCGAAGTGTCCATAGAAAGCGCCGTCGAAGTGGAAGGCCTGCATCAACTTGCGCAGGTCGCGCAGATAGGCACCGAGTTTCTCGGGAGCGACGGCGGAGTCTTCGAATCCTTCCCAGCGCAAGGGCTCACCGGGCACGTGCGAGGTCACACCGAGGCTCGACTCGCGGACGTCCCAAATGCGGCGGGCCAGGCGCGGATCGGTAAAGAGGCGCATGTTGGGCGGGGCGGCGGCGCGGTCGAGTGTTTCCATCAGATGACGCGCTTGCGCCTCGGCTTCGCCAGCGGTCGAGGCGCCGAATTCGACCATCAGCCAGCCGCTGCCATCCGGGAGCAAAGAGAGGCCTTCGAGGTTGACGCCTTTGCGGCGGCTGGCGCTGACGATGATGTCGTCGAAACCTTCGAGGCCGATGGGGCCATGCGCCATGATCTCCGGGGCGTGGTCGGCGCAGAGGTAGATGTCGGGCCATCCGATGACGAGGAGCACGCGGGCGGGCGGGCTCTCGACGAGGCGGCAGGTGGCTTCGAGGATAGTGACGCAGGTGCCTTCGGAGCCGACAAGGGCGCGGGCGACGTGAAAGCCGCTCTCGGGGAGCAGGTGGTTGAGGTTGTATCCGGAGACGCGGCGCGGGATGTTGGGAAACTGGCGGCGAACCTGGTCGCCGTAGCGGTCGGCGATCTGCTTGAGGCCGGAGTAAATCTCGGCGCTGCGGCCGCCATCGCCGAGGATGCGGTTGAGATCATCTTCGCTGGTCGAGCCGACGCGCAGGCGGTGGCCGTCGTAAGTGAGGACTTCGAGCGCCTCGATGTTGTCGTCGGTCTTGCCGGCCATGATCGAGTGGACGCCGCAGGAGTTGTTGCCGATCATGCCGCCGAGGGTGCAGCGGTCGTGGGTGGCGGGGTCGGGAGCGAAGGTCAGATGATGTTTCTCGGCCGCGGCGCGGAGATGGTCGAGGATGACGCCGGGTTCAACGCGGGCGATGCGGCGCGCGGGGTCGATTTCGAGGATGCGCGCCATGTATTTCGAAAAGTCGAGGATGATGGCGGTGTTGCAGCATTGTCCGGCGAGGGAAGTGCCGCCGCCTCGGGCCAGCAGGGGGGCGCTGTGCTCACGGCAGAGGGCGACGGTGGCGAGGACGTCTTCGGTGTCGCGAGGGAGTACGACGCCAATGGGGACCTGGCGATAGTTCGAGCCGTCGGTTGCGTAGAGAGCGCGGCTGCCCGAGTCGAAACGGACTTCTCCGCGAAGATGGCGGCGGAGCGCGGCTTCGAGGGCGAGAGCGTCCAACTGCGAGGAACGGGCCGGGGGATGGGCTACGTCTTGCGGCATAGGGTACAGAACATCTTCGAGGATGCGGGCGCGGGACGCAAGGGGAGTGCAGAGAGAAAGGGAAGCCCCCGACTACTTGGACGCTGCCGACTCGCCATTTGGAATCCACAGCGATTGATGGCAGCATAGATAATTCGAGGAGTCAGAAGATTGTTCGCTGTTTTCGCAAATGCGTGTCTGATTGCCGTCGGAATTATTCTGATCGGCTTTGCTCCCCACATGTCGAGCTATGAGAAACGGTTGGCGGATAGACGTCCCTCGACGCGAGTCACAGGATGGAGCGGAACGTGGAAAGGAATCTTGGCCTGGCGACTGATCGGAGTCGCCCTCGTTGCCATGGGATTGTTCGAGTTGCTCTTCAACCGAGCAACCAACTAATCCGATTCGACGATGTCTTGCGGCATACGGTGCAGAACATCTTCGAGAATGCGGGCGATCACTCGCGTTTTGAGTTTCTGCAGTCACGATTTCTATTTGGGCCTTGACTTCCGCGGTGGATTCGGGGTACCAATGCTGTTCTTTGGGGATCCGTGGGGTGCCGGGAAATCCCTGGGGATAGAGGCACTGGTTTCTGCCGCTGGGCACCAGTGCGACCAACGAAGCCGGCCTAATGTGGGGTCCATGTCCGAAAATCTTTCGCTCGCCCGCCGGATTTCCGGTCTTGCGCGGGATTACGCCGAACTGACGAAGGCGCGCATCACGACGCTCATCGTGCTCACGGCTTGGTGCGGTTACTTCTTTGGCGCCCACAAGTCGGGCATTTCATCGTGGTCCGCCGGATTATTCCACGCGCTGCTGGGAGTCGCCCTGGTTTCGAGCGGAACCGCCGCGCTGAACGAAGTGCTGGAGTGTGACGTGGACTCGCGGATGCGCCGGACGGCGCAGCGTCCACTGCCCGCCGGCCGCATGAGCAGGCGACAAGCCACCATCGCCGGACTGGCACTGACTCTCGGCGGATCGCTCTATCTCGCGATTTCCGCAAATCCGCTCACCGGTCTGCTGGTCTTTCTCACTGCGCTGGTGTACCTGGCGGCCTACACGCCGCTGAAGCGGGTGTCCCCGATCTGCACATTCGTGGGCGCCTTCCCCGGCGCGATGCCGGTGGCATTGGGCTGGACCGCGGCGCGCGGACGGTTGGAGACGGAAACGCTGATTCTGTTTGCCATCATGTTCGTTTGGCAGTTCCCGCATTTCCTCTCCATCGCGTGGCTTTATCGCGAAGATTACGCGCGCGGCGACATTCGTATGCTGCCGGTCGTCGCCGCGGACGGGAAATCGACCCTGTGGCGGATTCTCGCGTACTCGGCAGCCTTGATTCCGGTCAGCATCCTGCCGGTTGTGACGGGCATGGCCGGGCGAATCTATCTGGTTGGCGCCGTGTTACTCGGCGCGGCTCTTCTTCGGTTTTCTTACGGCATGGCGATGCCTCAGCTACCGGCCACGGCGCCAGCTTCCAAGCGTCATGCCCGCCGTCTGCTGCAGGCGACGATCGCGTACCTGCCTCTGTTGTTCGCATTGATGATGGCCAACGCGCGATCCTAGGGCCATCACGCGCCGGCATGCAAAACGTCGTGAGTCTGATCTCTGATCAATGTGGACCAGGTTGACCAGCCGACGGGGCGCGCTCACCTCCCTGAGCGTCACAATTATTTGTGACGCAGGTCACAGCCCCCTGGGTCGGAGGGGAGCAACATCAAGCCATTGCTGCGTACTTCCCGGTACGCCAGGGGATTTCGATGAGCACCGAATTTTGTAGCCAGTGCAAACAGTCGCACCCGGGCCGGGCCTGCGACTATGACGACCAGGGCGAATGTGCCGAGACCGTTCCGCTACCGGAAACGCCGACCGCGAACTCCGCCCCGGCGAAGAAGGCTCCCATCCAGCCCAAGCCGGGTATCGACCGCGCCTGAAGCCGGCCGGCCTCCCTTTCCCCTAATCAGTCAATGTTCACTATTCACTATTTTTGTACGCAGTCGGCTGCAGACCTTTCTCCAGCGTTGTTCAGTGTGTGGCTTTTTCGCGGACAGGAGTGTCCGCGCCGCATAGGCTGCCCGAGAAGCTCTTGGATCATTGACTTGATGGGAGTACCATATCCCTGCTAAAAGTGGCTGCAGCCCAGATTGTTTTTCTCCGATTTCGAGTTGTGGAAGACACGATCGCCGGAGCCTCATGAAAATCACTGACACAGTTGGATCGCTGTTGAAGCACAAGGGCGACAATCGGGTCCTGTCGGTAACGCCCGATCAGTCCGTGTACGAGGCCATTGAGAAGATGGCGGTAGAGGGCGTCGGCACTATGCTCGTGATGTTCCAGGGCAGGTTGGTCGGAATCCTGTCGGAGCGCGACTACGCCCGCAAAGTGATCATCAAGGGGCACTCTTCGAAAGAGACGCTGGTGCGAGAGATTATGACCAGCCCGGTGGTCTTCGTGACTCGTCAAAACACGGTGGACGAATGCATGGCGATTATGACGAAACACCATTTTCGTCACCTTCCCGTGGTCGAGGAAGACGTGGTTGTGGGTGTGGTGTCGATTGGCGACCTTGTCGGCTGGATCATCTCCGATCAGGCACATACCATCCGCGAGTTGGAAGGCTACATTACGGGACGATATCCGGGCTGAGGTAGCCATGGTCGGGGCTCTCTCCCCTGGCCAGCCCTGCAAATTCTTGTTGGTTTCCGGCTTCCTTCCGGGGTAAAATGCATCCCTTCCCACCCGGGCGTGGGGCCGCGGGTGGGCGGTCCGTTTCTTGCACACAGGTCCGATTCAGCCTATTCAGGAGCCTTGCATGGATGCACCGGGCACCGCGACGAAATCTGAGAATCCACAAGCTGTTCCGCGCGAGGATCGCAATACGTGGATTTTCACCGTGTACGCGATTTGTGGGATCGTGTTTTTTGGGGTGCTGGCTTACTACGCTTCGCTGTATTTTGCCCACCAGTAGCGAAGAGCAGCCGTGGTTGCATCGGACGCCAGACGATTCCGCACGGCGGGCGCGCTGGAGTGTATATCCCTTTGCATTCCAAGCGAGGTCGGCTCATGGAAAGCAGGCGAAAACAAACTTGAGGAGAACTGCCATGGCTTCCAGAAAAAAGCTTGTAACCCTCAGCCTGATGGTGATGCTCTGCGTGGCTGCCGCTCCGCTCCACGCGCAAACATTCCAGGACCTGTACGACTTTAACTGCAACACGGGCGGATGCATCCCGATCGACTATGGCCAATTGACGCAGGGGGCCGACGGCAACCTCTACGGAACTACTCAGGGCAATAATCCGGGGGGCACGATTTTCAAAGTGACACCTTCGGCTCCGGCCGTATATACCGATCTGTGGCTATTCGATAGGGAAAGTCCGCAGGCAGGCTTGACCCTCGCATCCGATGGGAATTTCTATGGCGCCACAACCGACGGCACTCTGTTTCGCTTTACCCCTCCGAACACCCTAACCACTCTGCACACTTCAACGGGCAGACCCACGGCTGCTCCAGTCGAAGGAAAAGATGGAAACCTCTACGGCGCGACCTTCTCTGGAACAACCTACCGCCTGACGCTCCCGGCTGGTACATTCAAGCAACTTTCCAACGCACCTGGTTCTGTCACCAGCCCCCTCCTTTTGGCATCAGACGGGAATCTCTACGGCACAACGCAGGACGGAGGCAACGGGAATGGCACGGTATTCTGCCTGACCACAACGGGCTCGATCACACCCATCTACAAATTCAGCGGCAGCGACGGTGCGGCCCCTATCGGTCCCCTGACCCAAGGGCGGGACGGCTACCTGTACGGAACGACCTCTGCCGGCGGCGACAACAACACCGGGGAAGTCTTCAAAATGACGCTGTCAGGCACATTAACGAAATTGCATAGTTTTGACAGTTTGATCGGCAGCAGTAACAACGACGGCGCAGCCCCGAGTGCGGGCCTGCTGGCCGCGTCCGATGGTTTTTTCTATGGAGTGAACTTCGATGGCGGATCCTCGGGGGGCGGCACCCTGTTCCAGATAACGACGAGTGGGGTTTTTAATAAGCTATTTGATCTGTGCTTTCCTGCAGTGCCGAGTTGCTTCCCCGACACAACCCTCATGGAGCACACCAACGGATCGTTCTATGGACTCAGCTCGGTGGGTTTTGCTAGCCAGGGAACCTTTTACAGGTTAACTCCCCTCAACCTGAGCGAGATTCTTAGAGTGGCGGGCCCGATCTTCGTGCACCCCGGCATTCCCGTCGAAATTCTCGGCAACAATCTGACCCACGTCATCAATGTCAGCTTCGGCGGGGTGCAGGCAGGATTGCAAGGCGGTACCGACACGTTTCTGATCGCGACGGTGCCGATGGCTGCGGTTGACGGCTTCGTTACCGCGACCTTCGACTCTGGCCTGCAGATCCAAACCCAGTCGGCCGAGCACATTCTTCCTTTGATCACCAACCTCGATCCTACGTCCGGACCGGTCGGCACGCCGGTTGGCATCGTGGGCGGCGGTTTGGCCGGAGCAACGAAGGTCACCTTCGGCGGAAAGAAGGCGACCCAATTCACCGTGGTGAACCCGACTCTGATCCAGGCCATCGTGCCGACGCGCGCAAAGACGGGCAAGGTCGTTGTCACCACACCCAACGGCACAGCGAAAAGCAAACAAACCTTCACCGTTACCTAGGACAGCAAGAGCGCATCGAGGTAGGGCCGGGACCTGCAAATATCTCGGTCCTCAAGGTGGCTCCTAGAATAGGCTCCAGAAATTCGGAATGAGTTTATAGGGGGAGAGAATCGTCGTCGAGATTCTGCTCCTGGTCGCGCTTCCTGCCATAGCGAAAAGCCAGACCCACGCCCACGGTCATGACTCCGAGGGGCGGAGCCACCAGGACTTCGACGGCTCTGCTCAGGGCCATCTGCCCATCTTTGGAAGCTGCTGCGGCTGTGCTGTAGCACATGGCGCAGCCTTGGGCGAACGCGGGGGCCGCCCACAAGCACAGAAGCCCGACCAGCGCGGCAGCGCTACGCCTTACCGCATGCGTCTTTGCAGGTCGCACCGCAGGTTGCAACGAAGTTTTCACCTTACCCCCAACGAGAGAATGCGGAACGCATCCGGAAAGAAGACCATCATCATGGCCAGACAAAACACCAGCGCGCACATGGTCAGCCACTTCATGCGCGACAATTCGTACTTCATGTGCATGAAATAGCCGATGATGAGCGTAGCTTTGACGATCGACAGAGCCATCAGGATCGTCAGCATGCGCTTGGGCTGCATGTTCTGATAGGCCAGGTTGACTTCGACCGCCGTCAGAACCAGAAGCGTCCCCCACACCCAGAAGAAGGGAGTGAGCCTGTGGTGGCGGTGCTGTTCGGCCACGTGTTCTTGAATTGCCTGCTGAAAAGCTTCCATAACCTTCTCTTTCCAGGCTGCTAAATGATCTTGGTGGACATCAAGTAGACGAGGGGGAAGATGAACATCCACACCAGGTCCACAAAGTGCCAGTACAGGCCGGCGACCTCGACATCGGCGGCGTCATAAATCTTCGGCTTCAGCCACATAATTAGGGAGCACACGAGGGCGGCAATCAGCAGCACGTGAACCCCGTAGTGGAACGGACTGTAAGCCGGTGTCGCCAGCCAGGCCACCAGCCAGAGCCCGAGAAGAATCGGGATGAACTTACGCCGCAGCGCGATGACACCGAGATAAATCACTCCCAGGGTAACGTGCAGCATGTGCATTCCGGTCAGCCCAAAAAAAGTTGCGGCGAACTGGGGCACGGCTTTGGATACGTTGACGAATTCGGAGGCAACGTCCTGGTGCGGGACGGCCGGGAAGATAGGCAGGCGGAGGCCCTCGGCGATCAGGTTGCTCCATTCCCTGGCGTGGAGGACGATAAAACCTGTGCCGCACGCCATGGTGGCCAAAAGCCAGAGGCGCCGGGTCTTTTCGTTTCCTTTTGCCGCGGCATTGACCGCCAGGACCATGGTGAGAGAACTGGTCAACAGGAACGCGGTCATGATGGTGGCATTGACGATGCTCCCGGAGTGGAACGGGGTCGGCCAATTTGCGATGGAGATGCGTCCGTAGCTGTAGGCGTACAACAACGCGCCGAAGGTCAGCGAGTCAGACAGCAGGAACAGCCACATCCCAACTTTCTTCGAATACGTGCCAAACAGCGACGGCTCGTAGACCGCCAGGTTATGCGGCAACGCAGCTTCCGCCATGCCTTGGTTCTCCTTGTCTGGCTAGTGTGCGAACTCGAGCAATGCCAGAATGTAAATCCACAGCAGAGCCATGAAATGCCAATACCAGGCAGTGGTATCAACCACAACCCGGCGCGATGCCAAAGGCCGGTGCAACATGACGGCTGCTCCGGCCGCCAGCAGGGCGATGATTCCTCCGAGCAGATGCACGGCGTGCCCGCCGGTGAGCAGATAAACGAAGGAACTGCTGGGGTTGGTGGCGACATAGAAGCCTCGCGTCGCCAGCTCGCTCCAGGCAAGCCATTGTCCAACCAGAAAACACAACCCAAGCACAATGGTGAGTGCCAGCCAGGGAAGTTTCCTTTCCCTGCCCAGGGATACTCCCGGGATGGAGTTCACGGGTTCGAGCGCAACTTGCCGCGCCAGTTGCCGCCGCGCACACTCGAGAGTCACGCTGCTTAACAGCAGCACGCAGGTATTGACCAGGAACAGAACCGTGGGTAACGGCACGGGGATCCAGTCGTGCACCACGGTGTTGGTGTGCGGGTCGAAGGTGGGCATGCCCTGGCGCACGATATAGGCGCTGGTGAAGGCAACGAACAACATTCCGATCGGCGTCAGAGCTGCGGCCAATCCGAGGCGCGCCCGGCGCAAACGTGCTCCGTAATCAGGCGAGCCGGGATCGGGACGCCCGCCGCCTCCACTACCGACAATTGGCGGCAGATCGCCGCGTTTTCCCCGGGAGGTCGTGGGGTGGGGCGCCGGAACCGTTGGAGTGAAGCTCGCCATACTTGCCCTAGTAATCTCTCTCGATACTCTTCCTAATGTGCCGCCACGGCTGCCGGGTCCGTTTGCATCACGTAGTCGCGCGGCGCTCCCGGCACGCTGTACTCGTAGGGGCCGTTATTGACCACCGGGGTACGTCCCGCGAAATTGTCGTGGGGAGGCGGAGTGGCGGTGGTCCACTCCAGCGTGGTTGCCTCCCAGGGGTTATCGCTCGCCTTCGGTCCCTTGAACATGCTCCAGAGCAGATTGAAGAGGAAGATCAGCTGCGCGGCAGCGGTTACGATCGCGGCATAGGTCATGAACGTGTTCAGGCCCATCAGAGGATGCAGGTAGGCGAGCTCGGTCAGCTGAGAGTAGCGGCGCGGCTGGCCGGCCAGGCCCAGGTAGTGCATCGGCATGAAGACGCAATAGGTGCCGATCAGGGTAAGGAAGAAATGGATTCGCGCCAGCCTCTCGTTCATCATCCGGCCAAACATCTTGGGGAACCAATAGTAGGTTGCGGCGAAGATACCGAAAATGGCGGCCACGCCCATGATCAGATGAAAATGGGCCGGCACGAAGGCGGTGTCGTGCAATGGAATATCCAGCGCCGGCTGAGCCAGAAACGGACCGCTCAATCCGCCGGAAACAAACAACGACACAAAGCCGATGGCAAACAGCATCGGTGAGTGGAATCGAATGCGGCCCTTGTGCAGCGTTCCCAGCCAGTTAAAGGTCTTGATGGCGGACGGCACCCCGATCGCCATGGTCATGACGGAGAAGGCAAAAGCCGAGTAGGGACTCATGCCACTCATGAACATGTGATGTCCCCAGACCATGAACCCGAGCAGGCCGATCGAGAGCATGGCATACACCATCGCCTTGTAACCGAAGATGGGCTTGCGGGAAAACGTCGAAAGCACCTGCGAGGCCACGCCCATCCCGGGCAGGATCGCGATGTAGACCTCGGGATGACCGAAGAACCAGAAAAGGTGCTGCCAAAGCAGCGGTGAACCACCCTTATGTCCGGTGAGTTGACCGTTAATCGTGCCCAGAGGCAGAAAGAAACTGGTACCGAGGTTGCGGTCCATGAGCAGAAGAATGCCGGCCGAGAGCAGAACGCCAAAGGCCAGCAATCCCAGGATGGCAGTGATGAACCAGGACCAGCAGGTCAGAGGCATGCGGAACATGCTCATGCCCTTGGCGCGCATGTCGAGCGTAGTGGTAATGAAGTTGAGAGCGCCCATGAGCGACGCGATGCAGAAAATCGCGATGCTGGTGATCCAGAGGTCCGCGCCCAGACCCTCACCCGGCCCGGAGGATTGCAGCGCACTCATCGGGGCGTAGCCGGTCCAGCCGTGAAGAGGCGCTCCACCCACGACAAAGAAGGCCGCCAGCATCACGACATAGGCGACGAAGGTCGTCCAGAACGAGAGCATGTTCAGGACGGGGAAGGCCATGTCGGGCGCGCCGATTTGTATAGGCAGGAAATAGTTGCCAAAGCCGCCCTGGGGCGCGGTCGTCAGCACGAAAAACACCATGATGGTGCCGTGCATGGTGACCAGGCTGAGATAGGTTTCGGGTTTGATCACGCCCAGCAATGGCAGTGCCGCCGCCGGCCAGACGAGATGGATCCTCATCAGCAGGGAGAGAAACATGCCGACAAAAACCGCGGTGAGCGCGAGGAAGTAATACTGGAGGCCAATGACCTTGTGGTCGAGACTGAAAACGTACTTGCGGATGAAGCCTTGCGGGGCCGCGTGTTGGTGGGATTCCTGGGCAACCATTTATTGTTTCTCCGCCTCCCGAGCTGCCAGCCACTTGTCGAATTCGTCCTGGCTGACGACCTTCAGCATGCCGTGCATCTTGTAGTGGCCGAGCCCGCACAGTTCCGCGCAAGCGATTTCGAAGTTACCGGTTTCGGTTGGAGTAAAGTGCATATGGATCGCCAAGCCGGGCACGGCGTCTTGCTTGAAGCGCATGGCAGGAACAAAAAAACTGTGGATCACGTCGTGGGCGCGCAAAATGACTTCCACTTCACGGCCCACGGGCACCTCCATAATGCCGGTCACAACGTCGTCCTTCGATGCCGGATCCGCCGGGTCCAGGCCCAAGGCCGCCTCCCCTCCCGCGGACGGGTCTTCCAACTCCGGCCGGGCGATGCCAAACTTGCCGTCGGGACCCGGATAGCGGAAATACCAGGCGAACTGCATGCCGGTGACCTCCACCCGCGTAGCACCGTTCTCCGCCGGGCGAAAACGTTCCGCCGCCCAGATGGGACTCCCGAGCAAGTTCAACCCAACGAACAGGATCGCGGTGAGAGTGGTCCAGATGATTTCCAGCTTGAAGTTGCCGTGGGAATAGTCGGCGCGCGTAGAGGAAGCCTCGCCTCGATATCTCCAGACGAACAATCCCAACCCCAACTGGGCGGCCACGAAGATAATGCCCATGAGGACGAAAGTCACGGCGAACTGGTGGTCAATCGCGGCGGTGGCAGCGGACGCTCCAGCAGGCAACCACCAGGTTTTCGCGACGAAGAAATACGTGCTGGCCAAGGTAATTAGCCAGATAACACAGAGAATAACTAGCCCCATGTACCAAGACCCCCTGCCCCAGTCGAATTAATCGGCTTCCCCCAAAACGTCGAAACCGATGCGACCGCCCCAGAATGGACGGAAGTGTATCACAGCTCGATATGATTTGCGCAAGGGGATTCGAGACTCCGATTCTCCGCGAACTGACGAACGGTTTCGTTTGTTGTGGCGCAAACGTTATGCCTCACTACGAGCGATGGCGCATTGACGAACGCGGCGGGTTTTGAGTAACATCTTGTCCACTTCTGGGGTCGACGGGAAATGGCGCGGATTTCGAAACGTGTTGGGGTAGTCCTTTTCC
>Ga0187804_10000257_pt1 | contig 12403 bp, 10 predicted proteins | sample NC_wetland_sal_i_3_FD_132961 | JGI IMG/M metagenome (GOLD analysis project Ga0187804, IMG submission 132961) | Wetland sediment microbial communities from Neuse River Estuary, North Carolina, USA - Control_4 | ecosystem: Environmental > Aquatic > Freshwater > Wetlands > Sediment | place: USA...
CCCGGCCTGTTCCAGAAAAACCGCCTGCTCCTGCGCAGCGCGGGCATCCTGCTCGCCGAAGGCGTCTTTCAGAAGGTCGACGGCGTGATGGCGATCCGCGCCCGCCGCTTCGCCGAACTGACGATTGAGGGCGCCCTCCCACCGTCGCATGATTTTCGCTGATGTACGCAAGCTATCTGCTCTGCGATCTTTTCACCACCCGCTCATGCAGAACCTCTGACGCCGCTGCTGCGGTAGTCATCCAGAAGCTTAGATACGACCAATTCATGGTTCGACTTTAGTTCGGCTGGCGTCCACTTTTTATTTTTTTGGAGAACACGCAGGGAATTCGGACAGGAATCGATGCATTTTGCGAAGTACTGGTCCATCTTATCACTGTAGTCCAACCGTCCGAGCGACGAATTCTTACGGCGAGTGATCAGGACCAGATTGCCAAGCTTGTCTGTCCATTCAATCCTCTGTTCGGGCGTGAAGTCCTTTATCCATTTGCTTCCGTTGGCTGGGTTTTGCGGCAAAACATGTTCAACTGACAGCCTCTCAAACTGCATCCGCTGGTCATGGTTCTGGAAAAGATAATCGAGCCTCAGAAGAATGTATTGACAGAAACGCTTTCCGTACACTGGCTCACTGATAATGCGACCGAAATCTCGTGCATCAATGTTAAAACAGCCTGACCTGAACACCGCAGCCTCGCCCGGTACCTCGTCGATCGACTGGAGCACCTTGTTCATCGCCTCAATGCGCTCGGTAGGGGTAGATTGGCAAATCCAGTCCGCCGAAAATTTGTTGTTAAGCCTTTTCAGGAAGTCAAGGAGCCGCTTGAATTTGAATTTGTCAAAGTATCTGAGTAATGGTGGGATCCACTCCATTGAGGGTAAACCGGAGAGCATAAGGTTAATGCAGTTGTCGTATTCGAAGCTGCCGATCTTGTCGTAGTTCTGGTCGCTAAAAAGCGTACGGTAGTGGTTTAGATATTGCTCTATTAGCTGGAAAGTCGGCTTGCCCTTCTTCAGCAGCGGCGGTCTCTTCTTTCCGGTCGCCTGGTCTTTTTCCTTGGGGTCGTAAATCTTGTCCTCGAATTCCTGAAGAAGGCTGAGGCGCGCCTTATCCTTGAGTAGTATCGTGCGGATGTGTTGAAGAAAGCGGTCGAAGTCGTCCCCGAGCTCATTCTCGGCTTCTTCCCACATTTTGGCGCACTTGATCTTGTCTGTCTGCGCATCGAGGGCTCCCAAGTTGACGGCCTTAAGGATGTCACTGTTGCGGAGCGGAATTCCCCTGTTGTTCAGGATGGTAAAGAGCCGGAATGCATCCTCCAGGTCCTCGGTTGAGACATATATAAGGAGAACCTTGTTGAGTAGGAACTTGAGAAGGTCGGTCGGCTTCACATTTCCGTTGCGCTGAAAAAACTGATCTATCTGGATAGCCGCCGCAGCCATGTTTCGCACAGAGAGATTTTCACTGTTGTTCACAACTTCCGTGAGAGCGTCTTCCCGGACCGCAGCCCCCTCAGGTTTTATGTGACTGTCGATGAAATTCTGGACATCTTCCCGAATCGCGAAGACTAAGCGGGTCCGCTCGGGGATCCCCTTGAACTTACTAGCCTTCTGATAGATACAGTCCTGACAGTCCTCCTTGGCGTCTTGGTCTTTGGCAAGGTCTCGCAGCACGGCAAAAAGTATTAAAAGGGTTGCAAGGCGCTGTTGACCGTCCAGCAAGTCGTTTTCTTTGAAGGGTTGGTTCTTCTCGGGCGCGGCTGGCTTATGCTGGAACACGAACGATCCAAGAAAATACTCAAAATCGGCCTTTTCGGACATGGCGAAGGTCAGGTCCTCAAGAAGGTCACTGATCTCCTCGGAACCCCAAACATACGGGCGCTGGTACTCCGGAATGCGAAACCACATGTTGGAAAAGATGTCCTTAACCAGCACCTTGTCGCTCTTGATTTCGCCTCTAGCAGGCATCGCTTCTTTTCCTCCACTTCGCCGTAAGATTTACGGGCCTATCGAGCCCGACGGGTCTTTTGCCGGTTTATAGGTTAGTCCAAGTCGGCATTGCAACCGCAGGGCTGCTCCGCTCTGACAACTTGGGTCGCGCTCCGAATCCGGCGTCATACTGTCGTCTGGCCAGTGGCGAGAAAGTGTTCACGTAAGTTTGGCGCCAAGGGAACCCTTGGCGCCCGGGTGGCGATGCACGCTACGATAGTGCCATGTGCGGCCGATTCACATTGACCCGGCGCGACCGCAAATCGCTCGCCGCGGAGTTGGGCGTTTCAGAGGATTCCTTCTCCGACTCCCACGCCTTCCTCCAGTGGGGCGGGCGGCCCTGCCCGCCCACCACTTGCGTCCGCAGCCTCCAGAACGCCACCCTCTCGCCCCGCGCCACCGAATGATCCGGGATTCCACGCGAGGCACGCGTGGAATGACTCGCAAAAATTCGGCACGGGATGATCGGGCGAGCACCGGCAGTCGCGGAATTTCAGATCCGGGATTCCTCGCGCGCCAGGCAACTCAGACGCGCGGGAATGACTAACTCGGAGGGCGCGCGAATGCTTCTAATGAGGCGGGCACCCTCTGCGAGGGCAGGCTCCCGGCCCGCCCCACTTAGACAAGGATGCAGAATTCAGAATCCGAGATTCTTCGGCCGCCAGTGCTCCGCGCCGGCTCGGCCTCTGAATGACACCTATCGTGCGCTTATCCGCGGGATGCGCTATTGTGCGCGGCGGTTCGACTATCCCCTCGGCGGGGAATACCAGACGCAATCGGGAGGCGGGGAAGTCTGATGGATGCTCCGATAACGCGGCTCAGCGGCAAGGTCGCAATAGTGACGGGCGCTGCGCAAGGAATCGGCCGTGCAATCGCGATGCGGCTTGCCGCCGAGGGGGCCGCGGTCGCCATCGCCGACATTAAGTACGATGTTGCGGAGCGAACCGCGGCGGAAATTCGCGCCGCGGGCGGAAAAGCATCCGCGATACGGCTCGACGTGACGAGCCTCGAGAGCGCGGTCGCCGCCGCCGACGCCGTCGAGCGCGACTTCGGCCCCATCGACATTCTCGTGAACAACGCGGGCTGGGACAAAATCGAGCCATTCGTCGCGAGCGAGCCCGCCACCTGGGACAAGGTGATCGCGATCAACTTCCGCGGGGTGCTCAATTGCTGCAAGGCGATCGTGCCGCGGATGCAAGCGCGCGGGAGCGGCAGGATCGTGTCGATTTCATCGGACGCCGCTCGCGTCGGGTCCACCGGCGAGTCGGTTTATGCCGGGTGCAAGGCCGCGATAATCGGGTTTTCGAAGACGCTCGCGCGCGAGGTCGCACGCAATCACATCAACGTCAACGTGGTATGCCCCGGGCCGACCGACACGCAGCTTCTGAAGGACGCGATGGCCGGGCGCGAGGGCGTGCTCGACGCGATGGCGCGGACCATTCCTTTGCGGCGGCTCGGCAAGCCGGAGGATCTCGCCGGCGCGGTCGCATTCCTCGTGTCCCCGGACGCCGACTACGCCACGGGGCAAGTGCTGAGCGTGAGCGGCGGCCTCACGATGGCGGGCTGAAAGAAGAGTGGGGCGGGCCGCCGTGCCTGTCAGAGGGGAGCGGGCCAAGAGCCTTTGCCCTTGAAGAGGATGCCGGCGCAAGTGGTGGGCGGGCCGGGAGCCTGCCCTCGCAGAGGGTGCCCGCCGTCAACGCGCGGGCGCTTCGCCCGCGCAACCTTTAAGATTCTCCCGCGGCTCTCCGCTTCGACGCGGGATTTACTGGCGGCGGAGGTCCTGCATGATCTCCCGGAGCACCCCGCGGTCGTGCTCATCGCGAATCGGGATGCTGAAGCCCAACCGGTTCACGCCCGCAAATCGCTTCTTCATCACCGATGCGATCTCATCATAGGTGCCCACCGCGGCGAACGCGTTCACCATGTCTTCGGTGACGAGCTTCGGCATCTCGCGCCACTTCTGCTGCGTCGAAAGCTTGTGCAACTGCTCGGCGATATCGCTCCACCCGCCGAGTTCGAAGCTGGAGCGGTAGGAGCGCGTCGAACCGTAAAACGAAATCCTGGTCTTGATGCCCTCGATCACCCGCGCGAGCGAGTCGCGATCTTTCGCGGTGGCCACGAAGCCGCCACCTGAGATTTGGAAATTCTCCCACTCGGACGCGGGCCGGCCCGATTTCGCAAATCCCTTCTTCAGATTGGGGAATGCGATTCGGTCGAGATACTTGCGCGTCACGATTCCATGCAGCCGCACACCCTCGCAGACCTCGCCCGCAACCTGCAACATCCGCTCCTGCACCGCGGCGATCGCGACCGGGATCTTCGGATGCTCCTGCGGCGGGGGCGAGAAGTTCGGAGTCATCAGCGACATGTTGTAATGCTCGCTTCGGTAGTCGAGCGGCTCACCGGTTTGCCAGGCGTGCCAGCATGCGCGCATCGCGCCGACATAGTCCTTCATCCGCTGCGCCGGCTTCGACCACGGCATCGAGAACCGCCGCACGACGTGCCCCTTCACCTGCGAGCCTAATCCGAGCACGAGACGGCCGCCGCTCATGCGCTGGAGATCCCAAGCGGTGTATGCGGTAGAAACCGGGCTCCGCGTGAAGGCAAGCGCGATTCCGGTAACCAGTTCGAGTTTCGACGGCTCCTGCGCCGCGATAGCAAGTGCGAGGTAAGGATCGTGCTGCATCTCGGCGGCAACCACTGCGTCGTACCCGAGCGCGTCCGCCGCGCGCACCTGGTCGCGCAATGTTGTCCATACAGGCCCGGAGCGCTTGCCGCCCTGCGGCGTCTCGGACGTTTCCGGGGTGCCAAAATTGAGTCCGCATTCGATCTTGATTTGCGCCATGGCGGGGTTATTGCGTTCATGCGCCCGCGCTGTCAAGCGGCGCGCCGTGGCGCTTCTGCGGCGGATTAGGAACCGGGAACGAATTACGCCACGCTCTCCACTAGGAGTTTTTGAATTCTTCGTGACTGCGATAGTGGGGCGGGCCGCCGTGCGTGTCAGAGGGGGGCGGGGCAAGAACCTTTGCCCTTGAAGAGGATGCGGGCGCAAGTGGCGGGCGGGCAGGGCCGCCCGCCCCACTGGAAGAAGACGGAGGCTGTGAATTTTTGGGTCTGATTACATCAGTGGGGCGGGCCGCCGTGCCTGTCAGAGGGGGCGGGGCAAGAACCTTTGCCCTTGAAGAGGATGCGGGCACAAGTGGTGGGCGGGCAGGGCCGCCCGCCCCACTGGAAGAAGACGGAGGCTGTGAATTTTTGGGTCTGATTACGTCAGTGGGGCGGGCCGCCGTGCCCGCCGTCGACGCGCGGGCAATTTTCGCCCGCGCTACCGCTTAGGATCGGCGCGCGGCCAGACCCAAGGGTACTCTCTCAGATCCGGCCAGCGCTTCCACGGATTGCCGCGGATGTATTCAAGCTTCTGCGCGAACTCCTGCTCGTCGCGCACGATCCGATCGAAGTACTCGTCCTGCCAAACCCCGCCCTGGCGCCCCGAGGTGCGCTGCAAGCCATGGGCAGTGAATGATTTCCACGAGTGGAGGAGCTTTTCCAAGACCCGCCCACCCTTCGGCTCGACCAGCACGTGTACGTGGTCGTTCATGACCACGTACGCATGAAGCTCGTAGCGTTGCCCGCGGCCATGGTGCAATTCGGCGGCGACTAGCGCTCGCTCCTCTGGCGAGAGCTCCTGCTGATCGGGCTTAAGCCGCCAGGTGACGAAGTAGATGCTCGCCTGCTCGCGCCAGTGCGGGAGCCGCCGGCGGTAGAATCGTGTCTGCTCATTCACCGGTAGTCCGCATTGGTGGCGCGGGCGCAAACGCCCGCCCCCCTTTGACAGGTACGGCGGCCTGCCCCACTAAAGTAAGATGCCGGGGGCGGGAAAGCCGCGGCACATCTCGGCGACCTCGCCGGCGACGCGTTTGCGCGTCGCCGCATCATCGACTTTCGCGACGACCTCGTCTATCCATCGCGCGATCTGCCGCATCTCGCTCTCGCCCATTCCGCGCGATGTCACCGCGGGCGTCCCGATCCGTAAGCCGCTTGGGCTGAACGGCCGGCGCGGGTCGTACGGGACGGTGTTGAAGTTGGTGACGATCCCCGCCTCATCGAGCGCCTTCGCCGCCTTGCGTGCAATCACTTTCTTGGGCGTGAGATCGACCAGCAACAGGTGAGTATCCGTGCCGCCCGAGACGAGCTGAAATCCGCGCGCCAGAAGTTCCTCGCCCAATGCCTTCGCGTTACGGACGATTTGCGCCGCGTATTGCTTGAACTCGGGCGTCGCGGCCTCCTTGAGCGCCACGCCGATCGCAGCGGTGGTGTGATTATGCGGTCCGCCCTGGAGGCCGGGGAAAACCGCACGATCGATTTGGTCCGCCAGTTCCTTGCGGCACAGGATCATCGCTCCGCGCGGCCCGCGCAGCGTCTTGTGCGTAGTCGTCATGATGACGTCGGCATACGGCGAGGGATCGGGATGCACGCCGCCGACGATCAGGCCCGCGATGTGCGAGATGTCGGCATGCAGGTAGGCGCCGACTTCCTTGGCAATATCAGCGAATGCGCGGAAATCGATGATGCGCGGATAGGCGGTCCCGCCGCACACGATTATTTTCGGCCGCTCCTTGCGGGCGTAATCCCGGAGCGCATCGTAGTCGATTTGCTGACTCTCGCGATCGACGACGTACTGCGCGGCGCGCCAGAACGTGCCCGTGATGCTCACGTTCCATCCATGCGTGAGATGACCGCCGTGCTGAAGCGCGAGCCCCATAATCGTGTCGCCCGGTTTGAGCAGCGCAAAATAGACGGCGACGTTGGCCGGCGATCCCGAGTAGGGCTGCACGTTCGCGTGATCGACCTTGAACAGCGCCTTGGCCCGCTCGATGACCAGCGATTCGATCTGATCGATGTATCGTTGACCCTCGTAGTAGCGGTGGCCCGGGTAACCCTCCGAGTACTTGTTGGTGAGGATCGAGCCGGTCGCCTCGAGCACGGCGCTCGAAGCGTAGTTCTCCGATGGAATGAGGCGCACGGAATCGAATTCGTAGCGCTCTTCCTTCTTGATCAGATCGAATATTTCGCGGTCGGTCCGCTCCAAAGCGTCCACGCCACACCTCCGATGACAACTGGCGGCAAACTTACAGGCGCGCCCGCGGGGAGGCAAACTGCGCTGCGATGGCCGGACGCGATGCGAAAGCGCGGGGGCGTTACGCCAAGCGCCGTCTCACTGCAAATCGGGCGGCGTGACCTTCGCGATCCACGCGCGGAAGTCGCCCTCGTAGCCGACGGCACGCTGACGCTCGCCTACCCGGCGCATCACGCGCTCCACCTCTTCGGGTGGAAGCTTCGCCCGCGTCAGGAGAGCGCCGGCTATCCTCTCAGCCTCGGCATGCGCCTCGCGGCGAGGCCCCTCGAACAGCGGGAGCTTTTCATCGCTGAGGCCCAGGTAGCTCTCAGCGATCCGGGTCCCCACTTCGGTGCCGCTCTGGAGCGAGTCCTGGATGTTGCCCTTGCCAGTGAGCACGTTTCCCGCGGCGAAGACCGCGGTCGGACCCTCCATCAGGAGTCCGCTGCGCTCGTCGACATATTTATAGACTTCGCCCTTTTGCGGGATGCCGGGAATCAGTTCGGGGATGCTCCCTATCGAGCTGATGGTCATCTTTGCAGGCGCCGCTTCCTTGCGCTCGGGAAGAACAATCTTCACCTGCCCGTCGATGACCTCGGTAACGGAGTACTCAACTCCCACCATCACTCCGTTCTCGAGCAGAAGGCCGGTTGGCGTGCGCAACTGCTGGAACTCGAATAGGTACTTGCGCATCGCCTTGTCCATAATCTTGGTGCGAGCCATGCGCAGCGCGTCAGCGCGCTTGGGCGGCGCATCGGGCGGAATATCCGAGAGCGGCATGTCCAGCACCCGGCGGCGATAGAACAGCTTGCACGGCTGAACGCCGAGGTCCGCCCATTTGAGCCCGTGCTTTTGCAACACCGGCTCAATTCCCTCGCGCTCGAGCCCCACCATGTCCTCCGTGATTCCGCGCGCAGCCAGGGCCCTGAGCGTCGCCTCGATCTGCAACACCTTCACCACGTCGATCGAGGCCAGGCCGCCGCCCGACACGATCGTGCCGGGGAGAATTTCGTAGCGAGGGCCGCTGTAGGCGGCCTCGACATAGTGATTGAACCAGTAGATGAACTTGTTCTGATAGACCAGCCCGCGGTCGATGAACTCATCGGCGCCCGCGACAGGGAATGGCCGGTCGCGCCAGGCGCCGGTCGTGAGCACGATGGCGCTCAGACCCCATCCGGTCCGCAACTCCTCGAACGCAACGTCGGAGCCCATCCGGGTGAGCGGGAGGAAGGCAATATTCGGGTGATCCAGGCGCTTGTTGATCTCCTCGTACTCATCCCTGCGCTGCTTCACGTGCCATCGCGGCAGCCCATCCTCGATCTTCCCGTAGGGCCGCGGATTCTGGTCGATCACGGCGACCAGGGCGCCGTGATCGGCGAGAATACGGGCGACCTCCGAACCGGCCGTCGCCGCACCAACTATGGCCACCACGTGTTGAGGTTCGTTCCGGCTGACTTCTCTCATATGGCGTCAACGATTACCGGTTCGCTCGGCACCTTGCAACGATTCGGACCAGGGCGCCGCGCGCGTTGCACGATAATCCACTTTGTGCAATCGGATGCGGTCAGGTCTCCTGGTTGGGGTCTGCTTGCCACGGGCGATGTGCAGCGCGGCTTCCAGGCACTCGGCGCAGCTTGCGCCTGCGAGAGGTGCATGGTTTGCTGATCGCTGCCTTGAGAGTCGCGTGAGGGTCGTGCGGGTGACGCGGTTGCGTAAGTTCAAGCTCACAGTTCTCGCTCTTTTTTTCACGGTCGCCGGATGCTTCGCGAGTTACCCGATCTATTCGGCGGCGGGTGGCGGCAGAGATGCGGCGCTCGGCGAACAACACGACGCCGGCTTCCCCGCCCAGGACACATACGTCGCGGTGCAAGATGTGCTCCGCGGCGAGGGGGTTCTGTTCGAGGTCAAGCCCCAATACCAATTGATCACGCTGTGGCGCGATGCGGATACTCCGGCGGGCATCTGGGGCAGCTTGATTGGAGTTCATCCCAGGTACCGATACGAAATCGAGGTCGTGCCGACCGGACCTCGTCAAAGCCGGATCGTGGTCAATGTGCGGACCGAGGATATCGCGGATAACGATCTCAACTCGTACGAGGCGACCAAGCGCCTCGATTTGTTCAATCGCTTCGAGGAGTTAGCCGCGCGGCTGCCTCCGCCATCGACCACGCCGCGCGCGGGCGGTGTCAACTTCGCGTTGCTGCCCGGCGAAGACTTGCAGGGGCTGGCCAAACGGGTCACCGGCAGCGCTGACAACTGGCGCGAAATCGCGAAGGACAATGGACTCACCTCGCCGACTGACTTGGCGGGCGTCCAAAGCATCTGGGTCAAAAGCAGCCTGCTGGAACCGACGAAGGGGTCGCGTTAGACCGCCCGCCGCCGGCATATGACGAGCTACCTGCAGAAATGCGGACGCGCATCAGTCGGCCCCCGCTCATACCGGCCACTGGATGCGGTCCAAGCAATCCAGCAGGAGGCCTTCCTCGCTTGGAGTCTTAATCGATGGGTGCGGCGACCTCGTTCCCGTCGCATTCCGGGCACAACCCCGACGGGCTCACCGCCGCCACCACGGCCAGGAACTGCTCGAACGTCATCTGGAGGTTCAGGAAGCCGCCTTGGCAGAACACCCAGCCGTAGTAGTCCAGAATCTCGTCCGGGATCATCGCCGGCAGCCGCGGTACCGTGCTCACTAACGGAAACCGCTTGGGCTCGCCCGCCCGGACGGCATGCGACAAGCGAGAATGAGGCTGCCGAGGGTCATCCGGTACGATGTTCCCTTCTCTCAGGGGTATGACTTTGCCTCGTGACATCGGAGTCATGGTCGTCTTAGCCTCCTCAAACCTTCAACACGGCCGCCACGGCCAACTCGCTATTCAATTGTATGCCGCCTGCCCGGCCGGTCAAGCTCAAGAGGAACGAAGTGTTAGCCGAAAAGTTTACATTGAGCACCAACCGCCACGAACGCGGCCGCCGATGGCCGCCCGCCTAATCTCGTAACTAGCTGAAAACATTATGCTTTCCACCGTTCAGGCGATCGTGCTCGGATGCGTCCAGGGCCTCACCGAATTTCTCCCGGTCTCCAGCTCCGCCCACCTCGTAATAATCCCCTGGTTGATGCGCTGGACCGACCCCGGCCTCGCCTTCGATGTGGCCCTCCACCTTGGGACATTGTTAGCTTTATTGGTCTATTACTGGCGAAATTGGCTCGAAATGGGCCTGTCGCTCGCCACCGGGGACCGCGTCCCGCGCCGGCTCCTGCTCCTCCTCGTCGTCGCCTCGGTGCCCGGGGCGATGATCGGCATCGCCTTCGAGGAGCAGGCCGAGACGATTTTCCGCTCCCCCGCCCTGATTGCCGCCACAATCGCCGTTCTCGGGCTGGTTTTGTGGGTTTCGGACCGCTATGGCGCCGAGAATCGCACCATAGATGACATCACCGTCCTCGACGCGCTCCTCATCGGGCTTAGCCAAGCCTTCGCGATTGTCCCTGGCGTCTCGCGCTCGGGAGCGACCATCACGATGGCGCGCGTCATGGGCATCACGCGCCAGGATGCCGCCAATTTTTCCTTCCTCATGGCTACCCCGATCATCGCAGGCGCCGGGATGCTCGAGGTGCGCAAGATTGCGCTTGCGGGGATGAGCGCGCAACTGGCGTGGGGATTTGCGGCGTCGGCGGTCTTCGGACTGCTGGCCATCGCGGGCCTGATCGGCTATGTCCGCACCCGGACCTATCGTCCGTTTGCCTGGTATCGGATTGTGCTCGCGGTCTTCATAATCGCGGTCGTGCGCGCGAGGAGCTGAACGCTCGATGGAAGCCGGCACCGCCGACGCCGCCCAGCGTGCCGGCCGACCCCGATCCGAGTCTCGTGGCCGCTCCTTCCGCATCGGCTTCTCGTTCGCGATCGCCAGCACGATAATCGGCGCCGCCCAGCCCGTACTGACGCGATGGGGCGCTGTGAACGTCGACCCCCTCCTCTTCTGCACCGGCGCGGTTCTGTTCGCCGCCCTGTGCGCGGTTTGTCTGCTTCATCTGAGAGGAGACCTCGGACTCGTATTCGATCCGCGCTATCGAGCGCGGCTCTTCGCGATGTCGATGGCGGGCACGGTGATGACGAGCCTGCTGCTGGCGTTCGGGCTGACCCGGATTGGAGCGGTGGCGGGCGTGCTGCTGCTCCAGACGGAGCCGGTGTACTCGATTGTGCTCGCGACGATGGTGGTCGGCGAGCAGCCGTCGGCGCGCCAGATTACGGCGACGGTTGTGATTCTATGCGGTATCGCATCGGTGTTCGGCGCGGGCGGCGTGTTCTCTCCGCTGTGGGCGGCCGCGCTGATTTTCGCGACCCCTCTTTTCTGGCAGATCTCGCACGCGATCGGGCTGAAGATCATGCCGCCGCTTACGCCTGCCACGATCACGGGCGGCCGCTTCATCTATGGGTCCGTCGCGCTGACTGCGATCCTGCTCGCGGTGAGGCCCGGCACTCTCGCGCTGCTTGCCAATCCGACCGCGCTCGCGGTGATCCTGCTGACCGGCTTCGCGGTCTACTTCATTAGCGCGCTCACCTGGTATGGCGCGATAAGCCGGCTCTCGCTTACGTGGACCACCGCGCTGGTCGTGCCCGGAACTCCGCTTCTCTCGATCCTCTTCGCGATCCTGTTCCTCGGCGAGCACGCGAGCCCGCGCGAGGTGACGGGAATCCTGATCGCGATTACCGGCGTGCTCGCGCTTGTGCTCGGCGCCGATGCGCACCGGCGCCATCCGCCCTCCGAGATCGCCGAGGCGATCCATCAACCGATGAATTAGTGTCCTGAGTTTAAGGAATACTCACGTCATTCTACGCGTGCCTCGCGTAGAATCCCGCTCCGCCGCTTCCGACTCCTTGCCCTGCGCTCAGTTGCGCTTCCCACTCCTTCCCCCGCGTTCAGTTGCGGGGGAAGGCAGGGATGGGGGTCCTGCGCTTCGCGCGCGCCGAAGCTTGCCCCGCTCTCCCATCTGTCCGACCCCTCTCCCAGAATGGGAGAGGGATTGAAGAAGGGCGAGGGAACAGATTCCGCACGGAGAGAGGGACCAGCCGCGGCGCGGATTTTTTCTCCGCGCCGCGATTTAGGTTCCGATTCCAAGCACCGAAGCAGAATCCCAGAACCTTTATCCCGCGCGGCAAACAATGCGGCGCTCTTAGCCACCCTCATTTACCCCTTGCGGGGAAGGATTGTGGTGCAATTCATCCACGGCGGAAGTATGCTTGTTAGATGAGCAGGATAGCGGTGATAAGCGCGGTGCGCTATGAGGCTTGCGCAACTGCTGTGTCAA
>Ga0187804_10000260_pt1 | contig 12361 bp, 7 predicted proteins | sample NC_wetland_sal_i_3_FD_132961 | JGI IMG/M metagenome (GOLD analysis project Ga0187804, IMG submission 132961) | Wetland sediment microbial communities from Neuse River Estuary, North Carolina, USA - Control_4 | ecosystem: Environmental > Aquatic > Freshwater > Wetlands > Sediment | place: USA...
CCAGAGCCGAGTGTCCGATTGAACTGGATCTGCTGGTTTACACGAGGGCGGCGGACGCGAACCCGCCCGTCCTGGGCAAAGCGTTCGAGCAACTGGATGCCTTGCTGCAACATGCGGTCCCAGTGTCGTTTCCCGCATAGGTCAAGCCCATGTTCTTGCACGCACCCCACTGCTCGAACAGCACAGCGGCCGGGTCTTCGCGGCGAAAAAGGGCGGCGAGTGATTGTTCGAAGGCCCGGCCGAAAAGCATGGCGGCACGCGTGTCTTTCTCTTGCCAACCGTCCAGGTAGCGGTGTCGGTAGCGGCGCGGGCAGGCTAGGTATTGGCTGATCTGGGTGTAGGAGTAGGTCATCGGGACGCCTCCGCCTTGTTGGAGCCAGAAGCACTCGGTACCGGAGCTGCGGACAGTTCCTCCCACTGGCTGGCTGGGGCAAAGCCGTCGAGATTGACGAGCGAGATGCCGTTAACGACGGTGTGGCTGATCTTGACTAGACCGCGCAGTCCGGGCAGGGCTTTTTCGTCGACCTGTTCGTGGGCCAGGAGTTCCGGGTCGTAGAGGAAATCCCGCAGGAACCAGCCCAGCTTCCAGATCGCCTTCTGGGTGCAGTAGAGACGACCGACGATGGACTGACCGGCGAATGCGCCGGGCTCAAGAATGGAGAGCCGGAGGACGTAGAAGGGCTTCTGGGCGTGCCACCGGAACTGGGCACCATCGACGCGGACGAGGAAGATGCCGTCGGGAATTTCCGGTCGCGAATCGCGGGCAGTTTCGGCAAGTCCAGGGACTTGGCGTTTCATGCGACCACCTCCTGCTTCGGGTGCGCGTAGCTGTTGAGCTGGCACAGCAGAGCGTTTCGGTCCTTCTCGGCCCAGTCGGCCAATTGCTTGACGAAGTTTTCAACCTGCTCCCGAGTGGCCTCTCTGAGCGTCTTCGTGCCGCAGAACTCGACGGCGTAGGCTTTTACCAGTTCAGGGTCGAGCTGATGCTGGCGGATGATCTGGCACAAGCGGTCCCGAACCTTGGGCCCGCCGCCGTTTCCGTTCCCATTTGCGTTTTGTGGAGCAAGCTTCTTGGGTTGCGAAGCTGCCAACTCGGCGCCGTTAGGGAGGGCTCCAAGTTCGTCGACTGAGCAGATGCCTATACCGTAAGCCTTCCGCAGGGCACGGTTGACGGCACGAGTCTCGGCAATCCGCATTTCAGCGCCGTGGAATAGCGGAGAAACATTGGAAGGATCAGCATCTCCATATCCAACGAAGCCGCGGCAGGTCCGAGACTTGTAGACTGTGGCCCGAAAGGCCCATCGCGCCTTTTTGGGATCACAAAACTCTTGTGCCGGCTCAGCTAGGATTCCATGGCACCGGTTTCGGCGAGCTAGCCGTATCAGGCCGACATGGGTCACGTACCAGCTTTTGTTCAGGAATAGTAGGTCCCCAGAGGAGATGGAAAAGCAGAAGTCTTTCGAAAAGGACTTCAGGATTTCTAGGACGTCGTGATTGATTGCTGGCCCCCACCTCTGGCGGGCAAGTCTTCGGTTACGGCGGAACAAGTAATCCGTGGAAACTGGCATGGTATGCCTCCAGTCAAAATGTAATGCACAAATAATGCACTCTGCATTACATTTTGTCAAGCACGAAAACGATCCCGCTTGACCATTCGTCGCGGCCTTCGATAGCATCGCTGCGGGGCTTTTATTGGATCTCATGAAAAAGAAGGAGACTCTAAACTTCCGAGTTTCCGCTGAATTCAAACGAAGGCTGATCGAAGAGGCCGAAAAAGAGCGGCGGTCACTCACAAATTACTTGGAAACCACTTTGACCAAGCTCTGGGAGGAACGAGAACTAACTACCGCAGGAAGACGAGAAACCAAAAGGAATGAGCGCTGATCGAGCAGATTACTGATGTGCCCACGCCGTCACGTGATTGCCGATCTTGCCAACCCACATGACCCATGACATGTGGTCCAAAGCCGGGGAAAAAGCCCCGCGTGAGTCCCAGCTTTGACAACCCGATATCCGGCAATGCTTTCTGTTGCGCTCTTCTTGTTCCTGCCGACTGGCCATTGACTGGAAACACAAGGAGGCAAGCTTATCAGCACTTCTGCCAAGCACTTCAGTCGGAGCAGTGCGCTTTATCGCCCGCAGCGTGGGTGACTTTGGTAACACACCTAGCGGGCTCCCCTTAGGGCGTTTTCCGCATCCTACATAAAGGGCGCACCATCGCGGTTGGTGTCCGAGAAAGATTCAGAGCCGGAAGCAACGGCATCAACGCCGCGGAACGAATAAAAGAATGTTTCTCGGTCATCTGGGAGAACCTCCGCATGTCTCTACAGGAACCCTCAAAAGATTTCTCCACGCAACAGTCACTGGATAGCCCCGGCCGCAAGCGGCCGGTTTCTGAACGCAGAGTCCAAGCCAACCGTAGAAACGCACTTCGCTCCACTGGGCCGAAAACGGCGCGCGGGAAACGCACCGCGGCCCGCAATGCGATTGGACATGGGTTCCTTGCACGGGAGGTCGTGATTACCGCGGGGGATGGTGAAGAAACTCTGGAAGAGTTTCACGCCTTGGCCGAAAGATTGTGGGAATATTACGAACCCGCTGGTGTTGTTGAGGAGTCGCTCGTACAAACGATTGCCACCTGTTGGTGGAGGAAAGCCCGTGTGATTCGTGCCGAGAATGGAGAAATACGCAAGCGGCTTGACACGCTGGCGGTGGACCGGGCACTGCGAAATTCAGACAAGGCTAACCTTGACCTGGCGTTAATGGAAATGGACTTAGGTTTGTACAGTGCCGAGAACCAGGCTGACGACAAGGTGTCATCAAGGGACCGGTGGTCTGCTATGCAAGGCGACCAGAGCAATATGCGGGGCCATCGCTCTGGCCTGGCATACCTGAGTGCACTTCTGCAGACAGCGAAATCCGAGGTTGCCAGCGAGGGTCACATATCGGAAAAAATTCGGAAAAAGATTTTCTTGGCATTTTGCTTCTGGGACTGCTTGTTCGCGCTTACATGTCTCTACGCCGGACCCCCAGAAACCAAAGTGGAGGGCCAACCACCTGACAGCGTTGAGGACAAGCAACCTGGCAAAAGACGCCCCGATGTCTTCGCATTTATCGACGATCGGCTGGAAACGATTAACGTGTTCAAGGGATACGCGTTAGAGCGCGAGAAACTGAAAGGAGACGCGGAAGCCCGGAGCTTCAGCTTGCCTCCCGCGAATGCAACCGACAAACTTCTCCGCTACGAAGCTCATCTGGACAGACAACTGTATCGCGCCATGGACCAACTGGAGCGTGTGCAAAGGCAGCGTAGGGGCGAAAACGTGCCCCCGCCTCTTAACATTAATTTAGGGAAGAGGAGCTAGGCTTTCTGCCAAACAAAGCCAAGAACTGCCCTGTTTTCAACAATTCTTTGCTGACTCGTTTCGTAGGACGGTTCGTCTGAAGGTGACGATTGCCTCGAACGGAACGGTCGAAGACGTCGAACTGCTGGGCGGGAACCCGATTCTGGGTGAGGCGCCGAAGGCTGACGTCCAGAAATGGGTCTACGCGGCGGGCCGTTCGCAGACGCAGGCAGAAGTCAGCATCCCCTTCGACCCAGGTCGTTGAGACGGCATCCTCCGCTTTCTCGAAGGTTTTCTCGGCGAACTCGGCGTCTTGCTGGTGTAGCGCCTTTCACGAATAGAATTCCGCGATGTTTTCCACCACCCAGCGCATCTCAGCCTCGGTCAACTCAGGAAACAGGGGCAGCGCCAGCACTTCGCGCGCCGCCTGTTCCGCGACCGGCACGTCTCCCGCCTTCATCCCGAGGTAGCCAAGCACCGGCTGCAAATGCAGCGGCAGCGGATAGTAGATTTCCGTACCGATTTTCCGGCCGGCCAGAAATTTTCTTAAGTCGTCGCGGCGTTGTGCGCGGATCACGTACTGATGGAAGACGTGCCTGGCCTGCGGACTCTTCGCCAGTGGGCGCACCAGCGCGCGGCTTTGGCTGGAACCCTGGCCGGAAGTCAGCCCAGCTCCGGCAAGCAGCCGGTCGTAGGTGGCGGCATGCTGGCGCCGCTTTTCATTCCACCCTTCCAGGCGTGACAGCTTCACGCGCAGCACCGCCGCCTGAATCGCGTCCATGCGTCCGTTCCAACCGAACTCTTCGTGGTAGTAGCGCCGCGGCATGCCGTGGTTGCGCAGGCGCCGCATGTGCTCGGCCATCTCTGGCCGCGTGGTGGTCACGATCCCCGCCTCGCCGTATGCGCTCAGGTTCTTCGTCGGATAGAAGCTGAAAGCCGCCGCCACGCCGAGCGATCCCGCCCTGCGCCCGTGCCACTCGGCCCCGATCGCCTGGGCGGCGTCTTCCACGATTGCCAGCCGATGCTCCGCGGCAATGCGATCGAAGGCATCCATGTCGGCGCACTGCCCGTACAGGTGCACCGGCAAGATCGCTCGCACATTCTCCGGACGCCGGTTCTGCAGCCACCGGTCCACTTGCGCCGGGTCGAGGTTCAGCGTCTCCGCATCGACATCCAGCAGAACCGGCGTCGCTCCTGCCCGCACGATGGCGCTGGCCGAGGCGAAGAAGCTGAACGCTGTGGTAATAACCGAATCCCCGGGGCGCACCCCGGCGGCCACCAGTGCCAGCCAGAGCGCTTCTGTACCCGACGCGCAACCGGCCGCCGCGGCCGCTCCGGTCAGCGCCGCGATTTCGCGTTCCAGCGCCTCCACCTCCGGCCCGAGAATGAAGCTCTGCGCGTCGCACACCCGCGCAATGGCCGCAAGAACTTCCTCGCGAATGCTCGCGTACTGGCGGCGTAAATCGAGCAGCGGGACCGACTCCAGCGCCGTCGGGGATGAAAGATTGGATTTCATGTCAGCCGATTCTAGCAGGCGCGCCGGACCGTCATTTGAAGACATCCCGCAGCCGCCGTTCGCACAAAACTACAATTTCTCATATGTCAGTTCGGCCAGGCTCTTCCGAAAAGCATATGGCTTCCTGCGATGGCGGCGTAAGTTAAACAAAATAAGCGCTTTACTTGGTGCCCGTTTTGGAATGACAACTGCACGGTGCAGATGTTCTGTTCTTGTCCAAAACGCGGGCCTGCCTCTTTCCCAGGGGGCTGGCTCGATAGTTCAACGATTAGATTCGTGAGTTCAGGAGATAACAAATGAAATCGAACTTTCGATTTAACAGAGTGCGGCCGCTGGCTTTGCTGGCGCTGCTGTTGGTCGTCGCGCTAAGCGTACTCTCGGTTCCCGCCAGCGCCGACAACCTCTACGCCAGCATCCGCGGTACAGTGGCGGATCCGACCGGAGCTATGGTCGCCGGCGTAAAGCTGACCGCAACCAATATAGCTACTGGAATCACCTCCACTACCACGACGAACAAGGACGGGGGCTTTGTTTTCCTGCAACTGCAAATCGGCGATTACAACGTCCGGGCCGAGCAGACTGGGTTCAAAGCGTACCAGGCATCGAAGATTCACTTGGATCTCAACCAGGTGTACAACCTGGAAGTGAAGCTAGCCCTCGGAACGGTTTCCGAACAAGTCATCGTCGAAGCCAATCCGGTCCAGGTGGAGCAGACGGATATGCAACTGGGCACCACCATAACCGGGAACCAGCTCGTCGATATCCCCCTGAATGGCCGCAACTGGACGCAACTCCAGCAGCTGGAGCCCGGCATCATCGGAACCTCCGACCGGTTTGGGGGGAACGGGGCTTATTCCGGCAACGGTGCGGAAACGCAGCAGAACTCCTTCTTGATTAACGGAGTCGATTCCAACGACGTCTCCCTCAACACCGCCCTCGTCATTCCGAGTCCGGACGCCATTGGCGAGTTTCGGCTGATCTCCAACACTCTGAATCCCGAATATGGCCGCAATTCAGGAACCGTCATTAACGCCACCATCAAGAACGGCACCAATCAGTTCCACGGTAGCTTGTTTGAGTTTTACCGTGACACGTTCCTGGATGCCAAGGGCTTCTTTGAAAATTCAGCCACGCCTTTCCACCAGAACGAGTATGGCGGAACGGTCGGCGGGCCCATCTTGAAGGATAAGGCCTTCTTCTTCTTCTCCTATCAAGGCCTCCACAACACGATTCCGCAAGCCGCCGCCAGCGCCGTTCCTGTGTTCACGACGGACCAGTTCCAAAACGGTAACTTCAGCGGCGACCTGGTGAGCGGCTTTAGCACGAATAAGAATCCCGTTGCCATGTTCGGGGATAGCGGCTCGTCCTGCCCAGTGAGCGGCGGAACCCCGTGCGCCGCGCTTTCGACGACCTACGCTGCGCTGTTTGGCACGACGGGCATTATTCCCACCCAGGACTTTAGCCCGCTCTCGCAAAAGCTGGTGAATCAGTTTGGTGCTTTTAACGCCGCCGGGTCGGTTTTCGTCGCTCCGACCACTACCGCGAAATACCAGCAATCCCTCGGTCGGATTGATTACAAGCTGACCAACAACGATGCAATCTGGTTTTACGGCCTGTACCAGACGAACCCCTCCGAGGATACGCTGCCGTTCACGGGAACCAACCTGCCGGGTCTGCCGGACCAGAACCTCCGTCACCAGCAGCAATATTCGTTCTCCTGGACCCATACGTTTAACCCCACCACGTTAAATGAGTTCCGGCTTGGCTATACCCGCTTTAACTTTGCCGCCGTATCGCCTGTGAACCCGATCAACCCCACCGCCTACGGTTTCACCGGCATTTTGCCTCAAAATGCCTCGGCGGCCTCCCTGCCCGTTATCACCACGCCCCTCATGACGCTGGGATTCAGTGCCAACGGTCCTCAACCCCGCATCCAGAACGTGTATCAGTTGACCGACAACTTCAGCAAGGTCTGGGGTCACCACACCTTCAAGGCGGGCATTACCGTTGACCGCCCGTCGATCGACAATCCCTTCTACAACAACCTCGGCGGCAACTTCAGCTTCGCGGGGAGTGGAGGCTTCTCCACTGGTGACGGGGCTCTGGACTTTCTGCTGGGGAATCCAGACAGCTACATCCAAGGCAGCGGATCAGTCGTACACGCTAAAGCGCACGAGATTTACGCCTATGTTCAGGATCAATGGCAAGTGAGACCGAACCTGACCATCACCTATGGAACCGGTTACGATGTTGAAACGCCCTGGTTGAACAGTTATGGCGGCGGCGAGATCATGGGCGCCTTCCGGCCGGGTCAGCAGTCCACCATATTCCCCACAGCTCCTCCGGGATATGTTTATCCGGGCGATACAGGGATCAACAAGTATGGCGGCATGAGTGTCAAGTACGATCTGTTCGCTCCGCGGGTAGGTTTTGCCTGGAGTCCCACGGCCTCCCGTAACTGGAGCATCCATGGTGGCATTGGGCTGTACTACGACCGCAGCGAAGAGGAGTTAGCGCTGCAGACTCTTACCAATGCACCCTTCGCCATTACCTCGGCTGGTGCGGGACCGACGTGCGGTTCTGTCGGTTTTGCCAACCCGTATTCGGATGCCACGGGTACGTGTAGCGTCACGAATCCGATTCCCTTCACTCCATATGCCCCAGGCACCAAGACCATAGATTTCTCTCAGTTCGCGCCCATCGGGCTTGGATTTAACACCGAGGATCCCAAATTCACGGCGCCTCGGTCAACCAACTTTAACCTGACGCTCGAGCGGCAACTCGATAAGGCAACCATTCTGCAGGTGGCCTATGTCGGCAGTCGGGGACGCCACGAAGAAGGTGCCGTCGTCCTGAATGAGGCAGGCCAGGCTCCTGGCATAAACCCGATTGCAGCGGCATACATTAACCCGCTCGCACCACCGGGCTCGACGGCGCTCTGTACGCGCGGATCTCGCATGCTAACTAACTATCCGGGAACGCTTATCCCTGTCTGCCCCCTAACCCCCATAACCGAGAATGCCGATCTCACTTGGACAAATGGGACTCCAGTCGCCGGTGCGACTCCGTATAACGTTGCCGTATACGGCCATCCGGGAGAGGAGCTGACCGAATTCAACTCGAAGTACGACTCGCTGCAGGTGACCTTGAACCGGCACTTTAGCAAAGGGTTGCAGGTTTTGGCGGCCTATACCTGGTCCCGGTATTACGACCAGACCTCAAGCCTGGAAAGCAGCGCCTTCAACTTTCCGGGTATCAACCCGTTCTGCACAGCTTGCCAGTGGGGTCCTTCCAGCAACAATGCCCCGCAGCGTTTCGTGATCAGCTACACCTACACTCTGCCGATCTACTCGCTGACACATAAGTGGAGAAGGCTGACCGATGACTGGAACCTGTCTGGCATCTACACGCTGCAGCAAGGGACTCCGGTTGGCGTGTTCGACTTCCGTGATTATTCGCTCACTTGCGACAATAACGTTGGGTTCTTCGCCTGTCCGGGCCAACCGGTGCGTACTGGCAGCCCAATCGTATTCACGAATCCGAGGGTGAACCAGCTGGATTGCAACGGAAACTCCCTAGGGTCCTACTGGTTCACGAGCGGAACGGCGATCTGCAACGCTCCGCCTGCGGCTTTCGCGATTCCTGTTTCCGGGACTCTGGGCACCGCCAACCGCAACCCGATCTATGGCCCGGGAATCAATTACGGCGACCTGGCGCTGGAGAAGAGAATTCACATCGACGAATCGCGGTATTTCGAACTGCGCCTGGAAACCTATAACACTTTCAACCACGCGAACTTTGCCAACCCTACCGATAATGGCTTCAACAGCGAGGACGTTCAGAGCCTTTTTGGACCCATCGGAAAGATATTCTCCACCAAGACGATCTCAACCAATGGCGAGGGTAGGGCCGTGCAACTCGGCGTGAAGTTCTACTTCTAAGCTTGCTTGAATTGAAGCTCTATGGGCGTCTCGCGAAAGCGAGACGCCTTCTTTTTTGGATACTTCGACGTCTCTCGACGGAAGAATCTGTTCAGACGAGTTTTGAGACTGCGCCTACCTTAGCGCCGCGACTGTTCTTGGGGATGTTGTAATCCGTCGCTCATTCCGGAGAAGCGTGGCCGCTCACTTTTGTGCCGCCTTGCTTAGTTCCCTCTTTGCATCGTCACCGCGGCCCAATTTGGCGTAAGCCTCGGCTAGCGTCCGGTGGGCTGGCGCGAACCCGGGCAACCGTCCGGCGGCGATTTCCAGGTGCACGACGGCGGTTTTGAAATCGCCGGTCCTGACCAGACTCGCGCCGATCTCATAGTGCGCCCAGGCCGAGTCCGGCTGGAGTTCGATCGCCTTGTGCAGATGCTTGACCGCCTCGGCGTACTGGCCTTTCCGGGCCAGGGCGGCTCCCAGCGTGTATTGGGCAAGATAGAGGCCGGGCTCGGCGGAGACGATGGGCGAGAGCGCCGCAATGGCGTGGTCCGGTTTCGACGCGAGCGCCTGCGCCGCCTCCATCACCTGGTTGGCGGTCGAAATCTTATCCTTGGGATCGGTGCCGGTAACGGCGGCGGAAGTCCCCGCGGACTTTTGCAAACCCACGTACCCGAGAGAGGCCAGCTTCTGCATCTCGGACGAACTCAGCTCCGGACCGGCGGACTTGGCACCGCCGCTGAAGCGCCGATCGAAGCTCTCCAACTGGGCCGCGATCGTGTCGAGCGTGGCCTTGGAAGCCTGCGCCAGGTTGTGAGTGGCGCCAGGATCGGTAGTGAGATCGTACAGTTCCGGTCTCGGAGCGCGAATATATAAATATTTCCCCGCTCGCCAGGATTCCAGCATGCTCCAGCCGAATCCGCGCTCGGGGAGATCGCTCCGGGAATAGGCTGGCTGATCGGCGCTGCCACTGGCTTTCGCGATCCGCAGCAGCGACTGTCCCTGCATCTGTGAGGGGACGGGGATGCCGGCGATTTCAAGCATGGTCGGCGCGATATCAACCAACCGGACCTTGGCGGCGATGGGTTTTGCGGCCGGCTGGCTCTCCGGAAGTTTCACCAGCAGCGGGACGTGAATTGTCTCGTCATAGAGAAACACGCCGTGGGTGGCTTCGCCGTGCGCGCCCAGGCTCTCGCCGTGGTCGGCGACCACGAGCACGGCAGTATTTCCATAGAGCTTTTGCTGTCGAAGCGCGGCCAGCAGCTTGCCGGCGGCGGCATCGGCCGAGGTTACGCCAGCGCTGTAGGAAGAGCTGGGCCCATGCGGGACACTAATGTGAACCCACAAGAAGAACGGACCCTGTGCATTGCGGCTTAGCCAGGCGAGGGCGCGGGCGACGGTCTGGTCTCCGCGGCGCTCGGTCAGCGGAGGATGCGGATCGCCGGGGATGCCCGGAAAGAAGCCGGCATCATAAGTTCCAAAGCCGCGATCCAATCCCTGCGCCGGCCCGTTGCGCGGGTCGAGCTGAATCGAGCCGGCAAAGGCCGCCGTGCGATAGCCTTGCGCTTTCAGCAGATCGGGCAGATAAGGGAGCGCCGCCGGCAGCGTGCCGCCAATCTCGCTCATCCCGGTGGCTTGGGGATAGGCGCCCGAAAGAATCGTCGCATGCGAAACGATGGTCCCGGGCGCCTGCGCGTAGGCGTGCTCGAAAACAAGGCTTTCTCCCGCCAGGCGATCGAGGTTGGGGGTGAGCCCGCCCTTGGCGCCCAGGAAGCCCACGCGGTCGGCACGGGTAGATTCAACCGTGATCAGGACCAGATTTGTTCTCGAAGCAGCTAAGGCTAGGGAACCGGAAAGAAGGATACCCAAGCCGAACAAAGCCTTACGGACCATAGAAATGAGTGTAATTCCTCCATCATGTGGCGCAAAGTCGGACGCACGCGGGCGCGGCGAAAGGCCGCCCAGTTGGGCGCCTGCATCCTTGCCGACCTGGATCATCCCCGCTCTCGTTTCTGGCTTGACGTACGGGCGCCGGGCGGGCGAGAATCTAACAACCTGCTGATCTGGCTGTCCAATCCTCAATTCACAGGGTATTCTGGGCCGCCTGCCATCCCGGAAAGCAGTGTGTTCCGGTGAAAGTGGGCTACTTTTCCGTGATTATGCTTCTAAAGCTCAACTGGGCACGGGTGTGCGCCCTGCTGTTCTGCGCGGTGGCGGTGGGTCTATTCCTGTCCTGTCAGCGTGCCGGCGGGTCTAGCGGCGAAAAGAAGCTCATTATCCTGGGCATTGACGGCATGGACCCCGATCTGCTGACCAAGTTCATGGCCGAAGGCAAGATGCCGAACTTTGCCCGGCTCGCCCAACAGGGATCGTTTCGCCGTTTGACGACCAGCATTCCGCCGCAGAGCCCGGTAGCCTGGTCGAACCTGATCACCGGCACGAACGCCGGCGGGCACGGAATCTTCGACTTCATCCACCGCGACCCACAAACCTTCCAGCTTTATTTCTCCACTTCGCGCGTGGAAGGGCCCAAGCACAGTTTTCATCTGGGCCGCTGGGTGATTCCGCTGGGCTCGGGCAGCGCCGAGCAACTCCGGCACGGCCAGGCGTTCTGGGAAATTCTGGATGAACACCACGTGCCCAACTATGTCTACCGCATCCCCGCCAACTTTCCACCCATCGCCGCAAAGGGGAAGACCCTCTCCGGCATGGGCACGCCCGACCTGCGCGGGACCTACGGCACATTTACCTTCTACACCGATGACCCGACCGCGGTGGCCGGGGCGGTCGAGGGCGGAGAAGTGGTACAGGTCGAGGTCGGGAACAATCGGGTCACGACCAACCTGATCGGGCCGGAGAACACCTTCCGCAGTAACTCGCCTCCCGCAACAGAGCCGTTTACGGTTGACCTCGATCCGCTGGAGCCGGTCGCGCGCATCAGCGTGCAGAACCAGCAGTTTGTCCTGAAAGAAGGCGAGTGGAGCGGGTGGGTGCCGGTCGAGTTTCAGCTCATGCCCCTGATCGGCAACGTGAAGGGGATCTGCAGCTTTTATCTGAAGCAGGCGCATCCGCGGTTTCAGCTCTACGTTTCACCTATTAATATTGACCCGGCAAATCCGGCGCTTCCGATTTCCACTCCCTCGAGCTATTCCCGCGAACTGGCGCAAGAGATCGGCGAATATCACACCCAGGGAATCGCCGAAGCCACAAAGGCGCTCTCCGACGGCGTGCTCGACGACAAAGAGTATCTGGAGCAGGCGCGCACCGTCCTGGCCGAACACCGGCGCGCCTTCGATGCAGAGTTCCCGGCGTTTCACCGGGGCGTGTTCTTTTTCTATTTCTCCAGCCTCGATCTGAACGGGCACATGCTCTGGCGTCTCACTGACCCGCAGAGCCCCGCCTATGACGCGACGCTGGCGGCGCAATATGGGTCGTCGCTCGAGTGGTTCTATGAACAGATGGACCAGGTACTCGGGGAAGTGCTGCCCAAAGTGGACGAGAACACCACCCTGCTCGTGCTCTCCGACCACGGGTTCGCCCCGTACCGCCGCTCCTTCAATCTGCACACCTGGCTGCTGAAC
>Ga0187804_10000261_pt1 | contig 12349 bp, 8 predicted proteins | sample NC_wetland_sal_i_3_FD_132961 | JGI IMG/M metagenome (GOLD analysis project Ga0187804, IMG submission 132961) | Wetland sediment microbial communities from Neuse River Estuary, North Carolina, USA - Control_4 | ecosystem: Environmental > Aquatic > Freshwater > Wetlands > Sediment | place: USA...
CGGGCTCTTGCCCTCGGTGCGCTGCGCGTCGAGCGCGAAGTCAATCATCATGATCGCGTTCTTTTTTACCAGTCCCACCAGCATCACGACGCCCACGAACGCGAACAAGTCCAGTTCGAATCCGAGCACCCACAGAGTGAGCAGCGCGCCGAACCCGGCCGACGGAAGTCCCGAGAGAATCGTCACGGGATGTATGAAGCTTTCGTACAGGATGCCGAGCACGAGGTAGATGACCAGGATCGTCATGATGAGCAGCACGCCGAGATTGCCGAGCGACGCCTGGAACGCCTGCGCGGTGCCCTGGAAGCTCGCGGTGATCGTATCGGGCAGGGTGTTGGCGGCGAGCTTCTTCACTTCATCGAGCGCCTTGCCGAGCGAGACGCCGGGCGCCACGTCGAAAGAAATTGTGGATGACGGCAGTTGGCCGAAGTGGTTGATTTGCAACGGGCCGAGAGTGCGCGTGAACTTTACCAGCGTATCCAGCGGCACCAGGTCGCCGGTCGACGATCGCACGTACAGGAGCGCGAGCGTCCCAGGATCCATCTGGTACTGCGGTTCGACTTCCATGATCACCCAGTACTCGTTGGTGGGGGCGTAGATCGTCGAGATCTGCCGCGCGCCGTAGGCGTCGTAGAGCGCGTCCTCGATCGCCTGCGCGCTGACGCCGAGCGTGCGCGCCTTGTCGCGATCGATATCGATCGAGACCTGCGGATTCTCGACCTGGAGGTCGCTATTGACGCCCCGGATATCGGCCAGCCCGTGCATCCTCGCTTCCAGAATCGGCGCGTACTTATAGAGCGTGGTGGTCTCGGTGCTCTGAAGCGTGAGCTGGTACATGCTGCGCGTGAACTGCGCGCCGACTCGAATCGGGGGTGGGTTCTGAAAGAAGACGCGGATGCCGGGGATGCTGTTCGCCATCGGGCGCCATTTGTTGATTATCTGGTCGGCGCTGAGCCTGCGCTGCGAGCGCGGTTTCAAGTGGACGAAGAAGATGCCGGAGTTGGTCCCGCCGCCCGGGCCGCCGCTGCCGACGTTCGCGAAGAATCTACGGATATTGGGGTCGCGCTCGAGCAGGTGCACCAGGGCGAGCTGATGCTGCTTCATCGCGTCAAACGAGATTCCCTGCGCCGCCTGGCTGAACGCGATGATCTGGTCGTTGTCCTCGCTGGGTAGGAAACCCTTCGGAATCGCCTTGAACATGTACACCGTCGCCACCAGCATCGCGCCCGAAAAGATCATCGCGCCGAACCGATGGCGCATCACCCACGCGAGGCTTCGCTGGTAGCCATCCAGCATCGCGTCGAAAAAGTGCTCGGTGACGGCGTAGAGACGGCCGTGGCGCTGGCTCTTGGGCGGATTCAAAAATCGTGAGCACAGCATCGGCGTGAGCGTAAGAGAGATGAAGCCGGAGACGAGGATCGCCGCGCCAATCGTGACCGCGAACTCGTGCAGCAGGCGCCCAAGAATCCCGCCCATGAAGAGAACCGGAATGAACACCGCGGCCAGCGAGATCGTCATCGAAACGATCGTGAAGCCGATTTCCCTGGCTCCGTCGAGCGAGGCGGTGAGCACATCCTGGCCCATCTCCATGTGCCGCACCACGTTCTCGAGCATCACGATCGCATCGTCCACGACGAAGCCGACCGCCAGCGTGATCGCCATCAGCGAAAGATTGTCGAGGGAGTAGTTAAGCGCCCACATCACGGCGAACGTGCCGATGATCGACATGGGCAGCGCGAGGCTCGGGATGATCGTGGCCGAGAGGTTGCGCAGGAACAGGAAGATCACCATCACGACCAGGCACACGGTGAGCAACAGGGTGAACTGGACGTCGTTGACCGATTCGCGAATCGTCTCCGAGCGGTCGCCGAGGATGTCGATGTGGAGTCCCGCGGGCACCTCCGCGCGGAAGGTCGGCAGCAGCGCCAGCACGTTGTTCACGACTTCGACCGTGTTGGTGCCCGGCTGGCGCTGGACCGCGAGTACGACCGACGGCTCTCCGTTCGACCAGCTCGCGACCTTGTCATCCTGGGTACTGTCGAGCACGCGGCCGATTTCGCCCAGGCGGACTGGCGCGCCATTGCTGAAGGCGACGACCAGCGGCCGGTAGGCCGCGGCATTGGTGAGCTGGCCGCGGGTATCGACCGTGTAGGCCTGGGTTTTTCCCCACAGCGTTCCAGTCGGCTCGTCGACGTTGGCGCTTGCGACGGCCTGGGCGACCTCGTCGATCCCGAGCCCGCGCGAAGCCAGGGCTTTCGGATCGAGCTGGATTCTCACCGCGTACTTCTGCGAGCCGTAGACTTGAACCTGCGCGACGCCGCTGACCATCGAGATCCGCTGCCCGAGGTGAGTCTCGGCGTACTCGTCCACGGACGACATCGGCATCGTGCTCGAGCTGGCCGAGAGGTACAGGATCGGCTGGTCGGCGGGGTTGACCTTCCTGAAGATCGGCGGACTCGGCATCCCGGGCGGCAGTTGTGCGAGTGTCGCGGTGATTGCCGCCTGGACGTCTTGCGCCCCCGCATCGATGTTGCGGCTGAGCGTGAACTGGAGCGTGATGTTGGTTAAACCCTGAACGCTGCTCGAGGTCATCGAGTCGAGCCCGGCGATAGTCGAGAACTGCTTCTCGAGCGGCGTGGCGATCGACGACGCCATCGTCTCCGGGCTGGCGCCCGGCAGGCTGGCGGATACCACGATGGTTGGGAAATCGACGTTGGGCAGGTCGTTTACCGGCAGCAGCCGATACGCCATCAGCCCGAAAAAGACGATTCCGAGCGAGCACAGCGTCGTCATCACGGGGCGGCGGATGAAGAGTTCGGCAATATTCACGAAGCCACTCCATGCTCCGGCGAAGCGAGTCCGGTCTTGATCGTAATGTGCGCGCCCGGTATCAGCCGCAACTGCCCGTCGGTGACTACTGTCTCGCCGGACTTCAGTCCGCGCTCGACAACGGTGGCGCCATCCTGCGAATCGCCGATCACCACCGGCCGGGTCGCGACTTTCATCCCAGGCTCGACTACAAAGACGTACGAGCCATCCTGTCCGGTTTGGATTGCCTGCGAGGGCACCACGATCGTATTGGGGCGCTCGCTCAGAATCAGCGTCGCATCCACGAATTGGCCGGGCCACAGGCGCCGGTCGTGGTTCGCAAAAATTCCCTTGAGCTGGATCGTGCCCGTTTTGGTATCGACCGCGTTGTCGACGAAGCTCAACTCACCGCGCTCGGGTTCTGCCTGCTGGCCGGGGATGGATGCTTCGACCGGCAGTTTGCGATCGGCCATGTACTTCCGCACGTCTGACAGGCGTTGCTCGGGCAGCGAAAAGTCGACGTACACGGGCTCTATCTGGTTGATCTCCACCATCGCGGTGTCGGCGTTCGCCTTGACCAGGTTACCCGCATGCACGAGCAGGCTGCCGGTGCGCCCGTCGATCGGAGAATGGATTGTCGTATACGCAAGATTCAGTCTTGCGGTCTGAACCGCAGCAGCGTCCGCTTGCACCGTCGCCCTCAGCGCCTCGGCGGCAGCGTGCGCCTGGTCGAATTGCTGCTGCGAGCCGACACCCTGCCTGAGCAGGTAACCGTAACGCTGCTCGTCCGCCGCGGCCTGATGCTGCTGCGCCTGGTCCTTGGCGAGATTAGCCTCGGCTTGGCTCAGTGATGCCTCGAATGGGCGCGGGTCGAGGTTGAAGAGCAGGTCACCCTGCTTGACGTCCTGACCTTCCTTGAAGTGCACTTCGGTGATCTGGCCTTCCACGCGCGATTTCAGGTCAACGGTTGAATACGCCTCGACTCTGCCAATGAGGTAGACGGAGTTGGCGACCGTCTTCTGGACGGCCTTCGCGACCAGCACCGGGACGGCGTCGCGCTCTCCGAATTCCGAGCCCGAGCCGCCCGAGCATGCAGCCATCGACATGATCGCGACCGCGGCGAGTCCGCCCGCAAATACCTCGGTCAGCCGCGCCCAGCGATTACGTGATCGCGGCCGAGCATGGTTGTGCCCGCGCGCGACAGGCGCCGCGATCTTGCGGGCGCAGTCCGGACCGTCCGGCTGCGCGTCCCGAACGCATCGATCGTTCAAGTCGGTGATGCCTTTCAACGCGCCAGTCCCGCCGTACCTCGCGGATGGCATGCGCGGGTAAGCTCGTTCAGGTCGATTGCCAAATCAGCCAAATCTTATCAGGCTTGCGCGGCGCGTGGAAAAGCCCCCCCCTGAACCAATAGAGCCATACCGGTCAGACCCCCCGGGCGTTGACCTGCGGCCGCGCGCGAGCGCATCGCTCGGTAAGTTTCTTCCGTGTGGCTCGGACGTGGCGCGGTTCAGGCACTTCCTGGTCATGCATTTCGTAATGCCGGACTGCTGACGGCGCGTGGCGCGCTGGCGTCATCACGAGGCGCGTGGCAAACTAATCGCTTTCCCCATGATCGATTCGATCAAATCGGCATTCGACCGCAATGCGGAGACCTACGATCGCGCCAGGCGAAAGCTCGTCCCGTGCTTCGACGAGTTCTACCGCGTCGCGATCGACGTGCTGCCGTTCGATCGCGGTGCGGAAATTTCGGTCCTCGATCTGGGTGCGGGTACCGGCTTGCTTTCGGCGTTCATCACATTCTCATTCGTGCGTGCGCGAATCACCCTGGTCGACATCTCCGATGCGATGCTCGTGCAGGCGCGCGAGCGCTTCGCCGCCGGGGGCGAACGCTTCCGCTTCGAAGTGGCGGACTTTGCCGAGGGGCGGATCACCAGCCGGTACGACGCCGTCGTCTCCGGGCTGTCGATTCATCATCTGGCCGACGAGAAGAAACGCGCGATTTTTGTTCAGGCCCACGCGTCGCTGAACTCGGGCGGAATCTTCGTCAATGCCGACCAGGTGCGTGGCGAGACCCCGGCTATCGAACGGCGCAATCATGAGATGTGGATGCGGCGCGCGCGCGAAATCGGAGCAACCGAGAACGACCTCGCGCAGGCGCTGGAGCGGATGAAGTTCGATCGCGCTGCGACGATCGATGAACAGCTCGCATGGATGCGTCAGGCGGGCTTCCGCGAGGTCGGGCTCGCCTACCGGAATCTCATCTTCGCGGTCTATTCGGGGCTGAAGTAATCGCCTGCAGAGTCACTATCCTGCCATCCGCCTTCCGAGGTGGAGCGGGAATGGTGCAAAGCTCTCCGGTGGCCTGGCCGGACAGTTTGTAGAACGGCGCGAATCTCGGCTAGTTTAACGGTCGCGGGAGCGCAGCGACGCGCGCGTGGGACGCACCGCGGCGCCTCGGCGCGCGAACCGAGGAGGGCACGTCCGGGAAATTCAAGTAGAACTTCAAGTTCAAGCGGACCTCGGCGATCAGCGGCTCCGCCGCATGGTGGAAGTGGCCGAGCGCGGATGCCATATAAGGGCGATGGTCGGCCCGGACCTCGGCTTTGCCTTGCGGGTCGGGCGGATCGCATACGGCGCGCCGTGAGCGCGCCCTCGACCGAAACAACGGAGGAAAAAATCATGGCGCGCAAACTGACGATCGGGATCAACTGGCAGGGCAAGCTCGATTTCAAATCGCTGATGGACCGCGCGAAGCTCGCCGACGAGGCTGGAATCCATTCAATCTGGGTCGCCGAGGCATGGGGGCGCGACGCTTTCACTCCGCTGACGATTCTTGCGGAGCACACCTCAAAGGTTCAGCTCGCGACTTCGATCGTGAACATCTACTCGCGCACGCCCGCCGCGCTTGCGCAGCACTTCGGCACGCTCGACGAGCTCTCCGGCGGCCGCATGATAATCGGGCTCGGCACCAGCGGCCCGCAGGTGATCGAGCACTTCCACGGCATCAAGTTCAATCCGCCGCTCACCCGGATGAAGGAATACGTCGAGATCATCAACACGCTCCTGGCCGGCGTGCCGCTCAATTTCGCGGGCAAGCTGTTCAAGCTCCAACGCGGCTTCACGCTCCGCTTCGAGACGGTTCGCAAGCACATTCCGATCTTCATCGCGTCGCTGAACCGAAAGAGCGTCGAGTTCACCGCGCAGAAGGCCGATGGATGGCTGCCCGTGATGATCCCGCTGAGCACGCTCAAGAAGACGGTCGATGATTTCCGCGCCATTGCAAGGAGCGCGGGGCGCGATCCGAAATCGGTGGCGGTCAAGTCGGCGGGCGCGGTGGCGGTCACCAAAAACCTCGAGCGCGCGACGGCCGCGCACGCAAGCAATATTGCATTCTACGTCGCGCGAATGGGCACCTTTTACTCGGAGCAGCTGACGCGCATGGGCTTCGCCGACAGTGTGAAACTGATCAAGGATGCGTGGGCGTCGGGCGGCGCGAAGGCCGGCACCGCTGCGGTCCCTCCCAAGATGCTCGCCGATCTCGGCTATGTCGGCGGCGTCGAGGGCGCGATCGAGCGCCTGCACGCGCAGGAAGAGGCCGGCGTGAATTTGCATTCGATCGAGGTCGACACCGGTGGCGACATGAAGGAGTACGAGCGCACCGTTGCGAGGCTAATCGGATAGCGTCCGCTCGGTCATGCGGAAAAGGGCGCGCCACGGAAGATGGTCGCGGGAAGCTGCGAGTCGAGCGGCATCAGCAAGGCCCTCGAGGAGATGACAGGCTTCCGGAAAGTTGGCGTGACAGCGGTTGCGAGGTACTGACCGCGGTGGCATCGGCGCTCAGGTTATGTAAATTTGTGCGAGGGTCATTCGGGGCTCGCTCCTCAATTTTATGCGATTGCAATTTTCGATCTTGCGGCTAATCGCCGGCCTCGCGCTGGCTCTGCTGGCGGTCACGGTTTCGCCGCCGGCGTTCGCAGGTTCCGACTCGAGCGGCGCGGTGCTTCGGCTCGAGGTGGTGAACCTGCGCAACGATCACGGCCAGGTTGGATGCAGCCTGTTCAACGATCCCACCGGGTTCCCGCGCCACGGCAATGTATTCCGCCACGTGTGGGCGCCGATTCACGGCGATCGCGCGGTGTGCGAGTTCCCCGGAATTCCGGCCGGAACATACGCCGCCGCGGTGTTTCATGACGAGAACTCCGACGGCAAATTCAATACGAACATGTTCGGCATGCCGCTGGAGGGATACGGATTCTCCAATGACGCGCCGGTGCGGTTCGGCCCGCCCTCGTTCGAAGCCGCCAGTTTCCGCTACGAGGGCAAGACCGCATCTGATCCAATCCACATCCGCTATTGATCCTCGCGCGCGTTCCTTGCGCTTCGCCAGCACCTTTCCGCCGCGCCTGTGGCTCCCGTTTTGACTCTCTGATCTTGCTGGCGCAGTCTCTATCACCATGAAAGCCGTCATCGTTGAGAAACCCGGCGACGAGCGCGCGCTGAAGCTCGCAGAAGTTCCCGACCCCGTACCGAAGGACGATGAACTCCTCATCCGCGTGCGATGCGCCGGGCTGAATCGCGCCGACCTCATGCAGCGCCAGGGCTTCTATCCGCCGCCGCCGGGCGCATCGGACATCATCGGCCTCGAATGCGCGGGCGAAGTGATCGCAGTCGGCGGGAGCGCCCCGGGCTGGCGTGTCGGCGAGCGCGCGATGGCGCTCCTGCCCGGTGGCGGCTACGCGGAGAAGGCCGCGGTTCATTTCGGCTCCGCGATGAAAGTGCCGGCGGCGCTCAGCGACGAGGAGGCCGCGGGAATCCCCGAGGTCTTTCTGACCGCATTCCTCAACATCTTCATGCTTGCCGGCATCGAGGCGGGCGACACGGTCCTCGTGCACGGCGGCGGAAGCGGCGTCGGCACCGCCGCGATCGCGCTGCTGAAGGAGGCGGGCGTGCGCTCGATCGTGACCGCCGGCACCGATGCGAAATGCGAGCAATGCCTCAAGATCGGCGCCGCCGTCGCGATAAACTACAAGCACGGCCCCTTCGCGCCGCAAGTGAAGACTGCCACCAACGGGCGCGGCGTCGACATGATTCTCGACAGCATCGGCGGCGCGTATCTCGCCCCGAATATCGAGTCCCTTGCGCTGGGCGGAAGGCTCGTGCTGATAGGCCTGATGCAGGGGACGCGCGCGGAGATCGATCTTGCCCAAGTGGTGCGGCGTCATCTGAAGATTTACGGCTCGACTTTGCGGACGCGGCCTGCCGCCGAGAAAGCCGGGATCGTGTCCGCATTCCTGGCGCGATTCGGCGCGGCGCTCGAGGCGGGGCGTCTGCGCGCGCCGATTTACAAGACGCTGCCGGCCGCCGATGCGCCCGAGGCGCACCGCATCATGCAGGCCTCCGAGCACTTCGGGAAAATAATTCTCAAATTTGGCTAGCGCGCGCCGCGCCAAACGTTGACTCAACTCGGACGCGCAAGTAGCGTGACCGCTCCACAGGCCTGGGAGAATCCGATGCCAGCCACCAGCACCCCAATTGCCCCGTCCGGCAGGTGACGAATACTTCGAGACCCGGTCCGAAAGGGCCCCGGGCATCGAAGCTCGGGGCCCTTTCCTTTCTTCCAGTGCGGTGAATCGATGGTCCGCAACGAAGAAGATTCCAATGTGCCTGCGCGCTCACGCAGCGGGCTCTGGCATAATCGTGACTTTCTGAAACTGTGGGCGGGAGAAACCGTCTCGGTGTTCGGCTCGAGGATGGGCGGCGTCGCGGTGGCATTCGCGGCGGTGATCGCGCTCGGCGCGACGCCGATCGAGATGGGATTCCTCCGCGCCGCACAAGTTCTCCCGATGCTTCTGACCAGTCTCGTCGCGGGCGTGTGGGTCGATCGTCTGCGCCGCCGGCCGGTGATGATCGCCGCAGACCTCGGCAGGGCCGCGCTGCTCGCGACGATACCCGCTGCCGCGATATGGGGAACGCTCGGGATGCGCCAGCTCTACGGTGTGATGCTCGGCGCCGCGATGCTCGATCTCGTGTTCGACGTCTCGTACGCCTCGTATCTGCCCGCGATCGTCAGCCGCGATGATCTCCTCGATGCGAACAGCAAGCTCGCGGCGAGCTATGCCGTGGCTGAGGTCGGCGGCTTCGGGCTGTGCGGATGGCTGGTGCAGTGGCTTACGGCGCCGATCGCGGTCCTGGTCGATGCGCTGTCGTTCCTCGTCTCCGCCGCGTCGATCGCGCTAATCGGTTCATCCGAGCCGGCGCATTCCGAGGCGGCGTCGCGCGCCGGGTTTATCGCCGAAGTGATCGACGGCGCCCGTTACCTGATGAGCGACCGGCGGCTGCGCTTGATCGCCGCGATCGACGCGGTCGCAGTGTTCTCGGACGGTGCGTTCGGCAGCCTGTACATGCTTTTCGTCCTCGATCACCTCCGCTTCACGGCGGGAGCGCTCGGGATGATCATCGCGACCGGCGGAGTGAGCGCGCTGCTGGGAGCGCTCGCCGCGCGGCGCATTGCGAACGTGCTCGGCAGCGGGGGAGCGATGGCGCTCGGGCTCGCGCTGGAAGGCGCCGCGCTCGCGATGGTACCGATGGCTCCTGGCGCGACTGCGGTCGGCGCGGCGCTGCTGGTCGGACAGCAACTGCTGGGCGATGCCGCCGCGACAATTTGCGAAATCAACCGCACTGCCATCGTTCAGGCGATCACGCCGAAGCACGTCCTCGGCCGTGTCAACTCGGGTCTCTGGTTTATCCACCTGGCTGGCCTCCTGGCTTCATTGATGGTTGCCGCGGTGCTGGGAACTGTGATCGGAATGCGGCTCACGCTCGCGGCCGGCGCAGCGGCATTGTGGGTTGCTGCGACAATACTTGTGTTTGCGGGGGTACGCTCGCTTACCCCAATCGCAGAGCGCACCGAGTCCTAATCTTTCGGTATTCCTTTATCTGCAAGCGGGTTTTGCAAAAATCTCCAATTTTCCCATCTGAGACATCTTCGGCGACTGCGGGATGACCGAGCTCCCGCCCCGTGTCGCGCGGCTCCTCGCGTCGGTGTTATCTTGATCGCGATTTCGCCACGCGCTTGCGCTCACATGCGACTTTCCGAACTCGACTACGAACTCCCCGAGGAGCTTATCGCGCAGGAGCCGCTTGCGCGCCGAGACGAGGCGCGCATGCTCGTCGTCAATCGCAAGATGCGCTCCTTCGAGCATTCGCGCTTCTACAAACTCCCGAGCCATCTTCACGAGGGCGACCTGCTCGTGCTGAACGACACCCGGGTAATTCCGGCGCGCCTCTTCGCACACAAGGAATCCGGTGGCAGGGTCGAGCTGCTATTCGTGCGGCCGGTTCCCGAACCGCCCGGCGCATGGCTGGCGCTCATCCGGGCGCATCGCCCGCCCCGGGAAGGCACTCGCCTGCTCATCGACAGCCGAGGCGCGCTCAGGATCGCCGGCTACGCGCGCGGCGGCCGCGCGCTGATCGTGAGTGAAGACTCAACCCCGATCGCAGAGATGCTCGGGACCTCCGGCGTGCTCGCGCTGCCGCACTACATCCGCCGCGAAGCCGGACCCTCCGACCTCGACGACTACCAGACCGTGTATGCAAGCAAACCCGGAGCGATCGCGGCGCCGACCGCCGGGCTGCACTTCACTGCGGTGCTGCTCAAGGCGCTTGCGCAGGCCGGAATCCGCACCGCCGAGATCACTGTGCACATCGGGCCCGGCACGTTTGCGCCGCTTCGCGCGCCCGAGGTCGAACGTCACAGCATGGAAGGGGAATGGTTCACGATTCCGCCCGCCGCAATCGAGGCGATCGGGCACGCGCGGCGCACCGGCTCGCGGATTATCGCGGTCGGGACCTCGAGCGTTCGCGCGCTCGAATCATGGGCGATTACGGGCGATGCGCAAGGCACCACCGGGCTCTTCATCTTTCCCGGCTTCCGCTTCAAGCTGGTGGATGCGATGGTGACGAACTTTCACCTGCCGCGCACGACCGTGCTCGCGCTCGTCATGGCGCTTGCCGGCCGCGAGCTCATCCTCGATGCGTACCGCGAGGCGGTTCGCCATCGATATCGCTTCCTCAGCTACGGCGATGCGATGTTGATCCTGTGAGAAAGCCCTCGCACAGCTCGGGTGCTCGCCGCGGGCGTCTTTCCGCCGCCGGCTAAAATGGAGATGACCACCCCAATCGAATTCAGCATCATTGCCACTGACGGTCGCGCGCGCGCGGGCCGGCTCGTGACGGGTCACGGCGAGGTCGCCACGCCCGCCTTCATGCCGGTCGGCACGCGCGGAGCGGTCAAGGCGATGGCTCCCGACGAGATTTGGGCGATGGGCTACAGGATGGTGCTCGCCAACGCGTACCATCTGCTGGTGCGGCCGGGTCCGGCGCTCGTGCGCGAGTTGGGGGGAGTCGGCCGCTTCATGGGATACCGCGGCGCGGTGCTCACCGACTCGGGTGGCTTCCAGGCGATGAGTCTGGCGAAGATCAATTCTGTCGATGAGCGCGGAATCCGGTTCCGATCGCATCTCGATGGCGCGCCGGTCGTGCTGACGGCCGAAGGCGCCGTGGAAATCCAGGAGCAGATCGGGTCCGACATCATGATGGCGCTCGATGAGTGCACCGCGTTTCCGGTCGAGCATGCCGGCGCGCTCAAATCGCTCGAATTGACGGCGCGCTGGGCCGAGCGCGCGGTTCGCGCGCGCCGGAGCCAGACCCAGGCGTTGTTCGGGATCGTGCAGGGCAGCATTTATCCCGATCTCCGGCGGATGAGCGCGGCGCAGATCACCGCGCTCGCCTTCGACGGCTACGCCGCCGGCGGGCTCTCGGTGGGCGAGCCGAGAGATACCATGCTCGAGATGGCGGCACTGACCGCATCGATGCTTCCTGCGGCGAAGCCTCGCTACCTGATGGGAGTCGGGACGCCGGAGGATCTGCTCGCCGCGGTCGCGATGGGCTACGACATGTTCGATTGCGTGCTGCCCACCCGCAACGCGCGCAACGGAAGCGCGTTCACCAGCGAGGGCCGCATCTCGATCAAGCGCGCCGCCCACCAGCGCGACCAGCGGCCGCTCGACCCGCGCTGCGACTGCCGCCCCTGCCGAACCTTCTCGCGCGCCTACCTGCGCCATCTATATATGTCGGGCGAGATCCTCGCAGCGCGCGCGCTCACGGAGCATAATCTGAGCTTCTATTCGCGCTTGATGCGTGAGTCTCAAGCTGCTATCGCATCTCGCACCTTCGCCGCATATGCAAAGGCACGTGCGGCCGAGTTTGCCGGGAGCGCTGGCGCCGGCGGGGAAACGGACTGATGTTTTTCGAAGGAATCGCGTGGGCGCAGGCGGCTGGGGCTGGTGCGCAGAATGCCAGCCAGCAGGTGCTCTTCACCACCGTCGTACCGCTCGCGCTGCTGTTCGGGATATTCTATTTCCTGCTCATCCGTCCGCAGACCAAGAAGGCCGCTGAACACAGCAAGATGCTGCGAGAGCTCAAGCGCAATGACGAAGTCGTGACCACCGGCGGCATCATCGGGCGAATCACCGAGATC
>Ga0187804_10000262_pt1 | contig 12323 bp, 11 predicted proteins | sample NC_wetland_sal_i_3_FD_132961 | JGI IMG/M metagenome (GOLD analysis project Ga0187804, IMG submission 132961) | Wetland sediment microbial communities from Neuse River Estuary, North Carolina, USA - Control_4 | ecosystem: Environmental > Aquatic > Freshwater > Wetlands > Sediment | place: USA...
AGGCGTGATGAAACTTTCGGGGTCCGGTTCGCTCGTATAGTTTGAGATGACGAAGGGATACAGGTCGCTCAAGCAGCCCGACGGATTCTCACGCGTGGCGTTGCGGATGTTGCAATCCGACTGCTGCCACATCTCGTACAGCCGGTGGGTTGTGTCGCCGGTGTAGGAATCGTACGGCAACGAGTTGCCCGTCGGGGTCGGATTGCCAGTCAGAGGAAATGGCCCGTTTGGCAGATCATTGAAATTGGCCACTCGCGTGTCGGCATCGAGAATCTGGCCAGTTACGGGATTGAGAAACTCGGCTGTTTGTTCCGCCCCGGACGCGCCGGTGGTCAGCAAAGGCAGATCGGCCGTTTCCAAAGACGGCTCGATGACTCCCAGAAATGGCAGATCTGCTACGGGGAACGGAGGCGGCTCGCCCGTGACGGGGCTGGGCGAAAAATTCAGGCTGGGCTCGGGCAGCGTCGTGTAAGGAACCTTCTCGTGGTCGTCGAGACTGATGTAGTACGTTGTTTTGAACGGTGCAATGGCCTGGAATTGCGCGGCCTTGCTGAAGTCCCTGCCCGGCGTGCCGTCGGCCTTGATGATGTGCTCGGACAGCAAATTGCGGACGTGATCGCCGCTGGGTGAGACGTAGGTAGCGAAAAGGTGGTCGAACGTGCGGTTCTCGCCGATCAGGACGATGACGTGCTTGATGGGCGATTCGGTGCCTTGCTTTTTATCGTCGTCATCGGATCCAGGGTTGGGAGTCCGGCCAGACGCGGCGATGGGATTCAGCAGCAGCGCGGCGATGCACGCAGATAGGGTGGCACGCCGGCACACTTCTCCTACGAAAAACGTCAGCTTCATTCTTTCCTCCGATGGTGGTAAACGGTAGAACCGTTTTTAGACGCTGGAAGCAGCCTCTACGACGTGTATTGCAGAACCATAAATGCCCAGTAGATACTCCGTGAAAGTTTTAATGAAACCCCGTGACGGCCCGCGCGAGAGAGAATCCCAAGACCCGCTTGCGCATACTCAATCATCAAGGGTTCGCTACAGACCGTAAGCCGCGAGCTGGTGTAGTATTCCTGCGTGCGAGCGAAGGCCCCGCCCGAACAGCAGCACCCGTCCCTCATGCGCGAGATGTTTGGTACTATCGCGCCCCGGTACGACTTCATCAGCCGTGTCCTTTCCTGCGGCATGGATCGGCGCTGGAAGAAATTAGGGGTGAAGAAAGCGCAGCTGCCTGGAAACGCGGTGGTGCTGGACCTTGCGTGCGGAACCGGCGATTTTTCGGAGATAGTCCTTGAGCGGCTTCCGCGCGCGAGAGCAATCTCCGTGGACTTGACCGAGCAGATGTTGCGCCTGGCGAAGCGCCGGGGATTGAACGATGCGGTATGCGCTGACGCGGGAGCGCTTCCCTTTGCCGACGATTCGTTCGATTGCGTCTTCATCGGCTACGGTCTGCGCAATTTTCCGAATTTGAGCGGGGCACTGCGCGAAATCGAACGCGTCACGCGCCCGGGCGGCCTGATGGTCAGCCTGGAATTCTTTCTGCCCGCGAACCGCATTTTGCGCCGGATCTATCTGGCTTACTTGTACACGCAAGGCGCTTTCTGGGGGCTGCTGCTGCACGGCCGGCCGAGGGTCTACACCTATCTACCGGATTCGCTGCGAAGCTTTTTCACCATCGAGGATTTTTCGTCGCTGCTCGAGCGCACGGGCTATGCCCGAGTGCGCGCTCATGCATATATTTTCGGCGGGATTGGCATGCACACGGCGGTGAAGCGATAAGCTGAATCTGCGAGTGCATGCGCGCGCCACCTTACCATTGACACTTTTGCCCTCCGCCAGTAGGCTACCGCCACCGGCTACCTGCGCTGCCCTTCGGCAACCGCGCCGGGACGCGACGCCATGAAACGCGACGAGATACTCAAGCTCCTGGAGCAAGTTGGCTCGATTCGGCAAGGGCATTTCGAGCTTTCGAGCGGACGCCACAGCGGAACCTACATCCAGTGCGCGCTCGTTCTCGCCTATCCCCAGCACGCCGAGCAGCTGGGCCGGGCACTCGCGGACGTCTTTAAAGATCACTCCGTTGCGTGCGTTGTTTCGCCTGCTTTGGGCGGGATTGTTATTGGCCACGAAGTGGCGCGCGGGCTGGACGTCCGCTCCCTTTTCGTTGAACGCGACCGCTCGGGGCAGATGGCCCTGCGCCGCGGCTTCGAACTGAAGCCCGGCGAGCGCGTCTTGGTGATCGAGGACGTGTGGACCACCGGCGGTTCAACGCGCGAAGCCATCGGCGTGGTCGAGCAGGAAGGCGGACTAGTGGTAGCTGCCGGCGCGCTGATTGACCGCAGCGGCGGACGCCTGGAACTGAATGTGACTGCGCGCGCGCTGCTTGAAATGGACGTCCCCAGCTACGAGCCCGATGATTGCCCGCTTTGCCGCGCGGGCGGCATGCCCACGCGCCCCGGCTCGCGCTTTACGCGCACTCACCCCTAGCCCACAATTTTTGATTTGAGGAAACCTTTCGCCGGTGTCGGGGCATCGGAAGATGAGCGCGCCGGTCCTCTTTGCCCTTCGGTACTCGCCCATTGAGTTCGAGCCATGAGCGTTTCTCGTTTCCGTCGGCTGCTGTCGTTCGCCGCGATTTTATTCCTGGGCTGGGATGCGGCGTCATTCGCAGCGCAGGCCCCGGCGCCCTCGAACGATCCATTTCCTATGAGCGAGGGGACGTATTGGATTTATCGCGGGGCGGTTCATTCGGCCGGCAACCAGAGCGGCGAGCTCGTAACAAAGGTCAGCTGGAAAACCGAAGTTCGCAAATTAATCCGCCGGGGGAACTTGAATGCCGCAGTCATAAATGGCTTTCCCTCGGATTTGAATTGGTCGGATGGCAATGCAAAGCCCGGCGACTCGCTGCTCATTCGCTCCGGCCAGGACGACTACTACTTGATCGGTCCCGACTCTGCTCAGCAAAGTATCAAGACCCTTGAGGACAGCAATGCCTCACTCGACGGGCTTTTGAGTGACGATGACCTTTTCCTGCGCCTGCCCTTGAAGCAAGGCGCGAAATTCTGCGATCCGGAGTCCATGGCCCGCGACGATGGCATGTATTGTTCGTTCGTAAGTTCGGTGGATTCCGTCTCGTTGAAAGACGTGAAGGGCGCGCCGCACCAAACTCGCGAAGCCTACGAAATTCGGTACGCCACAAATCCCGACGACATAACGTTCAGGCTTGTCCCCGGCGTCGGCATCGTCAGCTACGATTATCATCATCATGGGACCGTTGCGGACACGGAATTGAAGCTCGTTGAATTTCACGCAGGGCCAGCCGACTGATCCCCGCATACGCCGGCTTATGCGCCCCTGTCCTCGTCCTCAGCCCTAATTTTCATTAAATTTCCGAAACCTTCCGCCGGTTTCAGGGTTCTTATACCTAGGGGGCTGGGACCATTCGCCTGGCGGGAGGCACGTTGGAAAAGCGCCACAGGACAATCATCGCGCTGACGGTTTTCGCGCTTGCCGTGTATCTCGCCGGCTTGCTGGTGGCTGCCTCGGTGTGGAAGAGCGATGAGAACGCGTCCGCGCCGGACAGAAAAAACGGCACGCTCGAAATTGGTGGGCGGACACGGAACTATTTCATCCACACGCCCCCGGCGTACAGCAGAAAGAAGCCGGTGCCGCTCGTGCTGGTCCTGCACGGCGGCGGGCAGAGCGCGGAAAGCGTCGAGTGGATGTCTGGAATGTCCGCCAAGGCCGACCGCGAGAATTTTCTAGTGGCCTACCCGAGCGGCACGGGCCGACTGAGCCGCATGCCCACCTGGAATTCTGGCAACTGCTGCGCCTATGCCATGGACAACAATGTGGACGATGTGGCGTTCCTTCGCGCACTGATTGACCAGCTCGAGCAGGAGTACGCGGTGGACCCGAGGCGCGTTTACGTCACGGGCATATCGAATGGTGGAATGATGAGCTACCGGCTGGCTTGCGAGGCGGCCGACAAAATCGCCGCGATTGCTCCGGTGGAAGGCGCGCAGGACGTGGAGTGCCGGCCTTCGGCGCCCGTTTCGGTGATCGTCTTTCACGGCACCGCGGACCATCATGTAAATTTCAAGGGCGGCACGGCGAGCTTTCAGATTGGCCCGGCGCGCTCGGATAATTCCGTGGCGAATGCAATTTCGTTTTGGGTGCGCGAAAACACTTGCTCGCCTGGTCCGCAGCACGAAGAGACCTCCGTCGTGCACACGGACATTTATTCAGGCTGCAAGCATGGCACGGGCGTAACGCTCCATGCCATTCAGGGCGGCCACCACAATTGGCCCGGCGGGCGCATGAGCGGCAACAATGTCGCCGCTACCGATCTCATGTGGGCCTTCTTTGAGGAACATCCGAAGCAGTAGCACGGCTTCTTCATGCTTGCCCTTGTTTCGCGTCGCCATACTCCAAAACCGCCAGCTGGATGCCGCCGCGCCGTGCGATAATCCGGCAAGCAGCATGCGCAATTTCAAAATCACTATCGCTTACGACGGCGCCGAATTCCACGGCTGGCAATTCCAGCCCGGCTTGGCCACGATTCAAGGCGCGCTGCACGCGGCTCTGGGCGAAATCATGCAGGAAAAAGTCGTTGTCCATGGGGCCAGCCGCACGGACACCGGCGTCCACGCACTCGCGCAGGTGGCTCACCTCAAGACACAATCAGCGCTCAGTGCCGCCGAGCTTCAGCGCGGCATGAACGCGCTGCTTCCGCCGGCAATTCGCATCATCGAAGCCGAGGAAGTTGGGCACGATTTTCATGCACGGTGGCTGGCGCAGGGCAAGACCTACCGCTACCGCATCTGGCGCGGGCAAGTGCTCCCGCCATTCGAATACCGCCGCGCGTTGCATTATTCCGGGCCGCTCGATGAAGAGGCCATGATGGCCGCCGCGCGGCTTTTCGAAGGCGAGCACGATTTCACCACCTTTGCCGCGTCTTCCGGCTCCGAGGAGGACGATCGCGAGCGCGACATGGTGCGCGTCATCTACTCCTCTGAAATTGTGCGCGAGCCGGGGCGCGACGAAATCTCCTACGTCGTGCGCGGCCGCTCGTTCCTGCGCTACATGGTGCGTAAGATGGTGGGCACGCTGCTCGAAGTCGGTAAAGGCGTGCTCGCGCCCGTGGACATCCCGGGGCTCTTCGAGCTGCGCGACCGCTCACGCTCCGGCCCCACGGTGCCCGCCGAAGGCCTTTACCTCGTCTCGCTCGAGTACCCTGACCCCACGGATTCGCTCGCGCAATTCGCCCGCCGCCGCTTTGCTTCCCACTGACCTCATTAACGCCTCAGCTCCGTTAATCGGCCTTATCCGGAGTACCGTGGTGGCCTATGATTTCGAGATGTAGAATGCCCCCGATGGTTTCGCAAAGCCGATGACCGACCAGAGGAAAAAGCGGGAAAAACGGCCGACCCCAGTGCAGAAAGTCATACTCATAGCACTACCACCAGGCTTTATAGACGACCTTCCGGAGGAGGACCAACGGGCCATATCAGCGATGGTCGGCAAACCGATGATTTTGAACAAATATGATCGCGACGCAAGAGCAGAACTCGAATTTGCAGACCCTTATAACGAAGATTCGAGTCATACGATCTGGGTTGACCGGAAGGTCATAAAACTTGGGTGAACGCATTAGTGACACGCATCGTCGGTGCCAAGGTGAATGAAATGTTCCGCATTGTTTCTTGGAATCTGCTCTCGGTCCCAAGTTAGCGCCCAAACTGCAAACCGACCGAATATCTCTAACACCCCGCTTCTAACCTCTGGCATCTAATTTCATGTAGAATCTCAGAAAATGGCGATGGCGCATTGCCGCGCCATAGACATTTGACCCAAGGGGGCCAACGAATGGCAGACGCAACCGCACCCGAAATGCCCGCAGCGCCGGCAGGGGCTCCAGCCGCAACCGCGACAGCGGCGCGTCCCGCGGCAAACGCTGCGGCCGCCGAGCCCACCGCTCCGGCTGCACCAAAAATCAAGCCGAAGAAGGCCACCCAGCGCGCCTGCGACGAGAAAGACGCCAAGGGAAAACTCTGCTGCGGCCATTTGAAGCGCTGGTTCGACTACCCGAAGAAAATCGAAGCGCTCGTGGGCCGCAAGGCTGAAATCTATCGCTGCGAATTCTGCCAGACGCTCTATAAGCCCGACACGTCGCAGCCGCCCCACAGCTACACGCTTCGCTACTAAGCGGAATGAAGCACGAGCACATCCACGATTGGAACACGTACACCGGCGACGAAATTCCTCTGGGCCGGCGCGTGATGCTGAATGACGAGACGCTGCGCGACGGCCTGCAAAATCCCTCCGTCCGCGACCCCAGCATCGGCGAAAAAATCGAGATCCTGCACCTGATGGAATCGCTCGGCATTGACACCGTAAACATCGGCCTGCCCGGCGCGGGCCCTCGCGCCTACGCCGATACGGAAGCGCTTGCGCGGGAAATTGCGAGCGCCCGAATGAAGATTCGCCCGAATTGCGCCGCGCGCACGGTGAAGGCTGACATCAAGCCGATTATCGAGATATCCGAGCGAGTCGGCTTCCCCATCGAAGCGGCCACGTTTCTCGGCTCGAGCCCCATTCGGCGGCTGGTGGAGGACTGGACGGTGGACCATCTCCAGCGCACCACCGAAGAAGCCGTGAAATTCGCAGCCGATGCCGGGCTCCCGGTGATGTACGTCACCGAAGACACCATGCGCACCGACCCCTCGACGGTGATCACTCTCTACTCCACCGCCATCCGCAGCGGCGCACGCGCCATCGTCCTGTGCGACACAGTCGGCCACGCCACGCCTCGCGGCGCTTACAATCTTGTGAAGTTTGCCATCGAGGAAGTGGTGAAGCCTTCGGGCGAAAAAATTCGCGTGGACTGGCACGGGCACAACGACCGCGGCCTGGCCATCGCCAATTCCCTCGCGGCCATCGCCGGAGGCGCCGACCAGGTGCACGCCGCGGCTCTGGCGCTCGGCGAACGCGTCGGCAACACGCCGATGGAATTGATGCTCGTCAACCTGCGCCTGCTCGGCTTGATTGATCACGACCTCTCGAAACTAAAAAAATATTCAGAAGCCGTGGCCCGCGCCACGCACACGCAAATCCCGCCGAATTATCCGGTCGTCGGCCGCGACGCCTTTCGCACCGCCACCGGCGTTCACGCTGCGGCCATCGCCAAAGCCTACAAGAAAGCGGACCGCGAACTCGCCAACATGATTTACAGCGGCGTGCCTTCGCACCTCTTCGGCCTCGAGCAGATAATCGAGGTCGGCCCGCTGAGCGGCAGATCCAATGTCCAATTCTGGCTCGAAAAGCGCGGCTTCCCCGTGAGTGAAGAGCTGGTGGACCGCATCTACGACGCCGCGAAAAAATCCGAGCGCATCCTGACCGAGGAGGAGATCCTCGCCCTCATCGGCCCGGTGACCGCGCGGACGGATCGCGCTTCCCACTGAGCGATTCCCGGATTCCCCTGCGCCTCCCTTCGCAGCGCTGTATACATCCCTGGCGGCTGACGATAAAATCTCCCGTACGAATCTCGTGAAACTTGCCTCCATCTGCTGTATCTTTTTGGCGATGGCTACTCTCTCCGCCCGGGCCACCGAGGACTCCATCGAAAAGCTCGCGCACGACTCCGGCTGCGCCCGCGCTTTCGACTGGATCGACAAGAACGCCGACTGGGTTACGCAGCAGCAGATCCGGCTCAATGAGATCCCTGCCCCTGAGTTCGGCGAGGCCGCCCGCGGCGAATTCCTGAAGAAGCTCTTCGAATCCGCCGGCCTCAAGGTACGCACGGACAAGACCGGCAACGTGGTCGGCGAGCGCCAGGGGTCGGACGCGAAAGGCGTCATCCTGCTCACCGCGCATCTCGATACCGTCTTCCCCGCCGGCACGGATGTCCGCGTGAAGCGAACCGGAACGCGCTTGGATGCTCCGGGCATCTCCGATAATGGCGCCGGGCTTGCGGCGCTCGTGGGGTTGGCGCGCGCGCTTTCAGAATCACGCCTGCGTACGGCGAAGACCATTGTGCTCGCGGGCGACGTCGGCGAGGAAGGCGAGGGCAACCTGCGCGGCATTCGCGCGCTCGTCGAATCCTACGGCCAGCGGCTTTCCGCCGTGATTGCCGTTGACGGCGCTTCGACCGATCACATCACGACTCAGGGAATCGCGTCGCGCCGCTTTGAAGTCACCGTCACAGGCCCGGGCGGGCATAGCTGGTCCGATTTCGGCGCGCCAAATCCCATTACTGCTCTGGCGCGCGGCATCGTGAAATTTTCTTCCGTGCGGGTTCCCGAAGAGCCGCGCAGCTCCTATAATTTTGGACTCATCGAAGGGGGCACTTCCGTCAATTCGATTCCCGCGCACGTGGCCGTAAAAATAGATTTGCGCTCGGAAGGCGAATCCGAGCTGAATCAATTGGAAAGCGCCCTGCGCGACGCCATGCAGGCAGGCATCCGCGATGAAATCTCGGCGAACCATGCCCAGGATGATTCCCTCGAATTAAAGATCCGTTCGCTCGGCGCTCGCCCCGCCGGAAAATTGCCCGACGATTCCGCGCTCCTCGATACGATTCGCAATGTGGACCGCTATCTCGGCAATCGCTCGCGCCTCGAACGCAGCTCGACCGACGCGAATATTCCTCTCTCGCTCGGCATTCCCGCCATCGCGCTTGGCGGCGGGGGCAAAGGCAGCGGCTCGCATACGCTGGCCGAATGGTACGATCCGCTCGGGCGGGAAATGGGCCTCAAACGCCTACTCCTCGCCACCCTGGCGCTCGCCGGAGTCCAACCTTAGAATGGCTCGCGGGCTCCTCGCAGTTTGCGTGCTGGTGTGCGCAGCTATCGCGCTCATGCCGGTGCAACAGCATGCATCGAGTCCGGCTGACGAGGGTTCGAAGCGATCTCCGAGCGCGACATTCCAAGCTGTGGCGCAAGGCCCGGCGGACCTCGTCCTCGTAAATGGAAAAATCTACACCATGGACGCCAAGCATCCGTGGACAGCGGCGATCGCGATTCGCGGAGAAACGATTGTCGCCATCGGAGATTCGAAATCCAGCCTTAAATCCCTGATTGGGCCCGAGACGCACGTCCTGGATCTCCAGGGCCAATTTGCCATGCCCGGCTTCAACGACGCGCACGTCCACCTGGCAGATGCCGCTTACGGCAAACTCAGCGCGAATCTCGAAGGCGCCGCTTCACTCGCCGAATTTCAGCAGCGCATTCGCGACCAACTGAAGGGCTCCATGCCCGGCGATTGGATCACCGGCCGGGGCTGGGACCACACACTGTGGCCGGATAAGAAATTTCCTACGCGCCAGGACCTCGACGCGGTTGCATCCGATCGCCCCATGTTTTTCAGCCGCATGGATGGCCACGTCGCGATTGTGAATTCCCTCGCGCTCGAAATCGCGGGCATCACACGCGCGACGCCCGATCCCGCCGGCGGCCACATCGAGCGTGACGCAAAGACGGGAGAGCCCACCGGAATGCTGGAGGAAACTTCCGCGATGACTCTCGTCTACCAAAACGTCCCTCAGTATTCCCCCACCCAGCGCCGGGGCGCGCTCGAAATTGTCATGCGCGAGGCCACCCAATACGGCGTCACTTCGGTCCAGGATTGTTCCGTATACGACAAGCCACGAAGCGATAACTTCGGCTGGCTGAATTTTCAGATTTATCAGCAGATGCGCCGCGAGGGAAAATTGACCATTCGAATCACGGAATGGCTGCCTTTTTCCGCGCCTCTCGATCGCCTGGAAGAAATGCGCCGCGAGGGAGGCTTTTCCGTTCCCGGCAAGCTAGGCGATGCCTGGCTGAACACCGGAACGCTCAAAGCGCTGCTCGACGGCTCGCTCGGTTCGCGCACGGCTGCGATGCTGGCGCCCTATTCGGATGACGCGAGCACTTCCGGCATCCTGAGGCTCGACGCGGCGCAAGTGACCAGCATGGCCATTGAGCGCGACCGCGCCGGGTTCCAAATTGCGTTTCACGCCATCGGCGATCGCGCCAATCGCATCGCTCTCGATACCTTTGCCGCCGTGCTCGCCGCCAATGGCCCGCGCGACCGCCGCGACCGCATCGAGCACTCGCAGATTGTTGCGCTTCCGGATCTCCCGCGTTTTGCTTCCCTGCGCGTCATCGCTTCCATGCAGCCGTCGCATCTGCTTGATGACGAGCGCTGGGCGGGCGACCGCCTCGGCTCCGAGCGCGTGAAGGGCGCCTATGCCTGGCAATCCATGCTGAAAAACGGTGCGCCCCTCGCCTTCGGCACGGACTTCCCCGTCGAATCGATCAATCCCATGCGCGGCCTCTATGCCTGCGTCACGCGCGAACTGCCCGGAGGCGGCCCGCCGGGCGGCTGGCAGCCTCAGGAGCGATTGACGATTGACGAGTGCTTGCGCGCCTATACCACCGGTTCTGCTTTCGCGCAATTCGAAGAGCAGCGCAAAGGAACGATTGCACCAGGCATGCTCGCGGATATCGCCGTCTTTCCCGCGGACCTCACGAACATCCCTCCGAGCGATCTGCTGCATACGCTGGTAGCCATGACCATTGTCGGCGGCCGCATCGTTTCCCAACGCCCGTAGCCCCCATCCGAATCGGCCTGGCGTTTCGTCGCGATACTACTGCTCCACTTCAATTCCCTGGATTTCGCCGTCGTACGATTTCTTCTCCACCAGCACGTACGTCACTTTCGCGTCCTTGCCCTCCAGTTGCGTGCACGGATCGAATTCTCCTGTTTGAAACGGCACATCCTCCTGCATTTCAATTCGCGTGTAATCGCGCGCGTGCAGTTTGAAATCCACCCCGCGCACCGTAAAAGTGATTTTCAATTCTTTTCCGCTGCACTGCACCACTTTCACGGTCCCCTCGGCAGTCGTCGTCACCGTCGGCGGGCCCTTCAATACCTCCGTCTTGCGCGGCGGGCTCGGCGAAGCACCGTCCGCCGGTAGGATCTGCACTCGCTCCATCGTCCCGGTCATCCCCTTCTCGTTATCGGGAATGAATTGCACCGTCACGCGCAATCCCTTGAGCGACGTGCACGGATTGATATTCGCTTGCGCGCGCGTGGGCGCCGTGATCCGGAAAGGGGTCCCGGGATGCCGGCGAAACGCGCGCATTCCCTCCGGCGTATCCAGCTGAATCTTCAGGCCGCCCGCGCAGCTCACCTGCGAGACCGTTCCCGTGGTTGTGCTCGAGCCGGTGTCGTCGCTCGCGCCCGATTGCGGCACGGCCGGCCGCGAAGCCGCCGCGCGTCCCACATCCGAGGCAAGGGCGGAGACCGCCAGCAACATGCCCGCAACTAAAGCAACATGGCTCGTACTTCTGATCATAGTCGCGTCTTCGCGTGCCACAGCGCGACACCAATCGACTTCATCATTTCGCGAATCCCTCCCCTCACCAATTTTATAGATTGAGAGAGTTCGCGTGTCAATTCATGGGTTGCCAAATCGTTGTCGCCGCGCGTGTCCTGCGCCCTTCCCACCTCGCTTCACGGCTTGTCAGCATTCGGCTCGCCCCTTAAACTCTTTGCCTCATGCCCAGCAAGCGATTGCGGGCGGACTTGGCGCTTCTCCTCTGTGCACTCATCTGGGGCGCCACGTTCGTGGCCGTCAAAGACGCCCTCGCCGACGTTTCCGTAGCGGTCTATATCGCGGTACGCTTCGTGCTCTCCGCCGCCGTGATGGGACTCCTGTTCTGGCGCTCGCTTCGCACCCTGAATCGCAAGACCCTTTGGGCCGGCGTGCGGATCGGCCTCGCCCTGCTCGGCGGCTACGCCTTGCAAACCACTGGCTTGAAATTCACGACGCCCTCAAAAGCCGCCTTCATTACGGGCTCGAGCGTGGTCCTCGTTCCTCTGCTCCTCGCCGCTTTCGGACACCGCCGCATCAATCGCTGGATCTGGACAGGCGCGCTCGCCGCGTTCGCAGGCCTCTATTGTATGACCGTCCCACCGGAAGGCCTCGGCGGCCTGAATATCGGCGATCCGATTGTTTTCGGCGGCGCGCTGATGTTCGCGCTCCACGTGATTATCATCGGCCGCTACGTCGAGCATCATTCCATCGGCGCGCTCAGCTTCTTGCAGGTGGCAACAACCGGCATCACCGCCACCCTCGCTCTTCCCCTGCTCGCCTCCACCGGCATCGAGCACGCGCGCTGGCACTGGACGGGCACCCTGGTCTCCGCCGTCCTGGGTACGGCCCTCGGGTCCCCCGTTCTCGGCTTCCCGTTTCAAACCTGGGGGCAGCAATACACCTCGCCGTCGCACACCGCCATCTTCATCAGCCTCGAGCCGGTTTTCGCCGTGCTCACCTCCTG
>Ga0187804_10000263_pt1 | contig 12281 bp, 12 predicted proteins | sample NC_wetland_sal_i_3_FD_132961 | JGI IMG/M metagenome (GOLD analysis project Ga0187804, IMG submission 132961) | Wetland sediment microbial communities from Neuse River Estuary, North Carolina, USA - Control_4 | ecosystem: Environmental > Aquatic > Freshwater > Wetlands > Sediment | place: USA...
CCGACTATCAGGACCCGACGGTGCTCGATACTTTTACAAAAGAAACAGGCATCGCCGTTCGCTACGACACGTTCGATTCCAACGATACGCTCGAAGCTAAGCTGCTGGCCGGGCAGTCTGGATATGATGTTGTGGTTCCGAGCGCCTATTTTCTGGCGCGCCAGATCAAGGCTGGCATTTTTCGCCAGCTCGACAACTCCAAACTTCCTAATCTGAAATTTGCTTGGCCGGAAATTGCCAAGCAGCTTGCCCTTTACGACCCCGGCAATCAGTACGCGGTCAATTACATGTGGGGCACGACCGGGATCGGCTACAATGTTCAAGCCGTTAAACGGATTTTGGGACCGGAAGGAGCCATCGATTCCTGGGATTATATTTTCAATCCGGAAAAGATCGCGAAATTCAAAAGCTGCGGCATTCACCTCCTCGATTCATCCGATGACATCATGTCGGCCGGGTTGCACTATCTTCATCTCGATCCGAACACAAGCGACCCTGGCGATCTGAATAAGGTCACCGATCTTCTTCTCAAGATCAGGCCTTACGTTCGCAAATTCCACTCATCGGAATACCTCAACGCATTGGCAACTGGGGAGATTTGCCTCGTGGTCGGCTTTTCCGGCGACGTCAAACAGGCGCAAAAGCGCGCGGCAGAGTCGAAAGGCGGTGTCGAAATCGGCTATGCGATTCCCAAAGAGGGTGCGCAGCTGTGGTTCGACAATCTGGCGATTCCCAAGGATGCGCCCGATCCGCAAGAGGCGCATGAGCTGATCAATTTTCTGATCCGCCCCGAGATTGCGGCGAAGAATACAAATTACGTATCCTACGCCAACGGTGATGCCCCGAGCGATCTCATCGACAAATCCATTCTGGAGGACCGAACCGTATATCCAGATCTAGCCACCATGGCGAAGCTCTATACAATCATTGCGCACGATCAAAAGACGCAGCGGCTGATTAACCGGCTGTGGACGCGAATCAAGACCGGGCAATGACTCGAGCGCGACGAGCTGGAAAATGCGCTGTGTCGGACAAGGAGGGCAGACGTCAATGAAAAACATCGCAGCTGCGCCGCCGACGCGACGGCGCATCTTGAAAGGGACGGGAGCACTCGTTGCCGGAATAGTTGCGCCGGCGCTGGCCGGACAACGTGCAGCCAGGGCCGACTACCCCGACCGTCCGGTGAAATTCGTCGTCGCCAATACGCCGGGTGGCCCCTCCGACATTGTCGGCCGCATCGTTACAGCGGCGCTCGATCAATCGACCGGCAAAACTTTTATCGTCGAAAACCGCGGCGGAGCTGGCGGCAATATCGGCATGGAATACGCCGCTCGCTCCAATCCGGACGGCTACACGGTCCTGCTCGCCACCAACGCCTTTTCGGTCAATTACGGGCTCTACAATCAACTGCCGTACGATCCATACAAGGATTTCGTCGCCGTCAGCGAGCTTGCGACGACGCCGAATACGTTCGTCGTCAGGGCTGAATCGCCGGCCAAGAGCATCAAGGATTTGGTCGCGCTGGCGCGCGCCAATCCGGAAAAATACAACTGCGCGACACCGCCGATCGGCACGACGCCGCAACTGCTGCTCGAATTGTTCAAGATGCGCGAGAATTTGCCGAAGCTCGCGGACGTCGTTTTCAAGGGTGGCGGCGATGCCATCCAGGCGCTCCTGACCGGCACGGTCGAATTGAGCGTAGGCTCGCTCGGCGCGGCTTTGCCGCATATCAAGGCCGGCACGTTCCGCTGCCTCGCGATCTGCGGCGACAGCCGCTGGCCGGAACTACCCGCTGTGCCAACGATGGAGGAGGCCGGTTACAACGGCTTTAGTATCGGAACCGATATGGTTCTGCTTGCGCCGGCCAAAACGCCGCCCGCCGAGGTCAAATGGCTCGAAAGTGCGACGTTGAAGGTCCTGCTTACACCGGAGATGAAGGACAAGCTGTTCCAGGCCGGCTTCTTGGTGCGCCCTAAGGGCGCGGACGCGGCGTGGGCGCGCGTGACCAAGGAGATCACAACGTTCAAACAAATTATCGACCAGGCAGGAATTGCTAAGCTCTAATTAGGGAGCCGATAAAAAATTACGCCGGGCCGCTCGATGAGCGATCAATGCCGCGATTCGCTTTAGATTTTTGCGGCAAATAAGCTGGGGCGGCGGCGCATCGCCGCCGCCCCAACGTCGGCAGATCAGAGTTCCTTGCCAATCATACGGTCAACCGAATAAGGGCCGCCGCCACGGATGGCGATGAGGAAGCATGCTGCCCCGATCAGCAGCACATATTCGTAGCCGCCGCCGGAAGCCGCATAGCCCTTTGCCAGATGGACAACCAGCAAAGCTATCAGCATCTCGATGGCGAGCGCTGCCGCAAAAAAGCGCGTGAACAGGCCGATGATTAGACAAACGCCGCCGACCAATTCAAGGAAAATGATGACGTATGCCCACAGTATTGCGGGCTCGAGACCGTTCTTCGACATGATATTCGCAGCGACCGCGCCGGGGCCGGCCGTCAACTTTCCGGAAACATGCATCACAAACATGACGCCGATGACAATGCGCACGAAGGTTTCGGCGATCGGCAGCACACTCTCGTAGAATCCGGCTAATCCCGGATACATCAATTTCGCTTGGCTGTTGGCCATGGCGCATCCCCCTTTGATTTTTAAACCGCGCGATCGGCGGCAGTGCTGGTACGGATGCAAAAGATAATAACACCGAACGACGCAAAATCTATTCTCATAGTCTTCCCGCGCCGGGTCGCAACTCATGCGCTGCAGCACGACTCTGTCGACCGGGGACCGCTAGCGCCAGCGCCGATGGAGCCACAGCCATTGTTCGGGAAACTGGCGGATCCATCCTTCGATGACGGATGTGACGGCCTGCATGGTGCCTTTGACTTGGATCCGACCGTCGGCGTCGCGGACCGGTTGCACCGGCGCCGAAATTTCACCCCAGAAACTATTGCCATCGGCCTTGCGGATGACACGCACGCCATGGATCGGCAGCTCGGTCTGCCGCGCCAGCATCGCGATCAGCGGATTGGCGAGGCAGCGCCGGCCGAAAAATATGACTTCAACTCCCTTGCTGTAATGCTGATCGGCCAGCATGCCGACATGGGCGCCGGATTCCAGGAGCCGCGCCAACCTCACCGGCGCGTCGAGGCCGGTCGGAATAAGCTCGCCCATTAATGGCGCGCGCAACTTGATAATAGCGTCATCCACCGCGCCGATGTTCGGTCGCCGGTAGAGAACGGCAGATTTGACGCCGATGAGCTTGGCGCCGATTCCGGGCAGTTCCCAGTTGGCCAGATGTGCAGCAAAGCCGATCGCGGCCTTGCCGCTTTTCATGATCCAATCGTAGCGGGCTTGAGATTCGGGCGGGTAGGTAATGACATCGGCAGTCTGTTTGCCGAAGCCTTCGACAGAGAATTCGTCGAGATGAGCAAACTCGATCGCGATGCGGCCGAGATTGTCCCACACCCCGGCGAGAATGCGCTCGATTTCATCGGCGGATTTGTCCGGAAAGGCGGCGCGGAGTTGTTCGCGGCCAATGCGGTGCTCCGGAAACAGCGGGCCGATCCTTCGCATGAACGCGCCGGCAAGATTTGCAGTGCGCCGGCGATCGGTGTGTTTGATGCCGTTGAGCAGACCGACAGTGATCGCGCCGATAGTCTTGTCGAACAGGTTCTTGAGCGGCTGATCGGGCATTACAGCATGATCCCGAAAAAGCTTGCCGCGGACGCGATCCGGGGCCGATCCCGGTTTCCCGCCTGCGCGAAGCTTGGGTGAACTCTTGTCCGTTTGGACGACGCTTCGGCGGGCGAAGGCAGGTGGGAAAAGATCTTGCTTAAGGAAGCAACCAAAGCGAAATGACAATTCAGGCGCAACGTCATTTCGCTTTAGAACGTGACGATGATCTTGCCGAACACTTGGCGGCTCTCGAGCCGAGCGAGCCCGCGCTCGAACTCGGCAAGCGGCACTTCGGTATCGATCACCGGAAGAAGGCCCGACGCCATTTTGGCGAGGCTTTCGCCGACATTGCGCAGCGAACAGCCGAACGATCCGAAAATGCGATACTGCTGCAAATAGAGCTGGAACAGATTCATGGTGATCGACTGTCCCGAGGTCGATCCGCAGGTGACGAGCCGGCCGCCGCGCTTGAGGCAAAGCAGCGAGCCGTTGAACGTGTCGGGACCGACATGTTCGAAAGCGACGTCGACGCCCTTTTTTCCGGTCAGTTTGCGCACCACGCCTTCGAAGCGGTCGGTGCGGTAATTGATGACGTGATCGGCGCCGATCGCTTTTGCTTTTTCCGCTTTTGCCTCGTCGCCGACCGTGGTGATCACGGTGCAGCCGATCGCTTTGGCCATTTTGATCGCGGTGGTGCCGATGCCGGAGCCGCCGGCCTGGACCAGAATGGTCTCGCCCGGCTCGAGCTTGGCATTGTCGAATAGCATGTGCTGCACCGTGCCGAATGCGACCGGCGCGCAGGCGGCGTCGCGATAGCTGACATTATGGGGAATAGGTACGACCAGCCGGGCCGGCATGTTCACGAGCTCGCGGGCAAAACCATCAACATGGAAACCCATGATGCTCGCAACGTTTTCACAGAGATTATCGCGACCGGCGCGGCACGCCTTGCAGGTCCCGCAAGTCAGCGCCCCATAGGCGACGACGCGATCGCCTGGCCGGCACGAAGTTACAGCGGGACCGACCCGGGCGATCTCGCCGGCGGCCTCCACTCCGACAATGAGGGGCAGCGTGCGCTTGGCAAATGCCATGCCGCGCCAGCCCCAGACGTCGATGTGATTGAGCCCGATCGCTTTGATGCGGATCTGAACTTCGCCGCTGCCCGGCTCCGCAGGCGCCGGAATATCGCGAAGTTCGATTTTACGATCGGCAACCAGCGTGAGCGCGCGCATTGATCCGCCGGCTGACGTTGGGAAACGGCCGGCGCGGTTACCGACAGCGGCTTCGGCAGTTCCGCTCACGCCGGCTCCCGTGTCATCACGAGGCATACATTCTGGCCGCCGAAACCGAAGGAGTTGGAGATGGTGCGCGTGACGCGGGCGTCGCGGGCGACATTCGGCACGACGTCGAGCGGAATGGCGGGATCGGGAATCTGGTGGTTGATCGTCGGCGGGATGCGCTGATGTTCGAGCGTCAGGAAGCTGAAGACCGCCTCTACGGCGCCGGCCGCCGTCAAGGTGTGCCCGATCATGGACTTGTTTGACGAGATCGGAATGTTGCGGATGTGCTCGCCGAACACTGTGGACACGCCCAAATGCTCCATCTTGTCGTTCTCGGGCGTCGAGGTGCCGTGCGCGTTGATGTAGTCGACATCTTCCGGCTCGACCCCGGCATCAGCCAAGGCGTTGCGCATACAGGCGATGATTGGCTTGCCATCCGGGCTGGAACGGGTGCGGTGGAAGGAATCGGATCTTTCTCCGCAGCCTTCGAGAATGCCGAGGACTTTCGCCCCGCGCGCGACCACATAATCGTAGTCTTCGAGCACCAGCGCGGCCGCGCCTTCGGCCAGGACAAAACCGTCGCGATTCTTTGAAAAGGGCTTGGAAGCCTGGTCGGGTGGGTCGTTTTGCGTCGACAGCGCCGAGAGCAGCGAAAAACGAACGAGCGATTCAGGCGTCAATGAACCGTCGGCGCCGACGGCGAGCGCGGCCTGACATTCGCCGCGCCGGATCGCCTCGACCCCGAGCTGGATCGCGGTCGCGCCGGAGGCGCATGCCGTGGTCAGGGAAATCGGCGAGCCTTCGGTGCCGAAATGATCGGCGAGATGCTCACCGATAATTCCATACTTCAGTGTCTCATAGACCGACCCGAATTGCGGTTCGCGCGCAACGCGCATCAGGTCGGGATAGCCGGCATCGCCATTGGGAGTGGCTTGCTCGGCCATCTGAATTCGATAAGGCCATTCGATTTCGAGCGGCGGCAGCGCCAGAAATAACGGTCCGGGAAAATGGCCTTTGCTGCCGATCCCCGCTTGCGCGATCGCTTCCTCGCCGGCCAACAGCGCGATGCGTTGTGAGAGCTCGGCTGGCGGCATGTAATCTTTGTACACAGCGTCCACCGTGCCGGCGATGGTGGTGCGCAGACTATCGAGCGGAAAACGCGAAATGCGGCGGATGCCGGATTTCCCCGCCGTCAGCTTGGCCCAATTGTCGGTCTTGCCGACGCCCAGCGAGGTAACGACGCCCATCCCGGTGACGGCGATCACCGGCCGGCCCGCTTTGTCACGATGCGCGCTGGCCGTGGGTTTGCTCAAAGCCATCATGTCTCTCCCTCAGTTCACCCGCTCGAGCAGGGCCAGGCCTTCGCCGCGCCAATTGCCGATGCAGGTGACCACGATTTGGCGCAAACCTGCCGGGCTCGTGCCATTATCGCCCGATCCGGTCGGGGCGAACAATTTGCCGTGCTCGATCGTGGCGCAGCCGATTCCCAGATTAGCCATGAACTGGGTGTCGACGCCATGCCCGATATATGTGCCAGTATTGCGGACCGGCAGCCCGATTTCCTTAAGCACCGTAAGTTCAGCCGAAGTGGCCGGTTCGAGCCCGGCCGCGCCGGAAATTAGCGCACTATGCGCGCGGTCGAGCTGCGCGCCTATGGCGTCCAGCTGCCGGCGAAAAGACGCTTCGGTATCGCCAGGCTTTCTTACATTGCGATCCGAAAGCACCTGCGAGATTCGCGCCCGAGGACGCGCACCGCGGGCGGTTGCATGCTCTTTGCTCTCCAGCACCAAAAACGCGCCCATTGTGGCGAACGCGATGCCGCCTTGCGGCCCGCGATCCCAAACCGGGGCAAACTTGTCTTTCAGCACGACCCCGCCGAGTTCGAAAGCCAGCAGCACATCCCAGCGTGTGCCGTGATAGGCGCCGCCGACCAGCGTTAGCTCGCTTTGTCCGGCGGCGATCCGCGCTTGCGCCACGCGCACCGCGTCGACGCCTGCGGACTCCTCGCCCATGAAGGTGCGCGACGAGCCGACCACGCCATGAACGAGCGAAATATTTCCGGCCAGCAGGTTCGGCAACTGAGCCAGGAACAAAGTCGGCCGCAGATCGCTCATCAGCCGTTCGTTGAGAAAGGCGCCCGGTTGATTGGTTTTGCGCACGCCCGCCATGATCGCGGTGTCGACGGCAATGTCGCGCTCGCCGCCGCCGGCAGCGACGATCATGTCGGTATGGTCAAGCAATTCGGCGTTGCCGGCGATCGCGGCGTCGGTCAGCGCGAGCCCCGCAGAATAGACGCCGACCCGCTGCCACATCTCCATCTGCCGCTGGTCGCTCTTCTTCGGGATCTGCTTGTCGAAGCTCATCGGCGGCAGCTGATGCACGATGTAGGGCGCAAAGCTTTTGTCATCGTAAGGCGGCGGGTCGCCACGCTCGAGATGCTCCCAAGCTTTTTCCAGCCCCTCTCCCAGACAGGTGAGGAGGCCGACGCCGGTGATCCACACCTCGCGCCGTCCGGTCACTTCGCGAACTCCTTGGCCGGGAAGTTGATGCGCTCGGCCCACTCCCACAATCCGGCACGAAGTTCAGGGCTCGGATAGGGAACGATGCGGTAGGTCAACGTGGCGTCGCAAATCGCGGCGCCCTTGCACCACCCTTTGGCTTCGCCGACCGCATAGCCGGAGCCCTCGTGGATGACCTTGCCTTCGAATTCAAGTTCGTCGCCGGGAAAGACCGCGTTGCGGATTTTGCCTTCTTTCACTCCGGCAAGCGCCGGCAGACCGGTGAAACCGGTCAGCGCGCTCACCAGCCAGCCGGTGGTTTGCGCCATGCATTCGATGAGCAGGACGCCAGGCATCAACGGATAGCCCGGAAAATGACCTTCGAACACCGTGCTCTGCAACGGCACTGTACAGATCGCACGCGCCACTCGGCCGCCGACGTCGACGGCGACGAAGCGGTCGATCATTTGAAAATACTCAAGACGCATGGGGCGCTCAGGCGCCCTTGGCAGCGATCAACTCGTCGATCCGCTCGCAAAGGTTCTTCAAGACGAAGTACTGATCGGTCGTGGCCTTGCCGTCGTTGACCTCTTGCGTCCACTGTTCGAGCGGCAGCTTTATGCCGAATGCCTTGTCGATCGCGAAGGCGATGTCCAGAAAATCGAGACTGTCGATCTCCAGATCGTTGATCGCATGACTTTCCGGCTTGATGTTCTCGCGTGGAATATCGCAAGTCTCAGCAATGATTTCGGCCACTTTATCGAATGTGGTGGACATCAGGCGTGCTCTTTGGTCGATCGAAGAAGGAGCGCCGGCCCAGCCCGGCGCGAGCAAGCCCGGTCGCGTCGGGCCCCTCATTTGTGAACGCCCCGTATAGCGAAGGATGCCGGTAAGTTCAACGGCGGCCGCCCTCTTTGCGGTCGGGCATACACGCCGCAAAAAGCCGTATTTTGTTGCTGTAGCGCAAGAGCTTATCGCGGTCCGCGCCCGACATGCTTGATTGCGGGTGCCATGTTGCCTAAGGGAGCGGCCGGAGAGGGGCCAATGCCGAACGTGTTCGTGCGCAAGCGGTGCTTCGTGCAAATGACCGGGTACGAGCCGGTCGGGCCGGAACACCAGCATCGCCGCTTTATTCGCGAAATGGCCCGGTTCCAAAAGACCTGGAACGTCCAGGGCAAGGTGTCGCCGCCGCAGCTCTCGGCAGATGGCGCCGTGGCCAATTGGACGATCGAAACCTCGGGCCCGAATTGGCGCGTGAGCACCGACTTCCACTGGTTTCGCTGGGATGATTTCGTCACCGCCGATACGGCGATGAGCGATTGGTGGCGTTTTCCGCTTGGCATCGCCGCACTGATGGAATTTGTGCTGACTGGAACCGTCATCCGCTATTTCGTCTTGGCCTGGCGTTACGGCGCATTTTTTCTCTCCCCGCTGATCTACGTCGCCGGAATGATGTGGCTGTCGATTGCCGCCACCCGCTTCGCCGTTATCCACGTCGGACTGCCCTTTCGCATGGTTCTCGCACCAGCGCTGTGGTTGGCGATTTTTGCCGGCTTGCGCTGGACCTTCGGCCGCATGGTCCATATCGGCTACGCGCTGGACGACTGGTACTTCGCGCGCGATTTCATTCATCGCGTGCGGCCGCAGCTCGAGGAACGTCTCGATCTGCTGGCGCATGAGCTGGTGCGGCTCATTCGCAACAGCGACGCTGATGAAATCATCGTTGATGGCCACAGCCTTGGCGCACCGCTGTCACTCGTTGTCCTCGATCGCGCGCTGCAGCTGGATCCACAGCTGCGCACCGGCGCGAGGACGCTGCGCGTCGTCTCGACCGGCTCGTCGCTGTTGAAAGTCGCACTGCATCCAGCCGCCGGCTGGTTGCGCGAGGTCGTTCAGCGGGTGGCCAATACGCCGGCCGTTTATTGGGTCGAATATCAAGCGCTGGTCGACATCATCAATGTCTATAAAGTGGACCCCGTCGTCGCGCTCGGGCTGCCGCCCGCCGGCAAACCTATCGTCAAGATTTTCCGCATCCGCATGATGGTGGAGGAGCACACCTACCGGCGCTTCCATCTCAATTTTCTGCGCATCCACCGTCAGGCAGTGATGGGCAATGAGCGGCGTTATTTTTACGACTATTACATGCTGTGCTGCGGGCCGATCGCGCTGGGGGACCGAGTCGAAAAGCCCGATTGGGCGGTGGCGGCCTTTGCGGCTGACGGGGCGTTCGAATCGAACGTAACTGGCGGTGCGGCGCAGTGGCAGGGATCGCCCGCCGCCGCAGCAGGACTTTAGGCCGTGACGGCGACGATAGCGAAGATCATCTGGCTCGCCTGCGGCCTAACGTGGTTCGTTCTGCGCTTTCAGCCGCGCCAGTACTCGCGCAAGACGCCGGTGCGCTATTCAGGACGTGGGCCGCGCGAATTCGTACTGCTTGCAGCCTCGCTCGCCGGCCTCGGGATCGCGCCTTTCGTCTATGTGGTCGCTCATTTTCCCCGCTTTGCCGATTATCCACTGATTCCCGCGCTGTCCTATCTCGGGGTGGCGGTCGAGGCGAGCTGTCTATGGCTGTTTTACCGAAGCCATCGTGATCTCGGCCAAAATTGGTCCGTCAGCCTCGACCTACGCGAACGCCATACGCTCGTCACAACCGGCGTCTACGGCCTAGTGCGACACCCGATGTATGCCGGTTTCTGGCTGATGGCGCTCGGTCAGGCCCTGCTTCTGCCCAACTGGGTTGCGGGACCAGCCGGTCTCATCGGCTTCGGTGTCCTGTTTTTCGGGCGGGTGGCGCGCGAAGAAGCAATGATGATTAGCGCATTCGGCGACGAGTACCGGGCCTATATGCGCCGGACGGCACGCGTGGTTCCGTGGCTATATTGAGGGTGCGGCTGCCACGTTCATCGTCACGTTGCATTTTTGCTACAGATGCACGCCACTATTCCGGAGGGGGGAGGATTTAGGGGGATTTCGGTGGCAAAATCTGGCAGTGCAATGCAGAACCGACCCGGTTTGCATCGCTGGGTACGGTGCGAGTCGAGTGTTCAGGTGAGGGCTTTCATGAGACGTTCGTGGCGCTTGACCGCGATTGGCATTTTGGTCGTTGGGATGCTCGCGCTCGGAACCAATCCGGGTGCCGCGGAATCACGAGCGCATGTTTATCTGCTGCGCGGGTTGATGAACATATTCTCGCTCGGCATGGACACACTGGCGGAGCAGCTGAGCCGCCGTGGTGTCTACGCGACCGTGCATGGCTATGGCGAGTGGCAGTCGCTCGCCGATCGCGCCGCGGTCGATTTCAAGGCTGGGAAGGAGGGGCCGATCATTCTGATCGGCCACTCGCTCGGCGCCGACGCGGTCATGGAAATGGCCGCCTATCTCGGCCGCAAAGGCATTCCGGTGGCTCTGGTCGTGCCGTTCGACGGCACGCAATCGTTCGCTGCAAGCGACAACGTCGCCCGTGTTCTCAACCTGACGCAGCGGGACTATGCCTATATGCGACGTGGACCGGGCTTCCACGGCACGCTCGCCAATGTCGATGTCAGTTCCGATCCGAGTATCGATCATATCAACATCGATAAATCCCCACGGCTGCATGCGCGGGTTGTTTCGGAAGTCCTCGCCGTCGTTGGCGGCCATCGCGCGGCGGCGCCAGGCGCGGCGAAGCCGACGGGTTTGAATGGGACTGCGCCAGCCGGTCAGGACGGCGGCAGCGCGGCCAAGCCGGAGGCGCCGCCCACGGCCACACCCCCGCAGGGAACTCCGGCCAAAAGCGGAAACGGCGCCGATGCTGGCACCGGGACGCCCGTTGCCGATGGCACGCCGATCATTGCTCGTCCCGAGCGGACCGGCACGCGGCAGAACGTCGATAGTCCGGCTCCGCCTCAGCACAAACCAGCGATAGACCCGCCGCCGTTTCGCGCCGAGCAGGTACCGCATTGATGCGCTGAGCTCCGCATCGGCGGCAAACCAACTATTCCCGCACCGGGATCGGTACTTCGATTGGCGCGCAATTGCTGCGGCCTTGCATCAGGCAGTCTTGCTCTCTTTGCAAGTCACTGATCGTGTCGGCGATCCAAACGCCGAGGCCAACCAGCAATATCAGAATTGCAACCGCGATCAGGTTCATGATCATTCGGTGGCGATAATTGATCGGCTCATCTTGTTCTTGCTCGAACCGCGCGAAATCGTCCAGATCATCTTCGACCGGCTGCGGCGTGGCGGACGCAAACGTTGGCTTACCCGGCCGGCGCGGCTCAAATTTCAGAATTTGGCCGAATGGTCCGGCGTGACGCGGATCGGGTCGCTCGATAACCGCCTTTGAGCCACGCGTGATGCTCAAGCTACGCCTCTGCAGCAAAATCTCCAGCCGTCGAATCGGGGGTCATCCGGCCATAAAGTTGCCTATAGACAATACCGCAAACCGGCCGCCATTTCCTCTCCCTATCCGGGAGCTGGACTAGCAAGTCAGGAATTATATTCCAAATCGTGAATATTGGGCTTCGAGGGTTAGCTTGCGGAGATCGTGCATGACGAAATTCGTTCCCAAGCCGCTCCTATTCGACCCTACCGGCGCGCTGACGATCCCGGCGCTACTGGCTGGGGCTCGCCTGGCGCGGCCGCTGGTGACTATGACGTGGGCTCGATCCATATCTCGCAACCGTGGTCGCGGGCCACGCCAAAGGGCGCGGCCGCGGGAGCGGGCTATATGACGCTCACGAACACCGGTACGGCACCGGACAGGGTCAGCTGCATTTCCGACGGCGCCAGCGCACAATGTCAGATTCACACGATGACGATGGAAGGCGGGGTGA
>Ga0187804_10000264_pt1 | contig 12268 bp, 10 predicted proteins | sample NC_wetland_sal_i_3_FD_132961 | JGI IMG/M metagenome (GOLD analysis project Ga0187804, IMG submission 132961) | Wetland sediment microbial communities from Neuse River Estuary, North Carolina, USA - Control_4 | ecosystem: Environmental > Aquatic > Freshwater > Wetlands > Sediment | place: USA...
GTTCGGGATCGTCCACGACATCCAGCACGTTGAACGGGGCCAGGACGACCTCGAACGAGGCGGAGCCGAACCGCGAGAGATCCCGCAGGTCTCCAACGCTGAACGTCCCCCGCGGATAGGCCTGCCGGCAATAGGCGACCATCGCCGGCGACAGGTCCACACCGTGCACGCTGCGTGCACGCTCGATCAGATGGCCGGTCAGACGTCCCGCTCCACATCCGAGTTCGAGCACGCGGCCGCGCAGCGCCTCACGGTGGTGCTCCAGGATCTGGCTCTCGACCGGTCTCAGCTCGCGCGATGCGTACTTGTCGACGAACTCGCCGCGCGCCCATATCTCGGCGTTGACCGCCGCCTGGCGTCCCTCGAGCATCTCTGCCTGTTTTCCTCGACGTTCGAACCGTTCCCCAGGTGGACCAGGATATGCGAGGATCTCCACAGATGGCGGTGCGTGTAGGGATCGATCTGGTGTCCGTGGACGCGGTGCGAGAATCAATCCGCAACCACGGGGATCGCTACCTCGCGCGCATATACACCGCACGCGAGCTCGACGATTGCCGTACCGCCGCCGGTGTCGATCCGGAGCTCCTCGGCGCACGCTTCGCCGCCAAGGAGGCCACCCTGAAGGTCCTCCGTCCCGGCGATGATGCGATCCCCTGGCTTGCGATCGAGGTGCGGCGCGACCCGCAGGGATGGGTCGAGCTGCGCCTCGACGGTCGAGCCGCCGCGCTGGCTGCCGAATCGGGCATGACCGGCATGGCGCTCAGCGTCACCCACGAGGGGGGATTCGCCTCCGCCGTGGTGGTCGCGGAGCTGTCCTCAAGCGGCGAACCAACCGAGCCGATGACACGAACGTGACCGATGAGATCCGCAAGATCCTGACGGATCATGGGCGTCTTCCGGTCGATGCGGGCACGCTGCCGGCGGACGCCGATCTCTACCAGGCCGGCATGACCTCCCACGCAAGCGTCAACGTGATGCTTGCGCTCGAGGATCACTTCGACGTCGAGTTCCCCGACCGCATGCTCACACGCAGCGTGTTCGAGAGCATCTCCTCGATCGAAGCGGCGCTCACCGAGCTCTGCGGCGAGGCAGCGCTGCCATGAGCGTGTCCGTCGAGCGCGACCAGGCCTTTCTCGACTCCATCCGTCGCGTCGCCGACGAGGTCGCGGCGCCGAACGCCGACGAGGTCGACCGCGACGCGCGCTTCCCGTCCGAGGCGATCGAAGCGCTGCGCGACGAGCAGGCGCTGTCCGCGTTCATACCAACCGAGCTCGGGGGCGGCGGCCTCGCGTTCGAGACGATCGCCGCGGCGTGCTTCGAGCTCGGACGCCGCTGTGGTGCGAGCGCGATGATCTTTGCGATGCATCAGATTCAGGTGGTCACGATCGTCCGCCATCTCGAGGATGCGGACTGGTTCGAGGGATACCTTCAAGCGGTCGCCGAGGAGCAGCGCCTGGTCGCGTCGGTCACCTCGGAGGTGGGCACCGGAGGAGACATGGGACGCTCCGTGGCCGCCGTGACCGCCGCCGATCGCGGCGAATGCACATTCGAGAAGCAGGCGCCGACCGTCAGCTACGGCGAGAACGCCGACGACCTGTTCGTGACGCTGCGCCGCAGCCCGGACGCGGAGCCCAGCGATCAGGTCGTGGCGCTCGCCCGCAAGGAGCAGATCGCGCTCGAGCCGGCCGGCACGTGGGACCCGCTGGGGATGCGCGGGACGTGCTCGCCGGGCTACGTGGTGCGCGCGACACTGGCACCCGAGCAGATCCTCCCGACGCCCTTTCCACGGGTCTCTGCCGAGTCGATGGTGCCGGTGTCGCACATCCTCTGGTCGCATCTGTGGCTGGGGATCGCGACCGACGCCTTCGACCGCGCCCGGGCGTTCGTGCGGGCCGCGGCCAAGCAGAAGCCGGGAGGACCGCCGCCTGTGGCGATACGCCTGTCGCATCTGATGAGCGAGCTGTCCCTGCTCCGCGCCGAGGTGAGCTCGGGGCTGGGGGAGTTCGTCGAGCTCTCTCAGGAGCCCGGCCGCGAGCGACTTTCGACGATGGCCTCGGCGCTTCGCTTCAACAACCTCAAGATCGCGGCCTCCGAGCAGGCCCCCAGGATCTGTCAAGGCGCCCTCGGGGTGTGCGGGATCATGGGCTTCAAGAACGACACCCCGTTCAGCGTCGGGCGTCACCTGCGCGACGCGATGTCCGCCTGCCTGATGGTCGCCAACGAGCGGATCCACCAGACGAACGCCAGCCTGCTGCTCATCGCCAAGGACGTCTGATGCCGGGCGTTCGCCCGGCCAGCCTCGATCAGGCGGCGCTGCTCTCGGAGCTCGTCGGCCGTCACCTGCTGATCGAGACCGGTGTGCCGGGCGTGTACGGTCGCGGCGGCGACTTCGAGGATGCGCGCGAACGCGTCGCGGCGCTGGTCACCCGCGCCGGCGCATCCGAGCAGCCCGAGCAGCTGCGCTTCCCGCCGGTCATGCCTCGCCATGACCTCGAGACCATCGGCTACCTGAAATCCTTCCCGCACCTCGCGGGCAGCATCTTCGCCTTCACGGGATCCGAGGCGCAGGCCGCCGAGCAGTACGACCGCGCGAGCCGCCACGAGGACTGGAGCGAGTTCCAGGGCATGACCGATCTCGTGCTCACCCCCGCCGCCTGCTACCCGGTCTATCCGGCGATCGCCGCCCGTGGCACGCTGCCAGCCGGCGGCCTGACGATCGACGCGGGCGGCTCCTATGTCTTTCGTCGCGAGCCCTCCGGAGATCCCGCCCGGCTGCAGATGTTTCACCAACGCGAGATCGTGCGCATCGGCGAGCCCGAGACGGTCCAGGCCTGGCGAGACCTCTGGCGCGAGCGCGCCGTGGGGCTGCTGGGCGGGATCGGCCTGACGGTTGCGCTGGAGGTCGCGAGCGACCCGTTCTTCGGGCGCAGCGGCCGGATGCTCGCCGCCAGCCAGCGCGAGCAGCGGCTCAAGTTCGAGGTTCTCAGCCCGATCGCCGGCCCCGAGCCGACCGCTGTGGCCTCGTTCAACTATCACCAGGACCACTTCGCCTCCGCCTACGGGATCCGGCTGGCCGATGGCACGGGCGCGCACAGCGCCTGCCTCGGGTTCGGCCTCGAGCGGATCGCGCTCGCGCTGTTCGCCACGCACGGGTTCGACATCCGCGCGTGGCCGCGGGAGGTTCGCAGCAGGCTGTGGGCGACATGAGCACCTCGACCACCGGATTCGTGAGCCTCCTGGGGATCGACCCCGCGAGCTACCGGGCGCACTCACTGCACGCGCCCGAGCGCACGTACCTGGAAACAAACTGCTACACGGACGTCCTGATCGAGCTCCTGCACGCCCACGGCGACGAGCCCCTGGCGGCGATGGGCTGCACCATGCGCATGGACTTCGAGGGCGACCAATGGACGTTCTTCAAGCCCCCGCCCGAGGATCTCGAGCTCCTGTTCGGGGTAGACGTGCACGAGATGCAGCCATACCGGCCGCTGCCCGACCAGGCGGCCGAGCAGATCGCCGAGGGCCGCACGCTGATCGTCGAGCTGGACTCCTGGCACCTGCCCGACACCGCGGCCACCAGCTATCGCTCCGAGCACGTCAAGACCTCGGTCGCGATCGAGGCGATCGATCCCCCGGGCGAGCGGCTTCGCTACTTCCACGCCGCTGGGCTCTACGAGCTCGCCGGCGATGACTACCGCGGGGTCTTTCGTCTCGGCCGTCCCTTCTCCGAGGACGTCCTTCCCCCCTACACCGAGCTCGTGCGCTTCGACGCGGGCCGGCGCCTGCGGGGAGAGGAGCTGAGAGACGCGGCGCGGACCCTGCTGCGCCGGGATCTCGCTCGCCGCCCGGCGACGAACCCCTTCCTGCGCTTCTCCGCGCAGCTCGAGCGTGACCTTCCACGGCTGCTCGAAGGCGAGGCCGCCGACTATCACGCGTACGCGTTCGCGACCGTGAGGATGGCGGGCTCGGCGTTCGAGGTCGCCGCCTCCCAGGTGCAGTGGCTGCTCGGGGATGCCGCCAGCGGAGTGTCTTCGGCGCTCGGACGGATCGTGGAGGGTTGCAAGGCCCTGTCTTTCAGGCTTGCCCGCCGGCGGCCCTTCGAGCCCGAGCCGGCGGTCGCCGCGCTGGCGTCTGCATGGTCGGAGGCGACTGGTCGGCTCGATGACGCGATCGGCTGAGCGCCTGCGAGACCTGCCGGCATCGGGCGCGCGCGTCCGCGTGGACGGCCACGAGCTGCGCGCCCTGTCAGCCGGATGGCAGGCTGCGCGCACGGCCGCGGACCTGCCCGCCGGCGCCGCGAGCCTCGACACGCTGGGCTGGAGTCCCGCACGGGTGCCCGGGACCGCGGCGGGCGTCGCGCGCGACGCCGGTCTGTGGCGGCCCGGCGAGCCCCATGACTTCGACGCCGAGGACTGGTGGTTTCGCACGAGCTTCGAAGCGGAGCCGCTCGCCCCGGGTGAAGAGGTGGGCCTGCGCCTGGATGGCATCGCGACCGTCGCCGAGGTGTACCTGAACGGCGAGCTCGTGCTCGAGAGCACATCGATGTTCGCCCCTCACATCCTCGATGTGGGAGAGCGCCTGAAGGACGTCAACGAGCTGGCGATCCGCTGCCTTGCCCTGGGGCCGCTGCTGCGCGTGCGCCGGCGCCCGCGCGCGCGCTGGCGCACGCGGCTCGTGGAGGGCAACCTGCGGGGCTTTCGCACGATGCTGCTGGGAAGGGCGCCCGGCTTTGCGCCGGGGCCGGCCGCGGTCGGCCCCTGGCGGGCAGTGCACCTGGAGCGTCGCCGGGGCATCGCCGTCGACGGTCTCGCCCTGCGCCCGCGTGTGGAGGGCGATGACGGGGTCCTGTCGGTGTCCGCGCGCCTGCGAGTCCTGGACGGCGCGTCCCCCGTCTCGGTCGAGCTCGAGCTGGAGGGACCTTCGGGAGCGCACCGCGCGCCGCTCACGCTGAACGCGCTGCCGGGAGATCCGAGCTCTGGGATCGACGTCCGCGGTGGGATCGACGTCCACGGTGGGATCGAAGTCCACGGCCACCTGATCGTGCCCGGAGCTGCTCGATGGTGGCCACACACGCACGGTGACCCGCACCTGCACGAGGTCCGTCTGCTCGTGCGCAGGGCGGGCGCGCCGCTGCTCGTCCACGCCGGTCGCGTCGGCTTTCGCGAGCTCGCATTCGGAGCCGATGCGGGACACGTCGTCGAGCGCGACGGGCTCGATCTGCACGTGAACGGCGTGCGGGTGTTCGCCCGCGGCGCGGTGTGGACGCCGATCGACAGCGTCGGGCTGGCTCCCCCGGAGCCGGCTCTGCGCGACGCCCTGGAGCGCGTGCGCGAGGGCGGGATGAACATGCTCAGGCTGCCCGGCACCGGCGCGTACGAGACGGGCGTCTTTCACGATCTCTGCGACGAGCTCGGAATCCTCGTCTGGCAGGACTTCATGTTCGCGAATCTCGACTACCCGATCGCGGATGAGGCTTTTCGCGCCGCGGTGGAGCGCGAGGCCACCGGCGTGCTCGAGGATCTGGCCGGACGTCCCAGCCTGGCGGTGCTGTGCGGAAACAGCGAGGTGGAGCAGCAGGTGGCGATGCTCGGCCTGGACCCCGCGCTCGGACGCGGGGAGCTGTTCGGCGAGCTCCTGCCGTCACTGGTGAAGCAGAGCGGCGCAGATGCGGCCTATCTGCCCTCCGCTCCCTGTGGGGGAGAGCTTCCCTTTCGACCTGACCGCGGAGTCGCCAACTATTACGGGGTCGGCGGCTATCGCCGTCCCCTCGAGGACGCCCGCCGCGCCGAAGTGCGCTTCGCCTCCGAGTGCCTGGCATTTGCGAACGTGCCCGACGAGGCGGCTCTCGCGGAGCTGCTCCCCGACCTGCCCGGCGGCGTGCCCGTGCACCACCCGCGCTGGAAGGCCGGAGTGCCGCGAGACGTCGGCAGCGGGTGGGACTTCGACGATGTCCGCGACCATTACCTGCAGCTGCTGTTCGGCGTCGATCCCGCCGAGCTGCGGAGCGTCGAGCACGAGCGCTACCTCGAGCTCTCACGCGCGGTCAGCGGCGAGGTGATGGCGGAGGTCTTCGGCGAGTGGCGCCGTTCGCGGTCGCCCTGCGGAGGCGGTCTGGTGCTGTGGCTGCGCGATCTGCTCCCCGGTGCGGGCTGGGGGGTGATCGACCATCGCGGCGAGCCCAAGGTCGCCTACCACCACCTGCGTCGCGCGCTCGCGCCGGTGGCGGTGTGGATGATCGACGAGGGACTGGGTGGAGTGGTCGCGCACGTGGCGAACGATCGTCCCACCCCGCTGAGCGCCCGCTTGCGGGTTGCGCTGTATCGCGATCTGGAGCACCGCGTGGGAGAGGCGCAGGAGACGATCGAGCTCGCGCCGCACGAGGCGCTGGAGCGCAATGTCGAGACGCTGCTCGGACATTTCGTCGACGCCGGCTGGACCTACCGCTTCGGCCCACCGCCGCAGGACCTGATCGTCGCGAGCCTCGAACGCGACGGACCGAGCCCCACCGAATTGATCTCCCAGGCGGTGTGGTTTCCCGCTGGGCGCCCGATCGCCAGGGCGCATCGGGCTCAACTCGGCCTCGAGGCGGGAGTCAGAGCGCTGCCTGACGGCACCGTCAGCCTGTCGATCGGGAGCCGGCGCCTGGCATACGGCGTGCGCGTGCACGCGTCCGGCTTTCTCGCGAGCGATGACGCATTCTCGATCGAGCCGGGGTCCCGGCGTGAGGTGCTCCTGCGCCCCCGCGAGGCCGGAGTGAGGTTCGCCGGGGGCACCTTGAGCGCACTCAACCTCGATGGTCTCCTACCCGTCGTCGCGGGCGAGTCTCCTACCCGTCGTCGCGACGAGTCTCCTACCCGTCGTCGCGACGAGTCTCCTACCCGTCATCGCGGGCGAGGATGATTCTTGAGCATGCCTGCTGCGCGGCCCAAGCCCGTCTATCTGCCTGGAAACGATCCGAGCTTCGGGTTCTTTCACGCCGTCGAGGAGGGATCGGGGCGCGTGACGGCGGTGCTGATGTGTCCGCCCTTCGGCTGGGAGGATGTCTGCTCCTACAGAAGCCGCCGCGACTGGGCCGTGCATCTTGCCGAGGCGGGCTGCCCGACCCTGCGAATGGACCTGCCCGGAACCGGCGACAGCGGGGGATCGCCGCGCGACCCCGATCGACTCACAGCATGGACCGACGCGACCGGCGTCGCCGCCGCGTGGCTTCGCGCCAGGACCCGTTGTGATCGTCTCGCCGCGATCGGGATCAGCCTCGGCGGCCTGGTGATCTGCCGCGCGATCGCCTCTGGTGCGCCGATCGACGAAGTCGTCCTGTGGGCGGTCCCTTCGCGCGGGCGCAGGTTCATACGCGAGCTGCGCACATTTGCGAGCCTGCAAGACGCCCACATCGAGCCGCCACAGGAGCCGGCACACGAGCCGGCACACGAGCCGCCACACGAGCCGCCACACGAGCCGGCGGGAACGGGTCCCCCCGCGGATGACTCGACCGCCCCGGGGGGATTCGTGCTCAGCGGCGAGACTGTGAGGGCGCTCGAGCAGCTCGACCTGGTGGCGCTCCCCTTCCCCGAGGGCCGGCTGCGCCGCGCGCTCCTGCTCGGGCGGGACGGGATAGAGGTGGACACGCGCCTGCGCAGCCATCTGGAGGAGATCGGGACGGCGGTCGATGTCGCACGCGGAGCGGGCTACGGCGCGATGATGGCCGGACCGGAGCAGGCGCTGGCGCCCACGCGCGTCTTCGCGCAGGTCGACGCCTGGCTCCGCGCCACCGCAGGCGATGGGAGCGGCGCACCAGGCGCGGCGAGCCAGGCCCCCGGGACGGCGTCGCGCGGCGACGGCGCGCTCGAAGCGGTCGAGCTCACCGTGGCGGGCACGCGCGTGCGGGAGACCCCGCTGACCGTCGATCAGCCCTTCGGCCAGCTGTTCGGCATCCTCACCGAGCCGGCCGAGGCCCCGGCCGCGGAGCTCTGCGCGCTCATGCTCAACGCCGGCGCCATTCGTCGCATCGGCCCGAACCGCATGTGGGTCGAGATCGCCCGCCGCTGGGCGGCGCGGGGCGTGAGCACGCTGCGGCTGGACATCGAGGGGCTGGGCGACGCGGATGGCGACGCCAGCCGGTTCACCGAGGTCGCCGAGTTCTACGTACCCGAGCTCGTGGACCAGGTGCTGGCGACGCTCGACGTGCTGGCGACCCGCGGGCCGTACCGTCGCTTCGTGCTCTCGGGGCTCTGCTCGGGAGCGTACTGGTCCTTCCACGGGGCCCTGCGCGACGAGCGCGTCGTCGCAGCGCTCATGCTCAATCCTCGCGCGATGTTCTGGAACCCGTCGCTCGGCGTCGTCCGTGGCTTCCGCCGAGGGCTCTTGCGTCGCTCGTCCTGGCACAGGGTTCTGCGCGGAGAGGTGCCACTCACGCAGGTGGTCGCACTCGCCGAGAAGACTCCCGTGGCGCTGGCGAGCTTCCCGCGCCGCACGCTGGCCCGCCGGCGAGCGCGTCGCCTCGGCGGCGATGAGCTCGACGACGCGCTGGATCAGTTGCGCGAGGCGGGCAAGCACATCCTGTTCGCCTTCTCCGAGAATGAGCCCCTCTATGAAGAACTCGAGCGCGAGGGCCACTGGGATCGCAGGGATCACTGGCCGAACGTCACGTTCGAGTTCATACCCGGCCGGGACCACACGCTGCGGCCGATCGAGTCTCAGCGCCGCGCGCACGAACTCCTCGACCGCGCGCTCGAGCGAGAGCTCGGGCGAGAGCTCGGGCGCCTGTAGGCCGGCTGACGCCGGCGGGTGTCCAGCCTGAAGTTCCGGACGCGGGAACTTCGGCCTGGCGGCAATACCGGCCTGGCGGCAATACCGTTGACAACGGTATTGGGTCTGAGCGGGCGAACCCGGAAAGTCGCGCTGGTCCCTCTAGCTGGTGCGGATGATCAGTACAGAGCAGGGAGCGTGGTGGGAGACCTTGTTGGGCACCGAGCCGAGCAGGAAGCGCCGGGCCCCGGTCATACCCTTGTTGCCGACGACGATCAGGTCGGCCTCGCGCTCCTCGGCGACGTCGAGGATCGCGTCGGCCGGATCGCCCTGGCGGGGGTAGACGTCAACCTGGACGCCCGCCTCACGGGCGACCGCGGCAGCCGCCTCGAGCGTTTTATCGACGTCCTCGCGCGGGCTGATCGCCCACTGCAGATCCTCAGGGGCTTCGCGGCGCTCCTCCCGCAGACGCTGCGCGGGCACCGGCTCATACGCGCTCACGAGCTCGATCTTCGCTCCCACCGCGCGAGCGAGATCGACCGCCTGACGGACCGCCTGACCAGCCGTGTCCGAACCATCTGTGCCAACCACGATTGACTTGAACATGATCCTCCTTGCCCACTGTGGCCTTTGAGGGTTTGCCGACGGCCAGCCGCAGCGATCATATCCGCCTCGTGATGCGACGCCGGATGGACAGCGACTTGCCTATCGTTGAAGGTGAATGATCGACCTGCACTGCCATGTCCTGGCTGGCATAGACGACGGTCCCCAGACGATCGAGGACTCGCTAGCACTCGCGCAGGCAGCGGTGGCAGCGGGCGCGAGCACGCTCGTGGCGACACCGCACGTGAGCTCCCGCTACCCGAACGCCCCAGAGACGATCGCACGCCTGGTGAGCGCGCTGAACGCGCGTCTGCAGACCGACGGCGTCGCTCTCGAGATCCTGCCTGGCGCCGAGATCGCGACGACCCGCCTGGTCGACATCACGCCTGCGCAGCTGCGAAGCCTCGGCCTCAACGGCGGCCCATGGCTGCTCGTAGAGCCTCCCTTCACGGCAACGGCGACCGGTCTCGACGCAGTCCTTCTCGATCTCCAGCGCAACGGACATCGCATCGTGCTCGCCCATCCCGAGCGGTGTCCGGCCTTCCATCGCGATCCCCAGATGCTCGAGTCACTCGTGCGTGCGGGGGTTCTGACGTCGATCACCGCGGGAGCGCTGGTCGGACATTTCGGCAAGCAGGTGCGACGCTTCGCCCTGGGGCTGGCGGAGGCCGAGATGATCCACAACGTCGCCTCGGATGCTCACGACCTGGATCAGCGCCGACCAGGGATCACGGCAGAGCTCGAGCAGTCTGGGCTGGCGCCGCTTGCGCAGTGGCTGACGCATGCGGTGCCTGACGCGATCTTGAACGGCCGGGAGACGATGCCGCCGCGCCCGACGAGCAACCGATCCGCCGTCAAGCCGGTGTCGAAGCGCGCGGCTTGGAGGCGCCGGCGCTGGCTCAAACAAGCTTCGTGACGGCGATCACCATCCCGATCAGCACGAAGACGACGATCGCAATCTGCAGCCATACCCACGTGGGCGACATCTCTTCACAGAGCCTATCGGTCGTTGCGCCGGTCGTTGCGCCGGTCGTTGCGCCCGGTCGATGCGCCCGGTCGATGCGCCTATCGGTCAATGCGCGACTTACCCGTATCGCGGCGGTTAAGCTTGCACATGCGCATGGCCAGGCACGTCGGCAAGTCCATAGTCGCGCTGGTGCTCGGGCTGTGCGTGACGGCCTGTCTGTCGCAGGCCGGCGAGGCTCGGCGTGCAGCATTCGCATACCGCGCGTCCGCGCCCCCCCTGGGCGGCGTGAACATAGACGGTCCCGGCTATAACGAGACTCCGGCTGAAGCGGACAAGACGATCGCGCTCGCACATGCCCTGCACGCCAAGCTGGTGCGCACCGGGGTCTCGTGGGCGAGCCTGGAGCCGCAGGCCCCCAACCAGGCCGACCCGCACGCGCAGGCATCTCTCGACCGCCTGATGAACGACGCGAGCGCGGACGGAATACGCGTGATCATGACGGTCGACGACACCCCGTGCTGGGCTTCGTCGGCTCCCGCTGCGCTGCTGCGCAAATGCACGTCCGGCCGAGAAAGCCAGGCAAACCGCTGGCCACCCACTGACCCTGCAGACTACGCGGCCTTCGTCTCCCGCCTGACCCAGCGCTTCGCGGGCGGCAGCCTCGCGGCGATCGAAGTGTGGAACGAGCCGGACCAGGCCAACGAAAAGTACTTCGCGGGACCGCACAAGGCAGCGCGCTACGCGGCGATTCTGAGGGCGGCCTACCCGGCCGTCAAGCAGGCGGACCCGAACGTGACCGTGCTCGCAGGCTCGCTGGTGGGATACGACGGAGTGTTCCTGCGCTCGCTCTACGCGGCGGGCATCAAGGGCTACTACGACGGCATCGCGGTCCACTTCTACTCGCTCACGCTCGCCTCGCTGCGCTCGTTCCGCGCGGTGGAGCTCGCCAACGGCGACCGCACGCCCCTGTGGCTGGACGAGTTCGGCTGGAGCAGCTGCTATCCGAGACTGCGAATCCAGGAGGAACAGGCATGCGTGACCACAGAGGTCCAAGCTCGTAACATCACCGACCTCTACCACGAGCTCAGCGGCACGAGCTACGTCGCAGCCATGACCCTCTATCAGCTGCGGGATGGGGGCGGTGAGAGCTTCGGCGTTCTTTCGGCCCGAGGCGCTCGCAAGCCGTCCTTCGCGGTGCTGGCAGACGTGCTGGCCGCGCCTGTCGGCGCCCCGTCGCCGGTGACTCTGAGCCTTCGCCGAGAAGGCCGAAGCGTCGTCGCCAGCGGCTCGGGGCCGGTCGGCGACTACATGCAGATGGAAGTCAGCAAGGGAGGGGTGCTGCGTTACAGGGCGCTGTTCACGCTCAACCGCTTTGACCGCTACACGATCAAGCTGCCCGCGGTGCTGGGCACACGCGGCTTGCGGGTGAGCGTCTACCAGGAGTGGGTGGGCCGCCTCAAGGACGCACAGAAGAGCATCTGAGGAGCGCGCGGAGCAGCTGCGCAGATCACTCGGCGTTGCGGAACAGCGCAGCCAGCGTGAGTACGAGGATCTTCACGTCCAGGCCGAGTGACCAATGTGCGATGTAGTAGTTGTCCCACTCCACCCGCTCGGCCAGCGAAGTCTGGCCGCGCAGGCCGTGCACCTGCGCCCAGCCCGTGATTCCCGACTTGACGCGATGGCGGTCTCCGTAGCGCACGATGCCGTGCTCGAACAGCTCGACGAACTCGGGCCGCTCCGGGCGGGGGCCGACGATGCTCATCTCCCCCCGCAGGACGTTGAGCAGCTGCGGGAGCTCGTCGATCGAGGTCCGTCGCAGGAAGCGACCGACGAGCGTGCGACGGTCGGCTCCCTCGACTCCCCCGGGCGCCGTGTCGCCGCCGAGCAGGAAGTCGATCGCCGTGTCATCGCGGTTCGACGTCCCCGATACGTGCCTGACGCGCATCGAGCGGA
>Ga0187804_10000265_pt1 | contig 12253 bp, 11 predicted proteins | sample NC_wetland_sal_i_3_FD_132961 | JGI IMG/M metagenome (GOLD analysis project Ga0187804, IMG submission 132961) | Wetland sediment microbial communities from Neuse River Estuary, North Carolina, USA - Control_4 | ecosystem: Environmental > Aquatic > Freshwater > Wetlands > Sediment | place: USA...
CGCCAGGGTCGTTGCGGACGCAGCGCGCCCAGCAACATGGTGGACAGCAACACCAGCAAAGCGGTGAACAAGAGGTCGCCGATCTTCACGTCCAGAACGCCGGCGCTGATGCCCAGAATGGCGCCGAGAATGTAAATGGAAATATCCCCTTGACCTGCGGCGCTTTCAGGCATGCGACAACCCTTTGTGATTTTGAGCGCAGCCAGGAATCTACACATTCCCCTGCGATTCACTCCAGCGACATCTGGTGAAGCTTGTTGACAGTCTTCCAATTTCTGGTTGTCGCCCCGCTCCCCAGTAATTTTGCCAGGGTGTTGTTGGAGAGCTTGGTTTCCCCATACCCGTTTGGGCAGTACAAATAGACTTCCGTGCGCAGACTGTGAAAACGGTCTGGAGCGGCGGCGAGCGCTTCCAGCTTCTTCAAATCAGCCTGCGCTGGAGGCTGCCACATAAAGGTAACGTGGAGCTTCGATATATCGATCCCTCTCTCTTTCAAGAATGGATTGCTTTCTATGGCTTTGCCTATTTCTGCCGAGGTCTTCGAGATCACCGTGACAGGAAACCCGAATTCGCTCTGTATCTTTTTTTCGATCCTGCCGGACAGGACGGACGTGGAAACCGTCCGTGCCTCAAAGATCACATTGCCGCTCTGAATGTAGGTTCTTACGCGCGCAAAGCCGAGTGACTCAAACATGGCACGCAGCCGTTCCATCTTCACGATCTTGTGGCCGCCGAGATTGATGCCCCGCAGCATGGAGATGTAGGTCGGCATGCGATGACTCAATACTTGTAGAATCCTCTCCCGCTCTTTCTCCCCAGCCAGCCTGCATCCACCATCTTGATCAGCAGCGGACACGGCCGGTACTTGGGATCGCCCAGACCGTCCTGCAACACCCGCATGATGTCCAGGCAGACGTCCAGCCCGATAAAATCCGCCAGCGTCAGTGGTCCCATGGGATGCGCCATCCCCAGCTTGAACACTTCATCCACTGCCTCCGGCGTGGCCACACCTTCCATCACTGCATACATGGCTTCATTCAGCAGCGGCATCAGCACGCGGTTGGAGACAAATCCCGGCGCATCATTCACCTCCACCGGCGTCTTCTCCAATTTCACCGCCAGCTCGCGCACCGTCCGGAAGCTCTCATCCGAGGTCGCCAGCCCGCGAACTACTTCCACCAGCTTCATTACCGGCACGGGATTAAAGAAGTGCATCCCAATCACTTTCTCCGGCCGCTTGGTCAACGCTGCCAGTTTGGTAATCGAGATGGAAGAAGTATTGGACGCCAAAATAACTTCCGGGCGGCAAAGCTGGTCGAGCTCGCGAAAGATTTCCGTCTTGATTTCAAATTTTTCCGTCGCCGCCTCCACCACGAAGTCGCAATTACTGACCTTCGCCCGCTCGGTCACCGGCTCGATCCTCCCGAGAGCTGCAGCCTTGTCCTCAGCCGTGATCTTGCCCTTGGCCGTTTCGCGCTCGAGATTCTTGTCAATCGCCGCCAGCGCCCGGACCAGAAACCGCTGTTCGATGTCGCACAACACCACTTGATAACCGCTGCGGGCAAACACGTGCGCAATGCCGTTGCCCATCGTCCCCGCGCCCACCACGCCCACCCGCTGAATTCCCATCCGTGCTTCTCCTTTTGCTGGCCCTCGACAAGAAAACTTCAAAGTCTAACACCCCGCCAGCCCCATGCCAGCCAAACTCTCGCAACCCGTCTAACGTTTCTCCATTCAGAACGTCAAAGTTAGCAATACTTGGGCGGCGGTCGCGCTGATGTGTCCGGAAATGAACATAAGTTGGGTTTGCGGGGTGTTCCTCCACGAGAGGAACCATGCGGGAACCGGTCTCCCTTCATCTGCATACTTGTGTCTAAGGATTATTGTCCCTGCAGGTTTGAGCTAGGCCGGCACCGACGCCGAGTCCGGAGGCAGTCATGGAATACGGGCAGAATGGCAGTGGAATCGCGAACCGGAGCTCTCTAGCTTCTGGAGATCCTCATGTGCGGCAGGTGGTGAAGTCCGCGCACGAGGAATTGCGCGCCTTGATGCAGCAGCGCGCTGAGATTATAAAGCGCATCTGCACCGTGAAGCAGACCATCGTGGGGCTGGCCAACCTGTTTGGCGACGAGGTGCTGAACGATGACTTACTCGAACTGGTGGATCGCAGAAGCAGCGGCCGCCAGCCGGGTTTCACCAAGGCCTGCCGCATGGTGCTGATGGAAGCGGGACGCCCTTTGGCCGCCCGCGAAGTCTGCGAGCAGATCGGGCGCCGCACTCCTCCCCTGCTGTCCCGGCACAAGGATCCACTAGCGTCCGTCACCACCGTGCTCAACCGACTGGTGGAGTATGGCGAAGCCCGTGCCGTGGTGCGCGAGAATGGCCGGCGGGCCTGGCAGTGGATCTCTGATCCGGTAAGCAAGAGCTTGGTCGCAGCTCCGGCTGGCGCACATCCCGCCGCCTGATGGCAGGACTAGCCCGGCGGCAACAGCATTCCCTTTTCCAGGTGCCGGATGACGTGCGCATAGGAAGCCGCATGGGGATCGTGGGTCACCATCACGATGGTCTTATGAAAATCTTCGTTCAGGCGCTTGAGAATTTCCAGCACTTCCGTTGCAGAATGGCTGTCCAGATCACCCGTGGGTTCGTCCGCGAGCAACAGAGTTGGATCGCTCACGATGGCGCGCGCAATGGCCACGCGCTGCTCTTGTCCACCGGAAAGCTGCTTGGGCAGATGATTGACGCGGTCCTCTAATCCCACCAGCTTCAGAGCCGTCATCACATGGTCGCGGCGCTGCTGCGCGTTGAGCTTGGTCAGCAGCAGCGGCAACTCGACGTTCTCGAATGCGGTGAGAACCGGAATCAAATTGAAGGTCTGGAACACATACCCAATGTGCTCGTTGCGCCAGCGGGCCGACTGGCCATCGCTGAAGCGAAAAACATTCTCGCCCAGCACCAGCATTTCTCCCGCCGTGGGACGGTCAATGGCGGCGATCAGGTTCAGCAATGTCGTCTTTCCCGAGCCGGAGGGTCCCATCAACGCCAGGAACTCGCCTCCGCCAATCTCAATGGATACCTCGTCAAGCGCCTTCACTTCGAAGGCATCGCGCTTGAAGACCTTGCTCACGTTGCGCACCTGCACAACTTTGGTGTGCGTCGCCGTATTCATAAGAGTAGCTGCACTCATGATTGCCCCTTGATTTTGATTTTTTCGCCGTCTTTCAAATTTTCCGGGCCGGCGGTGATAACGTTTTCGCCTCCGACCAAACCCTGCACCAGCAGGCCGCCGCTGCGCTGCGAAAGAATTTGTACATTGCGCATCACGGTCTTGCCGTTGTACGCGATGAACACGACCTTCTTGCCATCGTGATCCCGAACCGCCGTGGTGGGCACGAAAACGCCGGACGGCTGCGGACTTGTCTCCTTCTTGGTTTCGTTCGCCAGAAACTTCACCGTGGAGTTCATCTCCGGTCGCAGATACTCGTCCGGGTTCTGAATTTGCACCTTCACCTGCACGGTCGCTTTTTGCCGGTTCGCCTCCGGAGAAATTTGCGCGATGACACCGTTGTATTTTCGGTCAGGATACGCATCCACCGTGACGATGCCCTTCTGGTTTGGACCAAGTTTCGAGAAATCGTCCTGCGCAATGTCCAGTTCCACCTGAATATCATTGAGATCGGCCAATGCCACCACTTCGCCCTGCGGTCCACCTTCAGCCCCGCTGGCAAACTGCGATGTCACCAGTTCCCCCCGTTCCGCCGTGCGCTCCAGAATTGTTCCCGTCACCGGGGCGCGAATCACTGTAGCATCGAGCAGCGATTTTGCGTAAGCTTCCTGCCCTTGCGCCTGCAGCAGGGCGCCCTTGGCGCGGGCGATTTCCTCGGCGCGAGGCCCGAGCTTGGATAGTTCAAAGGCTTTCCCCAGCGAATTCACCCGCTGCTGGTCGGCTCCAAACTTTGCCGTGGCGTCGTCGAGAAGTTGCTTCGACACCACGCCCTGGGCGGCCAGCTCGCGTGTGCGATCCAGCGTCGCCTTGTCGTCAGCTAGCGTAGCCCGGGCTTCGTCAAGATTGTGTTCCGCGGCCTGAATCTCTTCGGGACGCGAGCCGTGCTGAAGCTCTTCCAAATAAGCTCGCGCGCTTTCCGTCGCGCCTCGCGCCTGCTCGTACTGAGCCTTGAATTCATCATCTTCCAGCCGGACCAGCACCTGCCCTTCCTTTACCTTGTCACCCTTCTCCACTCCGATCCACGCCACCCTGCCCGTGACTTTGGAATTCACGTTGATCTTGTGGTGCGCCACAATGTAGCCGGTGGCGGATAGAACGATTCCGCCTTCGTTGCCACCCTGGGCTGTGGCGCGGGCGACTTGCACCTCGGGAATATCGGGCGAGAGCACGCGATAGGCCAGCGCCCCTACGCTCAACAGCACCACCAGAGAAATTCCGATGATGATGAAGCGCCGCGCCCAGGCTGGCGGCTCTCCCCCCGCCGCCGTGCGGTCAATGCGCAGACCTTGCAGTTCTTCGTGTTTGGCGTCAATCGGCATAATTGCAATTCCCGCGTAGGGGCAGGTGTCTCACCTGCCCGGCCGAGCACAGCTCGGCTCACCTCTACCTGCACTCAATCGCGCAGCGCCCCTAGAATATCTCTCCTCGCCGCGTGCCAGGCCGGAGCCATCCCTCCGAACAGGCCCATAATCACGGCAAATATGATCGCGACCACCACCACTTGCGGCGTCATGCGCAGACTGAAAACCACTTCGCTGAAAGTCACCGCGTTCGACGTGCCCGTCGTCATCCCATTGAACGGCAGCATGAGAACAATGCCCGCCGCCGCGCCCAGCAGAGACAGCACCACTGATTCGAAGACGAAAGACGTCAAAATACTTGGCCGCGAGAAACCGATCACGCGCAGTGTTGCTATCTCCCGCGAGCGGTACGCCACCGCCGCATACATCGTGTTCATCGCGGCAAAGCTCGATCCGATGGCCATGATGATCGCCACCACCCAGCCAATATATTTGATCGGCGCCCCGGATTTGGTCTGCTTGGCGTAGTACTCCGTCTCCAGCGAACCCTCCAGCTTCAGCCGCTGATCGTCGCTTACGCGATGCACCAGAGCATCGGCGCTCACCGCATCCGTAGCTCGCAAATAGGCCGAGGCAAATCCGCCCTGGCGGTCGAAATCAGAAGCCATCTGGTTCACGTCGCCCCAAACCTCCGACTCATAAGCCGAACCACCCGCATCAAACACACCGACCACGGTCCACGGACCCTTGCCAAACTGCATGGTGTCGCCAATGTTGGCGTGAGCAAAACGCTGTTGAATGGACTTGCTGACCACAACCTCGCGCTGCCCTGGAGTAAACCAGCGTCCCTCCGCGAGCTTCACGCTCGGCCTCAGCTCAAGACCATCCGGCATCATGCCTCGCACCGTGACGTTCACTTCGCCCGTGCCGTCTTTTCGCGGCAATATGATGACAACCACCCACTCACCGGAAACCATCGGCTCGCCGTGACTGTCTTTGGCAATCCCGGGCAGAGTCTTGAGGGTTGGGAAAAGTGAAGCGTCAAAACCTCCGGAGAGTTCCGCCTGCGACCCTTTGCGCAGCACCAGCACATTCTTCGAATCGCCGCTGGTTACAAATGCCCGATCCAGCCCAGCCAGCAACGCCATCAGGAAAATCGCCGTGGTGACCGTCAGCGCAATCCCCAGCGAGGTCATCACCGTCAGGCCCTTGCGTAATTTCAGGTTTCGTAAGTTGTAGCGAATCGGTATGGCCATAATTAAATTCCCAACTCAGCCGATGTGGCGCAGTCCCTCCACGATATTCATCTTCGATGCGTTGTATGCTGGCAAACATGCGCTCAAAAACCCAACCGAAGCCGCCACCAGCAGGGCCGCAGTCATGGTTAAACAGGTCACCTTCAGTCCAGCGGGCATTCCGATGCCGGCCGGCGAATGAATCACCAACTGCACCACGCCGGCCGCCGCAAAAATGCCCAACACTCCGCCTGCCAGTGCCAAAGCCACCGCTTCCCCGACGAACAACGACAGCACGTTCGACGCAGTGAATCCCAAGGTCTTCAGCACAGCAACTTCCCGAGTCCGGCTGCGTATTGACATTGCCATCGTATTGGCTGACACCAGAAGAATGGCAAACACTACCGCGCCACAAATGCTCAGAATGAACGCTTTCACATTGCCCAGCATGGCCACGAACGAAAGCTGAAAAGCATGTTCTGTCTCGCTCTTGGTCGGAGCCGGCGAGTTGCGGAACATGTCGTCAATCGCCGCCATGGTATAGGTCACCTCATCGGCGGATGCCACTCTGGTGTCAAAAAATCCCGCATCCCCCTTGAACCAACTCACGCCTTCTTCCAGATACTTGGTGTTGAAGTACAAGGTATTTTGCGGAGGGTCTCGATGATAAATCGCCCGGATCGTAAGCTCAGGGTTGATGGAAAAGATCTAGCGATTCAGCGTGATGCGATCGCCAATCTTCCAGCCATATCTGTTGGCCAGGGTCACGTCCACCATCGCCCCGGCCCGATCCCGGATCCACGCCTGCGCTTGATCAGGCGGAACAATCTTATCTGCGGCAACCTTCAAGTACTCCTCCGGATCGGTCGCCATCTGGGCAAAGAAGTTTTCCGGCTTGTCATCCTTATATAAGCCTCCAAACCACGTCATCGGTACCACCGCCACCACGCCGGGCATGCTGCGAATCTTTTCCCGGTAATAGCTGGGAAGGAAAAACGTCAATGAGACGCGATGCCGGGTGATCACCCGCTTGGCTGAATCTGGCGCGCCCTGGTCAATGTAAAACGTCCGCCAGATGCTCATCATCAGCGTCAGCAGAAGTAAAGAGAAAGCAATGCTAGCCACCGTCAATATGCTGCGGCGTCGGTTGCGAAATGCGTTTCTCACCACAAAACTGCTTAGCGTCATAAGTCTCTCAGCCGATGTGGCGAAGCCCCTCCACAATATTCACCTGCGAGGCGTGGTAGGAGGGAATAACTGAACTCAGGAACCCCACGATTCCGGCGACGATCAATGCCACCAGCATGATGACCGGTGTCACTAGGATCGGAAAAAATCCGCTCGCCGCAGGAGAATGCGCGTACAGATACACCAGCCCATAGCCACCCAGCGCACCGAGAACGCCGCCAATCAGGGAAAGCGTTACCGCTTCGCTCACAAACAAGCTAAGCACCATCTGGCGGGTAAATCCCAGCGTCTTCAGGACCGCGACCTCCCGTGTGCGTTCGCGGATGGACATCGCCATGGTGTTGGCGCATACCAGCAGCATCGCGAACAATACCGCCGAACAAATGCTGAGAATGAACAATTTCACGTTGCCCAGCATGGCCACAAACTCCAAGCCGAACGCCTTTTCGCTCTCCGTCTTCGTGGGTTGTGGCGCGTTGTGAAAGCTGTCATCCACCGCCACCGCGACTTTGCTTACGTCCTGCGGCGACGACGCCAGAATTCCAAAACTCCCGGTCTGCCCTTTGAACCAGGAAACCGCTTCTTCCACATATTTTGTGTTGAAGTAAACCGACTGGTCGTCCGGAACCGAGTGAAATATGCCCCGAATGTTGAGTTCCAGATTCACCGGGTAAATCGTGCCTTTCAGCACGATCCGATCGCCCAGTTTCCAGCCGTATTTTTTTGCCAGCGTATCGTCCACCACTACCCCCTGGCGGTCGCGCTGCCAGGCAGTCACCTGGTCGGGAGCAATGGTTACGTCGCGATAAACTTTGAAAAACTCCTCCGGATCCGTCCCCATCTGGGCAAAAAAGTGTTCCGGCTTATCATCTATATATAGCCCGCCGAACCAGGAAACCGGGACCACGGCCACCACCCCGGAAATCGATCGTATCTTCTCCCGGTAATAGCTAGGCAAGGAAAAAGTCAGAGACACCTTATGGCGGACAATGAGCCGCTGATTGGACTCCGCACTGCCATCGTTCATGTAAAAGCTGCGCCACAGGGTCATCATGAGCGTCAGCAGCAGCAAAGAGAAAGCGATGCTCAGCACCGTTAGGATGCTCCGCCGCTTGTTGCGAAACGCGTTTTTGCTGACAAATCGAGTCAGGGTCACAGTCAACTCCGGAGAAAAGCACGCCTATCGAGGGGCCTCGATCGTTAAGCAACAGTCTGCTCAAGCATAGACGATTCGACAAGAGCCCGACAACCGTCTTTACTCCTGCAACAATCATTGCCCGCGCGCAGTCGCCGACGCCAGTGGAGATCGTCATCAGCCCCGAATGACAAATGTCATTCCGCTCCGAACCCTCTATCATTAAACGTTTGCGCCGCAGATAGGTTACTTCGTGAACTTTGTCACGCTGTTATAACGATGGAGCGCCGGGCGTCGCCGCCCGCCTCAGTTAGCTGTGTGCAAACTTTTGCATCTTGTATTCCAGCCACTCCCGGGGCACAATAGCTGGACTCTCGGTCGAGAGGCGCATCCATGACTCTTCGCAAATCCATTCTTTCTTTAGCTGTTCTCCTGCTCTTCTCCGCGTCGCTGGCCCTGGCGCAAGGCACCTACACCCAGATCGATTTCCCGGGCGCGGCGATGACTGAGGCCATCGGCATTAACACCACGGGCGATATCACCGGGTTGTATGAAGACTCCGCCGGCGGGCACGGATTTATCCTCAAGGACGGCGCTTACACCACCGTCGACTATCCCGGCGCTCAATATTCCTATCTTTATGGCATCAATGATAAGGGCCAGGTTGTTGGGCTTGCCGAGCCTGTCGGATTCTTATACGACATTCAGGCGCAGACCTTCACGGCGATAAGCTATCCGGGTGCCACGGCCACATTTCCTGTGGCCATTAACAACGCTGGCACAATCGCAGGCTTCTACCAGTACACCAGTGGCAACAGACTACTGACCGACGGTTTTGAGTTGGTCGGTTCGACCTACAGCAAGCTTTTGCTACCGGGTGCGACCGCAACATACGCGTATGGCATTAGCGACACGGGCGAACTAGTTGGGTATGACTACATTGCGCACACAGGCACGTACGGCGATTTCTCATTCAATAAAGGAAAATTCCGCCAGACCAAAATACCGAATGCCACGTTTCCTTTAGTTTACGGAATTAACCCCGAGGGAACCGCGATCGTAGGTTCCTACGAACCCATCGCTGGGATCACCGGGTTCATATACCAAAACAAAACCTTGCAGCCATTGTCTTTTCCGGGGTCGATCACCACAGTGGCCTATGGCGTCAATTCTGCCGGAGAGGTAGTGGGCTATTTCATTGATGAGAGCGATGCCACGCACGGCTTTCTCTGGACACCACCGGCTGGCGATGGGAAGCGCAGATAGGCGTGATGTAAAAGGGAGATAGTGAGCGGTGGTCGCCAGATTGGAGACAAGCGGTTGTTGCTTGCGATTGACGGCCAATCCGGACGTTATGCCCCGGGGGTGTCCGGCTGTACCAAAATCCTCGGTTCCACGCCCCCACCCGCGCTGAAAACAAGCTGCTTCACGCCGCAAACCACGGTCTGACGCTGTGCCGGAATCTGTAGATTGTGGGATTCACGTACGGGCACATGAACGCGAAATGTCATCCGGTTGGGAGCAACCCACGCTTCACAGCGCCGTCAGAAACGGGTTCATCGGAGGGTATCCGGTTAATGGCGCCGACTTCTTTGCGCGGGTCAACGAAACATATTTAAGGAGCGAGCACTCTCCCGTTTCTGCATTCCGCCCAGTGGAACGATGCCTCGACGCTATTATGATCATGTGTTCGCAGCCCCTTAACTCGGTGCATGCAGAACTCGCCAATGTGAAATCCATAGTGCGCCGGGCCGTTATGCCGTTTTCTGGTAATACTCTGAGCGGAATGCACGGTCGAATGGAGCCGCGTCGAGATCGTAGGCGTTCAAAACGAGTCCGATCACGTTGGCATGCACTTGCAGCAGGAGATCAGAAGCCGCTCGTAGAGCTGCTTTGGTCGTTCGTCCCCAGCGTGTAACAAGAATCACTCCATCGGCTTCCCGGGACAAGAGCACGGCATCGGTGAAGGAAAGACACGGGGGCGTGTCGACAATGACGTAATCAAATTCGTTCCGCCAGCGTGAGATGCACTCCTTCATCTTGCTTGAACCCAACAGTTCGGCTGGTTGTGAATACACTGGCCCTGAGGGCAGAATATGCAGGTTCGGAACATGAGGAATCGGAACTACGACATCTTCGAAACGGTGGCTGCCGTCGATAACCGTGCTGAGGCCGCCCATACCGGTGATCCCGAACATCTTAGCCAACGCCGGTTCCCGTAGGTCGCCATCGACGAGTAGAACGCGGCTTCCACGTTGCGCCATGACAATCGCGGCATTCGCGCTGACCGTAGTTTTTCCTTCTTGCGGCAACGAACTGGTTATGAGAATCACACGCGGAGCCGTGCCAAAACTGGAGAGAATGATGGATGTTCGCAACGCTCGGAACGATTCCGCCGCCGGCGACCTGGGTTGGGCGCAGGTAATCAAGGGAAGAGAATTACCATTTAATTCGGGCAGAGCACCCAACACCTTTTTCGGATAACCATCTGTGAGGGAACCCTGGAGCGGAATCATCCCCAATGCTGGCAAGGTGCAGATGGCCTTGGCTTCTTCCATGTTTCTTACCGTCGTGTCAAGATTCTCGAGGACCAGAGCCAGCGCAATGCCACCGCCCAGACCCAGGAGAAAGCCGAACGCCAGATTTCTCGGCAGGTGAGGACTGACTGGAAGGTCCGGGACTTGCGGGACGTCGACCACGCGGATGTTGCTGGAGCGCAAGCCTGCGGCAATACCGGCTTCCTTTAGCTTTTGCAGCAAGCTGTCGTAGAGCTGATGGTTCGAGTCCGCATCCCGCTTCAAGACGGAATACTCAATAGCACTCTCGTTCAGCTTGTTGGCCTCTTGTTTCTGCTGCTCCATGGCTATGGTCAGCATCTTCTCCCGCTGGACGGCGGCGAGATAATCACTGCGGAGGCGGTGCCGTGTTCTTGCCTGTTCGTCGGCAATTTCGGTACGCAGCTGCTTCAGTTGGTTACTAAGTTCCGCGACTTTTGGATAACCCGATCCGAACTGCGTGGTCAGCTGCGCATACTGAGCATTGAGGTCAGCCTCCTTTTCCAGGAGCTTATCGAGCAGACCTCCCTCCAGCGGATAGGCCTTGTCGGAACCTGCCGAGTCCTCTGACATCGCGAACCTGTAATTCGATTCTTTTTGAATGCGGTCTGCTTCCACCGCAGTCAATTCCTTGTTCAACTCGTCCAGCTTTGCCGTCACAATATTTTGCTTTTCATCGATGCCGAGGATGCCGTGCTGTTTCTGATAGCCCACCAGCTTTTCTTCGGAGGCTTCCACCTTGACCCTGAGGTCCGCAAGCTCTTGCGAGAGCCATTCCGCGGTTTGCGTGGCCGATTCGTACCTGGTTCTTACGTTGGCCTCGATAAATGTCTGCACCAAGGTGTTAACGATATCGGCCGCGAGACGGGGATCTGGATTGGAGTAGCTGACCAGCACAATTCGAGTTCCGGGAACTGGCTCGACCTTCAATCCTCCTTGAAATTGCCGCAACAATGCCGGCTGCCCATCGTTGTGCGCTGGATTGGAGGTTTGAACTGGCCCGGTTGCATTCTTGCCGGTGAACCTCGGATCGCGATCAAGATGCATGGTGTCGATGGCTTTCAGGGCCAAGGTGTCACTCAGCAGGATCGAAGCCTGTGTCTGGAGCGCCAAATCGTTGTCGGACGCGGTAGGTTCATTCCCCGAATCTTTGAAGCCGACGGCACTCGCACTTTCCGGATAAATCGCAAGCTTGGAAGATGCTTCGTATATCCGGGTTGACATCAGACTTACCACAACGGATATCCCGAAGATCACGGCCAATGTGCCCAGCACGTACCAGCGACGCTTGCGCAAAATCTGCCAATAGTGGAGAACCGCGCTCTGCTCATCGAACGTCGGACCGTATGGTGGGCGGGTCCGGTTAAGGAGCAAGGGCTCGGCCGGCTCTATTTCTCGTAGCTGGGACGAGGCGTTCAACTTGGGTTGCGACGACATCGAAATTCAACTCCCGTGATCGACCCGTCGGGCGGGGCTGGGGGGGCGCGGGGTACCCATTCCGGGTGCACCGAATTCTAGCACCATTCCATCCGTTTTAAGAGCAGTTTTGCGCCCTTATGTGCGTCCGGGTTGCGCTATTGCTGCATGACTTTGCTCTGTTGCACATCACTCCC